>JAESGG010000131.1_pt1 | contig 17764 bp, 20 predicted proteins | sample 9266231 | NCBI WGS metagenome assembly JAESGG01 (sample SAMN14515337, study PRJNA621664) | algae metagenome | isolation source: Aphanocapsa sp. GSE-SYN-MK-11-07L and co-occurring heterotrophs from wet... | place: USA: Grand Staircase Escalante National Monument, Utah | collected 2006-04-16 | reverse complement strand
GGGGTGGAAAAAGGGGATGTCTTGGGACAGATCTCTTTCATCCATCAAATCTTCGGAGTTGCTGTTTGATCCCGACTTCCTTCATGCAAGTTGATTCCAATTCATTCTTTTTGCAACACAACCGGTTGGAGGTATTACGCCAGCAGGGAGTGATTCCGGCGGATATGCAACTGATTCCAACCCTGGATGAATCTATATTTATTCAAAATGCGATTTCTAACGTGGCGACCTCTGGGTTGATCGGGGCAACGCTGGCAGCGATCGCGGTTCTGCTCTTCCTGGGTTCCCTCCGCCAAACGCTGATTATTGTCCTGTCGATTCCTTTGGCAACTCTGGCCGCGATCATTTTGATGGGCTTGTTTCGGCTGTCCTTAAATGTGTTCAGCCTGGGGGGGCTGGCGCTGGGAGTCGGAATCGTGGTCGATAACTCGATCGTGATGCTAGAGACGATCGCCGATGGCGCAGGCATCACGCCTGGACGTTCGAGCTTTACGGCTCTCAATTCCCAGCAACTGCGCCAGCAGGCGATTGCCAGCAGCCAGTCGGTTGAATCTGCCCTAGTGGCCTCAACCAGTACCAATCTGGTGGCGGTGTTGCCGTTTTTGCTGATTGGTGGCTTTATTGCCCTGCTATTTAATGAACTGATTTTAACGATTAGCTTCTCTGTGGCCGCTTCAATTTTGATCGCGGTGACTGTAGTGCCAATGGCCACCTCGCGACTGCTGGCAATCCGCTGGTCTTCTGGGATTAACCGCTTCTGGCTGCTCCGCCAGTTCCAATCCCGATTTTTGGCGGCGATCGACAGCTATGGCAGGCTATTGGAGTGGGTACTCTCCCGGCGGCTGCTGGTGGTGGGGCTGACAGTTCTGCTCCTCGGGGGAGGAGGTTGGCTGATGCTCGGTCAGATTCCCCAAGAAATTCTGCCCCGGATCAGTACCGGGCAGGCAAATCTGATCGCCCAGTTTCCCCCCGGTACAACCATTGCAGAGAGTCGCCAAGTCATGACTCAGACTGATCGGATTTTGCTAGAGCAACCGGAGACAGCATATGTGTTTACCACGGTGGGCGGCTTTCTATTTGGCAGTAACACGAGTGAAAATTCACTGCGCAGTTCCACCACGATTACGCTCAAGCCAGGCACGGAGGTCGAGCAGTACGTCTCGCAGGTGACACGAGCCTTTCGTCAGCTCAACCTGGTGGACATTCGCCTGCGGGTCAACCCCGGTCAGGTGCGGGGGCTGATTCTCAATAACTCCCCCGTGCGGGGAGCAGAAGTCGATCTGATCCTCCAGGGCAACAGCGAACGTGCCCTAGAGCAGGCCGGGCAGCAGCTTTTACAAACCCTGGAAGCTGAAGCAAAACTAACCAGTTTTCGCCCCGATGCCGACCCTCGCCAGCCGGAAATTCAAATTCGCCCTGATCGGGAACGGCTGCCCAGCCTAGGTCTAAATATTCGCGATGTCGGCGACACTTTGGAAACAGCGATTCAGGGAACTGTCCCCACCCAGATTCAGCGGGGGAATCGCTTGGTGGATGTCTGTCTAGAGCTGGCAGAAGCGGCGGTGCAGCGACCCGCCCAGTTGGCCGATTTACCCCTGTTTGTCGCCAATAACAGTCCGATCCGGCTGGGAGATGTGGCTAAGATTGAGACAGGACAAGCGCCCGGACAGATCCAGCGGATCAATCAGCGCCAGGTTTATATCTTGGCTGGCAGTCTCACCGAAGGAGCGAGTTTGGGAGCAGCGTTGCAGGAAGTGAATCAAATTGTCCAGGCCACCAGCCTACCGCCGGGGGTGAGTTTGCTGCCCAGTGCCGCTGCCAAAAGTAATCAGCAATTACAGGCGTCCCTGCCGATTCTGGGCGGACTGGCCGCCTTTCTCGTCTTTGTCGTGATGGCTGTGCAGTACAACTCCCTGGTGGATCCGCTGGTGATTATGTTTACGATTCCGCTGGCTCTGGTGGGCGGAATTGTCGGACTGTTTGTCACCCAAACGGCGATCGGGGCAACGGTGATTGTCGGAGCGGTGCTGCTGGTCGGGATTGTGGTCAACAATGCGATCCTGATGGTGGAACTGGCCAACCAGATTCGGGCAGAGGTCGGCTGCGATCGCCAGACCGCCATTCTCAAAGCCGCTCCCCAACGCCTGCGGCCAATCCTGATGACGACAATTACGACAGTGCTGGGGATGTTTCCGCTGGCGCTTGGTCTCGGTCAGGGGGGTGAGTTTCTGCAACCGCTAGGCGTGGTTGTCTTTTCTGGATTGTCCTTGGCGACGCTGTTAACGCTGTTTATTATTCCCTGCTTTTACCTACTGCTGCATGATCTGACTGATGGCAAGTGGCTGCTCAAACGGAAGCAGGGATTTTGGCTAGGAAAATAATTCTGCTGGCTCTGTTCGCTGGATCAAGCTCTAACCCTGGTTGAATTGGCCCCAACCCCCAGCGATCCAGCAGTTGGCTAGATTCGTAAGTTTAGCTCATCATCGTTGGTGGTGAGCTATTTTGCGCCCAGTTTTTGGACTTCGCTCTGGGCAATTTCTTGCTCACAAACCTTGAGCGCATTTTGGCTCACATCAGTTAGGGTTTTAATTTGATACAGGCTAGCGAGAGACATATCTTGTGGGCTAGCCACTTCACTGCCGACTTCACTTGGGGTAAGGCGGAGTTGATTATCGGCGATCGCGCCGCTAAAGCAACTGAACTCGGAAGAGGGATGATAAAAAGCGCCAATCACTCGGCCATTTCTTTGGCTGAAGACAACATATCCTTTCCCAATTTGGTCAGCTTCGGCTGCCTCACCGTACAAATAGACACCGTTGGCTTGCACACTCGGAGCCGGATTGCCAGCCGCCCGCAGGGGCTGAGCTAGAAGCGATGTCGTCAACCCCAAGCACAGACCGAACATCAGTCGTGAGAGCTTTGGAGCTGTGGGGGTAAACATTTGACGGTTCATAATGGCTTCTAATAATCACTGTATTTATGATTCAATATCCACAGGGTTTGCACAGTGACGGTATCGAGAGTGTCCTGTGATTCTTAATCCCCTGCGGGGTGATAGCTGTCACGTCATTAGTACGTTTAAGACGTCGGATCGGTTTTATTGTTGCTTTCAAGTTGGTTGGGTCAAGCCTAGGATTGCGCTGCCTAGCTCAATTAAAATGATTCTGCTGTCCAGATAAAAACCATGATCTCAAAACTAGTCCGCCCCGTTTCGGTTTATATTGTCGGGGCTGGCCCTGGTGATCCTGAATTGCTAACGGTCAAAGCTCAGCGGTTGCTATCGGAAGCAGATGTAGTGCTCTATGCTGATTCGCTAATTCCGCCCCAAGTCTTGGAAATGACCCGGCCCGATGCCGAAATTATCCATACTGCCGACAAAACGTTAGAACAGATTCTGCCGCTGATGATTGAGCGGGTGCGATCGCAAAAGTTAGTTGTGCGACTGCATTCCGGCGACCCCAGCCTCTATGGGGCAATTCATGAGCAAATGCAGGCCCTGGCTACTGCCCAAATTCCGTTTGAAATTGTGCCAGGGATTAGTGCCTTTCAGTTGGCGGCTGCCCGCCTGCAAGTAGAGCTAACCGTGCCAGAGTTAGTCCAAACCATCATCCTGACTCGAATCAGTGGGCGCACCCACGTACCTGCGACTGAAGAATTGGCAAGTCTGGCGGCTCATCAAGCTAGTTTGTGCCTCTATTTGAGCGCCCACCACGTTGAGAAAGCCCAGCAGCAGTTGATGCAGCACTACCCGGCTGACCTGCCGATCGCGATCTGCTATCGGTTAGGTTGGCCCGATGAGCAGATCTGGCTCGTCCCTCTAGAGCAAATGGCGGCCTGTAGCCAGCAGCACCAGCTAACCCGGACAACATTGTTCTTAATTAGCCCAGCTTTAGCTGCCGAGGCAACTGCACAGCGATCGCGGCTCTATAACCCAGATCACAACCATCTATTTAGACCCAGCTCTGCTAGTCCAGCGTCCTAAAGTTCAATACCGAAGCGATTAATTAGGCGGACGCTTGGCAGAAATTGATAGCATTGGCACGGCCGGGCGAGAAGACTGGGGGGGTAGAGCATACTGAGCCACCCGTTCTGGTTCTAGGGATTTTTGGATCCGCTGCCACTGCCACCAGCGCAGTCCGATCGCGCCACCCGCCGTTAACAGACCTAGAAATAGTAGCCCACCGTAGCCGCCGATTCCGCCGATCGCCAGATCAACGCCACCCACAATAAACACAAAGCTAGAGATTGGCTCTTTGCGGTAAGCGTTCTTGATAAAGCGAGGCAGAATCAGGTTCATTACAGCGTCGTAGGGATTTAATAAAAAGCGGCGAGTCAGAATTTAACAGGCTCTAAAGAGATTCACGCTCTAACCAATGACTTAGTTTTATTGCTTAGATGGGCAAATACTACAAGCAAATCTAGCTAAGAGCAAGAGTCGTTTGCCGTAATCTGGGCAACCCTAAAGACAGAGGCACGAGTTAGAACAATCCCAACCAAGACAGAACCCCTTGCCCCGTCAAGTATTCAATCAACAGTATCGCCAGAAAACCAGCCATCGCAGCTCGTCCATTCAAGCGCTCTGCAAAGCTGTTAAAGCCATATTTAGGCTCATCTAGCTTAGGAGTCCGAGTCGGTTCACTCATAGGTTTAATCTAATTTCGGAACAACGAATGCAAGAAAAGATCAATTAAAGAAAAAATATCCTCTGGGCTGAGGTGTAAATAAATTCTAGCAACCCAGAGGAAACGAGGGGGAGACTACATCATCCCCATGCCGCCCATGCCGCCCATCCCTCCCATGCCGCCCATGCCGCCCATGTCGGGAGCGGCGGCAGCTTTGGGTTCAGGCTTCTCAACCACCAACCCTTCGGTGGTGAGAACCATGCCAGCAATTGAACCGGCATTTTGGAGGGCAGAGCGGACGACTTTAGCCGGGTCAATAATGCCTGCGGCAATCATGTCTTCGTACTCGCCAGTCAGGGCATTGTAACCGCCGTTAAAGTCGGCATCGCGAACTTTTTCGACCACGATCGCGCCTTCGGCTCCCGCATTGTCGGCAATCTGACGCAGGGGGGCTTCTAGGGCGATCGCCACCAGGTCAGCCCCAGTTTTTTCTTCTCCCTTCAAGCTGTCTCTCAGGGCAATCACTGTCTTGCTCAGGTGAAGCAGAGTGCTGCCTCCACCGGGGACAATTCCCTCAGCGACAGCGGCCTTGGTTGCATTCAGCGCATCTTCAATCCGCAGTTTGCGGTCTTTGAGTTCGGTTTCGGTCGCTGCCCCAACTTTGATCACGGCAATCCCGCCCGATAGCTTGGCAATCCGCTCTTGCAGCTTTTCTTTGTCGTAGTCTGAGTCGGTCAATTCAAGCTGCTTGCGAATTTGCTCAATTCGACTTTGGACTTCTGGCTGAGCCGTGCCATCGGTGAGGATAGTGGTGTTGTCCTTGGTAATCGTGATCCGGCGAGCGGTGCCCAGCATGTCTAGGTCAACTTTGTCGAGGGTCAAGCCGACTTCTTCTGAAATGACTTGCCCATCGGTCAAAACGGCAATGTCTTTCAGCATTTCTTTGCGGCGATCGCCAAACCCAGGTGACTTAATTGCGACAGCGTTTAAAACGCCCCGCAGCTTGTTCACCACCAGCGTTGCCAGGGCTTCACCATCAACATCTTCAGCGATCACCAGCAGCGGCTGACCGGCACGGGCGACTTTTTCGAGCGTCGGTACGAGGTCTTGGATGGTGCTAATTTTTTTATCGACAATCAGCAGCCGCACGTTTTCCATTTCCGTGATCATCCGCTCGGAATCGGTGACAAAGTAGGGCGAAATGTAGCCCCGGTCAACCTGCATCCCTTCCACAACGTCGAGTTCAGTCGAAAGCGACTTCGACTCTTCAACCGTGATCACCCCGTCTTTACCCACCTTGGCCATGGCTTCGGAAATCATCTGCCCGACTTCCTGATCATTACCGGCTGAAACGGCGGCGACGGGGGCAATCATGCTGCCTTCGACGGGTTTGGCAACCGCTTCAATTTCCGCTACCACAGCCGCGATCGCCTTTTCCATTCCCCGCCGCAGGGCGACGGGGTTAGCACCCGCTGCCACGTTCTTAAGCCCTTCGCGGATCATGGCTTGGGCCAAAACGGTTGCGGTGGTGGTGCCATCGCCAACCACATCGTTGGTTTTGGAGGCAACTTCTTTCATCAATTGAGCGCCCGTGTTTTCTAGCGGGTCTTCTAGCTCAATTTCCTTGGCGATCGTCACACCGTCGTTGACGATTTGGGGAGCGCCATATTTCTTTTCTAGGACAACATTTCGCCCTTTGGGGCCAAGGGTAATCCGCACAGCGTCGGCGAGGGCATTGACGCCTCGTTCTAGCGCCCGCCGGGACTCTTCATGAAATACTACTTTTTTAGCCATTGGAAATTTCCTGCCTATCTAGCGCGTTTTGAAGGGTTAGCAAGTCAACCCTTGATCTTCCACCCTGAATTTAGCACTCTCTGCCCTAGACTGCTAAGTCCGGTTAACCGCCATTTTTGACAGGGGTAATGCAAGGCTAGGCTGCTGACTCAACCTGCACTTTGGTAGGTATCTCAAACTGACTGCTGCTTATTTTGGCGGCGAAGCTTGATCGCGCTCAGGGTGGCAAATAGCAGTGAACCTAATACTTGGGGAGGCACGGGCACCTGACGAATATCAAGCTGACCGATCGCAAAGTCGCGATCGAGTTCGTCGGTGGGTACGACACTAAAGGCTAAGCGGGCGATCGGGATATCGCTCACCGCCCCAAGGAAAATTGCTGAGTTATTTCCCAGGTTGTTGCTGACTCCGGCTAAGCTAACGCTACCAAGGCTGGTGTTGCTGCTATCGAAACCCTCGACAAAAGCAGTGAAGGTTCTGACTTGATTCTCGCCAATATTCAGTTGAATCTGCGCTCCGGCTCCGGCAACTGGCGTATCAAACACAATGCTCAATGGGCCGGGGTTGCTCCGCGTCCACAGCAATTGAGCACTAGGTGCAAAGTTACCGGCCCAGCCATTCCCCTGCTCTAGCCTAAAAAAATCTCCGCTGGGCATCGAAACCGTCACCGTATTGCCAAGATTGGATGAAGCTTGAGAACCACTAGGCACAGAGGTAAAAGAGGGGCCAAAGTCGCTCCAACTGACAAAATCATCGGCAGCTAGAGCACTGTTGGTGACAATTGTAAATGCCTGAGCAATTGGAGCTGAGCTGGCGATCGCAGAAGCAACAATCACAGCAGCCAAAGACGGCTTCCAAGGGAGATTAAGCATAGCTAAAGACCAAGCATCTCTGCGGGGACAATAGAATAATCTTGACACATTTAATTTACTGCTTCTGAACTATTATCACCAGCAGGCTCAGGTGTTTTCGCAACAATACTTGAGTCAATTGCAGGGGCAAATTCTGGCTTGCCCCTATTTTGCAGTAAACAACCTCAACCGCGATTTTGTCGGCACTAAGGGATTTTCGATCGTGTTTCGGCGATCGCACTTAGCGACAGTCGAGCAGCGGTTTCCTTACTTTCAGCCTTATCTAGAGCAAGCTCTGCAACCAGAGTGTAATGCGTTTTATCTGAATCCGCTGCTGCTAAAAGCTGGCTCGCGGGTAGACCCCCACATTGACCGCTCACTGCGATCGTATTGCAAAACCATTGATCCGCCGCTGGTGGTCAGCGTTCTCTATATTGCCGTGCCAGCCGATTTACAAGGTGGAGAATTGGTGTTGCGCTCTAGCAAACGGCAAGTTGGGCAAATCCGCCCTCAAGCCAATACGCTGCTGTTGTTTCAGGGCGACCTCACCCATTCGGTTAATCCTGTCAGCAGTGCCGCCAGCCGCTTGAGCTTGGTTTGTGAGCAATACAGCCTGGAGGATGAGGAACTTTTGGCAATTCCAGAATTTGCGATCGAGTCGAGAGCCGCCAAAGTCATAAATCAAGGGCGAAGGTAGTAAAAACTATTGCATTGCCTCAAACTGCTGCCAGCACAGGTACATGGCGCGGGGGACGTGGAAGCAGCCTTTCCATTTGCTGCCTTTGAGATTGAGCAGGACTTCGCCCCGCCGATTGAGGTAGCCAAACCATTCGCCATACTCAGGGTCAGCAAAGTGCGACCAGGCATAGTCGTGCATCTTTTGATACCACTGCCAGCACTCTGCCCGTCCGGTTAACCGATCGCCCATCGCCAAGGCGACCAAAGTCTCCAGATGCACCCACCACAGCTTTTGATCCCATTCCAACTGCTGGGGCGGATGTCCGTCGGCATCCATAAAGTAAAACAGACCGCCATACTCGGCATCCCAGGCAAACTCAAGGATGTTCAGCACTACCTCAACGGCTTGGTTAATTGTTTTCATGTCCTGGCTGCGTTGGGCAATCTCCATCATGAACCACATTGCTTCAATGCCGTGCCCAGGATTGATTAACCGCCCATCAAAGCAGTCCAAGTGAGCGCCTGCTGGAGTAATAGCTTCGTACATTAGCCCCCGATCGCCGTCTAAAAAATCGCCCATTACTTCTTGAACAGTGTCAGACAGCACTTGCTCTAGCGTCTCGGCGGGCAATAGCCAGTCCATTTCTAAGGACAGATTAGCCAGAATCATTGGCACGGCTAGAGATTTCAGCGATCGCGTCCCAGGGTAAGCCTTGGTATATTTGCCCTTTGGATTGTCTTTGCGGCGTAAAACGTTGCCGTAGGCTTGCAGGGCAATTTGCTTTGCTTGTTCGCTGCCAGAGGCAAGGGCATATTTGCTAAAGGCCATGGCAGCAAAGCAGTCAGAGAAAATATTGTAGGGCTGCACCAGCGGGTTGCCTGCCCGATCGAGGGCAAAGTACCAGTTGCCTTCGGCATCGCGCCCGTGCTGGGCCAAAAAATCTGCCCCGTGAGCGGCAATTTGCAGCCAGTCTGAGCGCGGTTCAATTTGGTTATAGAAGCTAGAAAACATCCAGACCTGGCGATTTTGCAGCCAAACAAATTTATCGGTGTCGTAGACTTTTCCGGCTCGGTCTAAGCAGGTGAAGTAACCGCCGCATTCCCAGTCGATCGAGTGCGTCTGCCAAAAGGGAATGATGTCATTGAGCAAGCTATTGCGGTACTGCTCAGCCAGGGTAGAGTAACTGTAGGTCATGCCGATGCTGCTAAAGTTTTAAGTCATTCAATTCGCTTACAGAACTTATGCACTTGCAGCCTGAAAGCTTGATCCCCCTAAATCCCCCTTAAAAAGGGCGACTTTGAATCTCTGAAGCCCCCTTTTTAGGGGGGTTGGGGGATCTAAGTGTGTAAGTCCCAACCAAAGGAGCCTTGGCAAACTGGTTGACGAGCGAAAGCTGTATCGAGTTTACTCTGATGTCTGAGCAAGTTTTTCAGCAATCTATTTACATTCAGGCTCCGATCGCAGTTGTCGAGCGGACAATTACCGATCGCACCCTCATGCACCAGTGGCTCAACCCGCTCCTGCGCTGTCAGCCGATCGGCGATTGGTCTACTGAGTTGGGCGGACAGTTTCGGTTTTATTTGCAAATTCCGCTTTTAGAGCCAGCCTTGCAAGCAACGGTGATTGAGCGCCAGCCGGGGCTAATTGTCTGGGGGTTTGACGGCTTTTTTGTCGGGCGCGATCGCTGGGAATGCCAACCCGAAAGCGACGGCACCCGCCTACTCAACCGGTTTGAATTTAAGATTACCAATCCCCTCGTCGCCTTTGGCTTCAACACCTTTGCGGCAGGCTTAACGCGGCAAGATATGCAGCGTCAATTGCAGCGACTGAAAAAAGTGGCGGAAGCAAGCTGAGCGATCGCTTACCGTTAGAAATAATCCCTTCCAATCGATTCTTACTTCATTACCACCTAGCCCCGGTTAACTCAAGTTGAAAATTGCCAGTTCAAAACCAGGTTGGATCTTCGGAATTATCTGGACGTTAGCGATGGCGATCGCGTGGACGATCGGAGGGTATGCAGGCTATGTCGCCGGTATTCAAATGCCCTATTCGTTGGGCTTTGGCACATGGAGTCCAGGCAGTTTTGTGATTGCAATTCTGGTTTATGGTTGCGTATTAGCAAGCTGTGTCGGTTTTGTTCAGTGGTTTTTACTACAGCTAAAACTTGAACTAGATCCTGGCTGGATCTGGAAGAGTGCGCTTGCTGGTGGTCTTGGTCAGATCATCAGTATTGCAGCAGTATTGATTTTTGTTTTACTAGGTTGGCTTGTTTCCCTACTGCTGCCAAAGGGAACTTCCTACGATGGATGGTTTGTTAATATCTCGGTTATCACACTCTTCTTGCTGGGACTAGGAACAAGCCTTGGCGGAGCCCAGTATCTAATCTTGAAGCAATACGTTTCGCAACCTACCCAGTGGTTGTGGGCAAATGTCATTGGCTGGCCGCTCAGTACCTTAATCCAAATCTTTGGAGTACCTCTGATCATTCCCCCGCCTCCACCTCCGAATCTCACCTTGGGCTCGACTTTAAGCGGATTGGCTAAGCTCCCAGAATGGCCAGAAGATCTAATTGGCGGTTGTATTTTTGGAGTAATTACGGGTATCTGTATGATTCGTTTACTGCGCTCAGCTCAGCGCCCTGAAAGTGGCTGAAGCAGGCTGGATGGTTTGGTTGAGTTTGCCGCTGCGGAAACCTTCTAGATCGAGGGTGACGTAGGTAAACCCGTAGCTTTGAAACGACTCTACTAGTAAAGGCAGGTTAGCCGTTAAGACAAACTCTTTGATTAACTCTGCTGGCAATTCAATCCGGGCCGTGTCGCCTTCCGATCGCACTCGCAAGTTTTTTAAACCGAGCTGTCGCAGATAGCGCTCGCCCCGCCCGACTCGCTGCAACTTGGCGATCGTAATTTCTTCGCCGTAGGGAAAGCGGGAGCTGAGGCAAGGTTGCGCGGGTTTGTCCCACCAGGGTAAGCCTAACAGCTTTGCGATCTGGCGCACTTCCAGTTTAGAAACGCCCACTTCTGCCAAGGGCGATCGCGCGCCTCGTTCTTTGGCGGCTTGAATTCCTGGTCGATAGTCCGTCAAATCATCGGCGTTGACACCATCAACAACGTAGGGATAGCCGCGCTCTAGGGCTAAGGGTTTGAGGGTGTCGTGCAGCTCACTTTTGCAAAAATAGCAGCGATTGACTGGGTTGCTGGTGTAGTTGGGGTTGCTCATCTCATCCGTGGCAACCAACTTGTGGGCAATCCCAATTTCAGCCGCCTGAATCTGAGCATCTTCCAGATCTTCAGGCAATAAGGAGGCCGAGACTGCGGTAATGGCAAGAGCGCGATCGCCCAAGACATCAAAAGCAATTTTGGCGACCAAGGTACTGTCAATGCCGCCAGAGTAGGCAATTAGCGCCTTGCCCATGTCGGTAAACAGCCCGCGTAGCTGGTTGAGCTTAGCCTCGACCATGATTTTTGATCAACTTACTTCAATGACAGAATGGAACTTTTAGCCAGGACTAGCAAGCAAAGGATCTAAGCCACCCGCACCATCTAACCGATAGAGGTCATCGCAGCCGCCAATATGCTCACCGTTGATAAATACTTGCGGTACGCTGCGGCGACCATTGGTTCGCTCTGCCATCTTGGCTCTGGCTTCTGGGTTGCCGTCAATTTTGTATTCGGTGTAGTTGACTCCTTTCCAGCCCAGCAGCATTTTGGCACGAATGCAGTAAGGACAAGTCTGCCAAGTATAAATTTCAACGTTGGCTTTCATCTGCTCAGGCTGGCGGCCAAGCAAATTATTCAGCGCTTTCAGCATGGATGTCACCTTGAATTGAGAGTGGGTCGCGTTGTCTGGTTCTACTGCGATCCTAAATGATTTGGGATGGGGATAGAGGGTTGGCTCTTGCTGCCTTGCTGAAGCCAAATCAGCAGAATCGGGCTGGCTGATCTGCAAAAGGCGCTTAAAATCGTCCCTGACCGCTTAAACTTAAAATTGCGTTAAGCATTCCTAAACTTACTTCACCAATCGACTGTGCGGAAAATTATTCTTGCTGGTAACTGGAAAATGCACAAAACTCAGGCCGAGTCCCTAGAGTTTTTGCGAGAGTTTTTACCCGCTCTGGAACTAACCCCAGAGGAACGAGAGGTAGTGCTGTGCGTACCGTTTACCGATTTAGCGATTCTCTCCAAAAGTTTGCATGGGAGCCGAGTCCAGCTAGGAGCGCAAAATTTGCACTGGCAAGACTCAGGCGCTTACACCGGCGAAATTTCTGGCTCAATGCTGACTGAAATTGGGGTTCGCTATGTGATTGTTGGGCACAGTGAGCGACGGCAGTATTTTGGCGAAACTGATCAAACGGTCAACTTGCGCCTGCGAGCCGCCCAGGCTCATGGTCTAATTCCGATTCTTTGCGTCGGCGAAACCAAGCAGCAGCGCGATCAGGGACAAACTGAGGCGCATATTTTTAGCCAACTGGCCGCTGGTTTGCAGGACGTTGATCAAACCAATTTGGTGATTGCCTACGAGCCAATTTGGGCGATCGGCACGGGCGATACCTGCGAAACCGCAGAAGCAAACCGCGTGATTGGGTTGATTCGCAGCAAATTGAGTAACCCTAATCTGCCGATTCAGTATGGCGGATCGGTGAATGCAGATAACATTGACCCGATTATGGCTCAGCCAGAAATTGACGGTGCCCTGGTCGGCGGAGCCAGCCTCAAGGGTGATAGTTTTGCCCGCATCGTCAACTATCAAGCGATCTGATGGCGCAACTGCCTGCACAGACAACGGCCGACGTTCTAAAACTGCAACAGAGGCTGCTAACAATCATTGATCAGGCGACAGCAGCAAGTTTTCTGATTTTAGAGCGCTACGGTGAGACCGAGACAACCTTAACTGATCTAGAACAACTGGATAATACTAGGGAGAGGGCCGACACCTATTATTCTCGGTTCTACGCTCTTTTAAAAAGGATCGCGGAAGCCCAACCCAGCGCTGACCCTGCTATGCTGAATTTACTCACGATCGCAATTGCAGAAGCAGAATCTACTGCTGAGGCTTTAGAAGCAACTCTTGCTGAAACAAAGGGAGATTGGAATCTCTGATGACTGATCAGCTATCACCACCAGATTTGAAAACCGTGAAGCAGAGGGCAGCTAGGGTGCAATCTATTTGCAAGCGGGCTGATGCAAATATCTTGGTATTAGAAGACTTAATTGCCCAATTAGAGCAAGATGTTCGTTCTTCTTCCTTGTATTGCTATCGCTTGAATAAGGCAAAGCATTTACTCAACTTGTAACGATAGTTAACCAACCCTAGGGATGCTTTGTGTCTAACTCTCTATTCCCTGATTGGCAAAGCGAGGGTAAATGTAGTTTGACCTGAAGCTGATGAGTTGAGAATCAGATTGCCACGATAGGCGCGGGTAATTTCGCGGGCGAGACTGAGGCCGAGGCTAAGTCCTTCAACTTGGCGGGTGCGGGCCAGGTCGCCGCGATGAAAGCGATCGCACAACCGCTCGCGATCGCCCGCCGAAATATCCTGGGAAGAATTGGTGATTTTAATCTGAACCGTTGGGCCAACTTGCGAAGCCTGAAGCTTACTCCAACTAGGCTGGTGAGCAACCCCAGCGAAGTGAACTGCTACACCGTCGTTGCGATCGCTGGCGCTTAGACTAGCGATCAAAGTAATCGCGTCTGTATCTCTCGCTAGATTGAGGAGATTAGGGAACAGTTAGTCTTAAAAAACCGTGTTTTCTCTGAGTGCAAGCTGCAAGTGAAAGGGCAAACTTACTTCAGGAAGGCTAATGTTGCAAACACTCATGAGAGCCTGGCAGTTCCAAAAACTTTCGCTAAAGAAGCGTCTCACCATCGGCATCGGAGCAATGTTTTTGCCCCTGATTTTGCTAGGTGTAGGAGCTTTTATTTCCTTTGAAGGCACAATTCGATCGTTTGAAAGCACGGATAATGCAACCTTAGAAAAGCTATTTCCGCTGGCAAACTTAGAAGCTCTGATTCAGCAAGCCCCCAGATCAGCCGAGGTTTGCCTCAGCGATCGCGTCCAGGCCGAGTGCGATCGCTACAGGCAGTTAAGCCAGGAGATCGATCAAATGTTTACCACCCTGCTGGCGACTCCCTCGGATCTGCCAGAGCAACGAGTGTTAATCCAAGCTGCCCAAACAGCCTGGCAGCAGTCTCAAAGCTCTTACAAAAAGGTGATCACAGCTTCCAGTCAACGGTTGACACCAGAAATAATCGATAGCTTAGAGCAGTCAGTTCAGCAATCCGCCGATAGTCTTGATCAGCTTTATAAGCTGATGACTCATTTGCAACTGGCAGACAACTTAGCCCAGGCCAAAAAAGTCAGGCAAAGGGTTAACTTGATTATTGCCACCATGTTTGGCTTGGGGTTAGGGGTAGCTGGCCTCTCTGGTTGGGCGATGGCCCGCTCGATTCTGCTGCCGCTGAATGCGCTCAAAAACGGAGCCAATCGCTTGGGGGAAGGAGACCTTTCGCACCGGATCAACCTGCCGACAACCGACGAGTTTGGGCAATTGGCCAGTACATTGAATCAAATGGCGGCAAGACTTGAGCAAAGCCAGGTGGAACTCAGGTATTCAGCCACGATGGATGGACTGACAGGAGTCTATAACCGCCAAGAATTTAATCGGCTATTGCAGGCAGAGTTAGAGCGATCGCAGCGCTATGGTCATCCTTGCTCTTTGATCATGATCGATATTGACTACTTTAAGAAACTAAATGACACTTACGGACATCCGGCTGGAGACGAAGCTTTACGCTGCTTTGCTAGTTTAATTAAGCAGCAGATTCGGCCGGCTGATCAGATTGCCCGCTACGGTGGCGAAGAATTTTCGATTATTTTGCCGGAAACCTCCAACGGCGATGCGTTGTACTTGGCGGAGCGACTGCGACAGGCGATCGTGGCTCACACGATCCAGATTACACAGTGGCAGATGGTTAAGATTACTTCTAGTATTGGGATTGCCGTTTTTCCGAATGATGCCGATTCAGCATCAGCCTTGATTTCAGCCGCAGACCAGGCGCTTTACATTGCCAAGCGATCGGGTCGAAATCGGGTCAGTCGATACAACACCGAAACAACCTTTATCCAGTGACCAGCTCCGTCAATCGCAAATAGTGGTGATCAAAATCAGGCTCGTCCTCGCCGCTCTCAACAGCCAGCACTCCATGCTCACGATGGCAACTCTGCCAGGCATTTTGCTGCCTGAAACTGCTGTAAAACGCGCTGGTGATGTTTGAGGGCATCAATCTGAGCTGGAGGTTGGACGAGGGTCGGATAGGGACAAATATTGAGTTGGGGCTGGCTAGCTTTGATATAAGCCGCCCCTAAGTAATCGCGATCGCGCCAGAGAATTTGCCCTGCTGTGGTGCGAAGCTTTCCAGCTTTGACAGTCCCAGTCGAAAACTGAACGCCATTGTCAGTTTCGCTAAACCAATAGGATTCAATGATACACACTTGCCCTCGGGTGCGAGAGGGATAAATTCGCTGCGTGTTAATCACCTGGCGCTGACCAAGAAAGGGAGCAACGTCTGGGTCAAGCTGGCTCCAAGCTTTTATAAAAGCCTGCACTCTTTGTTTTTCGATTGGGGTTCTTTGGTCACTGTAGACCGGAGCAGATTGAATCGTTTGAGGCATCTGATCTACGGCTTGCTTGAGGCGCTGAGCGAGGATTTTTAGCTCTGCCTCTGTTGGATAGCGCTGTGATCGCTGCTCCGGTTTAGAATCAGCGGTCATTGGCAATAAGGACATTGGCAATAAAGCAATTAAGGTCGCGATCGCGCTGGCGATTTGAGTTCGGTTCATAATTCTCTCCTGCCCCAGGTTTTCAAGTCATCACTGTTTTAGGATCGCAGCAATTCGTTAAAATCATCAGCACAAGGTTGATTTTAGGTAGCTGCTGATGATTGTCCAAACCGAAGCCCACCCCTGGCAAGTTGTGATTGAACGATTGCAGGCGATCGTGGGTTCAGATGGTGTGGTAACTGCGCCAGAAGATTTGGTCGTCTACGAGTGCGACGGATTGGCCAGCTATCGCCAAAAACCGACGATTGTTGTTTTGCCGACGACAACGGAGCAGGTGGCGGCTGTGGTGCAGGTGTGCGATCGCTACTCGATTCCTTTTGTGGCGCGGGGGTCGGGCACGGGGCTATCGGGGGGAGCCTTGCCCACCGAAAATTGCATCCTGATTGTCACTTCGCGGATGAACCAAATTCTAGAGATCGACCTCGAAAATCAGCGCGTCACCGTCCAGCCAGGGGTAATTAACGCTTGGGTGACACAAGCGGTCAGCAGTGATGGCTTTTACTACGCTCCTGACCCCTCCAGCCAGATTATTTGCTCGATCGGCGGCAACGTGGCCGAAAACTCCGGCGGCGTGCACTGCCTCAAGTACGGCGTAACCACAAATCATGTCTTGGGTTTAAAGTTTGTCCTGCCCGATGGTGAAGTGATTGACGTTGGCGGCAAAGTCCCCGATCAGCCCGGCTATGACTTAACCGGAGTGTTTGTTGGTTCAGAAGGCACCTTGGGCATCGCCACCGAAATTACCCTCCGCATCCTGAAAGCCCCAGAAGCGATTCACGTCTTGCTGGCAGATTTCACGACGATCGAAGCAGCGGGTGCGACTGTATCCGATGTGATTGGGGCCGGCATCATCCCGGCCGGAATGGAAATCATGGACAACATTAGCATCAACGCGGTCGAAGATGTCGTCGCCACCAACTGCTATCCTCGCGATGCTGGCGCAGTGCTGCTGATTGAAATCGATGGTTCGGAAGTCGAAGTTGCTACCCTGAGTCAGCAAGTAACCCGCCTTTGTCAACAGAATGGAGCCAGAAACGTCACGACTGCGATCGAGCCAGAAGACCGCTTAAGGCTGTGGAAAGGGCGCAAAGCGGCCTTTGCCGCGGCCGGTCGGCTCAGCCCCAACTACTTTGTCCAGGATGGAGTGATACCGCGCACCCAATTGACCTACGTGCTGCAAGAAATCGAGGCCCTCAGCCAGGCCTATGGCTATCAAATTGCCAATGTCTTCCATGCTGGCGATGGCAACCTGCACCCGCTGATTCTCTACAACGAGGCAGTGCCGGGAGCTTTGGCTAAGGTCGAAGAACTGGGGGGCGAAATTCTCAAGCTGTGTGTCCGAGTCGGCGGCAGCATCTCCGGTGAACACGGGATTGGGGCAGACAAGCGCTGCTTTATGCCCGATATGTTTAGTGCCGCTGACCTAGAAACGATGCAGTGGGTGCGTCACGCTTTTAACCCGAAAGAACTGGCCAATCCCGGCAAAATTTTCCCCACCCCCCGCACCTGCGCTGAAGCCGCCCACAGCCACACGCATTTGGCCCAAGCAGGCGTAGACTTGTTTTGATACAGTCCATGAAATCATCAGGTAGTGTTGGCATCGGCGGCGCAGCAGGACGCTGCTCAGTTATCGCTCATCTATCACCACTATCGGGAAGAACAATCATGATCCGGGCATTGCAGCGATCGATGACGTTTGATCAATTTCTGGACTGGTATCCAGAGGGCGGCAAACGCTATGAGCTAATCGATGGAGAGGCAAGTAAACTACCACCCGCCGCTACGCTGAGCGGGTGGCTTTCAGCAGCCCTAGAACATGCTCACTCCCTTCGACCAGCTCAGGGTCGAACAATGAGCAAACAAGTCCCGAACCTCTAGGCTGGTTTACGGACAGCCCAATCGCAGAAATATTTTTAGCACCGTTCAAATCAGCATCCCCACGCCAGTCGCAATGACCACATCGAAACGCCTTGCCAGAG
>JAESGG010000130.1_pt1 | contig 17949 bp, 14 predicted proteins | sample 9266231 | NCBI WGS metagenome assembly JAESGG01 (sample SAMN14515337, study PRJNA621664) | algae metagenome | isolation source: Aphanocapsa sp. GSE-SYN-MK-11-07L and co-occurring heterotrophs from wet... | place: USA: Grand Staircase Escalante National Monument, Utah | collected 2006-04-16 | reverse complement strand
GACCAGCGTTATACTCAGACCAGTTGCGGATGCGGTATTGCTGTTTCATGCGTCCTAGTTTGGGTTTGGCGATTCAAACTTACCATGACACATCCCTTCCGCAACCCCTATTTATGCAACAACGCCAAGCGACTCCAAAGATTTGGTGAAGAAATGAGATCTGTCCGATAACATCTCCCTTATCGCCAGCCATAAATTGTGGTGTGATCCACCTCAACCCCCCCCTTCGAGCATCAACTCCTCAATGTCTCGGTAGCTCAAGGCATAGCGGCAATACCACCGCATGGCTTGCAGGATGATCTCTGGGAGGAAGTGTCGCTATTTGAAAGGCGGCTGGAGTTTCATATCGAGTGAGATTTGGGTGGGATAGCTTAACCATCAAACCAGAACGACATCATTTTTGCATAACCTGGCACGGCAAGTCAGTCGTTCAAAAGTTCGTGTTCATCGTATCCTTACATCTGGGGGATTACCAAAATCCGCAACCCGTTGAGAGTTACTATAACCGGACACTCACAGGGCTTGGACTGGGGCGCAAATCTACCTTAACCGGCTTGATCAGCGATCGGCCGGTCATCTCTTTTGGTTGTGGCAAGTTGAGAATTTCCAAAATGGTCGGGGCAATGTCCGCCAAGCAGCCATCGGAGTGTAGATTTACTTCCGTACCATTACCAGGGATCTTGCGTTTTTCGCCTTCTACAACAATGAACGGAACGGGATTGGTAGTGTGGGCCGTCCAAGGGTGTCCCTGCGGATCGATCATACACTCGGCGTTGCCGTGGTCAGCCGTGATCAACAGCGTGCCTCCGACTTTGATTACACTCTCAATCAGCTTGCCCAGATTGCGATCGACGGTTTCAATCGCCTGAACTGTAGCTGGGATCAGTCCCGTATGGCCAACCATATCGGAATTGGCGTAGTTGATCACTACCAAGGCGTAAATCTGTTCAGCAATTTTGGCACTGACTGCTTGAGTCAACTCGTCTGCCGACATCTGGGGAGCTTGGTTATAGGTTGCCACCAGCGGGCTGTTGATTAAGAGCCGTTCTTCTCCTGCCAGGGGGTCTTCAATGCCGCCATTAAAGAAATAGGTAACATGAGCATATTTTTCAGTTTCGGCAGCCCGTAATTGCTTCAGGCCATGCTCAGCGATTACTTCACCTAAGATGTTGCTCAAGTTTTGGGGCGGAAAGGCGATCGCCGTTGGCAGACTGGCACCGTACTGGGTAAAGGTGACAAATTCTAGGGGAGCAATCTGCGATCGCTCAAATCCTTTAAAGTTGGGATCAATAAATGCCTGAGTTAGTTGGCGCGATCGATCCGGACGGAAGTTGAAGAAAATCACCCCATCTCTGGCAGTGACGGCTCCGGGGGCAATTCGGGTCGGCAGCAAAAACTCATCGGTAATATCAGTAGTGTAGGCCTCCGCCAGCACATCCACGGCTGATTTAGGCTGAATGTTTTGATCAGAGGTGATCACGTTGTAGGCTTGCTGAACTCGATCCCAGCGCCGATCGCGATCCATAGCGTAGTAGCGTCCGCTAAGGGTGACAATTTGTCCAACCCCAACTTGGTCAATTTTCTCCTGTAAGCGGAGCATGGCCAATTTGCCATCGGTGGGTAGGGTGTCTCGCCCATCGGTGATTGCGTGGATGCAAACCTGAGCGATCCCTTGGGCTTTGGCCAAATCAAGCAAAGCAAACAGATGGTCAATGTGGGAATGTACGCCGCCCTCTGAACACAGACCAATCAGATGCAGCTTACTGCCACGCTGCTGCACAACTTGACAAGCTTGGACAAGCGTAGGATTCAAGAGCAGACTGCCATCTTCAGCGGCATCGGAAATTCGGACAAGCTCTTGGGGCACAATTCGCCCGGCTCCGATATTAAGATGCCCCACCTCTGAATTACCCATTTGTCCCTTGGGCAGACCAACTGCTTTGCCGGAGGTGTGAATCAGCGTGTGGGGATAGGCAGCCCAAAGGCTATCCATGACTGGCGTCTGAGCAGCAGCGATCGCATTACCTTCAGTCTGCTCACGATAACCCCAACCATCCAAGATGACGAGAACAACAGGCGAAATCGGTGTTAATGCCATGCGGGTAGATTTGCCTTCCACTGAATGACCTCGTAAATCATATTCATCGCCCAAGTGAGCTGAATAGGTGGTCAAATATTTGAACAATATTGTCGAGCAAAGTCACCGCTCCATTAAACGACTCACCAAACCAGGACTGGGATTTGGGTTCTTCAACACGGCTCGTCTCACCTTCCGAGGCTTTGAAGCGATGAATATGATCAGGAAGGGTCAGATTCAGCGTGTCGATAAGGGAGATGTTATCGGACAAATCTCATTTCTTCACCAAATCTTTGGAGTCGCTTCGTAAATTGCCACTCTTCAGGAGGCTTTCCTGCTCTTTTGAAATTTTTGCAACAGAATCAAAAACATTTTGCCAGACCAATCGGGGCGTGATCTTCTCCTGGCTTAGATACCGATTCACCTGGTCATGGAGATTGTCATACCCTGACTCTAGCGATTGTGCATTGGCATTGACGACTTTTCTGCGCTGAACTGAACTGCGTAATTCTTAAAGATCTTAAAGAATTAGCCACCTAGACTAGCGCACAGATATAGAAAAACCCAGAGAAAATCATCATACAATTTCTCCGTCAATTACACTATTGCTTAAAATTGGAAGTGCAATTCTGATAACCACGTGAGTAGCAGTCACTTCTTTAATTTCGGATATTTGTCCGAGTAATTTAGATTCTTGTTGCTCCTGACATGTGAGATAAATGGGATTACCAATCAAAGATAGCAATTGAGTATTCATTTCGGATCGTTCTTCAAGTGGATAATCTCCGATATAATTAATAGGTGCTGCAGTGTGAGAAAGATTCCTTGATTGGGATTGGCATTTTACTAGGGCTTCTTCTTCATTAATGACTGGATTAGAAGTGGCTGTTTCTTTATGCCGAGTAACAATGGAATTAGCTTTGGAGTAAGTGATGACTTCGCCTTGAGAAGCGCGTTCTAAGATCTCTTGACAAGCATCTCCAGGCGTGGAGGAAGAGGCAAGTAAATAAAGAGCAGAGGTCGCAATAGACAAATCGGTGAATTTCACCGATTTGAATTTTTGAGCTAATTGGATAAACTTTCGGGCTGTCCATTCACCCCAATCAAACTCAACTCTCAACCAGGCTTCAAAGTTTCCGTGCCCTAGCTGCTGTTTCACCTCAATTAACTTCTGCCCAATGTCAACGCAATCTTGGGCAGTTCGCCTTATCAGTTTTTTGATTTCATTAGTGCGCTGTCGAACAAAAATCCTGGTTCCATCATCTAACATGGCATAGTTAAATACTCGTTCTTCCAAAGCTGATACACGTTCTGTTGAACTAGGTAATATTCCATCTAACGCCATGATCATTTAGACCTCATTCAAGATAAAGTGAAATTTCTATCCTTACGGCAGCAGAATATCAGTGGAACATCCAGATCGTAGATCTACATTTGAAGATCTCCATGTGTTTGAATATCGTGACAACTGACTACAAAATTTCTTCATTGCGGACTCTATGCTAGATTAGATGGTGCCGTTAAAATAGGTCATAGTCTGCAAGTAAGCGTTGCAATTTCCTAGTTACAGTTAATCGGAGCAAACTATCCTTTCCTCTACATCTCAGAGGTTGAGCCAATCGCTGATTTAGATAAATCCAGGCATCATCGTAAGAAGCAGCGCACCATTCATACCAAAAAACCTCGACTGTTGAAATGTTCGGGATCGGCCTTGATGCGAACCATTGCTTCCTTCCCCTCCCTTGACTGTAACAATTCATTAAGCATAGTAACATCATCAGGATTAAGATGGTTCATTGCTTAAAAAGTTACGTGAAAGCCCGGAAAAACCATTCCTGAGCTGCAATGCTCAAAAACTTGGTTCTCCCGGGCTTTTATCCCGCCGTGTAACCAGTGTGGAAGGTTAAAAACTTTTCCTCATTGGTTTGCCTCTCTCGGACCAGTCACATTTCGCTACTCAAGACGAAAGTCGGAACCCTAGAGGCATTAATTTTTTGTTCAGATTTACTTTTCTACAATTACAGTACCATAGTATCGATGTTTTTAATTGTATCGGACTTAACAAAAAGTAAGATTTTTACGTCTTAACAGTTTTATTTATCTGCCATCAACCTGAGGGTCGACGACCCTCAGGTTGATGACCTTGCAATACTGGCGGGAATATCGCACCCAGTTTCATATTGGGCTTGATTTTGGGGTTTCCGAATCGACGGTCTGTCGCACGATTGAGAAGGTGGAAACCTTACTGGTTCGCTCAGGACAGTTTCGCTTACCCGGTCGCCAGCAACTCCAGCAGAATACGACGGACTGAGAGATTGTGGTGATGGATGTGGCGGAGAGTCCCATTGAGCGTCTAGAAAGAGAAAGTCGTCCGCACCAAGCCCTGCACAATTGGGCTGTTAGCTGAGTTATTGTTTGCATCCGTAATCACCATCAGTACTGGCGTGATTGAGATGTTATCGGTGACGGGCATCCGATAGAACACTTCGTAGTTCATCTGAATTGCATCATTGGGGGCACTACTGCCCGATGTTTCTGGCAAATTATTAATGAAAGGCTGCCCCATAGCCGCAGCTAATAAAGACCCTTCCATCCACAAATCACGATAGCCCACGCCGGCCATCCAAGTCTGAGCCGTGAAGCTTTGATTGCTGTCGGTAACAGTCGCAAACGGCAAGATTGTGTTTGCCCCATTGCCATAAATTTCACCACCTGAATAGCCATAGCGGCCAAAAATGCCAAGTTTGTCGAGGCTAAGCTCTACGTTCAGTCCACCTGCATTTTGGGAAATATCTTGAGTCGTAGAATTTGTGTACTGGAGCCGGACTGCGTAGTTGCTCTGCTTATCTTTGCCAAAGGTGTTGGCGTACTCCAGTTCTAGCGTTGCTTGGTAGGGGTCGCCAAAGAAGCCGCCACCAAAGTTATTCTTAGTCGCATTGTCAGGGCTGGCAGCAACATATCCACCCCGCACGGTAAACGGGCCACCCTCCATATTCCAATCAAAGAAGCCACCAGCACCCCCAGGCCCATAAACGGGGAAGGGCACAATCAAGCGGTTATTGACAAAGAAGCCAGAGCTAAAATCTTCAAAAGAGTTATTGGCATAGCTGTTAGTATCGATAAAGTCTCTGGAAAAGAGACGAGGCCCGATCGAAAGTGTGAGATTGTTGATCGGTTCAAAATTGTAAACTAACCGCCAGAGACGAATCGAGCTAGAGAAACCAGCATAATCAACGCTCCCTGAATTAACAAAGCCTGAGACACCAGTACCGAGGGCGGCAACTGTGTCTAGCCCACCATTCCCTGTTTGCAAAACAGTTTCTAAACGATCTTTGCCGTTAAAGCTAGTTGTTAAGTTGAGGTGCACACGGGAGATAACCGTTGGATTGGTCTGGCCTCCTGATATCCGACTGAAAGAACCCGTATCAGGATCGAAAGCAGTAAAGCCACCGGCAGATTGACCATACTGAAATGCCATGAGGGCCGTGCCAGAGAGTTTGGTGGTGGTCGAGAACTGAATTGCTTCTAACTGAGAAGTGCGAGCTTCTAGTCCATCTACCCGCCCTCGCAGGGTTGCCAGTTCAGCCGCAAACTCCTCTTGCAGCTTTCGCACCGCTGCTAAGTCTTCTTTGGTAGCAAAGCGATCGTTGATCACATCCAAACAGGCATTTAAAGCTGCGGCTAGCTCATAGCGAGTGACTGCCCAATTTCCCTGAAAGGTGCCATCGGGATAACCGACAATGCAGCCATACTTTTCCACCAGAGATTGTAAGGCTTGATAGGCCCAATCGGTCGGTTGCACATCGGAAAGTTGGGAAACAGAAGTCACCTGGGGCAGGGTGGTATTCCCACCTCCCACCTTCTGACTAGGGAAAAGATCAGCTGGGGTTGTCGTCTCTAATCCAGCAATAGAAGGGATTGATTTGAGCGGTTGCCCTTGAGAAATCTGAGTCAGGATGGCGATACAGGGAAATTGTGCCAGGGTCATTCCCAGACCCAAACGTATCCAGAGCTGATGGGGGAGCTGAATCGATCGGTTGAGTTCCCGATCCGTTGACCCTTGACCTTTGATCATTACCCTTCTCCTCACTTCATTGTCCTTGTCCCAGTAAGCTAGTCGAAACCACCCACTTTAGTGGGTGGCTTTAGCTGCTACACACTTATGACCCACAAGAGTCAGGGTCTTACCGTTCAGAGATCTGAGCTATTGACCTTTCCCCGAAAAAGTGGACAGTTAACTTAAGGGGGTCAAGCCGAGATATGGATACGGTTGGCGAAACATTCCTGAATATCTTGAATGCCTTGAAGCTTTGTTGTCCCTTTAACGAAATTGATTGAGCTTTGTAAATCAGACAACCCTGCAATCAGGGTTCCAGACATGAAGAAATAAGTCGCCAACCGTATCCTTACCTCGGCTTGACCCCAATGATTATTTGTTGCACGGAAACTCCACGCCCTGTCTCTTTTGTGCCTTCAACGGCAATGTCGTCAAGCTGGCCATGCAACGGTGCAGGCAGACGCAAAAACACTGATGCCATTTCCTGCTTGCCACTAGTTCCAAGAAGGGGAGGGGAGACAGCTTCCGCCGTCGTGCCGGAAGCAAGGATTTGCAGAGGGGCGGTCGCTCAGTCCATTGATCTGGCAGCCAGTTCATCGGCGTTCTTTTGTCGTTTCATTGTCAGTCCTAAAATGAAGATTTCTTGATAGCCGCTATCAAGTTAGCCAAATGTCAAAAAAATCAGATAGCGCACTAGCTAGATAGCGAGAAATCTCGACATCATGCAATTTCTATTGCAAGTTATTAAATGTCAACCTTACAGGCGGAATGACGACAACCATTTGGTGGGTTGAGTGCTGACCAAGCAGGCTAAGAGTCAGTTCCTGTTTGAGAGACAACTTCAGATGACATCGGCCAATAGTTTTTGGACAAATTGGGAAGAAGGAATTACCGATCAGTACATACAGATCGATAGCTTCGCCAACCTAGAGAGGCAGGGTAAACGCATCTAAGCTATTTTTAGTCTTACAAGGCACTCAGGTGGTGGCACAAGGGAAGCGTCGTCTGGTCGATCCCCACTGGAACCGTGGGATGAGTTATCTCAAGCTCGGTTGGAATTGGATGCGTTTGGCGCTGACACGGCAGTGGGAGATTGAGAACTATCGCTTTCTATCGAGCTTGCCTGATCCGCAACCCGCCTTTGCCTCTAAGGGCTTGTTAAAGAACAACTTCATGGTTTTAGGATATTCTAGGGAGACATATATCTGAGCTGGAGTAGGGGTATGGGAAGTCGAGAAATTTATCAGTGTCAATGTGAAGCGTGTCAAACAGGCAATGAAGTCATCTACCATCAGCATGAGCAACTGAATCTGCTGATGAGCCGGTTAGATGAACAGCAACGACGATGGATGGCAGCGTTAGAAGCGAAACGCCTAGGACATGGGGGAACCCAGAAGTTGAGGGATATCACAGGGCTAGATATCAACACCATTCGACGTGGACGACGAGAACTTGATGCGGGTCTAGTGCATCGACCCGTTGAGCGGATTCGCGTCGCTGGGGGTGGACGCAAACAGGTGGGAAAAAACTAGCAGGGGTCGAGACAATATTGCAAACCATCGTGGCAGGCGATACAGCAGGAGACCCTTGTGGTGCCAGCGAATGGATTCGTCAGAGTCTGCGTCATCTCCAAGCGACCCTGGCAGGGATTGGGGTTTTGCTCAGCCATGTCAGCATTCGACGGTTGCTCAAACAGCAAGGCTACTCGCTCAAAGCCAATCGCAAATCGGTGGCGACGACGCAGCACCCGCAGCGGGATCAACAATTCCGCTACATCCACCGCATCAAGCAACGCTTCATCACAGCAGGACATCCGGTCATCAGTGTCGATACCAAGAAAAAAGAACTGATTGGGAATTTCAAAAATGCTGGGCAACAATGGTCGCAGCAAGCGGAGGAGGTCAATGACCATGAATTTCCAGAAGATGCCAGTGCCAAGGCTGTCCCCTATGGAATTTATGACGTAGTTCACAATCAAGGCTTTGTTTATGTTGGCACGTCTGGCGATCCTGCCGCTTTTGCGGTTGATGCCATTCAGCGATGGTTTGAGCGCAAAGACCGTCCTCGTTTTGCCGACGAAAGTAAACTGTTGATTCTGTGCGATGCCGGGGGCAGCAATGGGTATCGAGTGCGTAACTGGAAACGGCAACTGCAACGACACTTAGCTGACTGCTATCGAATCGAGGTGATGGTTTGTCATTATCGCGCTGGTGCCTCCAAATGGAATCCCATTGAGCATCGCCTGTTCAGCTTTATTTCACTGAATTGGGCAGGCAAGCCGTTGCGTTCACTCAACCGCCTGACTGCTTTGATTCGAGGAACAACGACCCACACCGGTTTAACCGTCAAAGCAGCCCAACTGAAAGGACATTACCCCACCAAAGTCAAAGTCTCAGATGCGGAGATGGCAACTCTCAAGATCACTCCACACAAGATTTGCCCGCAGTCGAACTATATGCTCCATCCTCGTACTCAACCCCTCAAAAAAGAATGAACTTATTTATTTACAGGCCCTAAGCGGCAACAAGAAATGGAGTTTCAGCGTGAATTCGTTGTCCTCAGTCGCATTCCAGCTTCGTAGTTTTGTCAGTCAAGCAGCTCAAGCAATTATTTAGAATGAAATAGCCCTGTTAATTCTTTAACACTTAACTTTCTACATCGCACCGCTACCTTTACCCCTGGCTGGAAAACCCACAACCAATTGTTAAAGCGGTTGTGACGAAAAAATCTAATTTTGTTAAATCCAATACAGTTTAGAATAGGGACTTGATTAATGATGTTGCTTATGTAAATACCAACCTAGGTTTGCGTAAAAAAAATCTAAGCTTCTAGGGTTCCGGCTTTCGTCTTGAGTAGCGAAATGTGACTGGTCCGAGAGAGGCAAACCAATGAGGAAAAGTTTTTAACCTTCCACACTGGTTACACGGCGGGATAAAAGCCCGGGAGAACTGAATTCTTGAGTTTTTTGGCTCAGGAACGGTTTTCCCGGGCTTTTATGTATTCAATCTTAGTTAGGTATTTATATGGTTGATAATTTGCCAACTCAGATTTCAAGAACAAATGGTTTTGCGATTAGTAGTTGCTTAGAGGGAGAAACAGGGTTTCTGACTGATGGAAAAACAGCGAAGCTTTCAGTGCAGCAAATTTGCAAACACTACAAAGCGCAGATAAATTGTGTCAACGTACTAGACTGTGTGGATCTACACATTCAAGCGCGCGAATTTATCTGTCTGGTTGGTATATCGGGCTGCGGTAAATCAACCTTGCTCAATATCATTGCTGGCCTTGTAACCCCTTCTGCTGGAGGAGTATTTGTTGATGGGAAATCGGTAACTGGGCGACCAGGGTCAGATCGCGGCATGATCTTTCAAAGCTATACGCTCTATCCGTGGCTGACAGTTGCACAGAATGTTGCTTTTGGTTTGGGGCTGTGCAAGGTGCGAAAAGCAGAACAACAGCAAAGGGTGAAGTATTTTCTAGAAGTCGTAGGGCTGACAGATTTTGCCAATGCCTATCCCAAACAGTTATCAGGAGGAATGAGGCAACGAGTTGCGATCGCCCGCGCCTTAGCAACTGAACCTGCCATTCTGTTAATGGATGAACCTTTTGGAGCATTGGATGCTCAAACAAAGGAGCAAATGCAGCATTTTTTGTTGGAATTGTGGGAGAAAACTCATATAACGGTTTTGATGATTACTCATGACGTGGAAGAAGCAGTTTACTTGTCTCAACGAGTATATGCCATGCGATCTCACCCTGGTAGAATTCATCAAGAATTCAAAATCGATCTGCCAAAAAATCGGAATCTCGATATTAAACTCTCCAGCGAATTTCTTCAAATCAAACGCCAGGTTCTACAGGCACTGGGGGACGACAGCTAATCAACTCAAAAAATCATCCTGTCGGTGGCATGTTAACCCGGCAATATAAGTTTCAAAAGAGAATCGAATGCTGTAAATCTATATAGAACCCATTTAGGATCTTAAGTCTAGAATTAAGATATTTGAGAGAATCTGAATGCGGGGTTAAACGGAGGATAAAACAGATGACCTACACGAGCAGTTTAACGGATACAGAATGGGACATCATCGAACCGCTCTTACCGAAAAAGAGGCGGACGCGCCCCCCCAAGTGGTCAAAGCGTCAAATCTTGGATGGGATTTTCTACCAGCTTAGCAATGGCTGTAACTGGGTCAATCTGCCGAAAGACCTGCCTCCTTACTCGACCGTGTTTTTCCATTATCAGCACTGGCGCGATTGGGGTGTGATGGATAAGATTTTAGACGTGTTGCATGCTCATGCCCGTCAACAGGTTTAAAAAAACCGAACTGGACAATGCTTCTCATCATCGACTCCCAAGCGGTAGACAACACCTGTAATGCAGCCCTCACCTCGAAAGGGTTTTGCCGATACAAGTGCACCAATGGGATCAAGCGACACTTGGCAATCGATACACTGGGCTTTCCTTTTTTTACCCATTGCCCCCCGGCGAATGTTTCAGATGACCAAGGGTTGATTGAAATGCTGAGCCAAAATATCGACTATTTTCGGAGCAAGCCGGTGAATATTCCTAAGATCACGATTCTGCTTGACCATGGGTATCATCCTGCTCACTTGATTCAAGCCCTCAAGGAGGTGTATCCCCAAATCATGACCAAAATCCGCTTTCAACTTGCCCCAAAACCGACAAGAGCTGAAAAAGAGGAACAGGGGCAATCTGGGTTTGTTCCGATTCCGATTCGATGGGTGTACGCCTTTGGCGGGGCGAAGCCCTATGAACGGTCGAATGCTTGGGTTGACCGCTGCAAGATCCTCGTTAAGAATTTTGAGCGGACGCTCAAAAATGCGAATACGAAGCTCAAACTCTGTTTTATCAGACTTCTCTTAAGGCGCTTAACTACTGCATGAGATCCTAAATGGGTTCTATAAGTAAGTAGGCAGGATTATTTTTCAGATGAGCTTCGACAAAATGAGGCTTTCAGGCTTCAGTATCTTAAATTTAATTACGCCCACCTACTTAGCCGAAAAATGCAAGATCAATTATCGCTGAGTTTAAGAAGTAAACAGCTCAGATTAGCGGAATGTAGGTTAGGTGCTGTTAGTAACTTATTTGACAGCGAAGCCAGAGACCTTGAATTTTTGTCACTTACTAACTTACAGAACATATGTTGATCATGGTTAATTTATTTCCACTTCAGTTTTCTAAGTACCGATTACTCTTGGGACTCGCATTTGCATCACTATTTATCACCGTAGCTTGTTCTACTCAGAATGCTAATCAAGCTACCCCATTAGTTTCTGGTACTAACAATTGGGTAGGATATGCAGGTCATCATATTGCAGTAGAGAAAGGCTTTTTTAAAGAACAGGATGTAAATGTTCAAGATCTCTTCTTCTCTAGCGAAAGTGAAGAGCAAACGGCATTTCTTGCTCAAAAACTTGATATTGCATGGTTCACGTCGGGTACAGCAGTTCAAGTTGCAGCTAAAGATCCAACGGCAAAAATAGTCTATCTGATTGACTATTCCAATGGAGGGGATGGCATTATTGGACGGGAAATAAAATCGCCCATGGATCTTAGAGGAAAGACGATTGCGCGCGAAGATATTCTGTTTCAAAAGGTTCTCCTGCGGGCATATTTAAGTAAAGAAGGGCTAACAGAAAAAGATGTTGCCATCAAAGATATGGCTGCCGCCGATGCAGCAACCGCCTTCGCATCGAAACAAGTGGATTTGGCAGTTAGCTATGAACCCTATTTGCGCAAAGCAGCTCAACAGGGTGATGGGGAAGTTGTTTTTTCCACTGAAAATACAAATCTCATTGCGGATGTAGTAATGATTCATGACAATGTTCTTCAGTCTCGAAAAGCAGATCTAAAAGCATATTTTAGGGCAGTCGACAAGGCCGTGAGACTGGCGATCGCAGCAGATCCAGAGGCGATGAAAATTACAGGAGACAAGTTAGGAATTTCCGGTGAAGAAGTCAAAGAACAATTGAAATTGGTCAAGTTATTTGACATTGAGGGTAACAAAATTATTGCTTTCAACAAGAGCAATCCAAACAATTTAAGGAGTAATTTGGAATTGAATTCAAAAGCTGCCTATGATTTCAAAATGATTCCCCAACTGCTGCAAGTTAATCAACTATACGATGATTCCATTATCAAATCTCTGTGATGAACGCAAGGTTGGAATTGTTCCCTGAAGATTCCCATGATGGGATTCTGCAAGAGCTTGATAATCTAACCTCGATACGATACTTGACTTGCCCTAGAAGCCATACTTTAGTCTCGTTCGTTGGCGAGCTCTAAATTTTTCTATCCGAAGGTAGTACCTATGGTTGAATATTCACGGATTTCTGAAAATACCGTAACTCGCCAGCACACCTATTTACAATCTTCCATCTTTTGGAGCATACGCCAAGGATTTTCTAAGCGTTTGGCACTCTCAATTTCTAGCTTATCTTTAGCAGCACCGCTTCTGATATGGGCAGTTTTCAGCTATGCAGGAGTAGTTCCAGCAATGTTTCTGCCGACTCCGACGGCAGTAGTTCAAGCAGGCATAAAAATGTTTGCTGAAAATAACCTTTTGATCGACGTACTAGTCAGCAGTGGTCGGGTCTTAGCGGGTTTCCTGATGGCTGCACTTGTTGGTGTACCGATGGGAGTTGGTATGGGTACGTTTTACAGCATGGATAGTCTGTTTGCCCCAATCGTTGGCACTGTTCGGTATATGCCAGTTACTGCTTTTGTACCGCTAATCATCATTTGGTTGGGATTAGGAGAAGCCTCAAAAGTATTAATTATAATGCTAGGAGTGGTTTTGTACAACGCAATTATGACCGCTGATGCTGTCAAGTTTATTCCCAGCGACATGATTAATGTTGCCTATACTTTGGGTGGAAATCGTCGCGATGTTTTGTTCAAAGTGATTATCCCAGCAGCATTCCCCAGTATATTAGACACCTTGAGGGTTAACATTTCTGGGGCATGGAATTTTCTGGTAATTGCAGAACTGGTTGCTGCTCAAAATGGACTGGGTTTCAAAATCATCCAAGCGCAGCGTTTTTTTCAAACGGATAAAGTTCTCTTTTGCATCATACTGATAGGTCTAATTGGATTAATGATTGACTATGGTTTAAAGACTGTTTCTCAAAAATTGACTCCCTGGGCTGATCAAACTCGACATTAGAACATTAGTCATGCTGATGTTCTGGTTGTCTTGAGATGTCGAATACTTCGCGTGGTAAAACAGATTGGATAAGCAAAAATGACGAATCAGTTAGTTGAAACAATTCAGACAACCTGCCCTCGTGATTGTTATGACGCTTTATCCCGACAGCCAGAGATTTTTACAGTCTCTTCGGAGCTCAGCCTGGGAAACAGAGTGCTGCGAAGCGTTTGCCGACAACATTCAAAAAGCCATCATTGTTTTCTACGACGGACAAAATTACTGGTCAGGAACTTACATCCCTAACCATCAAACTCTTAATCACTTCCAGATTTCTTCAATTCCAGTTGTCATCCGTTCAGGTGGACAGCGAGACGCAATTCTTTTTTCGCTCGGTGCTGATGCAGATCATGCTGGTATATCTTCAGAACACCATCAAAGAATGCGCGTTGCAACCTTGTTGCAAGACTTGGAGTGGCAACAGTGGTCTGATGTTAAAATTGCACAACATTGTGGGGCATCTCCTGAGCTAGTTACCGCTATACGTCAAGCGGCTGAAGAGCCAACTGCCAAGGCGCGTGAGCCGACTGCCCACGTCTAGAAAGCAATGCTGCAAATGTTTCGTCTGGATAAATGCTATCTAGCTTGTCTCGGATTTGCAGGTAGAGGTTGCCTTTTGGAAAGACCACTCCTGCTACCACTGCTGTATCGGCTGGAACAGGAGGGATGATTGGCTCTTCCCAACTTTTGGTGATGAGTAGTTGTGATGATGGAGAGATCCAGCTTTGGGCTTGCTTTAGCCATGAATCTCATCCATCAATTGTTAGCAGTTCTAGAAGGTTTCCAATTTGAGAATTCAGTGCTTGACCCCAGCAGTAAGTGCTTCTTAGTGACAGCGGTATCTGCGCCAGCTTTTGCCAAATGCCCGGTCTGCCAGAACATAAGCCAATGCATCCATAGCCATTGACAGCTTCGCTTCCCTTACCCCCAGAAGCAGCTTAACTTCCCTATCCACTTTTTCTAGACAAGGTCAGGTAGTTTCGACTAGCGTGCTGGGACAATGAACTGGCTGATTTTACCTAAGTGTGCTGGGGTAGAGGATGACCTTATGCTTCTAAAAATAAGCTTTTAGCAACCCTTATTGAGATTGGTGCAAGATCTCAGATAAGCTAGCTGATTTGCTTAGCATGTCGTCCCGACATACGCCAAAACCAAATGATGTCTTTACATTTAGAGGGGCTAGATGATGCGCAATGAAAGATACAATCTGCCAGGTGAATCAATAAAAGCAGTGGTGGGTCTGGAGAGTCTGCAACCACCACGTTGCTGCCGCCATCAGTGTTTGTTAGCAAAACCTCTTCAATAAAATTTCTCAGTATTCGAAAGCCAAACACACTATAATCAAGTGGAAGAATGAGAGGGCATCTGGCAGAAATTGCTGGAAGATTAAGGGTTGAGTAGAAATTGAGGAAAAGTTCAATTTCGCTAGGAAGCTGTTTCGTAAAGACAGGGGATGAAATACTTCCACAGAAGAGAAGGTGTTTCTCACTAAGCTTCCACAAACTTCCTGGCTCGACAGAAAAGTCTGGAATTTCAACCGTTTTCCCTTCAGTTTTAGGGTGCAATATAACTTCAGCAGGCAGCTCAGGAATCTTATTTTTGAGTCTTTGCCGAGGACTTACTTGTGCTGGAAAAGGAGACCTAATTTTCTCAATGTCTAGATCCTGAATCTTAGGTTGTTCAGATGAAGTTGAAGAGAATTGTGTGTGAAGAGTTGACAGAGTGCTCTCAATAGTTTCAACTGGGTCAGCTATGTTTTTACCCGTGCGATTTTTTCCAATATTTCCAGTGTTGACTGCATAGAGAGTATTACCACGACGAGCTAGGCTTACCTCTTGACGATTATCCACATTTGTTTTTGCAGCAACTACCATTTCTTCAGTAAGCCCTGTACTTTGAGCGGTTGCTTTAATTTTCGACTCGGATGAATTATTACGGCTAGTGAGTTTACAATCATTCTCGCTTATCTGCGTTTCAATCGCAGATAGATCATTCTTGACCGTTCTTACATAATATTCAGAAACCTTACACGCTTTGGCAATTTCCCGGTTTGACCACTTGCTCCACTCTTCATCAGCGAGCATAGAGACAACAGCACGTCTTTTATCGTTTTCTGAGCGGGGTAGCCCATGTTCTGCATTTGCTCCCTTTGAGAAAAGAATTGCATCGCGGAGACTGCCCTGATGAATGATGACAGGAATATCAGTAATACCGCATGTCGCATAGGCTTCAAAACGGTGAAACCCATCTGAAAGATAATGGAATACGCCATTATAATGGACATCACAGGCAGAGAGTTTGTAACCGCTTCTTATAGCTTCTGCATATCGATCAATTGTGGCTCGGTCAAGCCTTGATCGAGGCTGTGTGCCCCCATCCTTGCGAATTTTATTAACTGGTAAAATTTCCTCAACATTTGAGGATCCCTGAACCAGCTTTCGAGCCATGTATAGATCCTTGAAAATCAATTAAAGTAGTTTGCCACCCCTAAATAAGTATAGCAAGGTAATCGATGCAAATCTTAATCAGTAGCTTGACGAGTCAGGGCAAACGCATGAAAATCTTCAACCTTTGCAGCAGACGCATTCCAGCCCCTAAGCATTATTGCTTACGAAGTTCAGAACTCTATGGGACAATCGCTTAATTTTTTTATGCGTTTGCCCTGCTTGACGATTTGTGTCGCAAAAATCGAGTTCAGGGAGCTATCTGATGATAATGTGAGAGGCTATCCTCCTCTGCGTCCTCTCGTTGATGAAAACTTGCCGACCTGTTCAAGTGGCGACACTTTCTGCCCGAAATCATCCTGCTCACGGTTCGGTGGTATTGGCGCTATCCCTTAAGCTATCAAGACATCAAAGAGAGGATAGCTGAGCGAGGGGTCGAGGTCGATCATTCCACGCTGAACTGATGGGTCTTAAGCTATGGGTCGGAACTCAACAAACGGATTCGAAGGCATTTAGTTCTGTTGCAAAAACGTTTTGAAGTAATCATTCTCTCCACTGAGGAAGTAGTATAGCATTACGTAGTTGAGTTAAGTCGTTAGCCCCTTCCTAATAACCCCTGGACTTTCAGTCCAGGGGTTATTAGGAAGGGGCTAAAAGTCCTGGTCTCTGGCTTCGCTGTTAATTTAACTAACGGCTATAGCTCAGATCTCTGAACGGTAAGACCCTGACTCTTGTGGGTCATAAGTGTGTAGCAGCTAAAGCCTCCCATTAAAGTGGGTAGTTTCGACTAGCGTGCTGGGACAATGAAAAATACTTTGTCCAAAGTCCTTTAAAGTCGTGCTTTTCAACCCCCACCTCTGGCGCGACGACGGGGTCTTGTATCATTCGCTAGGTCTGCTTGACAAGCTGCCTTAAAGACTACGCACAACTGCTCAAATCCCTTGCGAGTGAGTCCGGTTAATGCCTGTAGTAGCCGCTTATTAGAGAGCGCACGCTCAATGTCTAGCACCGTTGTTTATTGGATTAGGAGGTTTCATCACTTTATCTTATAGAGCAACAAGTCTAATGGCTTTTCTTTACAACTGAACATGAATCGACCTCACAATCAAACTGCCGCTAGCTAAGTAATCTCCTAACACCCAAACTACATCAGCAGGGCTGGCAGCTTCTAGATGCACTCTAATGATGCCACTTCCCGGCTGCAGCCGAATCGAATTGAAGCGATCTGGGTAATTGGGCGGTACCAGATCCTCGGCATCCTCGACGGTCAACAGACCTGAAATATAGATGTGACTGCTTTGGGGAATTCGTGAGATTGCATCTGCAATTGACTCATCTTCTAGCCGAATTTCTTGAATAGACTGTGCCACAGTGCCCTGCCTCTGAATCTGTACCTGAGTGATTAAGATTTGAGACTCTTGAGTTTCTCCAGCCCGATAGAGCTTGCCCTGACTGTCTTTCACCAGCAAATCTGTTTGAGCCAAAGGTTGTACCACTTCAAATTGACCTTGAACTGCTTGCTGCGTCAGCGTATTGCGACCTCGAATTTGAGCCATTAGTAAATACTGGTTTTGTTCTGCGGCAACAATCTCCACCGCCCTGCTCAAAAGCCCCAGTGTCTGATTGAAGGCTTTGAGGACACCGCCACTGGTATTGAGATTGATGATGGCGATCGCCCCACAAACCAGCGCCGCAAGGTGGTGCACAACACTCGAAAATCTCAGCAATCGCAGGCGCGTCAGCCTTGAGCATTTCAGCGCACCATATGCGCGCGGTCGCAAGTCCGTTGGGGCACTATTGTTGCCCGACGTAACTCGTTCAATATTCGCTCTTCCTCGTAAGTAGGTGGGCTTAATTAAATTTAAGATGCTGAAGGCTGCAAACCTTACTGGGTCAAAGCTCATCTGAAAAATAATCTCGCCTACCTACTTAGTTCAGAATTACTCGTAAAGGAGCAGGCATTGGTATCCAAGCAAGGGGCTTCTCTATCTTAGAATTAATCCTATCCACCTACTTCAATACCCCGGACAGTTTTAGGCAATGATAGCCCCGTAGTCACAAAGAGTGTGGTAGTTGGGATGGGATTTAATCATGCTGGGGTCTAAGTCTAAGTTTGCAATAAAGATATCCAGTAGATGTTGA
>JAESGG010000129.1_pt1 | contig 18145 bp, 10 predicted proteins | sample 9266231 | NCBI WGS metagenome assembly JAESGG01 (sample SAMN14515337, study PRJNA621664) | algae metagenome | isolation source: Aphanocapsa sp. GSE-SYN-MK-11-07L and co-occurring heterotrophs from wet... | place: USA: Grand Staircase Escalante National Monument, Utah | collected 2006-04-16 | reverse complement strand
TATTACCTGCCGAAGTTTCTCAAAAATGACCCGCCGAGGTTGCTGTCATTTGGGTGCCGAAGTTAGTGTCTTTAGGCCGCCGAAGTTAGTGTCTTTGGGCTGCCGAGGTTAGTGTCTTTAAGCAGCTACTGAATTGACCGTGAGTTGCCAGATGCAATATCGGCAATCCTTTGGCTGCTGCTTGTGATAAATCTGCGACGGTAAAATTTTCATTGAGAAGGAGATATTCCTGCCTCAGATTGGTTTTGATGCCCTGAACCTCTGATGTGACGTTGGGTAAGGGACTCAATTGAGCAGCGGCAAAGCTGGGAGCAGAGACAGAGATCCCTCCAATTAGCGCCCGGAATTGATTCGATGCTAATGGTTTTGGAGTCCGAGAGGCAGGAGTGCTGATGGCTAACGGATAGTTTTCAACCAGGTATTGGTGCCCATTGAATAGCAAGCTGAAGGGTAAATTTTGAAAGCTCAGATCGGGAATGAAGACCAAAGGGGTGCCAACGGGTAGAAAGGAGACAACTGGCGCAAGGAGCTGGGAGTAGAGGGTTTGCCCCCAACGACGAATCATGGTTTCTGGTAAATTGCGAAAGTCTGTTTCCCGAAGATTTTGGCTAAGGGCATCAAAAGCTGGTCTGACTACTGCGCTGTTGGGCTGATGCCGATGGTATTTTCCAGACGGGTCACGAACAATGACTTCCATCTGGTCATCAAGCGTGAACAAGTAGACGTAGGCGGCATTGTTGGCTAGAACCTGGGTGAGTGGGAGTAGATTTAAGCGACCGCAGCCCAAGTAAGATTCCAACTCCCTTAACTTCAAATCTTCTAGAACCCGTAATCCCCCTTCAATGTCTGGTCTGTCTCCAGCTAGCAGCAGTTGGGCATATTTTTGGTAGATAGGGGCGATTTTGGTGGTGAAGGCAAACTGGATTTCTGGATTAATTCCCGATAGTGACGGTCGGATGGCATTTAGGGAATCTAAGGTAGCTTCATAGGCTTGATTGGATTTCACCAAATTGCCCTGGTGTTGGTAGATTTTTGCCAATCCGTATTGCCATTGATACAGCAAACCAGGGTCTTTTATGGCTTGTGCTGACTCAAGAGCCAGTTCATAAGCGCGTTGGGTTTCTGTCGTTTGTTGGGTTTGAGTATAAAGTTGTCCCAACGTCCCATAGGCAAGGGATACCCCTCGCTCTATCTGTTGCTGCTGAGCTTGAGCTAAAACCTGAGTGCTAATTTGGTAGGCCTGCTGAAAACGCTCAGGAATGGCCAGTTGTCCCAATCGAGAGGCAAAAGTCAATTGAGCTTTCAAGCCTGCCAGCCCCGGTAATACTGAAAAATCACTATCTGAAAGACTTGCCAGTAATGAAGACAACCGCGACTGATCCACGCTGATCAGTCCGGGATGGCGATCGCTCCAAGATTGGAAATCAAGCAACATTTCTAGTTCATTAAGCTGTGATTTAAGGCGAATGCCTGCATTCTGACTTTGGCTGACTTGTTGATAGAGCGTTCCTGCCTGTTGATACTGAGTTTGGATCAAAGCCATCAATTCAGCTTGGGTGGCAGCATCGGTCGTATTCTGATAGCGATCCAGGGCCTGTTGAAACTGCCAGAAATGGTTATTTGCCAGATTGAGCCTTACGCCATCGGGTTGAGAAGCCAAGGGTATTGCTTGCTCCATTAGGGATTGGGCCAGTTCCAATCGTCCCAAGCGGGTGAGCACATTCCCCAGATTTTCCAGGAGCGCCGGTGCCAAGGGTTGATTTTTGACTGACTGAATGAAGCCTGTCAGAGGCTGTAACGGAGTATTCTGATCGCAAATCCAGCTAGCAGGGGAGGAATTGAGTGCTTCAAGTAGCGTCGGGCAGGCCAGGTCAAACCGCCCCATTGCTTGGTGAGCATTACTGAGATTGAGGAGCGTTCCCGCGATCGCCTCTGTGTTTCCAGCCGTTTGGTAGAGTTGTAGGGCCTGTCGCCAGAGTGGAATCGCGGCTTGGGGTTGCCCCCGATCCAGCCAAACATGGCCAGCTTGCACCAGTTGATCAGGGTCAGTTGCCGTTGCTTTGATGTTGCCCAATAGCCCCATCATCAGCAGCGTGGCAAACGCGATCGCCAAAAATCTTAAAAGAGGCCGACTCGCACGGAAAAGCTGATGCCTAAATCTTGCCATGCAAATTCATCTCCCGGAAACCGAACCAGCGGAAAACCAAAATCCAGCCGAGTGCTCACCCGATCGCTGTAGTTGTATTGAATACCAAACCCAGTGCTAGCAATTGTTTGGGTTAACAAAGCGGAATTATCTCCTTGATTCCATACGGTTCCAAAATCAAAAAAGGCACTAACCGCAACTGCCCCTTTGCGACCGTTGTATACAGGTATTCCTAACTCTAAGCTGCTGGCAAAACCATTATCTGCGATCAAAAAATCATTGCGGTAGCCGCGCACGGTGGTCACACCCCCCAAAGTAAACTGCTCAGTGAATACTAAGGGGCGATCTGCCAATTGGAGGCTACTGCGCGAGGTCAGCAACAGATTGTAGGGTAAGCGGTGCCGCCATAAAACTTGCCCCTGCCAACTAAAAAATTGCCCATCAGGAGGAGTGGGATTGATGGTGGCCCCGAATGCATCTAAGCCAACACTGAATTCAGACCGAGCTACAAAAACTTGTTGATTTCCTAGATGGCTCCAGGTTTGAAAAAATCGGAGTGCCCGTAAATTTGTATTCCCCTGATCATCAGCACCGGGGGAAATCGGAAAGGGTTGCCCTAAAATGCTGCTTTGCGAGTCTTGCCAGCTTCCGGTTAATCCAACCCTAAATTCTTGCAACGCTGAATCAGTAGCTCTGCGGAACAGGGGATGGCTGAGCGTTAAGTCGATATTGAGAAAATTTGAGGTTAAATCTAAAACGTTGAATGGCTCTTCAATGATTGTGCTTTTTGCCCAGGTGCCAGAAAGCGAGAGGGTTGTTTGCTGAGGCGTAATGGGTAGGCTGTAGCTAAACTGTACGGCGTTTGACCCTTGGGTATTGAGGTAGCTCACGTCCAAGCGATCCGCGAGTCCGCTCAAATTGGCGTGACTAAATTCAAGGCTACGTTGCCAACTGCCAACGGTGGGTGTTCGTGAATTATCGGTTCCCGCAATCAGAGCGATCGGCCCAGTCGCAGCGAGTTTAATTTTGAGGATTGCTTGACCCGGCAACTCCCCCGCCACTATTTCAGTCGAGATTTCCTTGACTAGCGGATCAACGGAGAGCCAACGCAAGGCACTTTCAAGTTTTTTAATATTGAAAGCGGGAGTGACAGCGGCATGGATTTGGGAGCGAACATACCGCTGGAGACGGGAAGCGCCTTCAATATTGATTTGAGAAACCGTCCCTTCGGTAACGTCAATGGTAAGGCTGGCGGCGCTGGGGTCAATGTCCTGATTCACATCGACGGGAAAGGTGCTGTAGGCAAGTACATAACCAGCGTCTTTGTAGAATTGGTTAATCTTTTCCAGGATTTGACTGAATTGTTGAGTAGATAACTCTTGATCAAGAAAAGGTGCAACGAGGTTTGTAAGCTGTTTTTTTGAAAAGACCTGATTGTAGCGGAAATTGAACTTTGTAACCCTAACGTTTCCTTCAGGGAGTTCAGGAGCGATCGGGGCTTTAGGAATAGGGGGCAGCGTTAAGGGAGGTAAAGTGGGGGGTAAGAGCTGAGGTTGCGGCAGGGTTGGCGGAGGAGGAGGGAGAAGCTTTGGAATATTAAGTGACTGAGCGCTTGTTGGTGTAGCAATTAGTAGCGTAAGGTTAATGCATCCTCCAAATAAAGAGATTTTGAAAATAGAATTCTCTGGTTTTTGCCAAGCCCTAGAATTAAAGATCGAAAAATCAGTCATTCTTATCGTTTCGTATTTTTGCACACGATGCTTTGGGTCGTTACGACATATTCTTGTGCGCCGACAAAGCTGATGGTGCCATCTAGATTCTCTTTCCAAGTGACAGCGATATTGTTTTGAGGATCGGGTACTGAGGTTTTCGCTTGCGCTTGACTAGACGAATTCCAGCTCGGTTCGTTCCCTGACGGCATCTCTACGGGGATCTGGTATCCTCCCAAGGCTTCTACAATCAATGTGCTTGAACCACCGCTGGTTTGGGGTTGGCAAAGGGCGAGTAAAGTTGGGTTTTGCGGAAAAACTTCAGGGATAGCGGCACGGGTAAAGTCGATGTTGGAGGTATCAATTTGAATAATCCCATCGAACTGTGGCCCCAAATTAGAGGTAGCGGTGATGGTTGATGTTTTGTCAGTAAAGAGTCCACGAGTGTTGATCGATACGTTCCCGGCAGTATTTTGATCTGCATTTGCACTGATACTGCTATTATCTTTGAGAACCAGCACTCCAGTATGAATATTGATGTTCCCACCCTGTCCTTGACCAGTTGCAGAGGCAGTAACATTACTTTGATTTCTAAGTAGGAAGAGCGAACCTACATCAAGTTGAAGATTTCCACCGTCACCACTTGCTGTTGCAGCAGTCAAATTTCCATTATTGAGAGTAATAGAGTTAGCGGAGATAGCCAGGTTGCCCGCTATTCCAGTACCGTCATTTCTTACTGATACTTGTGCAAAATCATCAATATCCAAATTACTTGTTCTAATTGTGACTGTTCCAGCATCTCCTGACGGCGTGTCTGGCACCTGAAGTATTTGCTGGAGAGCATCAGGAAGTGGCGGGAGATCAATAGCTCCTGAGCTAATCAAAGTAGGAAAGACTGCTTCCGATCCAAAGTTTGATGAAATGACATATCCACTCACGATTACTGACTCAGAGGCATTTATGTCAATATTAGCAGCCGAGCCTCCTGCAACAGTGCTTGTGCTAATACTTGCCCCATCAAGAACCCCAACTTTAGGTGATGTAATAGCAATATTTCCAGCATTGCCTGTACTATATGCCGAAGAACTTATTGAGCTTGGAAAATTAGAATTTGTAAACCCTGAAACCTCTACTGAGTTGGCTGCGCGAACATTAATATCTCCTCCCTTACCTGTTCCATACGTAGCTGATATAATACTTCCTCCGTCACTAACTAATAGAGTTCCTGTTGAGATTGAAATATTTCCGCTCGAAGCATTGAAAATACTGCCTGTAGCTATCGCACTTGGACTAAAGCTGACAAAGAAATTAGTTGGAGCACTACCTGTTACTTGAACAGAATCACTTGCTGAAATTGATACGCTGCCGCTAGTACCTGACAATAAAGCATAGCCAACGATTCCACCGCCTGACTGTAGAGTTAGTTTTTGAGTAGAAATATTTATGTTGGCTCCAGTTCCAAAATAATTCATTGAGGCTATTCCAGAGCGAATTTTGGCAGGATCTAAAATACTATTTGGAGATACAGAAGTGTTGCCAATAAGTGATACTGCCGAATCAGCTCTGAAATTTATGGTGCCCCCTGAATCGATACCAGGCGATTGCATGAGTACAAGTGAGCCGTTCAGTAATGTAATGTCACTACCTTGAAGAGAAATAAACCCTTTCCCGTTCCCGCTTGCATCAATTAGGGATTGGTTGTCAAGTTGAATGTCGCCCAACTTATTTACTCCTGAAGAAGATACATTAGCTCCAGAAGTAATTGATACATTCCCAGTGTTAATTCCAATAATATTTATTTCTCCAGCAGGAGCAGTTACTATGCCACCGCTAAATTGAATGTCACCCCCTACAAGGCTTATCTTTTGTCCCGGATTAACTCGCAATCCGCTGATGCTAGCCCCAGCGCCAACGACAGGAGAAGGGAGACCAGTAGCAGATTGAGATAATGTGTGACCACTTCCCTGAAGTTGTATTGAACCAGTTTTACCAGTGAAATTTAATTCTGTGGGCAAATTATTTGTAAGTAATGGGACTCGCTGAGGGTTTGCAGCGCTAAAAACATAACCATCAGAGAAACTTACGCTTCTAGCTGTCGTTGCCAGAAATGAGCCACTGAGATTGAGTTTGGCATTTGGCCCAAAGATCAAGCCATTTGGGTTGATCAGAAATAGGTTTGCAGAACCAAGAACTCCAAGCGTTCCTGAAATTCTTGAAGGGTTGGCCCCTGTCACACGAGTCAAAATGTTTAATACTTGAGTCGGATTATTTAAATAGACTGCTTGACCAGATTGAACGTTGAAGTCTTGAAAGCTGTGAAACAAATTGGTGCCACGTAATGCCCCTCCTGAAATGCTTTGACCAGGAGTGCCATTGATGCTCTGACTTTCAACGATTGATCGTTCTGGGCCAAGCGTATTATCAGGAGTGAGTTGAGCGTTGACTGGAGTAGAAATAAAGGTGACTAAACCAACATAAAAAACGTATCGAAAGTATGAGTTATATAGCATACTGGATTGAGTTTAAAAGTTGAGCAAAATGTATCTATGACCCACTTCGGTATTCTATGCCCCCCTAGTGCTGGCCATCTAAATCCCATGACCTCTCTGGGAAACGAACTCCTGAACCGAGGACATCAGGTCACGGTTGTTGGTGTTCCAGATGCTCAAGCGAAGGCGAAAGCATCTGGGCTGGACTTCCAACCTGTTGGAGCGTCTGAATTCCCTTTAGGATCTGTAGCAGAGTTTCTAAAGCATCTAGGTGAAATGAGTGGGTTCGCTGCCCTTCTTTATACCATCAATCAGTATAAAAAGGGTGCAATGGTTTCATTCCGCGAGGGTACTGAGGTAATCAAAGGGGCAGGGATAGATGCTCTCCTAATCGATCAATCTATTTTTGAAGGCGGAACTATTGCTGAGTATCTAAAAATTCCATTTATTACTGTTTGCAATGCGATCATACTTAATAGTGATCCTGTAGTTCCACCCGCTCATTTGCCTTGGGATTATCATTCTGAATGGTGGGCATATCTCAGAAATCAGATGGGTTACACTGCTATGGGTTTATTGGCTTTTCAGATTGGCAGTGTAATAGAGGCACAGCGGCAATCCTGGGGACTGCCAAAATATCCCAATCCTGAGTGCATGTGGTCAGATCTAGCTCAAATTAGTCAGCAACCAGTGGAGTTTGAGTTTCCTCGAACACAACTGCCACGTTGTTTTCACTTTGCTGGCCCATTTATCAACTCCAAGATTCGTGAAAAGGTTGACTTCCCTTTTGATAAGTTAACAGGTAAACCTTTAATTTACGCATCCTTGGGCACTGTTCAGAACCGATTGAGCTGGATCTTTAATGAAATAGCCAAAGCTTGTGCCGACCTTGATGTGCAGCTAGTTCTATCTTTAGGGGGTTCTCTTCAGTCAGAATTGTTTTCATCTTTACCAGGAAATCCAATAGTTGTGAATTTTGCCCCTCAACTAGATTTAATTCAAAAGGCGGCACTTACTATCACCCACGCCGGAATTAATACCACTTTGGAATCTTTAAGTTATGGTGTCCCGCTAGTGGCAATACCCATTGCCAACGATCAACCAGGAATAGCGTCGCGAATAAACTGGACTGGAACAGGAAAGGTTATTCAGCTTCATGAGTTACACGGTTCTAGATTACGAGACGCCATTAGCATGGTTTTGAATGAAAAGACATACACTGATAACGCCCAAAGACTCCGAATTGCTATTTCCCGATCTGGTGGAGTAATGCTTGCAGCTAATATTGTCGAGCAAGCAGTGATGACTGGAGAATCTATGCTGAATTGACCTAAGAAATGGCACATTAAAATCAAGCAAAAGGCGAAGGGACAGCGCGGGATGTGCCGAAGCCTCTTCAGGGCAGAGTAAGGAGTATCACTTAGTAGATAATATTCTTGAGTAAGCTGTGATGAAGACCGAGTTTAGCTTTATTGCTTAATAAATCTCGCCAAAAAGCACTTTTGCACTATTGTAGATTAGTGCAAAAGTTATATGGTTCTATATTACTGCTTTACTTTTGCCTGTAGGTTTCTTGATTTAGTTAATACAGATCTAATGTTTCCTGCCCTGGTACGACGCTTAATCCGGTTTTGAGCTTCTTGAAAAACCTTTAGCATTATGGTGTCTTTGGTATGACAAACGGTATAAAAGCCCTCAAGCAATGTTTCGATAGTCACATCATGCTGACGACACAACTGATCGAGCTTATCTAAGATATCTTCTTCTAGCCGTACACCAACCTTCTTATTGGAAATGGGTGGAATTGCTGCTAATTCTGCTTCAAGTGAAGCAGACCAGTTATCTTCATTGGTTGAGTTAAGTGCAAGGGCTTGAGGCTTCTCTTCCAGAGATAGAGTGAGTGGATCGGTGCGCGGCGGCACTTTGACTTGTGGCTCAACTGATTCCTGACGGATTTTGTCTAACAAACTCATAGCAGCACCACCTCCTTCTCAAAATGAGGAATCATATCGCTATAGCGCCCTAAAGCCGGTCTGATGCGCTCGATCAAAGCCAAAAGAGGATACTCAAGCTCAGAATTGCCTAAATCTCTGGGTAATCGCTGTTCATTAATAGCCCGCTTGTAAATATCACTATCTAGAAGATGAGGAAGCATTAGCTCTGCCCCAACCACTTCGGTCATCACCTCAATACTTTCTCTTGTCGTAGTTGTTGGATTTAAACCAACCCATCTGGCTCTAAACGGAATTACCCCGATAAATTTTCCGTGCTGAACATGGGGTTGACATGACTCAACCAGGGTTTTTGTCCGCACCAGAGATTGCACCCCTTTAATATTTGCTTCAGAGGGGATGACCCAATAATTTCCTGAACCCAGCGCTGTCAATGCCAAATGCGATCGTTCAGGGGGTGGATCTACAATGATCAGTCCAAAGTTATTGGCTACTTGATCAGTAGCAACAACAGTTTCATCTACTTGATAGAGGCGGTTTCGCAGCATTGAAATACTCATTGGTGAAGCTGCAAGCGAATGATTTGCTTCTTCTAGCTCATCATTTGCTGGAATCACAAATAAATTCTCGTCTTGAGGAACAGGGTGGATTGCACTGTAAAGGGGGACTCGCTTGGCCGGTTTAGTCAAAACTTCTAGTAAAGTCGGGCGATCGTCGGAGGGTTTTACTCCTAAAAAGGTAGAAAGACTTGACTGTGGGTCGGCATCAACAAATAGAACAGGAATTCCACATCGGGACAAGATTCTGCCTACCATCAGTGCAACCGTTGTTTTTCCTTGCCCTCCAGCTAGTCCTAAAGTTACGAGTGTTGGGGCTTTACTGCTGCTCATAAGTTCAATAGCAAGATGGATCTAAACTGATAACGCACTAAACAAGTAGAGTATTAATTTTCCATCGTGATTTAGTATACTAGTTCTAATTTACTTTAGTGCAAAACTGCTTTTATGTAAAAGTAGTTTTGCACTAAAGCAGTTTTGCCTTAAGGTTCTTATGCACTATATTTGTATTGTGAATAACTGTGTTTAAACCTTAAAATGTATGGGTTTCAGGGTTTTTGAGATCTTTTAAACGACTAAACGAGAATAGCTTATGCGAATCAGGAGGGTGAGAAATCGCTACTGAATATCTATCAAAATCATTCTAGTACTGCCGCAGCCACTTGAGATACACTCGCTGCTGATACCCATATCCCCCAGTATCTCTGCATTTATCTGTTCCCGCTGAGGAGTTCATCACGGATTTCAATTTCACAAATTGACCATTCCATAAGCACCAGAACTGCTGTACTCTCAACCTAATCAACAAAGTCTTTTCCAGCTTCTTCAGCCCATGCCCCTCGAATCCTCTGATTCCCCCTTGATCGAACATCTGATTGCCCAGCGCGATCGCTACCAATCTTTGATTGATCAGTGCAACCAGCAAACCACTCATGCCCGACAACAACTGGCACACATCAATGCGCTGCTGCTCGATCAATTCTTGCCAACTTCAGATGCTTCTGCAATCTCAACTACCGCCACCCTACACGAACCCCCTGATCCCCCAGTCTTGCTCAGCGGAACCCTAGTGCCGGAAGTGGATCAGCTCCCCAAGCCAGCGACGAAAGGCAAAAGCAAGCCCTCGAAACCCTCGATCGCTGCCAAAGCTAAGCCCCCAGCGAATAAAAAGCAACCGGGTTCTCCCCTCCAACTGCCGCTGCTTGCCCCTTATAGCAGCATGAGCAAACTCGCGGCGGTAGGACAGGTGTTGCAAGCGCATCGTGGGATCGCGGTCAAACCTGAAACCATTATCCAAGCACTTTATGGTGATCTGAATATCGCTGATCAAAAAGCTGAGCAGGGACGAATGAGAGCCACACTGAATCAAGGGGTGCGGAAAGGGTTATGGAGTAAGTCGAAAGGACGCGGCGGAGACTACACCTTGGAGCAGCCAAAGCCAACCTCAGAAACTGCGGTAGAAAAGCCGCCCTCTAAAGCCAAGCGATCGCAGAAACCTCCCAAGTTGAAATCTCAACCTGCCACGGAGCCAGCGGTTGCAAAACCAGCGCCAGGCAAGGGCAAGTCCCGTGGTCAAAGCTTGATGGAGCAGGTGATCGATGTGATGATTGCTCATCCACGAGAAGTGATGACCTCTGAAGCGGTGGCGAAAGAGATCTTTGGAGCATTGCCGAGCCGAGAGTGGGCGGCGATCAGAAAGCGGATCAGCGGGATCTTTTCTCAAGGAGTGAAAGAGGGAAAGTGGGAGCGTGTTCCGAACGAGAAGGGAGCTTATATTTATCAGTGATCTAGAGTGAGATGAGGGCATATTCATATTCATAATCCAACTGGCGACGGATGGGAGACTGCTCACTTCAATCGGTGATCCAACAGCGTATATCGCTCTCTATCCCTGACCTGCCGCACTGCCAAGCCGATCGCCTTTTGAGAACCGACCAGGATCGCCAGCTTTCGGGCACGGGTTAGTCCGGTGTAGATCAAGTTCCGACTCAGCATCATGTAGTGCTGCATGAACATCGGCAGGATGACCACGGGATATTCACTGCCCTGAGATTTATGGATCGTGACTGCCCACGCCAGGGCAATCTCGTTCACGTCTGCCAAATCGTAGGTAACACTGCGCTGGTCATAGCGAACGGTGGTTTCCTGCTCCTCAAGGTCGATTCCTTCAATTACCCCAAGGTCGCCGTTAAAGACCTCTCGGTTATAGTCATTGACCAGTTGAATTACCCGATCGCCCACTCTCAGCAGCGACCCCCCGCGCACTAATTCGGCTTTGCTGGGATGGGGCGGATTGACCAGTTCTTGCACAACTTTGTTGAGGTTGCGGGTGCCAATCTCCCCGCGTGTCATCGGACAGAGTACCTGCACGTCTTGGGCGGGGTTGAATCCTAACGACGGGATTAAAGACTCAATCAGGTCACGGATTGCCTGAACGCCGTGCTCTGGTTCCTCTGCTGTTAGCCACAGACAATCGCTTTTGGGCTGGTTCGATACCCGCTCCAGGTATGGGAACTGCCCTTGGTTGATCCGATGGGCATTGCTAACGATTTGGCTGGCTGCGGCTTGCCGAAACACTTCGGTCAACTTGACCACTGGAATTGCGCCCGATGCGATCAGGTCGCCCAGGACATTGCCTGGCCCGACGCTGGGAAGCTGATCGATATCTCCCACCAGCAACAGTTGAGCCTCCAGGGCGATCGCCTTCATCATTGAGTGACCCAAGAATAAATCCATCATCGAGGATTCATCCACCACCACGGCATTGGCAGGGATGGGATTCTCGATATCCCGCTTGAACTTCATGGTCTTGGGGTCAAACTCTAGCAGGCGATGAACGGTCTTAGCCTCTTGTCGGGTCATCTCTCCTAGTCGTTGAGCCGCGCGACCCGTCGGAGAGGCCAGGGCGATCTCTTTGCCCATTGCTTTCCAGAGCGCTACGATGGTTCGGGTCGTGAAGGTCTTGCCGGTTCCCGGGCCGCCCGTCAAAATTAATATTCGTTGACTCGCGGCCATCTCCACGGCCTGACGCTGTTGCGCCGATAGCGGCAATCCTGCTGTTTCGACAAATCGCTCGATCCATCGTCGCACTCGTTCTAGATCGACCTCAACGGGGGTCAGCAGGAGTTGTCGCAACCGCTGGGAGAGTCGAACTTCGGCTTGAAAAAAGGACGGGGCGTAGTACAGGTTTTGGCCGTCAAACCGCTCTGAGCCTTTCTCGCCAATTAATTCTCCATCGCGGATCATGGACTGGAGGCAAGATTCAATCTGATCGGGCTTTGGTTGATGGTCTTTGAGGGTGAGCCGCTGCACCGAGCGCTCGATCAGCTCCAATTGCGGCAAAAAACAATGCCCGTCTTCGGAGGCTTCTCCCAACACATGCACAATCCCACTGCGGTAGCGATACTCGGAGTGCGGTTCGATGCCCAGATTGCGGGCGATCGCATCTGCGGTTACAAATCCGATGCCGTAGATATCCGTTGCCAGACGGTAGGGATTCTGCGTGACGATGGCAATCGACTCGTCGCCATACTGTTTATAGATTTTGACGGCATAGGTGGTGGAAACGCCATGCCCTTGCAGAAACAGCATCACTTCCTTGATGGCTTTTTGTGTTTCCCAAGTGGTTTGGATCATCTTGACCCGTTTCTGGGCAATGCCAGGCACTTCCGTCAGGCGGTCAATTTGGTGCTCAATGATGTCAAGGGTTTCTAGTCCAAAGTGGGCCACAATTCGTTTGGCGGTGACGGGGCCAACCCCCTTGATTAGCCCGCTACCTAAGTATTTTTCAATGCCGGTCAGGGTGGCAGGTTTTGTTTCTCGGTAAGTTTTGACTTGAAACTGTCGTCCAAACTTTGGATGCTCTCGCCAAAAGCCAGACATCAACAGGGTTTGCCCAGCTTGAATATTGGCAAAGTTACCCACAATGGTCATCAGATCTCGCTCGCGGGGAGCTTTGAGTCGAGCTACCGTATACCCGCTTTCCTCCGAGTGAAAGGTAAGGCGCTCAACCACGCCCTGCAATTCTTCCAGGGCTGGGGTCAGATCGGGATGATGCTCCGTTGGGGTCAATCTTTTTTCGTTTCAACTCGTTTTAATTTTAGGCGATCGCTCATTGAGGGTTTGGGGTAGCCACGTTCAGATCGCCCAGTTTCGGACTCCACCATATCCCCCCTTTGCTCTGGAAATAAACCACATCCTGATGCTTCTTGCCGCCCCTGTCCTTGGTGTTCGAGCATCTCAGCAGGGTTTTCGGCTGTCCTTCTTTGCGGTAAGGGTACTCCTCTAATGGCTGACGGCAGACCGGACACAGATACTCCGTCAGCTTTGGCTCAGACGACTGGACGGCTTTCGGCTGAGGGAGCAACCATTGTTTCACCCGCTCCGACCAGAACATCACTAAATCTTTGTCGTCTGTGCCTTGACATCCATTCTCGCATTTCAGGAAATAGCCTTTCTTAATTTTCTTGGTCGGCACCTTAGACATTGGGTTTGTGCAACTGGGGCACCGCGTTCGTGATTTCTCTAGCTGGTTGCTGTAACTGGTTGCTTTGGGCTGCTCTGGTAATCCCTGCACGGCTAGACGCAAGGCTGGCTCAAAGTAGTCTCGGTTCCAGTCGATCAGGTATTGCTGCCATTCCTGTTTCCCGTCTGCGATCGCATCGAGTGCTGATTCCATTTGAGCAGTGAATTCTGCTTCGAGCAAATCCGGCAGGGCTTTCCCTAAAAATGCATCGACCTCTAAGCCAAGGGGTGTGGGCTGAAGTTTCCCTTTGAGCAGTTCAACATACTGACGCTGCTTTAGCGTGGCGATTGTGGGGGCATAGGTGGAGGGTCGTCCAATCCCCCGGCGCTCCATGAGCTGGACTAACTTGGGTTCGGTATAGCGGGGTGGGGGTTGCGTCTGCTTCTGTTCATGACCAGCATGTTCTAAGGTGAGGGATTGCCCTTGGTGCAGGCGAGGCAGTTCGACATCGGCACTCAGGTCTTTCCAGTATTTTCCGTAGCCTGCAAATTCTACGACCTGACCTTTGGCTTGCCATTGCACGGCACCAGATTCGGTCATAATCCGAGTCTTGCGGAGGAGGGCGGGTTTGCACTGAGAGGCGATCGCCCTCAACCAGATCAGCACATACAGGTTGAATTCGGCTTCCGAGAGCTGCGGCTTGAGGGCGGCAGAGGAGGTGTTGATATCAGACGGACGAATCGCTTCATGGGCCTCTTGAGCATCCTTGGCACTACGTTGTCTGGATACCTTAGCAGGGACATTATTGGGGTCATGGGCTTGCAGCCAGTTGCGGGCGGCGGCACAGAAGTCGGGACTCAGATTTACAGAGTCAGTTCGCATGTAGGTAATCAGCCCCGCTTCGTAGAGTTTTTGGGCCACCTGCATGGTCTGTTCCGGGCTGAACTTGAGTCTGGAGCCTGCGGCTTGTTGAAGGGAGGAGGTTGTAAACGGGGCGGGGGGCTTTTTGGAGGTTTGCTTGCCCTCGACCTGTTTGACGGTATGAGGGTGGGTTTGGGCGATCGCCACCCATCGCTCGGCTTGGGCTTGACTCAAGACGCGAACAGATTCGGTCACTTGTTCCTGTGAACCAGAATCATCGCTAGTTTCTTCTTCTGGTGCTTGGGTTTCGGTCTGAGAACTGCCGTGGTAGAAGGCTCGAAATCCTTCGGCGTAGTCTACAAAAACTGACCAGTAATCTTGGGGAGTGAAGACTTGGATTTCTCGTTCCCGTTTGCAGACCAGGTGCAGGGTGGCTGATTGAACTCGTCCGACGCTTTTGGCACCGTTATTAAGTCTCCAAACCAGCGGAGAACCTTTATATCCTACCAGTTTATCGAGGCAATCCCGGCAGCGACCCGCTTCAACCAGGTTCATATCGAGCGATCGGGGAGAAGCGACGGCGGCTCTGACGGCGGTTTCGGTGATTTCTTGATAAATGATCCGCTTGGGTTTTTTGAGTCCGAGCACGAGGGCGATGTGCCAACCAATCGTTTCCCCTTCGCGGTCGGGGTCAGAAGCAATGTAGACCTCATCTGCTTGCTTGGCAGCGCTTTTGAGTCCGGCGATCGTCTGCCTCGCTCGGTCGTCTCGCGCGACATAACGGCAGTCGATCCGATCTCGCTCAATCTCAAACCCCAGTGACCCTTCTCCATCGTTGGCAAGTTGGCGGATGTGACCCACCGAGGCTTTGACATCCCAGGTTGGGCCCAGGATGGACTTCAGCTTTTTGATTTTGCCAGGGGATTCGACAATGAGCAGGTTAGCCATGTCTTTCAGGCGAGGGGACGTGATCTCCGTAATTTTGTCTTGTAAGTAACTTAATCAATCCAGTCGTGCTCAAAGCCTTGCAGCATCGGAGGCTTGGACACTCTCTTACTATACTATTTATTACTAACAAATAGTGCTCAACGCCTTACGGCATCAAAGGTTTGGACACATTTTTCCTGAACCGGGGCGAAATCAATCTCACTCTGTGCTCAACGCCTTACGGCATCAAAGGTTTGGACACATTTTTCCTGAACCGGGGCGAAATCAATCTCACTCTGTGCTCAACGCCTTACGGCATCAAAGGTTTGGACACTTCCAGCGCTACCCGTGTCAATGCTGTAGCTGCTGTGTGCTCAACGCCTTACGGCATCAAAGGTTTGGACACCTTTCTGAACCTCTGCTATGTGGTTCAGTCCTGAAAGTGCTCAACGCCTTACGGCATCAAAGGTTTGGACACAATTCAAAACGCGATCGCCTGAGGTCGTCTGTGCGTGCTCAACGCCTTACGGCATCAAAGGTTTGGACACACTTCGAGATAGCTGCGACAGCCCCGCAAAACTAGTGCTCAACGCCTTACGGCATAAAAGGTTTGGACACTTCTGTCACCCGACAGCATTTTAAGCTGAGTTTTGTGCTCAACGCCTTACGGCATCAAAGGTTTGGACACGTTTTAGACCGTCAGGGCATCGGGGTGAGAATCATGTGCTCAACGCCTTACGGCATCAAAGGTTTGGACACCTGTGAGATAGGGACGTGCCTGATCGGCATAGTCAAGTGCTCAACGCCTTACGGCATAAAAGGTTTGGACACTTCTGTCACCCGACAGCATTTTAAGCTGAGTTTTGTGCTCAACGCCTTACGGCATCAAAGGTTTGGACACGTTTTAGACCGTCAGGGCATCGGGGTGAGAATCATGTGCTCAACGCCTTACGGCATCAAAGGTTTGGACACTAGACCGTGACCATAATGCAGCAATCAACATTAAAGTGCTCAACGCCTTACGGCATCAAAGGTTTGGACACAGTCGAGCCAAAGCATTCCAAGCGGCATGAGCGGGTGCTCAACGCCTTACGGCATCAAAGGTTTGGACACTTTATTGGCTTGGTCATAGGCGTTCGCTGTACTGAGTGCTCAACGCCTTACGGCATCAAAGGTTTGGACACTTTTTGTTGAACCTTTTGGACTCCTGGGGCAACAAGTGCTCAACGCCTTACGGCATCAAAGGTTTGGACACCAGATCGAGGAAGAGAACTAAAAATGGCTAACTAGTGCTCAACGCCTTACGGCATCAAAGGTTTGGACACATATCCTTTGTGTTGAAAGCGTCAGGACGGGCTTTGATGTGCTCAACGCCTTACGGCATCAAAGGTTTGGACACTTTAACCAGGTTGGATACTTTCAAGTCTTCATAGACGACTAGTGCTCAACGCCTTACGGCATCAAAGGTTTGGACACGTGGCCGCAGGGGCTGCCTCTGGCGCTCGGGTGCTCAACGCCTTACGGCATCAAAGGTTTGGACACATGAGTGGGCTGTAAACGTCTACCTCATAACTATAAGTGCTCAACGCCTTACGGCATCAAAGGTTTGGACACCCCGCTCATCAACGGGTTTAGACCAATAGGGGTTGAAGTGCTCAACGCCTTACGGCATCAAAGGTTTGGACACAAAATTGTTGCAGTTCCCGCCGGTTTATTTCTGTCGTGCTCAACGCCTTACGGCATCAAAGGTTTGGACACTCAGCCAGGAAAACGTGCTTGGTGCCGCGCATCAAGTGCTCAACGCCTTACGGCATCAAAGGTTTGGACACAATAGGCAGAGTCACTTTGTCTTTTGCTCTTCCAGTGCTCAACGCCTTACGGCATCAAAGGTTTGGACACCCCGCGCCAACGTCGCCATGCAGCGCCATTTCCACACGTGCTCAACGCCTTACGGCATCAAAGGTTTGGACACATTTACAAATGCGCATCCGGGATCTGGAAGCCGAAGTGCTCAACGCCTTACGGCATCAAAGGTTTGGACACTCAAATCCAGCGCTTTTGTCTGGTTTCCCTTTGTGTGCTCAACGCCTTACGGCATCAAAGGTTTGGACACATACACCAACTGACCTAAGTCCTGGGGAGTGGCAGTGCTCAACGCCTTACGGCATCAAAGGTTTGGACACGTACAAGGCAAATAATCGCAGCGCTTTTGGGTTTGTGCTCAACGCCTTACGGCATCAAAGGTTTGGACACCGCTCCGGTGGCAATCATGGCTTTATTTGAGGTTAGTGCTCAACGCCTTACGGCATCAAAGGTTTGGACACTTATCCCCAAATTTTCCCGCTTCTCTTTGATTCCGTGCTCAACGCCTTACGGCATCAAAGGTTTGGACACCGGCGGTATACAGTGTGCTGTTAGCAACTGTGCCGTGCTCAACGCCTTACGGCATCAAAGGTTTGGACACTGAGTACAGCAATATCTCAACGTTGCTTTTCTCGCGTGCTCAACGCCTTACGGCATCAAAGGTTTGGACACTCGGCTCTCCATAGGTTGGCGAGATTTGATTACGTGCTCAACGCCTTACGGCATCAAAGGTTTGGACACCAGAAAGCCAAATAGCGCTAGAAATTGCGCTATCGTGCTCAACGCCTTACGGCATCAAAGGTTTGGACACCAGGACTGAGCGGCGATCGTCCGGCGACGTGCTGGTGTGCTCAACGCCTTACGGCATCAAAGGTTTGGACACTTTTCCAAATCCTTCAACAGGCTGTTTTTGAGTGCGTGCTCAACGCCTTACGGCATCAAAGGTTTGGACACTTTTCAATTGCGGCTAAAATACCGGAATCTCCTGAGAGTGCTCAACGCCTTACGGCATCAAAGGTTTGGACACGAGGGACGGGGGTTCGGTGTCGGGGGGGTGTAATTAAAAGTGAAAGGGAGATAGTAAAAATGGGATAGAAGCTATGATACATAAGACTTCTAACGAAAAGAGGTCTTGTTGTAGCGCAAAACCCTCCATGAAAAACCACTCTGAAACAA
>JAESGG010000128.1_pt1 | contig 19132 bp, 20 predicted proteins | sample 9266231 | NCBI WGS metagenome assembly JAESGG01 (sample SAMN14515337, study PRJNA621664) | algae metagenome | isolation source: Aphanocapsa sp. GSE-SYN-MK-11-07L and co-occurring heterotrophs from wet... | place: USA: Grand Staircase Escalante National Monument, Utah | collected 2006-04-16 | reverse complement strand
TCACCCACTTGCGTCAGTAGGCTTTGTACAATGGCTTCCATGGCTATCCGTCTGGTGTTTATTTTTGACAATATGCACCCTATCCGATGGATAGCTTTCTTGTCAAAATCTGTCCGGACTATTGATTTATTGAGAGTCAAAAATAATTGTCAAAACAGTAGAGGAACAGTGATGCCAGATGAAACTTTCAGAAAAGACATTCCAGAGATTGATCCAACTGAAATCGAAGACTCTAGGGTTTTGATTGCTGATAAAGATCGTTCTTTTTTAGAGAAAGTGATGGTGGAAGGCGGTTTTGCCGATCCTTATGATGCACGGGACTTCACAGAAGTTGTGTTTCGAGTCATGCGTGATTTGATGACGACCGAAGCTGCTGATCGGGTGGCGGATGAACTGCACGAAGAAGTAATGCCAACGAAGGAAAAGGCGCTGCAAATGGAAGTGACCGACCTATGGCAAGATACTAATCCGATCGTCGGTTTCTTAAGCCGAGTTCGTCCACCTTGGCAAGGCCCAGGCATTTTCAAGATAAATTCCGATCGGTTTCTGTTTCGGGTGGCGAATGAAGCTGGATTTCAGCGGGGATCTGAACACAAGGATGCCGATCGCAAACGAGCAGTCAAAGCTGTCTTCTCAGCTACGAAGAAAGAACTTTCGGAGGAGCGGATTCAGGAGATTGCTGACTGGTTGCCCGAAGACGGTGTTAAAGAACTCTGGGAGCAAGCATAGCCAGTGGAAAGTGAGGCAGTTGTTTGAAGTCCCCTAGAATTAGGGGATTTAGGGGGCAAGTGTGTAACTCTTGGGCAAGTATAAAAGCCACCCAACTAACTCCTACGCAAGTTAGTTGGGTGGCTTTTGAGTAATCTTTTTTGACGTTGGGGGATCAAAGATTTGCAATCACATCAATTTGACTTTTCAAACACCCTTTAAGTTGGGCTGCCAAACACCTCGGACTTAAACTGATTGAGTCGTTGGTTTAGTTCTTGGCGATCGCTTTCTCGAATCAGGTAGCGCCAAACAAAGCGCAGGGTATAGACAAAGCCGATCAGCTCTAAAAGGGTTGAAACCAAGGGGATATCGTCTAAAGCATCAACTGCCCCAAATAGGAGCCTGATCCCTAGAAAAGCTAGAGCCAGCCAGCCCAGCCTATTCAGTAACGGACGATTATTCTGAAAGAATGCCGTTGTGTATGCAGTTACATTCTCAAAGAATGCAGTCATTTTGACCTGAAAGAGGCGCCAGCTTTCTTGATCGGGGTCTGATTCCAGACCATGAACCACAATAGAGGTTTCAGCAGCAGGAATCTCGACCGAAATCGGGTTCGTTTCAACTTCGCCACTTGGATTAATTTGGACAATTTCAGTTTCAGCCATGATTAGAATCCTCCTGATAATTTAATCGTCAATCTCACTACAAGGCAATCTCACTACAAAGCAATCAATCGCCCAGCGGCTAGAAAGCCGCCGATCGCCGCTGAAACAAGTGAAAACAGGGCTGAGCTAAACACCCACCAAGCCGCACCAGCCGCAATTTTGCGCGTTCCTCGCAGTTGCTTTTGGGCTTGGTGCTGGACTGCTGCCAGTCGTTTTTGCGTTTCTTGCTGAATCTGCTCGACTCGATGCAGTGCCTGGTCGCGAGCAGATTCAATTTGACCAATAATCCGGTCGGCATCCGCTGCCGAAATATCACTGCGTGAACTCAAAACCGCGACTAAGGTATCGCGATCAAACTCGCCAAGCCGATTTTTCAGCGCTTCTATGCCAACCTGCGGGTCATCAAACAGCTTGCCAAAGTCCTGCTTAATGCTGTCATAGTTCAGCTCAGGCCGCTCCAGGGAATTCAGATAGCCCCGAACGTTGCCTAGCCCTTTTTCAATCTGGGCTTGAACAGCTTGCTGTACCTGCTGAATTTGCCCGACGATCGCCTTAAAGTTTGATTCCACCTGATCGGCAATCCGGTTTGCTTCTTCTTCAGTGATATCTTCACGTTGAGACAGCAGAGCGACAAACGTATCGCGGTCAAATTGGGAAATCCGATCGCCCAAGCTGCTCAGCCCAGCTTTAGGGTCTTGCAGCAACTGTTGGAGGTCGCGCTTAATTCCCTCTGGGTTGAGTTCGTCTTTTTTGGTATTGCGCAGATAGCTTTCGAGATTCGATTCAAATGTAACAGCCTGCTGCTGAACGCGGCTGGCTAAGCGACGCGGCGCTTTAATCATATTGCGAATCGCCGACTGCACTTGATCAATGGCCTGATTGACTTGCTCTTCCGTCAGGTCGTCCCGCTGGCTGAACAGTTTGACCAACGTTTCCCGATCAACTTGAGACAAGCGCGATTGCAGGGCGGCTGTGCCAGCTTTCGGGTCATTCAGTAGCGTTGTCAGGTCATGCTGAATTCCTTCTGGGTCGAGTTCCTCCAGGTTTGTGCGGCGAAGATAATCCGCGATCGCCTGCGTCGTTTGGTCGTACTGCTCTTTCGCCTTGCCCGCTAGCTGCTGCGGGGCCTGCACAATGCTGTCTCGCACCGATTCAACTTGATCCAGAACTTGATTGACTTGCTCTTCACTCAAATCTTGGCGCTGGCTCAACAGTTGCACCAAAGTATCACGATCGAACTGCGAAAGCCTTGCCTTCAGAGCACTCAATCCCGCTTGCGGATCATCAAGCAGGGTTCGCAAATCGCGCTCAATCCCTTCTGGGTTCAGTTCGGCTTGATTGGTATTGCGCAGATAGTCCTCAACTTTGCGGCGCAGTTCTTGCGCTTCACCTTGGACGCGGTCTTGCAGCTCGCTGGCTTGGGACAAGACGCGATCGCGGGTGCTTTCGAGCTGATTGACAATTTGGCTCGATTCTTCTGCAGTGATATCCTCACGTTGGGATAATAATTGCTCCAACGTGCTGCGGTCAAACTGGCTTAAGCGATCGCCTAGCGCGTCGATACCGGCTGCTGGGTCTTCTAAAAGCGTTTGAAAGTCGCGCCCAATTGCATCTGGATTTAATTCTTCTTTGCCTGTGGAACGCAAATAGTTTTCCACCCGACTGCGCAGATCCTGCAATTCCCCTTCTGTTTCAGCTGATCGCACGGTGCTAAATACTTCCGCCCGAATCTCCTCTAGGTATCCGGCTAGCTCCTGCACCCCCTCTGGCGTAAAGTCATTTCTGAGGGACAGCACTTCAACCAAGTAATCGCGATTGATCAGCTCTAATTCCTGGCGAATAATGCTTGGATCAGCGGCTGCATCGTAGATCACATCCCGAAATTCATGCTTGACGGTTTCCCGATTTAGGTGCCAAAGCGGTGAAAATAGCAGGTAGTTTTCTAAATCTGCCCGAATCACGCTAAATGGCTTCGGAGTTTTGGCTGGTTTATGATTCTGACCAGCTTGCCCGTTAGACGACTGATCCGAGTGCCCATTCGAGGGGAGTAACTTTCCTGGCAGGGTTTGTAGCTGAGCGGCAATTTTCTCAACGTCCAAATCAGAAAAGTCAGTATTTTGCAGCACCCGATTCAAGACGGCTGTTGCTCCCAATTCAACTGCTCCAGCCGCTAAACTTCCGCCCGGAATCAGGCGAGTGGCAGCAGATTTGACGGCTTGCCCTAACTGCTGATTCAGCTTATCGGGCGCAGCGGATTTTAACTGCTCAACTAAGGCTTTTGGATCTACCTGCCCAGACTGCCCAATCACTTGCTTCCAAGCAGACTCCAACTGATCGGCAATCCGCTCAACCTCTTGCTTGGAAAGGTCTGTGCGGCTACTGACCAGCTTGAGGATTTTGTCACGATCAATATTTTTAAGCAAATCGCTATCCGCGATCGCGCCCAAGTCAGCATCCTTCAACAGCTTTTCAAACTGATGGCCAACCTGATCCAAATCTAGCTTTGGCAAAGGCAGACTGCTGAGGGAACTTTGCAGGGTTGTCCGAATGCTGTCAGGGTCAAACCCAGCCGTTAACTCCCGTCGCACCGCTGCCGTAATCTCTTCTGCCGTAGAAACAACTTGATTCTTGGCTGCGTTTGCGCCTATTACGGCTGTCCCAGTTCCCAGCAGTCCTTGAATCCCTGATGTAGCGGTATTAATGACCGATCCCAGCAGTGAACCAAGGGCAGTTGAGCCAAGCCAAGTCAACAGCATGAAAAAGACTGCCCAGATTTCAATGCCAGTAATTGCCCCCAGTAAGCCGCTACCGACTAAGCTCAGCTTGACAGCCAGGAAAGAGGCGCAAAATAAAGCAATACAAACACTGACCAACAGTCCCAGCCCAACTTTGGTTTCAATGCCGCGAATCGTATCGCCCAAGCTTTCGGAGTCACCACCATCAGATGGACTATCAGGAGCCGCTACAACCGCGATCGCTAAATTGGTAAACAGCAACTGAAAGCCAAAGGCCATCACGACCCCTGCCACTAGCGCTAAAACAAATTTAGGATCAGAAAAAACAATTGTCGTTTCCTCAATCGGCAATCGCTCGACCGTTTGGTAGGGTGAGGCTACTTGAGCAATCAATTGCGCTGCTGCAAGTTTTGTTGCATAAAACATGATATCCTCCATGCCATAAGACTGAACAACTAAGTCATTCACAAACTTGTAAAAAACCCTTTTAGAACTGCGATAAATTCAAGCGCGTCTAGGCAGATCGATAATCAGCATCTGTCCAACAACGCGGTAAACTCTCACCAGATGGAAACAGCAATTTATTCTTGTGGCACGGCTCAGGATCTTGCTCTTCCTCACCTGATTGAGATTGAATCGCAATTTCTTGCTGATTGGGGTCAATCAACTCTAAGAAATCGTTGATTTCTACCAGATTTCCGGTTTCTTTGTTTTGTAGTAACATCTGATTCCTTGTGACTCGTCATACTTTTAAACCCATCGGCTGAGCTGACTAGCAGGTCGCCATATCAAGACATTTTTGTGGGAGCACAACACACTCCCACAAAAATGTTTTTGTTCTGCCTAGTGGCAGCTATCGCTGCTGACAATCCCCAGTTTGTAGACTAGTGACGACCGCCCATCCACTTAGCGGCGATCGCGCCAAAAGCAGCTCCCACCAGCGGATTGCTCATAAACTTCACCAACGCTGGCTGATCAGCCAGCACCTCATGAAACACATCAGGATGGTTATGATAAACAAAGCCTGCGAGTTTGCTCACATCGTCTGCCGTCATCCGATTCGGGTTATGGCTAGATAAGCCCAACTGCTTTTCTAAATCGCGATCGCTCAAACTGCGCTTTTTCAAATGTCCAAAAAATTCCCGCGCTACATCGTCTCGCTCGTTGGGCTTAATTTGGGCGATCGCTTTTTGCAGCTCTGGCTCCATCTGGCTAGCCGGAATTTGGTTGGGATTGAAGGATTGACTAAATAGTTGATGGCGCTCACTCCGGGACGAGCGTTGGGCAAAATCGTCAAAGTTTTGGTAGTCAGATTCAGGTTGATCAGGCAGAGCTTCTTTATTGCCACCCGCAAGATCGTTCATGATCTGACGTTTGTAGTTATCACTGCTAGACATGGCTTTAGTATCCTCGAAAATGGATTTGTGTAAATTACCAAGCAAGTTATGGCGATCGAGATTGAGCGCTAAATTCACTTAGCTCGCGGCTTGATACTCAACTTGCCTTGATTGGTTATCGTAGCGGGCTGTCAAAATCAGCTCTTTGTCAGGCGCGTACATCAAAACGGTTAAATCTTGATTCGGAAAGTTTTTGCGGAAGCCTTGCGCCAAGGATTGAGCCAATGGTTTGACTTCGTCAGGACGAACTTGGGGTGAAATCACAACGCCTAGTTTGTTGTTATCTCGGACAAAGGCATCTTTAACGAAGCCTTTGCTGGTTTGGACAACCCAGTCGCCAAAGTTTTGACCCAGCGCAGAATCGCCACGGGCTAATCGACCATATTCAATGCTGTGATTAGCGTCCGTGGCTGGAGAGCTAGCTTGGGGCGATCGCGTTGCCACACTACTACACGCTGTCGTCAATCCAAACACCAGCACCAGCACAAGTACGGTTAAACTTCGACGCATGCGATTGAAAACATTCATTATTTTCCTCCTTAAATTAAATACAAATTAGCTTCAGCCTATCCGGGCCATCACTGTTGGCCTTAGTTAGCGCTTTGGCGAACCTTGTTGCTCTGCCGGGTCAGCAATATAGCGGAAATCCGGTTCAGAATTCCAGGAGCCGCGCTCGTCTTGACTGCCGTTGGAAGACAAATTGTAGTAAATATCAACTGTTTCGTCAGGTTGAATCGTCCCGAACATCGGATCAGTTAGTTTTCCTAAAGAATCCAGCGCGTTCATGAACATCTGAGTATGCGAGATTTCGCGAGTCAGTAAGTGAACCAGCGTTTTCTTGGTGCCTTCGTCGGTTGCCAGCTTAATTAGCGCTTCGTAAGTCTGACGAGCACCCGCTTCAGCCGCAATATTTGCTCGCAGGTCGCGGACAACATCGCCCCCTTCTTGGATGTAATTTGCTGTCCATGCGCTACCTTGGCTGTCCAGAAAATGAGGCCCCATGCCTCGGACAGCAAACAAAGTGCTTTGGTAGGCTTCGGTTTGGTCAACATTTTTGGTGTGTGACTCAATCAGCCGACCCACCATTTCCAAATGCCCGAATTCCTCTAGAGCAATGTCTTGCAGCATATCTCGGATGCCTGGATTTTCAATGTGAAAAGATTGAACCCAATACTGCAAAGCGGCTGAAAGTTCTCCGGTTGCGCCACCAAACTGCTCTAGCAGCAGCTGAGCAAACCGAGGATTCGCCTGATCAACTTTCACGCTATGAATGGGATCTTTTTTGTGAAAAAACATGGGTGCCTCTGAAATGGATTCAAGTCGTTAGTTGTGCTATTGAGCGAGTTGTTTCGCTTTGATGGAAGTTAGACATTGACGGTCTTGCTAGCGCTTAAAAGTCATCGAACCTTGCTCTCGCAAATCTTGAGCGATGGTTTACACATTTGACTTGTTAAGAACAACGCTCATCTGTACCTCCTGCAAGTCACCATCAGATTCAACTGCCAATGCCTGGAGAAACTCGATCGCAGCTTGAGCAGATGTAAACCTAGCCTCCACCATTGCTGGAATCGCAGTCTCGGCAGCATTAACTTGATTAGACTGGGTTGGCCCCAGATCAACAACTGCGAGTTGCTGATACTCTGGGCTGACTTGCTCTACAATCAGCTTCTCGCGTCGAACTTCAACCTCAACAATCCGGGTTTCAATTTCCTTGCGAACAACAACCTCACCAGCCTTGCGCTTGTACCGGTCAACAACTAACCGCTCTTCTAGTAGAGGAATAATTGCCTCTGCTGATCGTGTAGGGCGATCCGGTTGAGGCGCAATTTGGCGCTCAATCGGCGGCTCAACCTCGTGCTGATGCTTGAGGTCAGGCATCTGAGCCTTGACGGATAAATTTCCCACCAGTGGAGGAACCAGTGAAGCAGGGTTAGAAATTGCAACAGGCTGAACAGGTAAGCGGTAAGTCCGCCGGGGTGCTTCTAAAGGAACCGAAGTTTCCAATTGTGGAGAAAACTCGACGCTATTAGGTGGATAAGTAGGTAGTTCGCTCAACTCAGCAGAATCAGCTAAGAGTGGCTGAGCATCAGCAGGGCTTTCTGGTTCGGGATTAAAATCATCTGGCTTTGAGAGCGCCACAATCTTGTTCCTTTGGAGAGTTAAAGGCAGAATTACTGGGTAACTCTGCCTGGATTACACCACCCGGTTATGCGCCTAAACGCGCTTATTAGATCGGCTTGGGTTCCCTGCTCCATCCACAACGGGATGACCTTCAGTGTCAACATCTAGCTCTTCCCGGCGCAGCGTCTCTTCAGCCTGAACGGTTTCCCGATCAACCTCTTTTCTAATGCTGACTTCCTCACGCACAAAGGCTTCTTTGCGGATATCCGGCGTTTCTTCGTAAAGTTCCACTCGCGCAACTTCGCCTTCATTGAAAGTGGCGTCGCCAACTGCGACAGCAGTTCCAGCATTAACAGGCGTTGTGCGCTCAATTACAATCCGCTCTTTTTCAATCGGAACGGAGACTCTAGCTGTCTCAGTTTCAACCCGCTTACCCACTGCAACTTCACCCGTTTTCATCCGGGTTTTGTTAGCAATCAATCGCTCTTCATAGAGTCGAAGGTTTTGATGAGCCTGCTCGTCCAAATTATACAGAGCTGGGTCGCGGTCGTAATTGTAGGTATCGCGATCGTAGTCTAAAGCAGGCGTTGGGTCTAAAGAAGCTCCTGCTTCAACCGGTACTGCTCCCATCCCCATTGGCCGGTAGACGTTACGCACTTGCTCTTCATACTCATAATCAACCGGCATATTGCCGTCGTAGTGGGGAAGCGCTTCCACTTGGTCGCGAGTCAGTCCTTTAGCAATAATCTGGCGATCGCTGTAGTTGATTTGGGACTGCCCGATCGGCAACAGCACGTCTTTGCCTAAAACCCAGAATCCGGTGTTAATAATCAGATAGCGAATTTTGCCGGTATCATCCACCAGCAAATCACTGACGGAGCCGACCTTATCACCGCTTGCGTACAGGTCGTAACCAATAATGTCCTGATCCTCAAAATGGTTGCGGTAGTCAGGATCAAAATCTCGAATCTTATGCAATGACATTGCTGTTGCTCCTAGCCGCTTAAGTAGTGTTACTCGGTCACTTAACCAGCATAGGAATAACCCCCAAATAATACGTCTGTCACAAGTACTGTTTCAGCCTATACCGAAAGATATTTTAAGCATTATCTAGCAAAACGTATTTACTTTTACGATAAATTTCAAGCAGATAATTTGTTACCGATTTAGGTTGACTACAGATTTTGATTTAAGCCTTATGAGAGATGATTTGTTTCGCTCAATGTCATAAGCTGAGCCTAAATTTGCTGTTTCTATGCTTATGCGTTGAAATATCAAAACTCTATATCTTGATCTGTTGCAGTGATATAGACTTACAGTTTTTATTCTGATAACAGTAGGAGCAAAGCATGGGATATACAAGCGATCCGATTGAAAACTACGAAAATTATGCTGAGCCTGTTGCTACAGCTTCCGCAGCAACTTATCACGATCGCGTGCGCTGGGGGCCAATTTTGGCAGGACTATTCACGTCCCTCACAGTTCAACTGATTTTGAGCGCTTTTGGAGCAGCGATCGGGCTGACCTCAATTGCCAATTCTGGTGCGCCTCGCTCTGACGCAGGCGGCATTGGTTCTGCTGTTGGAGTTTGGTCAGTGATTAGCCTGCTAATTGCGTTATTTGTCGGGGGTTGGATTACGACCCGTACCTGTGGGCCAATGAGTAAAAGTAGCGCTCTGTTAAACGGTGCAGTGCTGTGGGCAACCACACTAGTTGTAAGTGCGTGGCTGCTTTCTAGCGGAATTTCTGGTACATTTGGACTGGTGGCATCAAATGCTGGGGAAGCGATTAACCAAGCCCAGCAGGGGGGTGTTGATTTACCGACTACAGCCCCGAATGTTACGGCTGAGCAAACCAGAGATATTGCTGGCAATGCCGCCAAAGTCGGATGGTCTTTTGCTTTAGGGTCTTTACTAGCATTGGCGGCGTCTTTATTTGGCGCAACGGTTGGTGTTCGTCGGCCTCGTCCAATACCCACCCCAACCGTCGTCAGACCTTAAGGTCAGCAGTTGGGCAGATTCTTGGTGCTAATGCGATGCGCGACTGAAGGTAATCATCAAAAGCGCTCCTTACGGGGAGCGCTTTTTTGATCAGCATCTGCCATTGATCATCTTTCGGGCTAGACAGGCGATACTCTGGAGGTAATTACAACCAGGAGAACAGAAATGGCAGGGGAGTTGACGCTCATCGTCGAGATGGTGACGGTGTTGGGCGCTGCAACCACTGTCGGATACTTGGCTAATCGGTTGGGGCAGCCTGTTTTATTAGGCTATCTACTGGGCGGGATGATTGTTGGGCCAGCCGGCTTAAAGTTAATTTCTCTAGAAAATAATATTGAGACACTCTCTAAGGTCGGGGTTGCCCTGCTGCTGTTTGCTTTGGGAGTGGAATTTTCTCTTAAAGAACTACTAAAAGTGCGGGCGATCGCCTTTGGCGGCGGTAGCCTGCAAATTATCCTCACCATCTTGCTGGGGGGAGGCTTGGCCTACTGGACGGGCTGGGTAGACACGCTGCCGAAAGCCGTTTTTTTAGGGGCAGTCCTCTCGCTGTCTTCCACTGCCGTGGTGCTGAAAAGTCTTGTCGAGGGGAATGAAGTCCAAACCACCCACGGGCAAATCATGCTGGCAATTTTGGTCGTCCAAGACTTGGGCTTAGGGCTGATGCTGGCGGTGCTGCCGGTGTTAACTCAACCGGCCAGCGCAATTTGGCTAGCCTTGCTCAGCGCTGTGCTCAAAGCGCTGCTGTTTATCGCCGGAGCGATTGTAGCTGGGATTTGGCTGATTCCAGTTCTCGTCCGATCGCTGGCTCGGACTGGCTCTCAAGAATTGTTTTCCCTTGGCATTTTGTCGTTGTGTTTGGGCATCGCCTTAATTACCTCAGCGATTGGGCTAAGCATTGAGATGGGCGCTTTTGTGGCCGGACTGATGATTTCTAACGTTGAGTATGCAGACCATGCTTTAGACCGGGTGCTGCCCATGCGTGATGTGTTTGCGACCCTATTTTTTGCCTCGATTGGCGTTCTGATTGACCCAGGATTCCTGCTCGCTAACCTTGGCACTCTCGTAGGCCTAGTGACTGTTACCCTGCTGGGCAAAGCAGCGATCGTGACCGGGATTGTGAAATTGTTTGGTTATCCGCTTAAGACGGCGCTCAAAGTCGGAATTGGAATTAACCAAATTGGTGAATTTTCGTTTGTGCTGGCAGGAGTTGCGGCTAGTGAAGGACTTTTCACGCCGCAAATTTACGGGCTGACCGTTGGCACAACCGCTGCCACGCTGCTGATTACGCCCTTTTTACTCAAAGCAACTCCCTATCTGCTAATCGGGCTGGAACGACTGCCTTTGTTCAATTACCTATTGCAGTTGGACCAACCCCTCCGGTTAGTCGGGCTTGAAGACAGCCTCACCGATCATGTTGTAGTGGCAGGCTTTGGCAGAGTCGGACAAACCTTGGTGCGGATGCTCTACTTTCAAGGGCATCAAATTTTAGTCATCGACAACGATGAAGCGGCCCTGCAAACCCTGCGAGAGCGCGAGATTCCCTACCTGTATGGGGATGCTGCTAGCCCAATGGTGTTGGAAAAAGCCAATTTGTCGGCCGCCAAATCAATGGCGATCGCCCTGCCCGACCCGATGGCCACCCGCTTGACGCTCAACCGGGCCCTCAGCCTGGCCCCAGAGCTGGATATTACCGTCCGTGCCCATGACAAAGATGAAATTGAAGTGCTCTATCAGCTTGGGGCGCAAGAGGTGGTGCAGCCAGAGTTTGAAGCCTCTCTGGAGATGGGCGCTCACATGCTGCTCAAACTAGGGGATTCTACCTATGCTGTTACCCAAGTCGTCAACCGCTACCGCAGCGGCCGCTATCGAGATATTCTGCCGGAGCGATCGGAATATTGGGGTGCGGCCAATCTGGAAGCGGCGATTGAGGGACTGGAACGGCACTGGTATATCATCGATCAGTCCTCAACTTTAGCTGGCAAAAGTCTGGCCCAATCCAACATTCGTCGCTTGAGTGGCGCTACGGTAATGGCAATTGAACGCGATCGTCAATTGCTCCGCTATCCCGCCGGAGAAACCGCATTAGCAGAGGGCGATCGCGTCTTGGTTGTTGGCAATTTTGCAGAACATGCCGCCTTCAAAGCCCTGTTCATTCCAGAAGCCTAACTCTGGTTCGAGAAACACGCCATACAATACAGGGAGCAGCAATGGATCAACAAACGCCAGTTGGAGTGGTTGGTCGTTTTGCTAGCAGCGGACTTTATCTCGTAATTACGGTCTACGCAGTTACTGAACTTGAGGGATAATCCTATGTATGGATATCAATGTGATCATTCTGATTGAGAGATCCCTAACTTGGTTCAACCCCAAGCAACGCTAGACCCCAGCAGCTTTTGGAGAGGAGTGGCTTTCGATTTTTGCTGAATCGTTTTTAGAACAACTGCTTTGATTTGAACTGCCCCCTGCACGACGGCACTGACTGAAGACTTTAACATTACTCCCAAACCTGCTCCGAGCATCTCAAGCAGCAGTTTACCAGCTCTGTCGCTGGCAGAGGAGAGCTTGACTGCTTGGCCGGGCAACTGCGCCAGCGCGAACAAAATCAACAGGTTGATGATCAAAAATCCCATCGTCAGGTAGCCAATCAGCAAAGCCAGGACAGACCCCTTCTGCATCCAGGGCCAGATCACCGTCAAAAGAGCCAGCAACCCGGCCAAGCCAAAGGGAGCCAACCACTTCGGAACGGAAATATCTTGATTGAACTGGGTCAACAGACGAATGCCAATCTCAAACGCTGTCACAATCGCCGACAGATTGAATCTAGACATGGCTCTCTCTTGGGAATGAGTATTTGCGCTTCTTTACCCGCGATCGCCAAAGTTTATGCAAAACAGGATGCCTTTGCTAACTATTTTCTCAACTTTTAGGGTAACCAGGTAAATGGCTTGCTTCTGGCGACTTGCAAAGCGGCAGCGCTTCAAGTACAGCCTGGTTGAACCCTGCTTCGGTGTCCTCGAAGGGGAGAATTTGCCGCAAATAATTGCCCCACAGAAACTCCTGGAAGGGAACATCAGATTTTGCGTAGCCGCCTGCCTGCAAAATCCCCCAGGCTAAACTACGATACTTGTCATCTTGCAACTGAGCCAATCCGTTTGGAATCGCGCTGGGTTCTACGGATTTTCCATCTTTGTCATACAGATAAACCCATGCCTTCTGCTTCATCAACTGCCAAAACTCTGCCTCCGTCCAATTCTGGCAATTCTCCAATACTTTGACATAAACCGTTTCTCTCAGGCCAGTGATTTGGATGGCCCGCGCCCGATGATGATGATCGACCACATAGGGCAAATGATTAGGCGCAATCACAATTGGGAGAAAGTGCTCCTGCAAATAAGCGTCTAATTCAACGGTTGTCATTGCTTTGAACTGTTGAACCCGGTAGGTTACCTCTCGATAGCCCAAGGCCATCTGGGCTGGGTGCAGCCTAGAAACGTTAGCAAGCCCAAGTTGACCAGTCGGTAAGTCAGGGTTAAAGTCTGCGGCTGAAGTTATGTTCATTGAATGACTTGATTACGTTCACAATTAAGATATATCGATCCTAAATCAGTTATGAGAGACATTATTAATGGTATATTCATGAGCCTGTCCTTTTTGCGTTTGCAATGCAATTACCCGTTCAGAATTCTAGTTCAAACGTGAAGCTTCATGTTTGAGAGCAATTATCAAGTTTATGTAACCCGTAGAATTGTTAAACACTACAGCCAGTTACGCCAACTACAACCTGCCGAGCAAGCCATTTTGAAGCTACTAGACAGTAAATGGTCGAGGATGAGAATGCTGGATATTGGTGTCGGCGGAGGACGCACCACTCAACATTTCGCTAATCTGGTTCAAGAATATGTTGGCATTGATTATGCTAAAGAGATGATTGCAGCTTGCCAGCAACGCTTTTCGGCTTCTTCATCCAGAGTGTTTAAAGTGGGTGATGCTAGAGATATGAGCCAGTTTCAAGATGAGTCTTTCGACTTTATTTTATTTAGCTTCAATGGCATTGATGTTCTTTCCCATCTGGATCGGTTGCAGGTGTTTCAAGAAGTCAGTCGAATTGGTAAGCCGGGAGGATACTTCTGTTTTTCAAGCCATAATTTGCAGGGACTAGAACGAGAATTTAACTGGCGAAATCAGATTAGCCTCAATCCGCTCAAAACCTATGTTAATTTGATCATGTTTGCGCTCCTGCGCTTCTTCAACGGCTCGATTTCTCCACAACAGATAAAACATTCTGACCATCAAATTATTCAAGATGAATCTCATAATTTCCGCCTAAAGCAGTATTACATTAGACCTCAAGCGCAGTTTGATCAATTAAAGGCAAATTTTGGCAATGTCAGAATCTATTCCTGGAAAAGTGGTTTAGAAATCACAACTCAGCAAGAGTTAATTGTTAACGCTGACATGTGGCTTTATTACCTCTGTGAGATTAAATGAATTGCAATTGATCAATTCTTGCTGATATCTGTTGCTGCTGTTCGATTCTAAAGGGACACCATTAATTTTTTTTGAACCAACGATGCGATCGCTACATTTACCGTCTGGACAAGCTATTCCGATCCTGGGCCTGGGAACATGGCGGATGGGTGAAAATGCCCAGCAGCGCCAAACTGAGGTTGCGGCCTTGCGGCATGGCTTAGATTTAGGCATCACCTTAATTGATACGGCTGAAATGTATGGCGAAGGCGGGGCCGAAGCGGTGATTGCGGAAGCGATCTCGGACCGCCGCTCGGAAGTCTTTTTGGTCAGCAAGGTTTACCCTCACAATGCCTCAAAGCAAGGCGTAATGGCTGCCTGCGATCGCAGCTTGAAACGACTTCAAACAGACTATCTTGATTTGTATTTGCTGCACTGGCCGGGGTCAATTCCGCTGACAGAAACCCTGGCTGGGTTTCAGGCGCTCCAGCAAGCGGGCAAAATCCGCAGCTATGGGCTGAGCAACTTTGATGCCGTGGAAATGCAAGCTGCCAGCCAACTCAACGGCGGAGCAGCGATTGCGACCAATCAAGTCCTTTACAACTTAATGCGGCGCGGGATTGAGTGGGATTTACTGCCCTGGTGCCGTCAACAGGGCATGCCCGTCATGGCCTATTCGCCAATTGAGCAAGGGCGACTGTTGCAAAACCGCACGTTACAAGCGATCGCTCAACAGCGGGGAGTGAGTGCGGCCCAACTGGCGATCGCCTGGCTGCTGCATCAAGACAACGTGATTGTGATTCCCAAGTCCAGCCGGATTGAGCACGTTGAGCAAAATCAGATTGCGCTGGGTTTAAAACTGAGTCAAACTGAACTAGCGGCTTTAGATCAGGTCTTTCCACCCCCTAACCAGCCCTTGCCCCTAGAGATGTTATGAACTGCTACTCCGATTGTGATAGCGATCGGCAGATTAATGAGAACAATAGAACAAGTTTGTGAGGGCACTTCGCGTCCCCCAAAATCGTCCGGCTAATTAAGACGAATCACCTATGCCATCAATACCTACTTTCACGGCTGCGATCGCAGCCGTTCGATTTGGTGCTGTGTCTGAGCTGAGAAGTCCTGAGCATAGAGAGTTGTGATTTGCCTGTACTCTTTAAGATGCTGTTAAAAATTGTTCATAAGAGACTCGATTGAATGGAAATTACGGTTAAAAAGTCGGACTTTGTGCTTACTCCCTACATGAAAAGCAGTGACTTACGAGCGACTTATCAAATTCTCAACACCGTTGTTCCCTATCTTTTGTTATGGGTTTTAGCGGTGAAAGCAGCGTCTGTTTCGCTCTGGTTGCTGCCACCGATCATGGTGCTAATCACCCTCTTTTCCGTCCGCTGTTTTTCTTTGATGCACGATTGCGGCCACTATTCGCTGTTTCGTGCCAAAAGAGTGAACCGGGCGATTGGTTTTATGCTAGGTGTGATCAACGCGATTCCGCAATACCCCTGGTCAAGAGGCCACGCCTATCACCACAAAACAAATGGCGATTGGGAACGGTATCGCGGGCCTTCTGCCTTAATGTCAACGGAGGAGTTTGCCAACCTCAGTCCCTCTGCTCAGCGTCGGTATGAAGTCCTGAGACACCCATTGATGATCTTTCCCGGCGGATTTTTCTACCTGGCGATTAAACCAAGGCTGGCCCTGATTGCCGGGATTTATGGATTGATCGGCCATTCACGAACCTGCTTAAACCAAGATCCGGGGATGAGTTTAGCCAAAATTTTCTCCTCCTATCAGTCGAGAAATTGGTACACGGTCGGTGAGTTTTGGGATCTACTCTTGAACAACATTTGTGTCGTCGGCGGCTGGATTTTGCTGGGTCATTTCCTCGGATTTGGTTTCTTCCTAAGCGTTTACTCAATCACGCTAACTTGCTCGGCGGCGATTTTTATCTGTGTCTTCTTTGTCCAGCACAACTTTGATGGCTCTTACGCCCATAAAACGGCAGGTTGGGACTATCTGCGCGGAGCGATCGAGGGCAGTAGCTATCTGGCATTACCCGCAGTGCTGAAATGGTTTTCGGCCAGCATTGGATATCACAACATTCATCATCTTTCCGAAAGAATCCCGAATTATCGCCTCGAAGCTTGCCACGAGCAAAATCGTCACCTGCTGGTCAACGTAAAAATCCTGCGAATGTCCGATCTTGCTGATTGTTTCAAATTTATCCTTTGGGATGCTGGCTCGAATCGGCTTGTCTCGATCGCCTCATTTCGCCAAGCTGCCCAACTCATTGTTGATCCAGAACCAAGTCTTTAAAAGTTTATTGTGCTCGCGTAGCAGCGGATTTTAGAGAGGGCTTCAATCCCTAAAAGCGATCGGTTAAAGTATAGGTATAGCTGAAGCTCAGCCTAGCTTTGCCGTGAAGCAGTTGTTGGATATCACTCCAAACTCAGGTTGATAGTCTGCTGATCCAAAAACTCCTCTCTAAATTAACCCTGGATGAAGTATGTTGAACGATCCTGCTCGTGAGCGGCCGCTCCAACCCAATAACTTGCCAGCCCATCAAGTTGGTGTTCTCTATCGACATGGTGATGTTTTAATTCGGCGAATTGCTAGTCTGCCTACCCATGCTCAACGGCGGGCAGGAGTCACACTGGCGGAAGGAGAGTTAACAGGGCACAGCCATCGGATTCAGCAGAGCCACGCCGCTCAGTTGTGGGGACAGGGAAGCAACTTGTTTCTGGAAGTCAAACAGCCGAGCGCAACTTTGGTGCATGAGGAACATCGAGCGATCGAGCTACCGCAGGGATTCTATCAAGTCTGGAAACAGCGTGAATATCGTCCTGATGCCTACGTTGAGGTGATGGACTAGTGCGACATCTGATGTCGAATGGGCGAGTGCCCCGCAAGCCAGCCCAGCCGTCCGCAACCGAAAATCACCAGCCGGTATCTGGCGATCGGGCCCGCAAATTTGTCTTGGAGCATCGGGCTTGGGATGGAATGCGCGTTTTAGGGCATCTGGACTTGCATGGGGCATCCAACCTTTACACCTTGCCTGAAAATTTAACTTGCGAAAGCTTGGACATCAGCGACTGTGTAAATCTGACCACCCTGCCGAAAGGTCTGCATGTCACCCATTGGATCGAGGTAGCGGGCAGTGGCATTAGTGGGCTGTCTGCGGGGCATGGGTTTATATTGCGCTGGCGTGGTGTGCCTGTTAGCGATCGGGTTGCCTTTGAATCGCAGTCCATCACTGGGCAGGACATTCTCAATACAGAAAATGTCGAGTTACGTCGAATCCTGATTGAGCGGCTGGGCTATGAGACATTTCTCCAGCAAGTGGGAGGGTTGATTCGCGATCGCGACACAGACGCGGGTGGAGAGCGCCAACTGATCTATGTTCCGTTTGACGATGACGAACCCCTGATGCTGTTGAAAGTGACCTGCCCCTCCACCGGGCATTTGCATGTGCTGCGTGTTCCACCCTATCTGCTGAGTTGTCATCAAGCAGCCGCCTGGATTGCTGGCTTCGACAACCCAGACGACTATCATCCGCTGGTCGAAGCGTAGTTTAAATTGCCGCGTTTCAAGTTGCAGTTATCCTATTTTGTCAGCACAGGCTGCACAAATCGCTTAACGACGCCGCAGGCAATGTAGGATTTGCCATCTGGCGCTGTTTTGACTTCATCAACCACATACAGCATTCCTTCTTCTCGCACCGATCGCGGAAACCGCATGTTCCAATCGGGTTCATAGCCGTCCGCGACCACTCGTGCTCGAAGCTTGCTGCCATCCTTAACGCACTGGACTAAAATGCCGTCCCCTACGGTGTCTGTGGTCGGCAGATCTGCCGCGCTGGCTGGGCCGGTGGAGGCTTTACCGCCACCTCTGGCGCGAAACTGCTGCGGGGCCACAAACACATCTGCCTCACCGGGTTTAGCTAGCCGAGTAATTGCACCTCGCACCCGATAGAAACTGCCATCGCTAGAGAGTTCGAGTCCTTCCACCACATAACGGGCGCCCTCGGCTCGAATGGCACGCGGAAACTGCACATTTTTCGCCGCATCGTAGCTCTCGGACATGACTTTGATCCGCAGCTTACCCCCTTCCCGCACACAGGACAGTTCAACCCCCGTCCCGACTTCAGTCACGGTCGGCATCGTGTAGACTTCATCGCCTGTCTCAACTCCGCGGCCAGCTAAATCACTCCGATTGCGGTTTAAGGTTTGGTAGCTTTGATCGCGTAGTTCTTTCCGCCCCGCATTGCCTAATGCTCTTTGGGCAATCCGACCAGCAAAGTATTCAAGCTGCTCAATCTCTTCGGCAATTTCAAAGTTCTCGTTCAAGCCCTTGGCTTTGAGGTCTTGAATCAGTGAACGCAGCAGGCCTTCAGCCTGCGAGTGTTGACCTTGCTCAGCCAAGTCGAGGGCCGTCTCCTTTGCCTTCGCGATCGTTAGGTGACTCAGCTCAAACGTGATTGTGCTTGAAGCAGCTAGGGCAGCCTCTTCAACTGTTCCAACTTTAGCAACCACCTCGACTGTGCCTGACACACTTTGAATCAAGCCGTCTTGCACAACATCAGCAGTGTAGTGCAATGTCATGACAGGGAACTCACCGACGGCTGCCGCAGGCAGTTCCAGACTCAACCCCAGCAGCTTATCTTCGCCTTCGTAAAGTTCCCCTAAGCTGATCACCGTCGCACCGGCATCATTTTGGCTGACTTTCGCCAGACTCAATGTATCAACTAGGTTCACTCCTTGAGGCAACTCCAGAGTGACGACCAGATTCTGCCCTACGACGGCGCGCAAACTGTCTAGCTCAATGCTGAAGACTTCGCTGGCTTCGTCAATGCTCTGAATAAAGTAGAAGTTGCCATTAGCCGCCCTGGCCATTCCAATCAGCAGGTCTTCGTGGCGTTGTTGCATGAATGGAAGTTGCGGAAGGGATGTGTCATGGTAAGTTTGAATCGCCAAACCCAAACTAGAAGCCATGAAAGGTCAATACCGCATCCGCAACTGGTCTGAGTATAACGCCGGTCT
>JAESGG010000127.1_pt1:15000-19294 | contig 19294 bp, 15 predicted proteins | sample 9266231 | NCBI WGS metagenome assembly JAESGG01 (sample SAMN14515337, study PRJNA621664) | algae metagenome | isolation source: Aphanocapsa sp. GSE-SYN-MK-11-07L and co-occurring heterotrophs from wet... | place: USA: Grand Staircase Escalante National Monument, Utah | collected... | reverse complement strand
TAACTGCTACTTTGAACCCTTGGGCTGGAGGTAAACTTGAGTTCTTTGATGTCTTTTTCGGCTTCTTTTGTTGCGATTTTTGCAGCTCATCCCACAGCGTCTGGATCAGCGCGTCTTTGTCAGAGTCCGTTAGCTGTTTCAGGTCTGGAAGCTCTTTCATGCCTTCACTTTAGCGATTTCCCTTGCCTTGTCAACCCCCCTAGTTGAGTAATTACCATTTTGAAGCTAAAAATCATTGTTTGAGCTGAGCATAAAACCCAAGTAAAATTTGGGTGAAAGTTTATTTATACTACCTAAGCGGGGTTTCACTAAGGCAGTTTTCCCCAAAGAGGCTAATAGCACTGCTAACCGAGGCGTTATTAGCAATTAAACAATTAGTCTTTTCCTTATCCTCTACGAGTTAAATTTGTCACTATGGCTAGAGGCTGAGCGTCTGGGCAAAATTTGACTAAGAAAAAACAGCAAAAAACCAACTTGGCAGGTAAACAGCAAACCATAAGCCTTGAATAAAGGATTTATGTCAGCGGCAGTAAATCCGGCAAACCCTGCCATACTCAGCAGCGCGATTACTGTGATCACTGCTCGTTTCTGTGTCCTAGACATTGGCCAGCAACCTCCCCAGTGGAGAATTAGCAAACGATAGGGCTAACTCACCGCTGACCGATAATTGCTGAAGTCGCAGCCCGTAGTAGCCAGCGTAAAAGACCAGACCAAAGAGTTGAATCCAGCGATCGCTAATTAACCGCAAATGCCACCCGCCTATCCGTTGATTGGTTGCCAACTCCAACCCAACATGCAGAACTGTCACCAAGCAAGCCAAAAATAGGATTGGCCCGAACAGATGCATCGAAATTGCCTGCTGCCAGTTGCCTTCGGCGATCGCCATAAACGAACGCGTCATCCCACAAGTTGGGCAAGGAATCCCTGTCAAATGCCGAACCGGACAAGCAAACGGTAGCCGCCAGCCGTGGTTATAAAGAATAGCCCCCACTAGGGGTGCTGAAAACAGACCCAACCAACCCCAGCGAACTCGACGCTGGTTAAGTTTTTTGGCTCTAAGAAAGTAGCGCTTGACTGAGTGCATATTCGAACCCGTTAAAACCAACCTCTTTTATTCGTAATGTAGGCGTCGTAAAACTCAGAATCTGTTTTTGTCAAATAGATAATCCCTTCAACTAAACCAATGATGGACATCACCAATGATGCAATTCCACAGGTGACAACACCACCGATTATGGAGATTACCAGCATAAGAATACCTTCTGTGGTATAGCCCAAAATAAATTTGTGAACTCCCAGCCAGCCAAGCAGAATGCCACAAATCCCTGCTGCAACCTTCTTTCCACTGGTGTCAGAACTACCATTTGACATCTAGATACTCCTCTACTAATGTAGCGATATTCTGCTTTAGCACTCTCAACCCTAGCCTAGAGCGAATGCCAGTCTTTCCTAAGAATCTTCGTTTTTCTTAAAAACCATCACCTTAAACTCTACTTCTTGTCATCTGTGAGTTCAGATTATGTTGCCGCTATGTTTACGGCAAATTAGCAGACGTCAGGAGTCTTGATCAGTTTTAAGCAATAAACCCTCAATAAAGTGATTCTGCCCTCTTAAAGACAATCCAGCGATCGCTCATACCCCCTTGAACCACGGCCAAATGCCATCTCCAGAATATTTTCAAAAAAATCAGCAAAAGGGGTTGACACCCACAGGCAAGGTTGTTATCTTAGTAAAGCGCCTGAAAGAGGACAACTCCGAAAAGCGCCCCGAACCTAGACAAATCAATAGTTTGAAAGCTAAGAGAAATATACCTCGTCAAACAAATTCTTGCAGGTTTTACCTGCAACAGTCGAAAAATAGCCACAAATTCTCAATTAAAATGGAGAGTTTGATCCTGGCTCAGGATGAACGCTGGCGGTCTGCTTAACACATGCAAGTCGAACGGAAGTCTTCGGACTTTAGTGGCGGACGGGTGAGTAACACGTGAGTATCTACCTTTAGGTCGGGGACAACAGTGGGAAACCGCTGCTAATACCGGATGTGCCGCAAGGTGAAAGGTTTACTGCCTGAAGATGAGCTCGCGTCTGATTAGCTAGTTGGTGGGGTAATGGCCTACCAAGGCGACGATCAGTAGCTGGTCTGAGAGGATGATCAGCCACACTGGGACTGAGACACGGCCCAGACTCCTACGGGAGGCAGCAGTGGGGAATTTTCCGCAATGGGCGAAAGCCTGACGGAGCAAGACCGCGTGCGGGATGAAGGCCCTTGGGTCGTAAACCGCTTTTCTCAGGGAAGAACACAATGACGGTACCTGAAGAATCAGCCTCGGCTAACTCCGTGCCAGCAGCCGCGGTAAGACGGAGGAGGCAAGCGTTATCCGGAATTATTGGGCGTAAAGCGTCCGCAGGTGGCTTCTCAAGTCTGCTGTCAAAGCCCAGGGCTCAACCCTGGATAGGCAGTGGAAACTGGGTCGCTAGAGTACGGTAGGGGTAGAGGGAATTCCCGGTGTAGCGGTGAAATGCGTAGATATCGGGAAGAACACCAGTGGCGAAGGCGCTCTACTGGACCGTAACTGACACTCATGGACGAAAGCTAGGGGAGCGAAAGGGATTAGATACCCCTGTAGTCCTAGCCGTAAACGATGGAAACTAGGTGTTGCCCGTATCGACCCGGGCAGTGCCGTAGCCAACGCGTTAAGTTTCCCGCCTGGGGAGTACGCACGCAAGTGTGAAACTCAAAGGAATTGACGGGGGCCCGCACAAGCGGTGGAGTATGTGGTTTAATTCGATGCAACGCGAAGAACCTTACCAGGGCTTGACATGTCGCGAACCTTTGTGAAAGCAGAGGGTGCCTTCGGGAGCGCGAACACAGGTGGTGCATGGCTGTCGTCAGCTCGTGTCGTGAGATGTTGGGTTAAGTCCCGCAACGAGCGCAACCCTCGTTTTTAGTTGCCAGCATTCAGTTGGGCACTCTAGAGAGACTGCCGGTGACAAACCGGAGGAAGGTGGGGATGACGTCAAGTCAGCATGCCCCTTACGTCCTGGGCTACACACGTACTACAATGCTGTGGACAAAGAGTCGCCAACCCGCGAGGGTGAGCTAATCTCGTAAACCACGGCTCAGTTCAGATTGCAGGCTGCAACTCGCCTGCATGAAGGCGGAATCGCTAGTAATCGCAGGTCAGCATACTGCGGTGAATACGTTCCCGGGCCTTGTACACACCGCCCGTCACACCATGGGAGCTAGCCACGCCCGAAGTCGTTACTCCAACCGCAAGGAGGAGGATGCCGAAGGCAGGGCCGGTGACTGGGGTGAAGTCGTAACAAGGTAGCCGTACCGGAAGGTGTGGCTGGATCACCTCCTTTTAGGGAGACCTACCCCACTTAAGACTGAAACTTTGTTATTAGGTCTAAGTGTGGTCATCCCAAGGTCGGTCGAGGTCTTTCTTAGCTTTCAAACTATCTAGGTTGGGTAATAGGCATGGGCTATTAGCTCAGGTGGTTAGAGCGCACCCCTGATAAGGGTGAGGTCCCTGGTTCGAGTCCAGGATGGCCCACCTTACATACTGAGGGGGTATAACTCAGTTGGTAGAGTGCCTGCTTTGCAAGCAGGATGTCAGCGGTTCGAGTCCGCTTACCTCCACTTTTGCTATAGTTCGGCCCCTAATCGAATATTGCCTTTGAATTTGACTCCACCATTTGTTTCAGTTTTATACTGAGCGACTTGCTGGACTCAAGTTCGGCCAGAACCTTGAAAACTACATAGTAATTTGTCAGGTAGTTAACTGATTAAGTTTGAGCCTTGTGCTAAGTTTGAGCCTTGTGCTTTGAATTTGTTCAGTCAAACAGACACCAATGTAAACAAAACAACCTATAAAGTTGTAAGTGGTCAAGCTACAAAGGGCTTACGGTGGATACCTTGGCACACAGAGGCGATGAAGGACGTGGTTACCGACGATATGCCCCGGGGAGCTGGAAGCAAGCTTTGAGCCGGGGGTTTCCGAATGGGGCAACCCTATATACTGCCACCTGAATACATAGGGTGGAAAGAGCAAACCCAGTGAATTGAAACATCTTAGTAGCTGGAGGAAGAGAAAGAAAACTCGATTCCCTTAGTAGCGGCGAGCGAAGCGGGAACAGCCTAAACCAGCGGTTTTTACTGCTGGGGTCGTGGGACAGCAATATGGAATCTAGCGACTAGACGAAGCAGCTGAATACTGCACCAGAGGAGGTGAAAGTCCTGTAGTCGAAAGTTTAAGGATACTAGCTGCATCCCGAGTAGGCCGGAGCACGTG
>JAESGG010000127.1_pt1:0-12500 | contig 19294 bp, 15 predicted proteins | sample 9266231 | NCBI WGS metagenome assembly JAESGG01 (sample SAMN14515337, study PRJNA621664) | algae metagenome | isolation source: Aphanocapsa sp. GSE-SYN-MK-11-07L and co-occurring heterotrophs from wet... | place: USA: Grand Staircase Escalante National Monument, Utah | collected 2006-04-16 | reverse complement strand
ATGTAGCCTTCAAGGTTCTGAGTGCTTTCCTGGTGCTTATGGCGTAGTGGAACCACTCTGATCCATCTCGAACTCAGTTGTGAAACGCTACTGCGGTGAAGATAGTTGGGGGGTTGCCCCCTGTTAAAATAGCTCAGTGCCAGGATAATCCATGCCAATAGCCCCCGCAAATAAACTTGCGGGGGCTATTGGCATGGATTAGCTTTGGTATGCTCTACCTCTATGGGAATCTAAAGGCTAACGAGTTGGCTAGGAATGTCTTGGGCAGTGTTAATTTCGATCGCTCTGGCTTGTTCGGCTGCTGAAAAAGGCTCTGCTGTTTTAACTTGATCGGTGAGTAAATCTGCCGTGGCATCAGCGATGTCTCCTTGCCGAGCATTGAGCCGATCGCGCAGTACCTCTAAGGGAGCTGTGCAGTGGAGAATTTTGACTGCCCAATGATGAGTTTCAGCTTGAGTCATCACTGGTTGTCGCAATGCTTGGCGATCGTATTTGGCATCTAAAATAACGCTCCAACCTTGCTTGACGAGTAAGAGGGCTAATTCTTGCAGGCGATCGTAGGTTTTCTGGGTCATTTCTGGCGTGTAAATGCCACTGCCGAATTGCCCACCTTGATCTCCGCGCTGATCGAGGCGTATGCCTGCCAAGTGCTTGCGAACTGCGTCAGAGCGGATGTGAATTGCTCCCGTTTGCTGGGCTAACTGACGAGCAACTGTGGTTTTGCCGGCTCCTGATAGTCCAGACATTAGGAAGATTTTGCCTGCTTGAGTTTGCGTGGACTGCCAGGCTAGACGATAGTACATTGCAGCGGTTTGGCTGGCCGTTTGCTTAGCAGCTTCAGAAACGGCTGGATCATTGAGTAAGAAAGAAGTAACTTTTGCTCGGACATAGGCTTGACGGCTGATGTATAAGGGTAGAACTTGCAGCCCTTCCCAGTCACCGGTTTGCTCAATGTAAGTATTAAGAAAGATATTGGCTAAATCTGGGCGCTGCTTGGCTTGTAAGTCCATCACCATAAAAGCAACGTCGTACATGACATCAACAAAACGAAAAGGCTCATTAAATTCAATGCAGTCAAACAGCATTAACTGATTTTGCCAGTAGCAGATATTGCCGAGATGTAAATCACCGTGGCAAGCGCGGATACAGTTGTTTTGGATTCGGCTGGCAAATAAAGCCTGATTTTGGCTGAAGAAGCGATCGCTGTAGGCCCGCGTTTGATCAAATTGAGCTTGAGTTTGCGGGCCACCAATGTATTGCTCAGTTTGAGCATGATTTTCGTCAAAGGCTCGCCGAATTTGAGCCACTTCGCCAAAGCTGCGGATATAGTCGCTGGTTTCAGCTCCAGCATGGTACTGGGCAACGACGCCTGCCAAGGTTTGGACTAATTCTGGAGTTAGTTCACCCTGCCCAAAGATGTTTGACAGCAATGCGTCGTCTGGAAATTGGCGCATTTTAATTGTGTATTCAACCGCTATCCCGTCTCCCGCCAACTGAAAGCCATCTGCCTGTTGGCAGATCGGTAGCACTTCCAGATAGAGTTCCGGTGCTCCTCGCTGATTTAGGCGCAGTTCTTCACGGCAAAAATGCTGGCGCTGCTCTAAAGTTGTGAAATCTAAAAAGCCAAAGTTGACTGGTTTTTTGAGTTTATAAGCGTATTCGCCTGTTAATAATATGTAGGAAATGTGGGTTTGAATCAGCCGAATTGGCTCAATAACGGGATGAGGGAAAAAACTAGGATTGAGCATCTGCTCAATCACCGATGGCAGAGAAGCAGTCATAGACGAGATAATTTTTTGATTTCTCGACCCAGCTTAACCTTTAAAGTCCATTCGAGTGATGCTGCTTCCATGAAACGTGCAGACAAAAAATCGATCGGTACTCACATTTTAGGGTGAACACCGATCTAGCTAATTGCTTGATTGCTTTCTAAATAAATAAAAACTCTGGGCAATTAAGAGCCTAGCTGTAGCTGTGGTTTAACTGCTGTTGCTCAATTTCTAGTAAGCGATTGATCCGGGCTTCGGTAGCTGGGTGAGTAGAGAAGAAGCGTCCAAGGGAATTTTTGCCTGTGAACCCATTGATAATCAACAGAGGCTCAAAGGCAGCGTTACCCTGAATCGGAATGTTGCGAGCCGTTAGGTCAAGTCGTTTCAAGGCTCTTGCCAAGGCGCGGGGATTTCCAGTTAAAGTTGCTGCACCCGCGTCAGCAGCAAATTCGCGAGTTCGAGAAATGCCCATTTGCAGAACTGTGGCGGCGACTGGGGCGACAATTACTGTCACTAGAAGGGCTAACGGATTTGCTCCTCCCTCCCGATCGCTGCGCGGCAAAAACCAGAGGCTGTAGCTGATCACTTGGGCCAGCATGGCGATCGCCCCGGCAATTGTAGCGGCTACCGCTTGGGTGAGCGTATCGCGATTGCGAACATGGCTCAGCTCATGGGCAATCACTGCCTCTAATTCGTCGGCAGGTAACAGTTGCACAATTCCCTCGGTAACGGCAACAGCCGCATGTTGGGGATCTTGACCTGTGGCAAAAGCATTGGCGGCGGGAGAGGGAACAATGTAGATGGCAGGCATCGGCAGGCTAGCTCGATCGCACAGCCGCTGCACCATCCGATAAAGATCTGGGGCTTGTTCAGGCGTAATCGGTTTAGCCCGATAGGCGGCTAAGGCAATTCGATCGGAAAAGTACCAAGAGCCGATATTCATCACTGCTGCCAAGCCCAGCCCAATTACTGCGCCTGTGCTACCGCCCAATCCATAGCTAGCCGCAATCAATAGTCCACTCAGAAGACCCAGCAGAGCAACTGTTTTCATTTGGTTCATAACGCTTACTCTCCTGATCAGGATGAGTTTAATCTCTTTGGTTCTGATTTTAAAGAAAGTTAACTTCGGCTGAGAACCGCGAAAGCCAGCCGATCGGAGTACGGTTTTGCGTACTTTGGCAATATTGGGGCAATCAATTCGGTTAGCAAGCTTGGGCGATCAACGTCCGATGGCGGGGAGTATTGCAGCTAAAACTGGGCTGACTAAAGCCAGCCCTAGCGATCGCGGCCGCTAAATCTAAGCTGAAGTATTCATCAAGGTAAGGCTCTGTGCTTTTAAGCAACGTCAGCACGTAGGGCGGCATTTTGGCGTAGACGGCAGATTGGGGATTCATGTCCATCACCGCTAAGTGTCCGCCGGGACGCAGTAGCCGGCGGGCCTCGGCAAAAATTTGCGCTGTGATGACGCTGGGTAATTCGTGGCAAACCAGGCAAAGCGAAACCAAGTCAAAGCTTGCCTCTGGCAAGCCCGTCGCTTCCGCCGCAGCCTGTACCCATTTAATCTTGCTCTGGCGCTGCTGCCCTTGATAATGGGCGATCGCCAAAAAATAGGGGGATAAATCTAACCCGGTCAGGTTGGCTTCAGGATAGATTTTTTGCAGTGCAAACGTACTCATGCCAACGCTACAGCCCAAGTCGAGGATAGCGTGGGGAGGCTGGGCAATCTGCGATCGCAGGCAGTCGTGGTAGCTTTGGCGAAGGCGGACATCGCCTTCAATCCCACCATCGGGCCAAATTCGGGCATGCACGGCATAGGCAGCTACTTCGACTTCAGTTGCTGCTTCCCAACCCAGGTTGCCTTGATCGTAGGCGTGAAAAGTCCGCAGATAATATTCAGGATAGGCTAAATCGGGGTTGTGGACTTGGGCCCAGTCGTCATCCCAGTTCCGCTCGGCCAGAACTGCCGCATCTTCTAACCAATTCACCCCAATCGAAGCAGCCCGCTTGATCATCATCTGGCGAGCTTGCTGCTTGGCGAACTTAGCAAAGGGCTGAAAGCTAAGGATCTGATTAATCACCTGTGACCTAAAGCCGGGAGTTGCTGGAGCTGCGATCGCCATTTTTTATTTTTTCTGCACAAATCTAAGTTGGTACAACCTAACCGCGCCGACCCGGTGTTCCTTGATCATCGGGAGGTGGCGCATCGGCAACAATGGTCGGGGTAGCGTGAGCTTGTAAATCTGGCTTGGCTTGGGTTGCTGCCCGCATCGAAATTACCAGCATACTCAAGCAAGTTACTGCCAGAATACCGACGGTCATCAATACTTCTCTCATTGGTTTTTCTCCAGGGTTAGGAGCAGGGTGGACACGATACAAAGAATCTAGAGCCATAGTGCCTTTCGACAAAGATATAAGTTTGATCATATCAAACTCTCTTGACCGCCAACGAAATGATTCAGTGAGTTGCGGTTAGTTTAAGGACGGTTAACCATTAGCCTAGGTTCCCCTGCTGGCCGCTGATCCCTCACCCTAAGTTCTTTGCTTATAGCAGCTTTTCCAAGCCGTAAATTAGGGTTTGCAGTTGCAGCACTTTCCGAATTGAGAGCAGCACCCCTGGCATGTAGCAAGCGCGATCGCTGGTGTCGTGGCGGAGGGTGTAAATCTGCCCCGGTGCCCCAAAAATTACTTCTTGGTGGGCAATCAATCCCGGTAGGCGAATGCTATGGATCCGAATTCCTTCATCGGCCGAGCTACCTCTGGCTCCAGCCAGATGCTCTTTTTCGACCACGGCAGGGGGATTATAGGTTTTACCCAACTCTGCTAGCATCTGGGCTGTTTGGAGGGCAGTGCCGCTCGGCGCATCGGCTTTTTGGTTGTGGTGGAGTTCAATAATCTCAACGTGATCAAAGTGCTGAGACGCCTGGATGGCAGCCTGCTGCAACAGCACCATCCCAATCGAAAAGTTAGGGATAATTAAACAACCCATGCTGGCTTTGTCAGCAAAGGCGGCTAAATCCTGAATTTGGGCTGGACTTAAACCGGTGGTGCCAACGACTGGCCGCACCCCGTAGGCGATCGCCATTCGCACGTTGTTGTACACCGATTGGGGGTGGGTAAAATCGACTATCACTCCTGGCTGATTGGTTTGGGCAGCGGCGACCAGAGTACCCTGGAGGTCTGATGTAACCGCAACTTCCAGCGCCTCCAGGCCAACCAGTTCGCCAATATCTTCCCCCTGGAAATTAGGATTGCGATCAATAGCGGCTATGAGCGTCATGTCGCTGGCGTGGGCGATCGCCTTCACGACTTCCTGTCCCATTTTGCCGGTCGCTCCGTTGACAATGACTGGAATCGGCTGGTTAGACATGACAACATCCTCAAACGGCATCACAGGTATTTTAAGCCCTGACGGAGTTTGCAGCTTGCTGAGGACAAACTTATTGATCTCAAAACTGATGGGCGGTTAGGGTAGCAAGTCCGGATTTAATTTGAGCTATTTTTGAGGACTATGTACAACCCCATCCGGCATAGTTGCCCCTTTGACATCTGTGTTACTAAAGTTAGCGCCATCAATGTTGGTGCGGGATAAATCTGTCTCAATTAGCTTGGCGCCGCTAAAGTTGACATCAATTAAATTAGCCCCGGCTAAAATCGCAGTACTCAGGTCAGCCTGACTAAAATCTGCATTGACTAAATTGGCGATTCGCAGCTTAGCATCGTTGAGTTTAGCTCCGGTCAAGTTAGCGTTGACCAAAATTGCTAAGTAAAGGTTCGCCCCCCGCAGGTCAGCCCCCTGAAGATTAGCTCCAAATAGATTCACTCCCGCTAAATACGCTTTCTGCAAGTTGGCATTGCTTAAATCTGCCTTGAACAGATTTGCATCCATCAGATTAGCTCCGCTCAGGTCGCAGCCTGGACACTTTTTGGTTTTGAGCAACTGCTGAACGTGGGCAGGATTTTCAGCTTGAGCAGCCATGCTAGTACTCAAGGGCAATAACAAAGCAACGCAAGGCAAAATCCATCGGTAGGCTAATGCTGGCATTTACAGTACTCACTGAGTGTTGGTATGAGTGAAAGCTGTATTCTATCAGGATGGTAGCAAAGGCTGTTTTGGCGATCGCATAAGTAAAGATGACTAAATTTGCCGTTCTAGTGATCTCGCCTGAGGACTATATCCACTCCCAAGCATTCCATGAAGTTGCTGAAACACTACACTATGGTTTGCTCGAATTGGGCTATGACTCAGTGTTGACGACAGAGATTGTCAGCGATCGCCAGCATATTGTGTTGGGTTCTAATCTGTTGCCTTACTATCCAATGCAACTGCCTGCCGATAGTATTCTCTACAACTTAGAGCAGATTAGTCCAGAGTCATCCTGGTTAGAACCGCCTTTTCTGGATCTATTACGACAGTTTCGGGTTTGGGATTACAGTCAAAACAATATCGGCCAACTTGCTCAGCTTGACTTACCCCAACTTCAGCACGTGCCGCTGGGCTATGTCCCGCAACTGACTCGAATTCAGCAGTTCGAAGAGCAAAATCAGGACATAGATGTTTTATTTTACGGTTCGCTGAATGAGCGTAGACAGCAGATCATTGAAGCATTGATCAATGCCGGAATTAAAGTCGAGGCAGCTTCTGATGTTTATGGCTTAGAAAGAGACAATCTGATTTCTCGCGCCAAAATCGTCTTAAATCTTCACTATTATGCGGCTCAAGTTTTCGAGGTTGTGCGGGTTTCGTATTTGCTAGCGAATCATCAGTTTGTAATTTCGGAAGCTTGTCCTCATGATCCGGATGCAGTTGCTTTTGAGGGTGGGCTGATCTTTGCTAACTATGAGGATTTAGTTTGTGTTTGCTTAGCCTTCCTGAAGCTGCCTCAAGAAAGAAGACGGATTGCTGAAATTGGCTTCAATCTGATTCGACAACGTCAGGAAGCCAATTATTTAAAGGCAGCAGTTCAGGAGTTGGGTTTGGACAATTCTGTTGCATTACTTTCTGGTCTGCGAGTCGATTTAGGGTGTGGCACCAAAAAAACAGCAGGTTTCCTGGGCGTAGATATTTTTCCGGCGGCGGGTGTGGATATTGTTGCCGATCTAAACCAGGGCTTTCCCTTCAACGATAGCTGTGTGGCTGAACTGCGAGCCTATGACTTTATTGAGCACCTTCCCGATCGCATCTCCACTATGAATGAAATCTGGCGAGTCTGCCAACCTGGAGCACAGGTCGATCTTTTTGTGCCCTCAACCGATGGCAGAGGAGCTTTTCAAGATCCGACTCATGTTAGTTACTGGAATATTAATTCCTTCATGTATTACTGCATTGATTTCCCCGACTATCTCCAACTTTGCCAGCAGTATGGCTTTAAGGGGGCTTTTAAGATCATCAAACTTGATCAAATTGAATCACCCAATCAAGTTACCCATGTCCGGGCTATTTTGAGGGTTGTCAAGTCAACCTGACAATGTTACTCCAACTCCACTCGGTTACGTCCCAAGGATTTAGCCCGGTAGAGAGCAGCGTCGGCCCGCTCCAGCAGCGTCGCTAAAGTATCATCGGGGCGGTAACTAGCAATGCCAATGCTGAGGGTAAGTCGGAGTTGATCAGCAAGGCTAACTTCACTCAAAACCTGCTGGATTTTCTCGCCTAAATGCTGAGCCTGGGCGAGGTCAGTTGTTGGGGCTAAAATCAAAAACTCTTCTCCACCCCAACGGGCGAGGGTGTCGCTAGCCCGCACGTGCTGGGCTAGAAGGTGAGCAATGTCTTTCAGAACTCGATCGCCAACAGCATGACCATACTTGTCGTTCACCTGCTTGAAATGGTCGAGGTCAACCAACAGAATTGAGAAATTTTGAGGGCTGTCCTGGGTCTGGGGGAGTTTTTGCGCCAGTAAAGCTTGGATCTGGTGTCGATTGGCCACGCCCGTCAGTTGATCGTAATGGGCCATCTGATGAACTTGCCCATACTGGCTGCGCAGATTGTTATAGATGTTGAGCAAGATGATGTAAAACAGATTAGCCAGGATAAATCCCATCACTGCATTATTGAGCTTGGGGCTTTGCAGAGGACTCAAGAAAGCGCCAATTAAAATTACGGCGACGCAGAGCAGGAAATAACCAGAGGAAAAAAAGAGGACTTGTCGGGGCGAAAACAGGCTGAAAGCAATCAAATACACAACCGGAAACCAGAGGGCAGTGGGGGAAAAGCCTGGATAATACTCAGCCTGGGTCACTTCGTACCCCAAACTGATGATCAGATAAGTGGCGATCAGGGACAGGCCAATTTTCCAAATAGTTTTGGTTGATAAAACGTTGCCCAGCAGTAAGCCTTCCAGCAGCAGCATAAGTCCACCCAAGGGGAGCATGGCATGGCGATCGATCAGGTTAATCTGATTGCCCAAGACGAACCGGGTGCCAGCAAAAGTTAAGGCACCGAGGGGAAATAAGATATGACTAAACTGACGCCGCATCACCTCAAGCGGATCAGCCCGATCGGGGGCAATTGAAGGCAAAACCTTCATACTCCTTTACAATTTTTTCACTGCTATTTTATCAATCGGGAATAGAGGGTTGAGAACCGTAAATCTACGGTTTAACCTCGCTCTACCCTCGCGAACTCTGCGTGAAAACGATCTGAGTTCTAAGCTGCTGAAGCCGATACAATGAGGGTCTATTCACTCTAAGTGTTAAAAATCATTGCGCGAATCCTCTGCCGACTCAAAATCCGCTGCCTATTTACTAGTGGCCCACGGCAGTCGTGACCTGCGATCGCAGCTAGCCTTAACCCAACTAGCAGACTTATTTAGAGATTCTAGTCAAAACTATCGAGTTGGCACTGCCGTGCTGGAGTTTGGCGAAGTCTCACTGGATCAGCAGATTGTAGCCTTTGCTGGCGAATTAGAGGCAGGCGATCGATTAGAAATTTTGCCGATCTTTCTGCTGCCGGGGGTGCATGTGCAGGAAGATTTACCAGCCGCTATCGATGTCGCTCGTCCCAATTTGCCAAAAGGTTTAGAAATAATTTTGCATCCCCATCTGGGTGCCCATGCAGGCATGGCTAAACTGTTAACCCAGCAAATGTCTGAACATCAGATCGATGCTTGGATTTTGTTGTCCCACGGCAGTCGTCGGGCAGCGGGGAATCAAGCGATCGCCCAATTGAGCCAACGCATTGGCGCTCACCCGGCCTATTGGTCAATTGCCCCCAGTTTGGCGGAGGTAGTGACCAGGCTGATTGCGAGTGGACATAAGCAGATTGGCATCTTGCCCTACTTTTTGTTTGCTGGCAAAACGACGGATGGGATTAACCAAGCTGTGCAGGAGCTAAGGTTGCAATTTCCGCAAGTTAGCCTCGATTTGGCACATTCCCTACAACCAACTGTTGAACTGGCGACTATACTGCTAGATCTGTGTCAATCTGATTGCCCAACTTCCCCCTGATCATGACTGTTGGATCTGACTTACAACCCCCAATTTTGGGCAAAGTTTACCTGGTCGGGGCTGGCCCCGGCGATCCAGGTCTGCTCACCCTCAAAGGCAAAACGCTGCTGGAGATGGCAGATGTCGTCATTCACGATGCGTTGATTAGTCCGGCGATTTTGTCCATGATTAACCCCCAGGCAGAACGGATCAATGCCGGTAAGCGGCGCGGCAAGCATTCCTTAATTCAAGCAGATACAACTCAATTGCTGATTGAGAAGGCGAAAATGCAAGCGATCGTTGTCCGGCTGAAAGGCGGCGATCCGTTTATGTTTGGGCGCGGCGGCGAAGAAATGATTGACTTGGTGCAGGCTGGGGTGCCGGTGGAAGTGGTGCCGGGGATTACCTCTGGAATTGCGGCCCCTGCCTATGCGGGGATTCCGGTCACTCACCGCGACTACAGTTCTTCGGTCACGTTTGTGACTGGGCATGAGTCGGCTGGCAAGTACCGCCCCCAGGTCAACTGGTCGGCGATCGCCCACGGCTCCGAAACCCTGGTCATTTACATGGGCTTGCACAATTTGAGCTATATCCTAGACCAACTGCAAGCGGCCGGAAAGTCGGCTGAAACGGCGATTGCCCTGGTTCACTGGGGCACGACTCCCCAGCAGCAAGTGCTGGTGGGCACCTTTGGCACCATTCTTGAACAGATGGCAACGGCGCAATTGCAGACTCCGGCGATCGCGGTGATTGGTAACGTTGTTAACTTGCATGGCATCCTGGCCTTAGCCTCCAGTTAGCCAAAGCAACAATTGCTTTACAAAGATCAGGTGGTGCTTGAACTCGATTATAGTGATGTTTTATCAGCCTTGTAAGTCAGGCAGGGCATTACTTGTATCCTATTTGAGCAACCTCAGATGACAGTCCAGCGAATTTTGGTTTTAGGCGGTGGATTTGCCGGACTCTGGAGCGCGATCGGATCTGCCCGTCGGTTGGATCAACTGGGAATTGATCCGAATCAAGTCGAAATTCTGCTCGTGAACCGAGATCCCTACCACAACATTCGAGTCCGCAACTATGAAGCTGATCTGAGCGCTGTCCAAGTCCCGCTGGCAGATGTGCTGGAGCCCATTGGCGTTAAGTGGATAGAAGGCGAGGTGGTCAAGATTGACTGGCAGGCTCAGTCAGTGCAAGTCCAGCAAGCCGCCGGAGTAGTTGCGCTAACTTACGATCGCCTCGTGTTTGCCTTGGGCAGCCAACTTTATCGCCCTGATCTGCCGGGATTGGCTGAATTTGGCTTTTCTGTAGACACATACCCAGAGGCAATCAAGCTCAACGCTCACCTACAAGGATTGGGCGATCGCCCCGCCAGTCCTAGTAACTCGACTGTCTTAGTCGTGGGAGCTGGTCTGACTGGGATTGAGGCGGCGGCGGAAATTCCGACCAAACTTCAATCCGTGCTCGAACCCTCTGGTCAGCCCCTGCGAGTGATTCTGGCTGATCATAATCCTCTCATTGGCTCTGATTTGGGCGACAGCGCTCGCCCGGTGATTGCGGAAGCTCTGAAGGCAATGCAGATCGAAACTAGAACCGGAGTCTCGATTGTCAGCATTGACGCGATCGGGGCAACTTTAGACACGGGGGAAGTGATTCCAGCCGCCACGGTGATCTGGACAGCCGGGATGCGGGCAAATCCACTCACTCAGCAATTCCCGCTTGAGGGCGATTCCCTCCGGGACGGCAAAGCCGATCGCTGGGGACGGTTGCCCGTCAATCCGTTCATGCAGGTGGTGGGTGTCCCCAATGTCTTTGCGGCTGGGGATAGTGCCTGGTTGATGATCGATGGCAAGTCCCATGCATCAGTAATGTCTTGTCAGCACGGGCGACCGATGGGGCGATTTGCGGGCTACAACGTTGTCTCTGATCTGCTGGGTGAGCCAATGCTGACACTCCAGATTGACTGGTATGTAACGGTTTTAGACTTGGGCAGTTGGGGCGCGGTTTACACCGAAGGCTGGGATCGGCAAGTGGTGGCAACCGGGCAGACGGCCAAACAAACCAAGCAAATTATTAACTGCGATCGGATTTATCCCCCCCTGACCAGAGATCGCCAAGCGATTCTGGATGCCGCCGCCCCCGTGATTCAAACCCCACCCAAACGATAATCGTGAGCGATATGCCCCCTTGAAAGACAAAGAAATCGACGCTTACCCTACGTTAAAATTAACGATTATCCGGTTCGGTTCTGATTAGGGTTAATTCCGGTGACTTTTATATTGCTAGAGCCTCCACCTAAACTCGTGGGTGAAAAGCGCCTCGCGTTTCGTGATCTGGATTGGCCCGCCTTCAAGCAAATTCAAAATTTGTTGACAGAGCGTACCCGGGCCCGATTCAGCTATGACAATGGAGTCCTAGAAATTACCATGCCCCTGGAAGGACACGAACGCTCGGCAAGACTGATTGAGCGGTTCATCTTAATTCTTGTCATGGAGCTGGGCATGAAGGTCAAAACGATGGGATCAACCACCCTAGACCGCGAAGATTTGCTCAAAAGTGCGGAGCCAGATAATGGCTATTACATCCAAAATTATGCCTTGGTTGCCGATCATGAAATCAACTTAAATGTTGATCCAGCACCAGATTTAGTCGTGGAGGTAGACATTACCCATACGGATCTGAATAAGAATGCCCTTTATGCCAGTCTGGGAGTTCAGGAATTTTGGCGCTTTAACGGGCGGTTGTGGCAGATTTTGCAGCTCAAAGACAAATCCTATGTTGAGTGCGATCGCTCTCCTACCTTTCCGATGGTTGAAAAGCAGGATTTATATCAGTTTTTAGAAGCAGCTTTCGTGGACGAAGTTGCCGCAGAGATCAACTTTCGCCAGTGGGTACAACAAACCCAAGCTTAATCGGGCTAGATGGCGATGGAGCAGCGATCTCCCCTTTATTTTTTACTCTCAACTCAAGCAAATTATGAGCGGCGATCTCATTTACCCGCCCCTAACCAAAAACTGCCAAGCCATTCTCGACGCCGCCGCCCCGATCATTCAAACTCCACCCAAACGTTGAATCAGCTCCTGTGGTTAATTGAGTCAAAAAAACTCAGTTAGAAGTTGGTTCCTGAGCTTCAACTAAGTTCACGCAGGTGATCTAGCAGCTTTTGAAAGGGAGCAACGAGTCTTTTGATATAGCTGCATTCATATTTGTTAGGACGCTGCTTGCTTGAGAACAGATTCCATAGCATCTCGTAAATTGGGAGATTCGGGTAACAACTTGCGAATTCGGCTTTTCAACCAGGCCCAACACTTCTCA
>JAESGG010000126.1_pt1 | contig 19451 bp, 16 predicted proteins | sample 9266231 | NCBI WGS metagenome assembly JAESGG01 (sample SAMN14515337, study PRJNA621664) | algae metagenome | isolation source: Aphanocapsa sp. GSE-SYN-MK-11-07L and co-occurring heterotrophs from wet... | place: USA: Grand Staircase Escalante National Monument, Utah | collected 2006-04-16 | reverse complement strand
AGAGTCTCCAGCTCTCAATTTTTCGCTGTGCGTTGAGTCAGCGCGATCGCGAGAAACTGCGCTGGCAGCTAGAGAAAATCTTGGTCGCGGAGGATAGTCTGCTATTGGCGGGTTTATGCGATCGCTGCGTAGAACGGATCATTCGTTCTAATCGACCAGGGGTTTGGTCTGTAAATCCAGACAATCATCAGATTTTTTAATGCAGGGATCTCTGATTGTGAAGCGATCATAAGCTTGTTATCTGCTTAAAACCCTGATGAATGAATATCTCCAGGGTTTTTCAGTGAGTTACTGATGCTTGCAAGTGCTTGAAAGGCTTACAATGAATGCAGTTGAGTTTAGACCTGTTGGGTTTGAGCAAACCCCAATGCACCCAGTTCAGCCAATGATTCTGAGTAGCTTGCAAATGTTGCCAGGAAATCAGTCTCATCAATGCTCCTGGGGTGCGCTGTGTCCAAACCTTTGATGCCGCAAGGCGTTGAGCACTACACGTGAGTCGAGCATGGCGATCTTTGGTTATTAGTGTCCAAACCTTTGATGCCGCAAGGCGTTGAGCACCCGCCCTGAACGCGACTACGGTAACCGGAAAATTAAGTGTCCAAACCTTTGATGCCGCAAGGCGTTGAGCACTAAAAAATAGTTTGGGCTGGGGGTTGACTTTTTAACGTGTCCAAACCTTTGATGCCGCAAGGCGTTGAGCACATCAATTAGGGTGAAGAGAATCTCCTGGGCTAGCTCCGTGTCCAAACCTTTGATGCCGCAAGGCGTTGAGCACATATGGCGCAAAAGGCACGTTTGAGCTCAATTGATGTGTCCAAACCTTTGATGCCGCAAGGCGTTGAGCACACTTTGGAGCGGTATTGCAGACCAAGGGGCAGAGGATGTGTCCAAACCTTTGATGCCGCAAGGCGTTGAGCACATTAGTGCACTGAGAGCGGAATTGGAAACCTTGTTAGGTGTCCAAACCTTTGATGCCGCAAGGCGTTGAGCACAGAAAATACTCGAGGTGATGATATTCACCCCGATTAGGTGTCCAAACCTTTGATGCCGCAAGGCGTTGAGCACATTCTGTTTGGCGCTGCTGCGACGTTTCTGGCAGGTGTCCAAACCTTTGATGCCGCAAGGCGTTGAGCACTTGTCCAACTTGCTGACAAAACCTATCGCTATTCTGGTGTCCAAACCTTTGATGCCGCAAGGCGTTGAGCACACACCACGGCGTTGCCGGATACAGCAAATACGACGAAGAGTCCAGTGTCCAAACCTTTGATGCCGCAAGGCGTTGAGCACGCTGGTTTGCTGCGCCTAGTTAGTCCCTTTGTATTGGTGTGTCCAAACCTTTGATGCCGCAAGGCGTTGAGCACTAGTTGACGCGGCTCATCAGTATCCTCCACCTCCGTGTCCAAACCTTTGATGCCGCAAGGCGTTGAGCACGCGACAGCTATCAGACCGCAAACCAGTACGCGCTGTGTCCAAACCTTTGATGCCGCAAGGCGTTGAGCACTGCTCGGCTACCAGACCGCCATCAACGGTGGCTGTCGTGTCCAAACCTTTGATGCCGCAAGGCGTTGAGCACACGCAGGAAGATACCCCTATCATAACATGGTATTATGTGTCCAAACCTTTGATGCCGCAAGGCGTTGAGCACTTTATCAACTTTGACAGCCCCGCGGGCTATAGTAAGTGTCCAAACCTTTGATGCCGCAAGGCGTTGAGCACGCAAGTTCGTCAACCTAACAAGTGGAGCGGTCTAGTGTCCAAACCTTTGATGCCGCAAGGCGTTGAGCACAACGCTGAGCAACGGAAATTAGCCCTCTACGTCGGTGTCCAAACCTTTGATGCCGCAAGGCGTTGAGCACATATGGGGCAAAAAGGGGGTGTTTTTGTGTGATCGTGTCCAAACCTTTGATGCCGCAAGGCGTTGAGCACAAATTAACGCAAAGAAAGCCCAGATTGTATTTGGTGTGTCCAAACCTTTGATGCCGCAAGGCGTTGAGCACGACAAAAGAGTATATCGGCTTCGGCAAATATCGCGTGTCCAAACCTTTGATGCCGCAAGGCGTTGAGCACAAGTCAGATCCGTGGCTGGGTTGCCCCTAGAGCGAGTGTCCAAACCTTTGATGCCGCAAGGCGTTGAGCACTCTCTCTAATTCTCTTGGCATTATACAAATAGTAGCGTGTCCAAACCTTTGATGCCGCAAGGCGTTGAGCACGAGCACCCCCATAGAATTGTTGGTTTCGATTTGAACGTGTCCAAACCTTTGATGCCGCAAGGCGTTGAGCACTCCCCTTTAACGATTCTTTCTAACTGCACGATCAGTGTCCAAACCTTTGATGCCGCAAGGCGTTGAGCACGTTTGCTCTAAACCACTGCTGGGCAAACCAACCAGTGTCCAAACCTTTGATGCCGCAAGGCGTTGAGCACATATCAAGGGACAAGCGCTACAAATTGGCATGGGGTGTCCAAACCTTTGATGCCGCAAGGCGTTGAGCACTTGATCGGGTATTAGATCACCTCAGATCCGGTCAAGTGTCCAAACCTTTGATGCCGCAAGGCGTTGAGCACACGTGCCAGCGCCCCGCAGCCCAACACTGGTTAATCTGGTGTCCAAACCTTTGATGCCGCAAGGCGTTGAGCACGGCAATCAAGTAGTCGTGTAGCTGCTGGTGTCCAAACCTTTGATGCCGCAAGGCGTTGAGCACTCTTTGCTATTTTCTGCAAAATTGCAATCAGCCCTTGAGTGTCCAAACCTTTGATGCCGCAAGGCGTTGAGCACTCATCAATTTCCTGATATGCGAGATTGGATGTCAAGGCACAGACGACAAGGATTTGGTGATGTTCTGGTCGGAGCGGGTCAAACAATGGCAACTCCCTCAGCCGAAAGCCGTCCAGTCGTCTGAAACAAAGCTGACGGATTATCTCTGTCCGGTCTGCCGTCAGCCCCTGGAGGTATATCATTACAGCAAAGAGGGGCAGAAAAAGATCATGCTGAGATGCTCCAACCCAACGGCAAGGAGCGACAAGAAGCATCAGGATGTGGTCTATTTTCAGAGCAAAGGCGGAACGTGGTGGAGTCCGAAGCTGGGCGATCTGAATGTGGCCATCCCAAACCTCCAATGAGCGATCGCCTAAAATTAAGACGAGTTGAAACGCAAAAAGATTGACCCCAACGGAGCATCATCCTGATCTGACCCCGGCCCTGGAAGAATTGCAGGGCGTGGTTGAACGCCTCACTTTTCACTCGGAAGAAAGTGGGTATACGATAGCTCGACTCAAAGCTCCCCGTGAACGGGATCTAATAACGATCGTGGGTAACTTTGCCAATATTCAAGCTGGGCAAACCCTGCTGATGTCAGGCTTTTGGCGAGAGCATCCAAAGTTTGGACGACAGTTTCAAGTCAAAACTTACCGGGAAACAAAACCTGCCACCCTGACCGGCATTGAAAAATATTTAGGTAGCGGACTGATCAAGGGGGTTGGCCCCGTCACCGCCAAACGAATTGTGGCCCACTTTGGACTAGAAACCCTTGACATCATTGAGCACCAAATTGACCGCCTGACAGAAGTTCCTGGCATTGCTCAGAAACGGGTCAAGATGATCCAAACCACTTGGGAAACGCAGAAAGCGATTAAGGAAGTGATGCTGTTTCTGCAAGGGCATGGGGTTTCCACCACCTATGCCGTCAAAATCTATAAGCAGTATGGCGACGAGTCCATCACCATCGTCACGCAGAATCCCTATCGTCTGGCGACGGATATTTATGGCATCGGATTTGTGACCGCAGATGCGATCGCCCGCAATCTGGGCATCGAACCGCACTCCGAGTTTCGCTATCGCAGTGGGATTGTGCATGTGTTGGGAGAAGCCTCCGAAGACGGGCATTGTTTTTTGCCGCAATTGGAGCTGATTGAGCGCTCGGTGCAGCGGCTCACCCTCAAAGACCATCAACCGCAGCCTGATCAGATTGAATCTTGCCTCCAGTCCATGATCCGCGACGGGGAACTGATTGGCGAGAAAAGGTCAGAGCTTTACGAAGGCCAAAACCTGTACTATGCCCCCTCCTTTTTCCAAGCCGAAGTTCGACTCTCCCAGCGGTTGCGACAACTCCTGCTGACCCCCGTTGAGGTCGATTTGGAGCGAGTGCGGCGATGGATCGAGCGATTTGTCGAAACAGCAGGATTGCCACTATCGGCGCAACAGCGTCAGGCGGTGGAGATGGCCGCAAGTCAACGAATATTAATTTTGACGGGTGGCCCAGGAACCGGCAAGACCTTCACGACCCGAACCATCGTAGCGCTCTGGAAAGCAATGGGCAAAGAGATTGCCCTGGCCTCTCCGACGGGTCGTGCGGCTCAACGACTAGGGGAGATGACTGGACAAGAAGCTAAGACCGTTCATCGCCTGCTGGAGTTTGATCCCAAGACCATGAAGTTCAAGCGGGATATCGAGAACCCTATCCCAGCAAACGCCGTCGTGGTCGATGAATCCTCGATGATGGATCTATTCTTGGGTCACTCAATGATAAAGGCGATCGCCCTGGAAGCTCAACTGTTGCTGGTGGGAGATATCGATCAACTTCCCAGTGTCGGGCCAGGAAATGTCCTGGGCGACCTGATCGCATCCGGGTCAATTCCGGTGGTCAAGTTAACCGAAGTGTTTCGGCAGGCCGCAGCCAGTCAAATCGTCAGCAATGCCCATCGGATCAACCAAGGGCAGTTCCCCTACTTGGAGCGAGTCTCCGACCAGCCCCAGAGCGATTGTCTCTGGCTCACGGCAGAAGAACCCGAACACGGCGTTCAAGCAATCCGTGACCTGATTGAGTCTTTGATCCCGTCGCTAGGATTCAACCCTGCTCAGGACGTGCAGGTTCTTTGTCCCATGACACGCGGGGCGATTGGCACTCGCAACCTCAACCAAGTCTTGCAGGAACTGGTCAATCCGCCCCATCCCAGTAAAGCGGAATTAGGGCGTGGGGGGTCGGTGCTGAGAGTGGGCGATCGGGTGATCCAACGGGTCAATGATTACAACAGAGAGGTCTTCAACGGCGACCTTGGGGTGATTGAAGGAATCGACCTTGAGGAGCAGGAAACGACGGTTCGCTATGACCAGCGCAGCGTCACCTACGATTTGGCAGACGTGAACGAGATCGCCCTAGCTTGGGCAGTTACGATCCATAAATCTCAGGGGAGCGAATATCCCGTGGTCATCCTGCCGATGTTCATGCAGCATTACATGATGCTGAGTCGGAACTTGCTCTACACCGGACTAACCCGTGCCCGAAAGCTGGCGATCCTGGTCGGTTCCCAAAAGGCGATCGGCTTGGCAGTCAGACAAGTCAGGGATAGAGAGCGATATACGCTGTTGGATCAACGGCTGAAGTAAACGGTTTCCCCATCAACTTTGTCAAGATAGGAAGACAACCAGGGGATAAAAAGCGATGAGCATTCTTGAACAATGGGGTTGGAGCTGGACGAATTGGCAGAAAGGAGAACGCGGCGAGTATTGGTTTCTGGCACAGGCGATTAGCCTTATGGCTTTTGCACTGCTGCCCATTCAACCCGTCGTCGAGCAAACCCTGTTGGATCGCGCTGTCAAAATTGGAATTGTGGCAACGGCTGGAATTTTTGGAATAATTGCTCTCGTGTTAATTGGCAAAGGACTACTGGATCTTGGCCGCAGCTTAACGCCCCTGCCCTATCCGCGTGAAGATGGAGAGCTGGTCACAACTGGCGTTTATGGCTTAGTCCGACATCCTCTGTATACCGGAATCATCTTTGCCACTTTAGGCTGGGTACTGTTTACCCTGAGCTGGCCCCATTTTCTTGGATTGTTGGCGATCGCTGGGTTGTTAGACCGCAAAGCGACGCTTGAGGAACACTGGTTAGAGCAAAAATATCCTGACTACAGTGCCTATCGAAGTCGGGTCAAGAAACTGGTTCCTGGGATTTGGTAGCTGCCGTTGTAATACCAGTCAGTTTAGCTCCCCTCTCCGAATGCCAGTGACTTTCATCTTGAGCTGATCGGACGGTGCCACCGTCAAGCCGCGACGAATCGGTCGAATGGGCTGGGTATTGACGAGGGAGAAATCGCACTTTGACAAAAGCTGGAATAAAACCAATTTCATCTCAAACAGCGCAAAGGCAGACCCAATACAGCGGCGATCGCCGCCCCCAAAGGGCAAATATTCATACGGCGAAAATTGTCGCTCTAAAAACCGCTCTGGTCTAAATTGCTTCGGTTCAGGGTAGATGGCTGGGCGATGATGCGCCAGATAAATTGAGGGCATGATCACCGTACCCGGTTCTAGAGCATAGCCTGCCACCTGCATCGACTCCTTTACTACACGCGGAAAAGCGCTAATGGCAATGGGATAAAGTCGGAGGGTTTCCTGGCAAACGGCGCTGAGGTAAGGTAGCCGAGTGATTGTCACTGGATCAGGATCTTCTGCGGTATTCAACGTCTCTAATTCTGCTAGAAGTTTAGTCCGAACCTCTGGTAAATCAATAATCCAATACAGTGCCCAGGCTAACGCCGATGCTGTTGTTTCGTGCCCCGCAAACAGCAGCGTGATTAATTCGTCGCGCAATTCCACATCGCTCAGCGGTTGACCTTCTGAGTCCCGCGCGGCCATCAACAATGCCAAAATATCCGTTCGGCTGGTATCGGAGTAGTGGTGGCGATCGCGAATCTCGGCATAGAGCAATTCGTCCACTTGCTGCCGCTGCCGTAAAAACCGTCCCCACGGACTCCAAGCTCCCCAGTCCTGCTGTAAAAACGGATAGAACAAAAACATTGCTCCGATGGGCGAACCAAAACCATCGAGCATTTGACACAGCGACCGCCGCAACTGCTCATAACGCTGTCCGCTGTCCAGACCAAACACTGCTTTGAGGATGACCTGTAAGGAAATGGACTGCATCACTGGGCGCACCTTAAATGTGGTGCCCAGCGTCCACTGTCGGATTTCCTGTTCGGTGATGTCCTGAATGACTTGGGCATAAGATCGCATCCGATCGCCGTGGAAAGGAGGCATCAAAAGCTGTCGCTGTCGCTGATGCGCTTCCCCTTCAAGCAGGACAATTCCATGCTCGCCCAAGAGGAATTTGAGGATTTGATTGCCCTGACCTACGCTCAATTGTTCTGGTTTAGCCATGAAGATGGCTTCAAGCGCTTCAGGGCTGCTGAAATAGACTAGAGCAGGTTTATAGCCAGGCGAAGAGACTCGGTAATCCTCACCATAGGCTTGAGTCCGGGCTTCAATTGTCTCCAACGGTCGGAAGATAAACCGCAACCCCCTCCACCGACGGAGCCAAAATGAAGTCTTCGGAGGGTCGTTCAGTGTTCGATTTGAAAGGTCTGCCATGAATAGATTGTGTTGTTCGGAGTGGCATTTCAGCCAGGAGCTGCTCCTTTATGGTAACTAGCAATGGACAGGGCGACTCAACGCTAGATTGTTTCAACGCCAACTCGCCCTGGGCTGCATTCCCCTGCTTCCGGTTACTGATAAATATAGGCTCCCGACTCATTCGGAACACGCTCCCACTTCCCCTCTTTCACCCCTTGAGAAAAGACCCCACTGATCCGCTTTCTAATCGCTGCCCATTCCCGGCTAGGTAATGATCCAAAGATCTCTTTCGCCACCGCTTCAGAGGTCATCGCTTCCCTCGGATGGGCAAGCATCACATCAATCACTTGCTCCATCAAGCTTTGACCACGAGCCTTGCCCCTGCCTGGCGCTGTTTCTGCAACCGCCTGCTCGGTAGCAGGTTGAGATTTCGGCTTGGGAGGTTTTTGCGATTTCCTACCGGGCGATAAAGCCGATCGCGATGGCTTTGCCTTGGAGGGCGGCTGTTCTACCGCAGTTTTGGAGGATGGCTTTGGCTGCTCCAAGGCATAGTCTCCGCCGCGTCCTTTCGACTTACTCCATAACCCTTTCCGCACCCCTTGATTGAGTGTGGCTCTCATTCGTCCTTGTTCAGCTTTTTGATCGGCGGCACTCAATTCACCATAAAGGGACTGAATGATGGTTTCAGGTTTGACACTGCTGCCGCGATGCGCTTGTAATACCTGCCCTACAGCCGCTATTTTGCTCATGCTGCGGTAGGGGGCGAGCAGCGGCAGTTGGAGGGGAGAACCCGGTCGCTTTTTATCCGCTGGAGGCTTAGCGTTGAGAGCGATCGCGGGTTTCGAGGGCTTGCTGTTGGCTTTCGGCGCTGGCTTGGAGAGCTGATCGACTTCCGGCGCTGAGGTGCCGCTGGTTAAGGGTGAGGGATCAGGGAATTCGTGCAGGGTGGCGGGAAGGGCGATCGTAGAAGCATCTGGAGTTGGCAAGAATTGATCAAGCAGCAGGGCATTGATACGCACCAGTTGTTGTCGCGCATGGGTGGCTTGCTGGTTGCAGTGGTCAAGGTAGGATTGATAGCGATCGCGCTGGTCAATCAGTTGGTCGATGAGTGGTGATTCTGAGGGTTCGAGAGTCATGGACAAAAGAGGCTGGAAAGGACTGTGGTGATTAGGTTGAGGGTACAGCAGATCAAATATTATAGGAAATAAATATCAAAGCCTGCTGAGTTCCTTAGCTAAGGTCTGCATCTGACGTTTAGCCTTTTCTAGTCGATCGTCGCTATTGATCTCAATAGCTTTCAACCACCCCTCAATAGTTGTAATTGCAGATTCAGGAGAAAAGGTAGGTGTACGCCTACCTTTTTCATCAGGCTGATTTAGAATTTTCTGGATTCGGTCTTCACTTAGTCTAAAAACATTTGCCAATTCACGCTTTAGCGATTTTTGACCAGCACGAGGTCTGCCACGAAGCCTCTCATAGCCAGCATTCTCCAGTCTTTTGGCTGCTTCACGAATTTCATAGGGAGTGAAATTTTTTCTTTGAGTATTTTCTTCAACTTCAATTAGTAGGGCATCAACATTATCAACAGAGGCATCAATCTCCATGACTCTGACGGGAATGCCCAATGGGAAAAGCTCTGAAAAACGATTCGGTTGCTCTGTTGAGATCTTTGACAGAGCTGACCGACGATGTTCACCAGCAAGCAATCTACCGTGACGATCAACGGTTAATGGACTTATGAGTCCTAAAACAAGAATTGACTCAGCAAGTGCGCTGACGTGTTTTTGGTTTGTTGGTCTAGCATCTCCCCCAACGCGATTGCCGATATCCCCCAAAGTCATAAATGAAGCAGTTGTTATTTGATCGACTCCGTTAGAATCTGGGACATAGGCTAGGGAAGCACGTTCATTAAAACGGTCAAGACTGATAGACGGTTTTCTTCTAGTCATTGATAGCTTTCTCCTTGAGCCAATCCCAATATGCAAAAATCTCACTAGCAGCTTTGCCAGAGGGATTCCACTCAATTACCGCTTTTCCCTCAGCCACAGCAGCGGGGTAATCTGCACGGCTTCTCAGAACAGGGCCAACAGAATAATGCTGCTCCAATCCATCAATCAGCTCATTTAAATTTGCTTGTGGATGAGCTTGATTAATGCAAAAAACTGCTTTTGCATTGGCTGCTCTGATAGCTGCCAAAGTAGCTCCCAAAGCGTCAAGCTCAAGTTGTCCAGGTCGTAGGACGATAATACAAAGATCAGAGACTTGGGCAATTTCAATAAGGCTGGCTTCAGCACTGGGTTGAGTGTCAATGAAGCAGTACGAGGAGTTTTGTTGACGCAAAGCGACACGTACACGTCCAGCAGGAACAGTAATGACTGGGGGTTGCAAATAACCACGACGATCCGACCAATCAGCACAACTAGCTTGTGGGTCAGTGTCAAGGATTGCTGAGTGATCTGATACGGCCGCAAGATTCATGGTCAGGGTTGACTTACCTACCCCCCCTTTACGGCTCACGATTGCTAATGTTTTCATCAATTCCTCCTCCGAGGAAGTCTACCATTCATAAATTTCACTACAGATGGTTCATGAGAAATACTCAATCTCTCAACGATAAAGATAATAAACAAGAATTTGAACAGCTAAAAACTACTTACAATTTTGCCTTGAAGCTGCTCCAGCACTGCCCTAGCTGCTCTATGCTTCGCCAATTGCTTTCGAGGAGCTATCCCTTCCCCCACAAATTGCTCATTTAATGCCTCAAGTTTGCACTCGCAAACAAACCCATCATCTGCATCTACAAATTTGTACTCTGGACTTGCCCATCGAAGCCCCTGACACAATTCACCTAGCAGGCTAATAAAGTTCTGCCCATCTTTTAGCGTCTTGGTCAAAATCGGATGCACCGGCTTGGGCTTTGCAGTCAAGGGCGGCAGCATCATCTCTTTCTGCTCAATTTCACAAGCAGATTGCTCCACTTTGCTATCTTCTTGAGTTCCCTCTACTCCTGCTGCAACGGCAGTCTGCGTCCGTTGCAGAGGACTCACCAACGCATCCTGGATATAGGCTTCAATCCACATCAAACAAGCCAAGTGTCGGGCAGACTGCTTTCTTTGATGCTGGCCGGGTTGAATTGTTGTCTGCACTTCTCCATTCACCCTGACTTCTAACCAAGTGACGAAAGGCGAAATCTGGCTCATCTCCACATAGTCAAAGCTTTCCCAGTCTGACTGCTGTGCCGATGCGATCGCGATTACCCCCGTTGCATCCGAGATATTTTGAACCAAGTAGGCATAAACCTTTTCTCTCAACAATTGATTCTGAGTTTCAAAAATCAGCAGGTGGAGATCCTTGACGGGCAATTTCCCAAATTCCAGCCGAGTTGTTAGCTCAAGCTCAATCGCTCCTAGCTCCTTATTCTCGATGCCATACTTCAAGACCCGACTAAACTCTTTTGCATCAAGACCTTGAAGCTGATCAGCATCTTGCAGATTAGATTGGTAGAGCTTTTGATGCTCCGCTTTGTAGTAGTCGGATGTCGCTTGCTCAATGTCGAGGGTGACTTGAGCGATGTGCTGCCCTAACTGCTCTAGCTCAGTCTTGGTGTAGGGCGAAGCCTCACCTCGCAATGACGCTTTGACAATCCGATGGTTGATTAGGTCAGCTAATCGCCGGATCGGTGATGTGAAATGACAATAAGCGGGGAGGTTCAGGGCAAAATGACCCACCAAGGTCGGTCCATAATCAGCGCGGTTCAGCCAACCCTGCAAGCGCTGACGGATCGCAGAGACTGAACCCAAGCTCAATAAGGTCTGATACATTAACTCCCGGTCGGGGGCAATCGCCCTTGCAGTATGGTTCCGGTAAAGCGCAGGTGTATCTTGCTCAGCCAACCAGTGAGCAGCGGCTCGATTGGCCAGAATCATAAACTCTTGGATCAGAAGGTGGCTGTTCGTGCGCTTCCCACTGACAAGATTGCCTTCTTCATTCAGCCAACCGCCAAATTGAGTGATCCTGCCGCCGATCGCGCCATCGGCTAATCGCTGCTGGTACAGTCGCTCAGCCCATGATTGAGCATGGCTTAGCATCTCGCCAAAAATTGAATCAGTATGGGCAGCTTCCGCTTCTTGGTAGGTAAAGCGCTTGCTACTCCTCAACCAGGACTCAAAAATTTCGGTATTCTTGATTTGAGCCTTTTGGTCAAGTGTGACTCTCACAGTTAGGGTCGGGCGATCTTGATACTCTAGCAAGCTCAGCTTATCTTCCGACAATGCCCTTGGTAGCATCGGGGCATTGCCCGTTTTGAAATACCGCGTTTGTGTACGGGCGATCGCCACTTTATCAAAAACGCTGTTGGGGGTGACAATTTCTGAGACATCAGCAATATGCACTGAGAGGATTGCACCTGTGGCTGTGGACTCAATCCAAATGGCATCATCTAGATCACGGGAGTCGGGGCCATCGATTGTAATCCCCTGCACTTGGGGGCGCTGCCAGAGCGTGACCTGAAGGGTGAGGGTTTTGGCTAGAGCGATCGCCTGTGGAGGGAAACGTAGAGTGGTCATTTGTCTGCTCTCTAATCTAGAGAAACGGAACTATTGAGCAGTTGGTCAAAATTCTGTGGTGGGTTGCCACTCTTCAACATGGTTTGAAAGATAATGTAGGGATCTGTCTTGGCTCCTGCTTTGCGAAGGGTCTTTTCGTCATTTAGCCAAGCATAGACAATGATTCGATGCTGAGTAGAAAATCGGAAAAATAGCCGATACCGCCCATGAAACTTAGCTCGGAACCAATGTTTATTGGCTTTGCCTAATGTATTACCCTGTCTAAATTCTGGTGCAGTTGGATCTGCTGGTATCGTCTGGCGAATCAACCGATTTATCGTGGCTAGAAACTTAGCCTTCGGGTGGGACTCGTAACCCGTCGGGTCACTTCCCCGAAGCTCATTAACCTCGTCCAAAAGCTTGTTAAGTTGGTCTACAAATAACCTGTGACCATAAAGTTTCCAACTTTTAGCCTCCATTACAGCAACGATTCTTCTCCAAGATCGTCATTTGGATCAACTTCAATCTGACCGACCAACCCATCCATACGATCAAATAGCTCAAGCTCCAAAGCCGCAATATGTTGCGGCATATCCTTAGCAATGAAGGAAAGAAATGCACTGATAACCGGATCGTCTTCATCAATAAGCGAGACTTCATCAGCGGATTCAGCGATCACCAACATACAGCCAGGGGCAATCACCTGAGCAACCACACGATCTGAAAACTCAGGATGGCTCTTAAACAAGGCCTGCTCAAATCGGAGCGCGTCCGAATTGCCAGTCTTCGTTTTGCGACCATTATAAACCGGAGATTCAGAACCCTGATTTGACAGTAATCCAGCCATGAGATCAGCTAATAGAGAATACAGTATTTACAATTGTACTTACATTGTTAGTAATTTGGGAGATCATCAGTGCAAATTTCCAATCACGATCGCCCAGCGAAGCGCTACTTTATCAGGATCAAGGGTTGTTCATAGTATGTTTCAAGCGATCGCTCCCGGAAGTGCCACAATAATCTGAGTTAGCACGGTGACGCTCATGCAAACCACCATAACTCTCAAAGTTAAAATTGGCACAGGTGGAAAGATTCGCTTTGAGTGACCTGGTAGCAGAGCCAGAGCTTTATCCGCGGTCTGCATCAGACAAGCCAGAGTCAGAGCAAGGATCAGAAGCCCAGTATAGGGAAAAAGAAGAGGTGCTGACTGAGCTGGAGTCTTTGGTTGCTGAACAGGCTGCGATCGCTGAGCTAGCTCACGATGAAAATGTGGGGGAGTGGGCCAGAGAGAGCACGGGTTGGATGCAGCAGCAGGGGCTAACGTTTGCGCAGCAGTTGCAGATTCACCAAGACACGGGATTGGTGATCATGCAGGTGTGGTTGGCGGCAATGCTCGATGGGATGAAATTGGAGCAGCGGGGAGGATTCTATGTGGCTGGAGGTCTGATAGTTACAACCACTTCTGGGAAATTACTCTAAATTTAGACAATTAACTTTTTGAGGTTTATCATTTGGCAGTTTGGAGAAAATTTTGGTTTATGTCAGTGAGGTAACTCAAAAAGATTAAGATAGAGCCTTCTTTCAAGGAAAGTGTGCTGACCGAGAGGCAAAACCATGAGTCGAATTGTTGTCACCACAATTGGAAGTCTAGGTGATTTGCACCCCAAGATTGTGATTGCCCTTGAACTGCGAAAACGCGGACATGATGTTGTCTTCGCAACACACCAAGAATATCAGGCTCAAGTTGAATCCCTGGGCTTCGAGTTTCATCGGCTGCGTCCAGACTATCCTCTCAATGATTCTCAAGAAGCGGCGAGAATGATGGATTTACGAACGGGATCGAAATATGTCATTCATTGGGTCAGCGCGAGATTACGCGAAACATATACCGATCTGGTAGAAACTGTCAAAGATGCAGATTTTATCCTTGCAGGCGAACTGGTCTACGCTGCCCGACTGGTGGCTGAGACGTTGAAAATCCCGTGGGCGTTGAGCATATTACAACCCACTTCATTTTTCTCAGCTTACGATCCGCCAGTCCGTGCTGAATATCCCGTCCTAGCAAAGTTGCGCGTGTTAGGCCCTGGATTCAATCGAGGATTAGTCCAGTTTGCTAAGTGGGTGAGTCAGTCTTGGGCACAACCGATCTACCAATTTCGTTCTGAGCTTGGCTTACCGCCCCTTGCGGGCAATCCCTTGATTGACGATAAGCATTCACCTTATCTTGTGTTAGCACTGTTCTCGTCGGCATTTGCTAAGCCTCAACCAGATTGGGCAATCAATACAGTGCAGACAGGGTTTGCATTCTACGATGGCAGCGAGGAAGAAGCGAAACTTACTCCTAAACTATTGCAGTTTTTAGAGGCAGGTGAACCTCCGATTGTTTTTACATTGGGTTCGGCCGCAGTCATGACTCCTGGGCGGTTTTACGAGGAAAGCGTGGAAGCTGCAAAGCACTTAGGCTGTCGTGCTGTATTGCTGGTGGGCAAGAATGCCCTTCCCCAAAATCTTCCAGAAAGTATCATTGCTGCATCCTATGCACCCTACTCTCAAATTTTTCCGCGTGCCTTTGCGATCGTGCATCAAGGCGGGATTGGGACAACCGCACAGGCACTAAGGGCAGGTCGTCCTACCCTAGTGATGCCCTACAGTCATGATCAGCCAGATAATGCTGCCAGAGTTGAACGCTTGGGAGTGTCGCGGACAATTCCCCGTAAACAGTATTCAGCAGTCCGAGTCGTCCGACAGCTACGTGAATTATTTGAGAACCCTAGCTATGCAACCAGCGCAGCAGACATCGGACGTATCATTCAAAAAGAGAATGGGGTTGAGTTGGCATGTGATGCAATTGAAAAACAACTTCAAGCAGTCTCAGTTTCATCGTAAGGGTTTGACATATACTTGATATCACTAAAGAGCAACAGGGAAGCTGTATTGATTGAGTTTATTCCAGAATTGACTCCATCGAGTTGGCGATTCACACATAACTCGACTTGCTAGCGTCAAATTTCAGCATTATCTACTTAAGTATCCAAATTTTTGGCATAAGGATGTCTTAGATTTTTTTTGCTGCGCCAATATACATCAAAGAAGTATCGGCATCAAACTTTACGGAAAAATCACCAGACTTTTTGTATTGTCTATAAGCTAAAAAATGTTCCCATAATGTTGTACCTAACACATGAAATCCAGAAATCTCTATATTAGAAAAGTTATTATCAACTAATAAACTTTCTAGATGACTTGGAGAAATAAACTTATTCCAATCATGGATTCCGCAGGGAATTTCCTTTAGAATCATTTCTAATAGCCAAATCATGATAACACGAGACTTAATTGTCTTGTTTATGGTGTCAAAGAAAAAGAAACCCCCAGACTTTAGAACTCTTTGTATTTGCAATAGACTTTTTTCAAGACTTGCAACATGCTCTAGAACATCAACGCACACAACTACATCAAAAAAACTGTCTGGGTAAGGCAAGCTCTCAGAGTAACCTAGTTTATATTCAATATGAAAATCAGAAGTTTTAGAGTGATTTGAGGCTACAGCAATACATTCAGCCGACTGATCAATTCCAAAAACATTAGCCCCCCTTGCAGCAAGATATTCACATGTGAATCCACCACCACAACCAACATCCAATACATTTAAAGTCTTCCAATGCTCAATGTGCTGATCGAAAAACTTAAAGCGTAAAGGATTTAAATAGTTAAGTGCATAAAACTTTGCTTCTGGATTCCACCAACTAGAAGCATTTTTGTCATATAGACTTAAATCGTTCGGCTTCTTTGATTTCATGAGTCCTTAACGAAAATCAACTAATGGAAATTATTGCAAAACTTGAAGACTTTTTGCTAAAGATTTATCAAGCAAATAGGAGTTCATGAGAAGAAATGAAGATTCTCATAAATTTAGTACCTAAATTAACACAAATAAGCGTACAGGTAAAATCAAATCGAACACGAAAATTTAAAATCAGAATTTTTAATTGAAATTAAGCTTAAGTCTCTCTATTATAAATGATGGAATATCAAAAGACTTTGCGAAGAATGAAAATTATCATAAAACTATTATCCAGTGGACTTCTTTTCTCAATCATCTTACATTCAGCGGGAGTTAAAGCACAAATTCAGCCAGATCTGTCTTTGCCGAACCCAACCCAAATCACAATTAATGGTGGAACAAATAGAGGTGCTAACCTATTTCATAGTTTTAGCAATTTCTCTGTTCTGACAGAGCAAAACGCTTACTTCAATAACTCAAATTTAATTCAAAATATTATTGTGCGAGTTTCAGGAGCCTCTAGTTCCAGTATTTTCGGCTCCTTAACCACCAACGGGAGCGCAAACTTCTTTCTTCTAAATCCGAATGGCATTTCTTTCGGGCCGAAAGCTCAACTTAATGTTGGAGGTTCATTTATCGCAACTACAGCGCAGCGAATAGAATTTGCAGATGGGACATATTTTGTTGCAAATCCGGGTAAAACTAATGATTTATTAAGCAACAGTATTCCTATAGGACTAAGATTCTCAGGAAATCCCAATCCCATTACTGTGGTCGGGGAGGGCAATAATATTCTTGCGTTCAATTATCTTCCTATTATCCGAAACTCCAATAATCAGGGGCTTCAGGTTAAGCCAAAGAATACACTTGCTCTTATTGGTGGAGACGTGTTTTTTAAGGGTGGCATTGCCTCCGCAAATGCTGGAAGTATTGAAATAAGTGGAGTACAGCAGGGACAAGTGGGATTTAAGTCTTCAACTCAAGGGTTAACTTTTGACTATGACCGAGTATCCAGGTTCGGAAACATTTCCTTAACTAGTGCTTCTTTAGTTGATGCAAGTGGATCAGGGTTAAGTTCAATTCGAGTCGTAGGCAATCATATATCTCTTCGGGATGGATCGCTTTTATTGATTCAAAGCTCAGGGGAATCAGGGGCAATTAACATAGATGCTAAACACTCCTTATTCATTGAAGGCTCAACTCCATCAAGAAGTATCAGTAGTGGTTTGTGGAGTGAGACAATTGGATTAAGTGATGGAGGAAACATAAAAGTCTTAGCCCCCCAGCTTATTTTAGAAAATTCAGGTCAAATTTATACTGCTACTTATGGATCAGGTTCGGCTGGTCGCATTGATTTAATTGATTCTGAATTTTTGAAAGTTTCAGGGGGATTGATTGGCTCCTTTACTTTAGGTAGTGGTCGAGGAGGCGATATTGGATTAACGACAGACAAACTATTGATGGATAATGGTGGGAGCATCCTAGCAGGAAGTTTCGCCCCCTCATCGACTTTGGCACCTGAAGGTTCTGGAAACGTTAATGTCCAAGCAAACGTTATTGAACTTAAAGGAACATTACAGGAAAATGATTTCCCAACATCAATCAGTGCTGCAACCTTCTCAGGCGGCCCGGCTGGCAATGTAGTAATCAACTCCGACAGTCTGCAAATAATCAATGGAGCAAGAATTGATAGTTCTACAGGGGCCTCCGGTGCAAGCGGCAATGTAACAATCTCAGTGAATAAATCTATTGATGTGATTGGTAAAGACAGTTTGATTATTGCTTCTGGAAACCAAGTAAGTACGGAACTCCAAGACTTATTGAACTTACCACCTTCTCCTTCAGGTAATTCAGGAAATGTTTCCGTAACTGCACCTCAAATTTCTATAACAAATGGTGGTCAACTATCTGTGAGAAATGATGGTACTGGGTCAACAGGCAATCTAGCGATTTCAGCTAACTCTATTACTCTAAACAATGGAAATTTGACGGCTGCAACAGCAAGTGGAGACGGTGGAAATATCAACATTGATGCAACTTCTCTACTCTTGCTGAAGAACCAGAGTAGTATTACTGCCTCTGCCAAGGGTCAAGGACAGGGAGGGAACATTACGATCAATTCTCCAGTCCTGGCTTTGGTTGAAGGTAGTAATATTAGCGCTAATGCTGAACAAAGTATTGGAGGGAGAATCTTGATTACTACAACGGGATTATTTTCTTCTCCAGATAGTCAAATCACTGCAACCTCTCAGCTCGGTTCTCAGTTCAATGGCATTGTGGAGATTAATACCCCTGATATCAACTTACTAACTCAGCCTGAGCTGGGATTTAAGTTAAACATTGCCAAACTACCCTTGACTTGTATTGGTCAACGGGGCACCAATCTGAGCGTTATCACTGCATCCGATCTCGACAAAACTGATGATCAGTTGGAAGCGATCGCACGAGCCAACAATATCCCAATGTTTTTAGATGGACAAGGGAGAAGGCGGCCTCTGATCGAAGTGCAGGGCTGGATACCCAATGGGGACGGTACGGCGAGAGCGATCGCTGTTGTCGAAACCTCCAGTCCTTCGTCCTCGATTTTTGGTACACCCTGCCTGCCTGCGGATGAATAAATTGGTTCTTATTGGTAGACCATTGGTTCTATGTTCACTCTGGCTTGGAATTTCCACTCAGTCAGGCTTGTCGCAGATAGTTCCTATTCCACCCATTCGACCACCTCAAGCACCTTCTATTCCACAGCCGCTTGAGCCAAAGCCACCGCCAATCGAGCAACCCACCCTTCAGCCACCCTTGCCAGAGATTGAAGTGCCCAGTTTAGTCGTCAATCAATTCTCGTTTATTGACAATACTGTTTTTTCAAGCAGCGAATTAGCAGCACTTTTGACAGGGTATTTAAACCGGAAGCTCTCAACCGCTGAGTTAGTGGAACTTCGCAACAAGATTGCAGACCACTATGCCAGTAAGGGGTACATCAACTCTGGAGCGGGGATTTTGATAGCAGACAACCCCGCATTGAATTTAGAAGGAGCAAATCTATTTATCCGAGTGATCGAAGGCAAGCTGGTAAATATTAGTGTTAGTGGGTCAAAAAAGCTCAGTAAGTACCTTAAAGATCGCTTAGTTCAACCGGGAGCCTTTAACTTTAATCGACTCTCCAAAAACTTGCTGTATTTACAAGACGACCCCGTTATCGGAGAAATTTCAGGCAAGCTAGAACCAGCCGACTTGATCAACACGGCTGAACTCAACCTTAAAGTAAAGCCTGCTCAACCCTATCAAGTTGGAGTGTTTGTCGATAATTACCGTAATCCTGGCGTGGGCACAATTGAACGTGGAGTGGAGTTTACTGCCCTCAACCCATTAGCGCTTGGAGACAAACTAAACCTGACTTACATCAATACCAACGGCAGTCATCTGGCGGCTGCAAATTACACCCTCCCAATCACCCGGCAGAATACAACCCTCCGTTTTGCCTACCTCTACGGCAGGAATGCAATCCTGGAGCAGCCCTTTGAAATTCTTGATATTAACAGCAACGTGCAGGTCTTCAGTGTCGGAATTCGCCATCCTGTACTCAGGCAAGCAACAACTAAAATGCGATCTGAATTTGCTTTGAATCTGACTCTGGATCACATTGAAAGCAAAGATTGCAAAATGACGCAAACTTCGGCAGGTGATTCTCACCCAACTTCGGCACCCTAATCACAGTAAGTTCGGCACCCAATTCTCAATTAACTTCGGCAGGTAATTCTCACCAAGTTCGGCACCCCCAT
>JAESGG010000125.1_pt1 | contig 19489 bp, 16 predicted proteins | sample 9266231 | NCBI WGS metagenome assembly JAESGG01 (sample SAMN14515337, study PRJNA621664) | algae metagenome | isolation source: Aphanocapsa sp. GSE-SYN-MK-11-07L and co-occurring heterotrophs from wet... | place: USA: Grand Staircase Escalante National Monument, Utah | collected 2006-04-16 | reverse complement strand
TCGGGTCGCACCCCACACAGCCGCTTAAATGCTGCGGGGTTGAGGTCTTTAACATCGTTGTAGGTCATGAACAAATCCTCCTTTGACCTACTTTCTCCTTAATACAAATACTTTCGCAAGAGGTCTATTGCTCCAATTCAGACTTACCTGCCCCAAAATCCCGATCAAACGGTGATTTTTGTCCCCCAAGGTGCATTGTTTCTGGTGCCGTTTGCTGCTTTAGAAGATACCCAGGCTAAACCGCTGATTGAGCATCACACACTGTCGATTGCGCTTGCATTACAGGCAATCCAATCTGAACCCATCCGCCAGCAATTGCCTCTAAAACCCAACGTTTTGGTGGTCGGCAACCCGACAATGCCATTCATTGAAGGTAAAAAACTACCTCCCTTACCAGCAGCCGAAACAGAAGCCAAACAAATTGCGCAACTGTTCTCGACTAAAGCGTTAGTCAGAGATCAGCCCACCAAACCCGTTGTAATGAAGCAGATGCAGACCTCTAACCTGATTCACCTCGCCACCCACGGTTTAATGAACTCTTTCAGTGGCGAGGTGCCAGGGGCGATTGTCCTGGCCGGCAAAACCGAAGCCGATGGACTCCTCACCTCTAGCGAAATCCTTGACCTAAAGCTACGCGCAAATTTAGTCGTACTCAGCGCCTGCGATACGGGGCGGGGCAAAATTACGGGTGATGGGGTGATTGGGCTATCGCGATCGCTGTTCCTAGCCGGGGTGCCCAGCGTTGTTGTCTCCCTGTGGTCGGTCAATGATCAATCCACCAGTCTCCTGATGACAGAGTTTTATCGCAACTGGCATGACCGTAAACTAACCAAAGCCCAAGCCCTCCGCCAAGCCATGCTGACCACCAAGCAGCGCTTTCCCGACCCGATCGACTGGGCGGCCTTTAATCTGATTGGCGCTCCAAATTAAGTTTTACCGATCAAAGTTGGCAAAGACAGCAGCGATCGCCCATCCCTCAAAACTTTATGAGAAATATCTCAATAAAGTAATGCCTAACATCCCCATGACCATCACCCTTTCTGAGCAAGCTTATACAGACCTCTGGCAAGCCGTTGAAGCGACAGCCCAAGCCGACCCCCTCGACCCCCTGGATGTGACCTATGATTACCCCACTGAGTTAGGACAGGGCTGGATTCGCTGGATTCAGCTCCGGGAAGGGTTAGAAATGGAGATCTTCAACGCTCAGCTAAGCGCTCGCCAGATTGTAATCTGGTCTGATCAGCCCAGTTGGGTGTGTTACCACTTTCACTTGTTTGGGCACCACGAAGATCAGCATACGACAGTGGGCGATCAGGAATTTGCCCTCTACGGCAGCGGGTATGCCACTCAAGGAAAAACTGACTGCCCAACCCAACGGGCCCTGGAAGTAAACATCGCACTCGACCCCAAGATATTGGGTTCCTTTGCTGGCGACCCAGCCGGGCAGTTAACCCCAGAACTGCGGCAATTGGTGCGCCCACTGGATCAAGAACACTATACCCGCGTCGCAGCCCTCACCCCGATGATGGGGCATGTGCTGGGGCAAATTTTGCGCTGCCCGCATCGGGGCATTCAAAAGCGGATGTATCTGGAGGCTAAGTCCCTAGAAGTCGTAAGTTTGGTGCTGGAACAGGAGCGGGCAGTTCAGTTGGGCAGCCTGCCGGATCAGCAACCCCTAAAACCAGGCACCCTAGAACGAATTCATCATGCTAGAACGCTACTGCTGCAAAATCTGGTCAATCCCCCCTCGCTGATGGGTTTGGCTCAGCAGGTAAACCTGAATGAATACACCCTGAAGCGGGGATTCCGGCAGGTGTTTGGTCAACCCGTGTTTGAGTATTTGCATGACTATCGCCTAGAGCAAGCCCGCCAACTGCTGGATACAGGCGATTTTAAGGTGATGGAGGTGGCAGAGCGGGTCGGGTTTGCCAGCCGTAGCTACTTTGCCACGGCGTTTAAGCAGCGGTTTGGTCTAAATCCCAAAGACTATCAGCAACAAAAGTTCCCGCTAACGTTCAAAAAAAGTTCCCGCTAGCGTTCATTTTCTTTGCGTTGCGATCGCCCCTTTGGTATTAATTGAAAGTAATTTTTAAGAAGCGCGATTAAGCGTCGCAAAGGTGTGAGGAAAATGTCGAAGCTGCATGGGTGCGGGTGGCTCAAGCCTGCACAGATGGCGATCGCGGGTTTATTGTTAGCGCTGTCGGCAGAAGCTGCTGCGGCCGGTTTGCCGCTAAACCCAGAAACTAGCATTCTGCGGGTGGACGATTTGCCCCAGTCTGCCACCACCGTCAAAGACTGGCTGGCCCAGATGGAAGCTGCCACCGTCCAGATAACCAACATCAAACTAGATCGCAGCGAAGCTGGCTTAGAGATTACGCTAGAAACAGCAGAGGGTAAAACGCTCCAGGTAGATGCAACCAAGTTTCGGGCTGAGGGAAATAGCCTAATTGCCGAGATTCCGAATGCTGTGCTGGCATTACCAGAAGGTCAGGCGTTTCAGTCTGAGAACCCGACGGCAGATATTGCGACGGTGCAAGTCGTCCAGCAAGATAGCAGTGTTCGCGTTAGCGTGGTGGGCAAAGCAGCGCTACCGACAACTGAAGTGACGATAAAAACAGGAGGCTTTGCCTACAGCCTCAACCCGGAAGATGAAGCCGCTGAGGAAGAACTGGTAGTAACAGGGGAAGGAGAAGGACGTTATTTTGTTCCTGATACTAGCATTGCCACCAAAACTGATACACCGATTCGAGATATTCCAGCTTCAATTCAGATTGTGCCCCAGCAGGTAATCCGCGATCGCAATGTGAGAACGGTGGGTGAGGCAGTAGAGACTGTTAGCGGCGTAGTTGAAACTATTTCATATCTTGCTGGTTCTACACCTGTATATACTGGTAGGTCTATTCGAGGATTTCAGCAAGACTTTACATCCAATTTGCGAAATGGTTTCCGCGACGAAGGTGGCGGCCAGTTATCTCTGATTGGAACAATTGAGCAGGTGGAAGTCCTCAAAGGACCAGCCTCCGTTTTGTTTGGAGCCGTCGAGCCAGGTGGGGTCATTAACCTGGTTACTCGTCAACCTTTGGCTCAACCTTACTACAAAATAGGATTTGAAGCAGCGAGCTTTGGGCAGTATCAACCTAGCATTGATTTTTCGGGACCCTTGAATACAGATAAAAGCGTACTTTATCGCATAATTGCTGCCTATCGAGGTGGAGGGGATTTTCAAGATACTACCAGAGCAGAAACAACAAGTATTGCTCCCTCGCTCACCTTTAGATTAGGAGATCGGACAAACTTAAATCTTTACTATGAGTATGGCCGGTATTACGCAGATCGTAGTCCCTACCCGGTTCCGTTGCTTAGTGATGGTCGTCTGCCACCCAAAAATCTCTATCCTGCCTACTTCTCGGCAATCGATGTTGAAAGTCATCAAGTGGGCTACACGCTAAATCATGAGTTTAATGAGGAGTGGCAAATTCGTCATCATCTAGCTGCAAGGTTCAGCGACTACCGCCGAAGAGAAAATGCTCCTGCGGGTGTACTGGACGATCTCTTTTTAGTAGGGCATCAACTTAGTGTAGCTAATGATACACACAGTGGCTACTTTGGACAAATCGATTTAGTTGGCAAGTTTAAGACTGGCTCAATTTCCCATCAACTTGTAGCGGGATTTGACTTCAACAGTTTTGAAAGTAATGCAGGATTTTTCTATACTCCAAATGGCAATTTGCCCGCTTTAGATATTTTTAACCCAAATTATGATGTTCCAAGACCCTTTTTCCCGGCTCCAAATGAGTTTTACATAGATAGAAGACGGTTTTATGGAATTTATCTTCAAGATCAGATTGCGTTTAGCAATAATTTAAAGATGCTGATTGGGGGTCGATATGATTGGACATCGACTGAATCTGGACTAATTGGTAGTGATATTCCAACTCAAAATGACGGAGCCTTTAGCCCCCGAATTGGCTTGGTCTACCAACCCAGCCAAACTGTTTCACTCTACGCTAGCTATAGCCAGTCTTTTCGTCCAACAGTAGGGCGTAATCCAGATGACGACCCATTTGAACCCACTAGGGGAACTCAATATGAAGTTGGAGTTAAAGCGGATTTTCTTGACGGCAAGCTTTCAACAACTTTAGCTGCTTATCATCTTACAAAGACGAATGTGCTAACTCCCGATCCTGATCCTATCTTGGCGCAGCAGGGTTTTAGCGTACAAGTTGGGGAACAACGGAGTCGAGGCATTGAGCTAGATATGGCAGGTGAAATTTTACCTGGTTGGAAGATTATCGCTTCCTATGCGCTCACAGACGCACAAGTAACTGCTGACAATTCTATACCTAGTACAGTTGGGAATCGCCTTACAGGCGTACCGCAAAATCAAGCAAGCCTCTGGACAACTTACGAAATTCAAAGAGGGGATTTACGAGGGCTAGGGATTGGATTAGGACTATTCTATGTTGGTCAGCGACAGGGTAATCTGGCAAATTCATTTCAAATAGGAGATTACCTACGGACTGATGCAGCGATATACTACCGTCGAGGAGGATTTAATGCAGCGGTAAATATTCGCAATCTCTTCGATATTGACTATGTTAGTTCTCCTGGTTTTGATCGACTTGGTGTTAATAGAGGATTACCACTGACTATCATTGGTTCTATCAGTTGGGAGTTTTAAGGCAATGATAGAGAAATGAAATGGGATAGATGAGGTAATGACTGGATGGTTGGAAGAAGTGCTAAGGACGTTGGATAAGATAGAAAAAAGTGTTCAGCACTCATTTTAGCCACAACAACCCTTCAACCCCCATTTCCTCTACTCGATTCGCTTTACCAACAGGTTGCGGTGTTTGCAAAAGCCTATGCATGTTAGGTTTCATGCTTCAACCCAACTGACGCATCAATAGACCTCTTGCATCAATGATCTTTCGCCCCCCTAGCCCCCCAACTTTGGGGGAAACCGGATACAGAACTAGCTCTGAAGTCCCCCAGAATTGGGGAGCCATTGTGATGGGCGGCTATGCCGACTTGCAGCAAGTGGCGTGGATTTAGCGGGCTTTCCGAGATTTATGCAAGAGGTCTAATCTATCAGTCTGGGAACTTATGACTCGCGATCGCTGTTCTTGTGGCACGATTTTTGCAGGGGCGATCGCGCGTTGAAGAATATTAGCGATCGCCCTTGTAGGTACTCTGGTTTCTCTGCTTGTAGTGAAACTTGCTCAAAGCAGCGATCGCTAAGATTACATTCGTAGCGTGAAGGGTCAACATTATTGAAGTCCTACCATTTGGCATGAGTATAGTTGTTTAGGATATTTTCATCTTTGCTCAGTAGTATATTGTTACCCATCTGAGAATTTGCTGTAATAATTCGGTCAAAAGGATCGCGAGTCCAATTAATTGTCAAAGAAGTACTGATAATTTGATTAAAGCTTCTATTGCATATCTGTAAATCAATCTGCTCAGATAGTTCAGCAATAATTGTATCTGGTTGGTGTGTAATGCGTTTGATTTCGTACAAATACTGCAACTCTAATCGCACAATTGATGATATGCCAACTTCATTGTTATTAATCAAACCTTTTGCTAGCTCACTTAATTTATTGGTTAACCCAGCATAGAGCCACACCACAACATGAGTATCAAGGTAAATCAATACCAACCTCCTCCTCCCAACTAATATTAACTAGATCGTCGGGATTTCCTTGAATTACATCTGACTTAAAAGTCAAGTTTTTAAGCTTATCTCTTTCGTCAGCAGGAACAATTTTTAATAGCTTACCGTTTTTATTAATTTCTATTGGAATACCTGTCCGTATTACCTCGTCTAGTAGGCACTCAATATTGTTACTCAATTCCGTTAATGTCACCTTTTTCATAAAACTCCTTGTGCATTAGCATACAGCTTACTCTCAGGGATTGTGCGATACCCAAAAAGGTAAGCCCTTGGCTGATCGCAATCAATCCTTCATCTAAACTATACATCTGCTGCCCTTGGTTGCGGCCTCTACATAGCACCCCACGTAGCATCGTGGATTAAATAAGATCCAGAATTAAGCTATCTGCGGCTTAGCCGTGTAATTCCACTTTGGCAGGTAAGCATCAAAAACGATTTCCATCGATTCCTTAAACTCCTGGGTGACTTTTCGCCCCGTTTGGTACGCCTTATCTAATACCGTAGCCAAGACATTCAGACCCGTTTTAGTTTTGGCTTTACCCATCAAATCTTTGACGGTCTCTACCGACTCAAAAATAACACCTTCACAAACCCGTGTCAGATGAGGAAAGAGCCGATGCTCAAGGGGATTGTATTTCGAGCTATCCGGCGGATAGTGAGCAATGCGAATCTCAATACCCAACTCATTGACCAATGTCTGTAAATCTTGCTTAAACAAATAGTGCCGCGAACTGTTAGAACCCCCTCCATCACAGAGGATCAAGATAGAACTGGCCTTCGGATATTCAATAGAGCCATAATGATTCCACCAGTAGCGAATTGAATCACAAGCAAACTCTCCCGTATCATGGCTGATGCCAATCTGGACATAGCCAATATTCCGCTTCAGGTCGTACAATCCGTGGGGAATGGCGACCCCGTTTGCCAGAGAGGGCCAATCGTGGTCAAAAACCTCAATCTCCTGCTGAGTATACAAACGACCCTCTCGATAAATTAGACCCATCAACTCTTTTTTTGAGTGTCCCTGCTCAAGATCGGATTGTCTGAGTCTTGATAGGTTTTTCTAAGCTTCCCGATATTGTCAAACGGCTCGTTGCGCTGGGCGGTTTCTCCTGTAGAAAGGCGTTTCTGGGCTTTGCGCTTGCGATAGTGATGCTTGGTGAGCAACGGTTCAATGACTTGTAGAGCCGTAGCATTTGCTGCTCAATATCGGAGGGGTAGGGATTCATCTAAACACGGAAGGGAGGAACGCTCAGGCTACCACGAGATTCTGGATCTTATTTGATCCACGATCCTAACTGATTGATCTGCTTGATCTGCCAACCATGATCAATTTCCTGAGCATAATCAGCGCATAGGATTACCCATTCAGGTTTAAATAGGAAAGCTTACCTTTCGCGTGGCCCGTGTGATTGAAACTAAAAAACCTGTCCGATCGCTGACCAACATTGCCACCATCGTTGCGATTGCTACTCTGATCAGTAAATTGGCAGGGTTGGTCAGACAGCAGGCGATCGCCTCCGAATTTGGGGTGGGGGCTGCCGTTGATGCCTACAGTTTCGCCTACGTGATTCCGGGTTTTCTGTTTGTTTTGCTGGGCGGGATTAACGGCCCCTTCCATAGCTCAATTATCAGCGTTGTCCTCAAACGTCCCAAAGAGGAAGCGGCTCCGCTGGTTGAAACAGTCACAACCTTGGTCAGTGGGCTGCTGCTAATTTTGACGGCGTTGCTGATCATTTTTGCCGCCCCGTTGATTAAGCTGATTGCCCCCGGTGCGAGTGCAGAGGTGCAGGCGATCGCCACAGAGCAATTTCAGATTATGGCTCCCTTGGCGATGCTGTCAGGACTGATTGGGATTGGCTTTGGCACCCTGAATGCGGCTGACCAATATTGGCTACCCTCAATTAGCCCCCTGCTTTCTAGCCTGACGGTAATTATTGGCATTTGGTTTTTCTCGGATACCTTTGGCCCGGTTGTTCTGGCTTGGGGAACCTTGGCCGGCGGTGTGTTGCAGTGGTTAGCCCAAGTGCCTGCCCAGTGGAAATCAGGCATGGGAAAGCTGCGCCTCCGGTTTGACTTTAACCGCCCAGAGGTGAGAGAACTCGGTCGGCTGATGGGGCCAGCCACGCTGTCGTCGGGGATGCTGCTGTTTAGCGTTTATATCAGCCTGTTTTTTGCCTCTCAATTGCCAGTCGGAGCCGCCTCAGCTTTGGGTTATGCTCAACTGCTGTTTCTCACCCCTTTGGGAATTATCTCGAATGTGATCCTGGTTCCCTACATGCCAATTTTTTCGCGGCTGGCGGCCCCAGCCGATTGGCCAGAATTGAAGCAGCGGATTCGCCAAAGCCTAATCCTAACTGCCCTGACCATGATGCCTTTGGGTGCACTGATGGCTGCTCTGGCCTTGCCAACGGTGCGGATTGTTTATGAACGACGAGCCTTTGACCTGGCCGCTTCTTCCTTGGTGTCTTCTTTGCTGCTGGTGTACGCGGTTGGGATGTTTTTCTATTTAGCTAGAGATGTCCTGGTCAGAGTATTTTATGGGCTAGAAGACGGCAATACTCCGCTCAAAATCACCCTCTGGGGCTTGGTCTTTAACTTGGTTTTTTGTTTTTCGTTTACGAAGGCATTTGGAGCGGCAGGGCTAGCGATGGCGACTGTTGGGGTCAATTTAGTTTCGCTGCTAGCGCTGCTGTGGATTTTGAATCGCCGCTTAAAGGGCTTGCCTTGGCGAGCGATGGGCGGGCCAATTCTAGGGATTGGGCTAGCCAGTATTGTGAGTGGATTAGCCACGTCGGGAATGCTCTGGCTCAGCCAACACCTGCTCGGCACTGAGGGGTTATTGATTCAGCTCTTGCAGTTGGGGCTGGCTGGCTTAGTCGGCACAGCCGTGTTTGCGCTCTGCCTTTGGCCGCTTAAACTGCCAGAAGTGAGCTTTTTCAGCGATCGCATTCGCTCAAAATTGCCCTTCAAACCATAAGGCTTGTGCCAGGTTCATCAGTCAAGAGCTTTTGATGAGAGCATTTTGAGCAGCTTCGCCAAAAAAGCGGCAAGGACAATATTTTATCTCTTCATCTGTCCTTTAGATCTGCTGCTTACAATGCCTCTTTAAGGGCAAACTGCTCAATTCTAAAAAAACAGGTTTAATCTGATTGGGTGTGTCAATCAGATTAAATCTGATGCTGACTAGACCTCTCGCACGAACCATTATTGTTAACGATCTTTCGCCCCCCTAGCCCCCCAATTTTGGGGGGAACCGGATCTGAAGTCCCCCAGAATTGGGGGATTTAGGGGGCTTTTTGGGATTCATGCAAGAGGTCTAATGTATTTGATCCTTGCGTCATTTAAATCGTTTAAATGACCTGAGTTTTGTCTGATTCTTATGAATCTGATTTTTGTTTAGAGAATTTTAGTTAACCAACATTTTCAAACTTCACACTGCAACACTCTGGAAATTACCGATCGAACCTTAGATAGCTGACTGATCTTCGCGATCGCAGCCATTACAAGTTAGCTAAATCAAATCTGAAAGCACCTTAAAGTCAGGTAAAAGACGATGAGAACAACGCTTAGAAGCACTGTTGTCAAGACTGAGTTCCCCGCCGAAATTATGGCAAAACTTGATCAGGGCAGCTATTTTGTTCTAGATCGATTTAAGGATAAACAGAAGCTATATTGTCTTGCCAGAGAAGTTATCCTGGACGGGATTGAAAAAATAGCTGGAACTGAGTGTCGCCGCTTAGTTGAAAGAGATGGCTTGTGTAATATGCATCATTACTTCCCTGTCGATCAACTGGCTGATCTAGATTTATTTGTCAAGGGAAATTCATGCATCAAGGAAGTAATCTTACAACTGTCTTTCAATATTGGCAGAGATGACTTGAGGATTCCAGGTCAATTTTTTCTGGAAGAAAACCCTTTTGCCTTCAAAATTAGCTACCCACATCGGATTGCTATGCAATCAAGGGTCACAAATGCAGAATATCATCAAAAATACAGCAAATTAAGAAAGAAAATAGCCCTGCAAGAAAAGCGAAAACTTGAGTTGAGACAAAAATCGGAAGATTGGCGAGACTCAAACAGAAACAATCTACTCAATACACTAAAAAATTTCAAACAGATAACGGCTGAGAAGTTTTTTGAACTCATTAAACTTGGTTCAAATCAAACGCTGCAAACTTATCAAGGCTTCGATCGGATTGCAAATCAACCTTACGCAGCCAAGGTACATCAACCGCATATCGATAGTTGGTATGGCGCTCCTCTGGGCGGAATCAGCCTTTGGTGGGCAATTGAAGGGGCGACAGAAGATAACGGTGTTGTTTTATATCCTGATTTTTTTGGCAAAGCAATTGATTTTGAGAATCTTGCCGCCAGCTCCAGCTATCTTCCGTTTGGAATTACATTGACCAAACCTTGCAAGATTCAAGTTAAAAATGGCCATGTTCTACTGTTTAAATACGACATGCTCCACAGCAGCCATTTAAATATTTCTGACTTCACAAGAGTTGCTATTGTGGCTCAAATCTACACTCAGTGTAAGTTTAATCCTGATTCAATTCATGAGCGAGGAACAGGCTTTCATTCCTCTGAAGACATCGCTAGCGGAAATTGGGATCATTTGGTTCAGATTTCGATGCGAGATAACTTTGGAGTGTTATACGAAGGCAGACAAAAACCTCATGTTGAAAAGCGAATATCAGTCAGAATCAACGTCGAGCTTGTGAATGGCATCCCGATTTGTCTATGCGACTCTACAACGCTCAGCCTTGGTGACAAGATGCTTGTTCGTCTGCAAAACAAAAGCATTATTGTGATTAGAACGATTGAAGGGCTGAGGGCGATCGATGCGATTTGCCCGCACATGGGAATTAATTTGATCGACGGATTTCACGATCAGCAAAATATTTACTGTCCAGGCCATGCCGTTGCTTATGGCTTGACGGATGGTTCTTCAAAATGCGACTTTCTCAAACTACAGGTTTATCGGGCTGACGATCGCGAAGGCAAAATTTTCTTGCAAAAACTGTGAGGCCGCTTTTATGCCTTTGGCAGCTAGAGATTTTGAATTGACAAAAGGAGCGACTCTATTTGATGAACATCGTCGAGTTTTTTGAATTTAGTGCTGGTCAGTGGCACTCTTCCCGGATAACTCATCATCTGGCCTTTAAGGCATCAGAAATGGGCGATTCCGATATTCAGGTAGATTATCTGGCTGCCGATCATCCAGCCATTACTGAACGGTGCAATTTTCATCAAATTGACCCTAATTTAGCGGTGGGTGGCTCTCATGTCCGCTGGCGGGGCAAAATGCAGTGGGATCGAGAAAGCGACAGCGATCACGAGGGAGAAACAATATTTGCAATTGTGCCCGATGCTGATGACCTCAGTCAGGGCAGGATGCTCCGCGATCGCGGCTATGCCGAAATTATGCCCGTTGTTGGTCTATACCACATGGATGAGCAAGGCGGGCTGGTATTAACGACTGAGTATGAATCAATGTCTGTGATTGAACGGATTTGGTTCACCAGCCCTAACCTACGCCTGCGCACCAGCGTTGTCAAACTTTATGGTGGCTTTAGTACGGCTGCCCTTTGTACCGAGATGCGGCTTGAGGATGCTTCAGAGTCTAAGCTTCAGATAAATAGCGGTTTAGAAATATCCGCTCTGCAATCAGAGGCTGCCCCCCCAGCCAGTTCATTTCATTCCATGCTGGGTTGGTAAAGCTGAGAGCATCATTGATTCAGGGAAGCTAACGGCTCAGTAAGTGCTTGTTTTTGAGCAATAATTAATTCCTGAATTCCTTTCTCGGCTAGGTCTAAAATTTGGTTGAGTTGAGAGCGGTTAAAGCTGCCTTCTTCCGCCGTACCTTGGACTTCTAGAATTTCTAAGCCCTCAGTCATCACCACATTGCAGTCTACGCTGGCGACGACATCTTCTGGGTAGTTCAAATCTAGGAAGGCTTCGCCTTCTAGTAGCCCCACCGAAACCGCCGCCACATGATGACGAATTGGCGATCGCTCTAACTCCCCAGCTTTCAGCAACGTATTCACTGCATCCACCAAGGCCACAAATCCTCCCGTAATCGCGGTTGTGCGCGTACCGGCATCGGCTTGTAGCACATCGGCATCTACCAGTAGAGTGCGCTCTCCCAAGGCTGGTAAATCAAGGGCAGCTCGCAGACTCCGGCCCAGCAAGCGCTGAATTTCTTGGGTGCGCCCAGACAGCTTCATTAATTCTCGCTCTTGGCGTTGCGGGGTGGCAGAGGGCAGCATCCGATATTCAGCCGTCAGCCAACCCTGCCCGCTCCCCTCTAAGAACCGAGGCACCCCCGGTCGGATTGTGACGCTGCACAAGACCTGAGTATTGCCGCAGCGGGCCATCACAGAGCCGGGGGCAAACTGGGTAAACCCCCGCTCGAAGCTGACCGGACGGAGCTGATGCGATCGCCGACCATCAGGACGTTGCCAACCCATAACTGCTTTGCCTCCCAAGTGCGTGCCCACAGCGGGGGCTTCCTAACAAAATTTATCACCTTGTTGACTGATAAATACATATAGTGTTGACTAAGGGAGAATTAAGGAAGAACACGCTAGATTTACGATTAAGTTTACCTATGGTTTCTCAGGTCGAAGTTCGTAATTTGCCGGTTGAGCGCCGCTTACCCTACAGCTTAGAAGGGTTAGTGCAGGTGTTTACCTGTGGTCATCGCAGTTTCTTTACAAACGTGATGTCCCAAGCGCTGACGATCGCCGGTCAGGGGACACCCGTCCTGGTGGTGCAGTTTCTCAAGGGCGGCATTGAGATGGGGCCGAATCGCCCGATGCGGCTGGGCGAAAACTTAGACTGGCTGCGCTGCGATGTCCCCCGCTGTATTGACACCCCCAACTTAGAGCCAGAGGAGATGCAGGCCCTGTTAGACCTTTGGCATCATACTCGCAGCGTGATTCAGGCAGGCAAATATGCGCTGGTTGTTTTAGATGAACTCAGCTTGGCGATTCATCTGGGGTTGATTCCGCAGGCAGAGGTATTAGAGTTATTAGAGCAGCGCCCTAGCCACGTTGATTTGATTCTGACTGGCCCCGAAATGCCGCAAGCCATTTTAGACGTGGCTGACCAAGTGACCGAATTCCGTCGCAGCTATCGCAGCTAGCCAGCTCTCTTGATTCAAGCACCATGATTAAAAACGACACCTGGATTACTCAAATGGCCGCTCAAGGATTGATTAGCCCCTTTGAGCCATCTTTGATTCGGCAAGTCGAGACAGAGGCTGGGCTGCGCCGGGTGATCAGCTATGGGCTATCTTCCTACGGCTATGACATTCGGCTCAGCGCCAAGGAATTTCGGGTGTTTCGTCACGTCCCCGGCACGATCGTTGACCCCAAAAATTTTAACCCCGCCAATTTAGAACCCGCCGCCTTGCACAGTGATGATAGTGGCAGCTATTTCATTTTGCCCGCTCACTCCTACGGTTTAGGGGTTGCCCTCGAACACCTGTCTGTGCCAGAAAACGTCAGCGTAATCTGCATTGGCAAGTCTACCTATGCTCGGATTGGGCTGATTGCTAACCTCACCCCAGCCGAAGCTGGCTGGCGGGGGCATTTGACCCTAGAATTTTCCAATTCTTCCAGCGCCGACTGCCGAATTTACGCCAACGAAGGCATTGTCCAGCTTTTGTTTTTTGAGGGCGACCCCTGTAATATCAGCTACGCCACTCGCCAGGGCAAATACCAAGATCAGCAAGAGGCCGTGACGCTGGCTCGGATCTGAGCCGCATGAACTTTCGCTGGTTGGGACAGATCGGGCGGCAAGGGTTGGGAGCGATCGCCTTTTATACCGGCATTCCGATTCCCCATACTTGGGCGCTGGAATTCACTGGCATTGCCCGTTGGGCCCCTTGGGTCGGGCTGCTGATTGGGGCAGGGTTGGGGCTATTCAATCTGCTGCTGTCACATTTGGGCGTTCCGGTCTGGCCGCGCAGCGTTTTGGTGGTTAGTCTGTGGATTGCGATTACGGGGGGGCTGCATTTGGATGGCGCAATGGATACCGCCGATGGCCTGGCGGTGCTTGATCCAGCCCGTCGGTTAGCAGTGATGGCAGATAGCCGCACAGGGGCCTTTGGGGTGATGGCTGCGGTGATCATTTTTAGCTTGAAAACCACAGCTTTGATCAGTTTGCCGGGGACTGCGTTAGAGCCATTAATATTGGCAACCGTTTGGGGACGGTGGGCGCAGCTATGGGCGATCGCCCGTTACCCTTACCTCAAGCCGACCGGCAAAGGGGCGATGCACAAAGCCAACCTTAAACTGCCCTGGGATTTAGTAATCGGTTCAATTCCCGTGCTTGGATTAACAGTTGGATTAGCGATCCAGCAGGCAAATGCATTGAATCCTCTTAGCCAATCTTTGGTTGGATTCGCGATCGCCCTTGGCCTCTCTGCCTGGTTCAATCACAAACTGGGCGGGCAAACGGGGGATACCTATGGAGCGATCGTCGAATGGACAGAAGCCTTATTACTCTGCTGCTTAACAGTTCCTTGGCTTTAAACCTTTACCAGCCTACGTCAATTGGAATGAAATTATTTTTTGAAACTCCTGTGGAGTAAAGTTTTTAATCGCTAACTGTAATTGGTTTAAGTTTGAAGCACCATATTATTTTGCTTAGGTATAGATATGGTGTGAGTCTCCGCGCTATAATCTTTAATCAATGCAGGCTGTTGCGGGTTCAGCAGCTAGAGGTGACCAGGTAGATCAGCGCAAGGTGCGAAAACTTGCTCCTACCAAGAATTCCAAGCTACCGCTTAATTAACTTCCAGCTTAGTTGGCGGCGAAGGTTTAGATTTCATGACCGTAGGTAACGGAGCACCGTAGTTGCCTGATTTAACTGCTAGCCATTCTGAGCAAGGCAGTCCGCTCCTGCCCGTCAGACTTAGCTGCGCTTGACCGCTCTTTCAATGCCATCTGTGCTAGATCGCTCTTCCTGTTTTCCAGTTATTGTTACTTCTCAGCTTTACCCGCAAGATTTGAGCACAGAAAATCTTGCGGCTCGGTGGTTAAAACAGTCACTGATCGTACCCCTGTTGGCTCTTGTAGGCGTCAGTATTCAATCGGTGCTTTTGAGCCATTCAACCCAAAAGCAGTATCAGTTTAAGGCCGTTCCAATGTTTTTTGGGTTTGGGCTGAGGGGAATATCAGCCGCTGCCCATTGCTATTTGCCTCCCTAAGTGAAGGATTTCGAGGAAATTTAATGACCAAACAAATAATTATTGCCGAGCAGCATCGGATTGCTGCTGTTTTTGCCGAAGATCAAATTGAAGAAATTATTGTGGCGACGGGTAGCCACCAAGTGGGGGATATTTACCTGGGGATTGTCGAGAACGTTCTGCCTGGGATTGATGCTGCTTTTGTCAACATTGGTGATGCTGAGCGGAACGGATTTATTCACGTCACTGATTTGGGGCCGGTGAGGCTAAAGCGGAGTGCCGGAGCGATTACTGAATTGTTGGCTCCCCAGCAAAAAGTGCTGATTCAAATCATGAAGGAGCCGACAGGCAACAAAGGCCCCCGCTTAACCGGCAATATTTCTCTGCCGGGCCGGTATTTGGTTTTATTGCCCTATGGACGTGGGGTGAACTTATCGCGGCGGATTCGGAATGAGAACGAGCGCAATCGGCTGCGGGCGCTCGGAATTTTAGTCAAACCTGCGGGTATGGGTTTGATGGTTCGCACCGAAGCCGAAAATATTCCAGAAGACTCAATCTTGGAAGATCTAGAGTCTCTGCAAAAACAGTGGGAACTGGTGCAGCAGCAGGCCAGTTCTACGCGTGCCCCAGCCTTGCTGGGGCGAGATGACGATTTTATTCAGCGGGTGCTGCGGGATGTTTACAATGCTAACGTGAACCGGATTGTGGTTGATTCTGCGGCTGGCTTGCGGCGGGTTAAGCAGCAGTTGATGAACTGGAATAGCAACCGCTTACCCCAAAATGTGCTGATTGACCATCACCGCGAGCCTAGCCCAATTTTGGAATATTTCCGGGTTAATGCGGCGATCCGCGAGGCGCTCAAGCCCAGGGTAGATTTGCCTTCCGGTGGCTACATTATTATTGAGCCAACCGAAGCTCTAACGGTGATTGATGTTAACTCTGGCTCTTTTACGCGATCGGCGACAGCCCGCGAAACCGTTTTGTGGACAAATTGTGAAGCTGCGACTGAAATTGCCCGTCAGTTGCGTCTCCGCAATGTAGCTGGCGTAATTATTGTTGATTTTATTGATATGGATTCCCGCCGCGATAAGTTGCAGGTGTTAGAACATTTCAATAAAGCCCTCAAGGCAGACAAGTCGCGTCCCCAAATTGCCCAACTTTCAGAGCTGGGTCTGGTAGAACTGACTCGGAAGCGGCAGGGTCAGAATATTTATGAACTGTTTGGGCGCACCTGTACCACCTGTGGTGGCTTAGGGCATCTGGTGCATTTACCGGGCGAGTCAGCCGAAAGTCCGGGTGAAATGGTTGAGCGCTATATTCCAACTCGAACCATTGATCGCAGCGCTGACTACGCCGCCGCTCGCCTGCCCGAACTGCCGATCGCCCGCAGCGATGATTTTGGCGATCCCTCAGAGGATTTACAGGAGCTTGACTTAACGGGTCATCCCAGCTATCAAGATCGGGGCAACAATCGCCGCCGCCGTCGTTTCCGGGATGCACCAGCGGCAAAGGTTGCTCCCCGTTCATTGGCTCCAATTGCTGCGGCTGCGCCCGCGATCGCAGAACCGCTGCCAGAGGAAAACGGTCAGCCCCGGAATGGCAATCCAACTGAAACGGGCGATCGCCGCCCCAGCCGCAACCAAGTTGCCCGCAGCAAGCCGCAAGAGCCGGCCGAAGTTGTTTCAGTCGTGATGACGGCTGAAGAACAAGACGTCTACGCCATGATGGGCATCTCGCCGCTGATTTTGTTTAATGGTGAGGTTAAAAATCCCCGCTCAGCCGTTGTGGCAGTCTCTCTGCCCGGACAGTCGCCAGTTTTACCGCCGACCAGCTCTCGCTCATCCTCTAGGGACGTAGAGGTTAGAGAACAAGAAGACAAGGTTGAAGATGCGCTGACTGTTGAGCCTAGCGCAGCCAGCCAGCCACCTGATCAGACAGAAGCTCCAGTGGCGATCGCCGACTTGATCGTGGCATCGCCAGTCGAGCCAGCCGAACCAGAGTCCGAAGAAGCGAGTGAACCGACTAATCGCCGCCGCCGTCGGCGCTCATCGGCAACTGGAGGAGAGCAGCTTTCCTTAGAAACTTGATTGTCCTAAATTTGTTAGGAGTTACGCAATTGCCCCCTAAATCCCCCAATTGTGGGGGACTTCAGAAGTTACTCCCCCCAAATTTGGAGAGCCACTGTGTATTCCTAGCGGAACGCTCCGCGAGGCGGCGGGTTCCTCGACTTAAAGCAAGTGGCGTGGGTTGGGGGGCGAAAAAATTCAAGAACTCACCCAACTGCTTAAGTTACTATTTGTGATGAATTTAAGTGGCCTGGGTTTTGCCCAGGCCACTTGCATAGTCCCTTGAACCCACATTCCGCTGTTTGAAGAGGTCGCCAGAGAATTAAAATGTAGCCAAATTGATGCTAGCGAGCAAAGAGGCTGCCATCAGGTCAGAAATAAGCGTAGAGAATCTAGACCATCTGGGGATTGTCGCGGGATTGATCGATGAGATAGGTATCGTTGAGCGATTGAACGAGCGGCTAGGAATCGACCCGAGAGAAAAAGTGAGCCCAAGCGTGGTCATGAAAGCGATGCTGTTGAATGGATTGGGGTTTGTGTCAGCCCCACTGTATCTATTCGAGGAATTCTTCAAATACACTTTTGCAGAATCAAGGAGTGAATATGGGGGAGTGTCGCAACGGTGGCTCCTGATTGAAAGTGAGCAACAGCGTAAATCAGACCTCAAACAATTGAGCCAGAAGCTTGAGCAATCTCAGCAAAATGCTCAGCAAGACCTTCAGCGGTTATCTAGCCAAGAATTTGCCTGCCCCGCCGATGCCATGAGTGCGGCACAAACCGTGTCTTTCAGACCACGGAAAAACGTCACGATGACAAAGCCGGAAAGCCCAATAAAGCAGATGTGCCTGAGCGCGTGAGCTATCGAGTGACAGGAACGATCATCCCGATGGACGACGAGATTGAGGCGCAACGGATTTGCTGTGGTCGATTGATTCTAGCGAGCAATATTCTGAATCCAGAACAGTTAAGTGCAGATGATGCCTGACCAGTTAGGTAAGCCCACTGCCTCGCCGACGATGCGTTGGGTGTTTCAGTGTTTTATGGCAGTGCATCTTGTCGTTTTCAAGGGGTTATGCAGGTTGTTAATTTGACCGATGAGCGACAGCATATTTTGCGGTTTTTCACTCAGGCTTGTCGCTGCTACTATCTCCTCCCTGAGCCAGATTTCTAATTATTTCTAACGCTCCCCAAACAGCGGAGTGTAGGATGTTACGGGGAGCATGGTCTTTGCGAATGCGAGAAGCATCTTCTATGAAGACCACGTCCAGGCACCAATGCAGTTGATTTTCAACTCCCCAATGGGCGCGAATATAGCGAGCAAAAGTTTGGGCATTGGTGCTGAGTGAACTGAGGAAGTAGCGGGTCTCGGCGGTGTCCTGATTCCACAAGCGACAGGTATCGTGCGAAGGAATGCCGCTGGGCAAGGCCAGCAAGGATTTGAGCCAACCGCGTTTGGCGTTACCGTAGGTCTCGATCGCCACTCAACTGTCTATATATCCAACCGAGCCAGGATACCCTAGTCTCAAACCCGCCACACCCAACTGCTCACATCGCTTTTTTTGAATGATTAAGTCTCTCTTTTGACTGATGTAGCATACACATCAGTCAGAGTATCAATGTTTTATGAGCAGAGCTGACAAAAACGGCTGGTTAAAGTTGAGGCAAATCAATCGAAGCAATTACGGTAAGAGTAAACCGACAGAATTGCGAAAGCGTCTAAGACTGAAAATACATCGACTAGAAGTACATCAGAATTTGACTTTTCTTGATCTGAAGCAACGGGCGATCTGATCAAGTTTTAGACATAGCAAAGCAAGTCAACCCTGATTCTAAACGAGTAAACAATCGCTAGCAACCGATCTCGCTGAAACACTTCTCAAGTTACGTGGGGAGAAGTGAAATCATCGAATAGCGAATAGACCAGTAGAGTCAGTAAAAAACTTGTAAAGTCTGACAAAATATAGCTTGTGGAGAAAAAAAATTATGAACCTAAACGATCGTGAATCATTGACTCGAATTGTCCATCGGACATATAAAGATACCGTAGGCAATCTTTATACGGAGTATAAAGATGCTAAAGGTAACATCTACACAGAATATAAAGATATTGATGGGAATGTTCATGTCTATGAAGGTGGATTTCTAGAGGGTCAATTGGTGGAGGAACAGATCCAAGCTGTCCGAGCAGAACGGGCTGACGTAAACCTATCTAAGGGCTTACTGATTGGTGTGATTGTCGCCTGTGTAACCGGTCTAACTGCAGGATTAATCTACTTTTTAACTGGGCCAAACAATCCACAGCCCGTATCTGTGACGAATGTGCCGACTTATGAAAGCACCCAAGCACCTAGTCCGGAGATTCGGGTGGTTGAGCAACCCGTCCTCGTACCAGTACCCCAAACCCAAGCTCCTAAAGTAATGCTTAAAGACACTAACCTCGGCAGCCCAAAGACACTAACTTCGGCGGCCTAAAGACACTAACTTCGGCACCCAAATGACAGCAACCTCGGCGGGTCATTTTTGAGAAACTTCGGCAGGTAATAT
>JAESGG010000124.1_pt1 | contig 19577 bp, 15 predicted proteins | sample 9266231 | NCBI WGS metagenome assembly JAESGG01 (sample SAMN14515337, study PRJNA621664) | algae metagenome | isolation source: Aphanocapsa sp. GSE-SYN-MK-11-07L and co-occurring heterotrophs from wet... | place: USA: Grand Staircase Escalante National Monument, Utah | collected 2006-04-16 | reverse complement strand
CACGAACTTGACAGACTCCGGTTGAACTCATGGTTTCCAAGTCGTCTCGTTCTGCATCGTTGAGATGGATTTCGACCCGTTGCATACTTGAATTAACGTTGCATTACTTCTTATCTAGTCTACTAGGGCGATCGCCTGCCGAAAATTCCGCTCCGACTCGCCAATGTATTTGTCGTAGAGCCGGCCGGCATCCAGCTTTAACAGCGGCAGTTGCCAAGACTGGGCGATCGCCTTGGCTGCCATTGATTTGCCGCAGCCTTGAATTCCCAAAATTAAGATTCCTTTCGGCGGCTTCAGGTTGAGGGCTTGAGCTTGGGCTGTATAGCCAATTTTCGCTTGACTGAGCCAGCGCTTCAGACCAGCAAATCCACCCAGATTTAGCGGCTTATTCTCAACCGGAAAATACTCTAGCACTCCCCCAGCCTGGATAATCTGCGCCTTCCGGCGCAGAATGCCCCTCACATCTTGGGCCGTCAGCTGATTATCTTCCATCGCGGCATAAACAATCATCTGGCGAGCTTGCCGCAGGGTCATCCCCGCCAAAGCCTGGACAAAAGCGCCAACATCCTGTTCGGTCGGCTCAACCTGTAACTGTCGCTTTGCTTTCAGGTTGCGGATTACCTCCCGCACCACGACTAACAGTTCTTCTCTGGCTGGCAGTTTGAGGTCGTAGAAGAAGGCATCGCGGGTGATCTCCTGGGGCAGGTTAAGGTTCTCGCCCGTCAGCACAATCGTCGAAGTAGTGTAGGAGAAAACTTGCAGGACTTCCCGCAACTGCCGAATCACGGTGGCATCATCGAGGTGGCGGCTCAAATCCTTAAGCCAAAAAATGCCCTTTTGCGATGTCTCGCGGATGTACTTGAGCATCTGGGCAGGCTCAGTTGTATTTTCCAGTCCCCTTGGGTTCTGACTACCAGCAGGAGCGTAATCGTTCACCCAAGGCGCTTGAGCAGAAGTCAGCGATCGCGTTAAGCCCTGGGTGATGCTCCACTCAAACAGGGCAATATTCATATCTTGGGCAACCGCTTGCAGGAGAGTTTGGACTCGTTCTTCTTCTAGGGTGGCGATCGCAATTAAAGGCTGAAAAGACAAAATTAGGGTTTGGATATCGCGAGTTCGGTTCATCATCAGGGAAGGCAACAATACGTCCAATTTTAGCAATCAGTTTGGCGATGGGCGATCGCGGAGGGCTGATTTAAAGCTATAAATAAAGACTGGGCCAATTAGATCAAGTGACTGCTGGAGATTTGCTATGAGCCGTGTGTGCCAATTAACGGGCAAAAAAGCCAATAATGCCTATGCTGTTTCCCACTCCCACCGTCGCACTAAAAAGGTGCAAGAGGTGAATCTGCAATGGAAGCGGCTATGGTGGGCTGAAGGCAAGCGGTTCGTAAAGCTTCGCCTGTCTACAAAAGCAATCAAAACCCTGGAAATCAAGAGCTTGTCTGCGTTTGCCAAAGAAGCAGGCATCAATCTAAACAAGTTTTAGCCAAGGTTTACTCAAAATTCAAAGAATGAAGGGTAGCAGGGTTTTTAACTGCTGCCTATTTGTTGTTTTTATTTCCAAACTTGATCAGCCGTAGTAGTGTTTCAGCGATACTTTGTAAATCTATTTCAGCCTTACCTCAATCCGAAAGGGTTGCTGATTGACCCTTGCGATCGGCTCCGCTTTGCATTGCCGCTCTTGCTCTGTACGATTCTGCTAAATTTGGGGCTTACCCACCTCTATACTCTAGTAGATACCTTAGCGGCTGGATTGACTAATCCCTCTCCAAATCCGTTCTTGCGAGGAGCATTGAGCGGTGGGTTTTGGGGAGGAGCCAATGCTGTCTTGCAGTGGCTCTTAATCCGCCGATATATTCCCGATCAGAAATGGATTGTGGCAGTCTTAACAGGATGGATTCTGATTCATGTAGGCGTTGCAAATGTCAGTGACATCTTGGTTGATTCGGGGAAATTTGGGATCCAGCCGGAGCAAAGTTTATTTTTTGTGGCTCCATCTCCAGAGATTCAATTCCTAGCAGAGTTGATCAGTTCCCCTTTATATCTAGTCTCTGGGGTGTTGGAGTGGCTTGTCTTACGCCGCTATGTGGGGTCAGCAGCTTGGTGGATTGCTTTGCAGTTATTTTCCTGTTATCTAACTCTTGGTTTGCACTTACAGTATTACTTTGGCGCTGCCGCATTATTCGGGCCTCTGCATCTAGATTTTTTTGTTTTCCAGAATACGATTTACATCCTGATTTTCTCCATTGGCTTTTGCTTTTTCGTTTGGAGTCGGGGGCAGTCAACCAGTTCAGACCCATCCCTAGCTGTTTCCCCTCTCACATCTGCACCTCAAGTTAATGGATTTTGGCAGACAAATCAGCTAGTGATCGCTCTTAAACGACACCTGAGTGAAGCATGGCAAGTAGAATTCTCCTGTCCCGAACCACTCACCTATTTGTTAGGCGTTGATCGCAGCGGCACTATCGTTGACTGTTTGGCAGCAAATCAAACTGCGGCGACTTGGATTGACCAAACGCCCTTGCGGCTGCTCATCTCATCTGGGGAGACTGGAATAGACAGTCAACCTCCCCTAGCGCGCATCCAAGTCAGCTTTGATTCATTAGGACACTTGCAGATCCACAACTGCCGTAATGTCTCTATTGTTGAGATGGCGGCTGTGTTGTTGGTTAGGAACTTTTATTAGTCTTTATCCAACTTGGTGGCATCTTTAATCCGGTCTTCTGTGTAACGCCTAGAGATTTGATCAACGCTATTTGTTGATTGGTTTGAGGTTAGGACACATTTGCCCAGCGAGTGAATTCATTATGTTTTCCAGATCGCTACAACCATGATAAAAAAACCTGTCTAATCAGATAAAGTGTTTTTCCTCCTTGCTGAGGATAAGCTGGTGTGTTGCAACTTTTGTGATAACATTAGGGGATAATAAAGCTTACAAAGCAATGCAATTGGGGCAATTATGCTTCTAAACGTTAGAAAACGGGGTAATTCACTTAGCGTCATTATTCCCAAGGAAATGGCGGCCAGTATGAACGTTGAGGATGGAGATAACCTCTTTGCGACAAAAACTCCTTCAGGGTATGAACTTTCAGCTTACGACCCTAATTTTGTCAAAAAAATTGAAGCTGCTCGGCGCGGTATGAAGAAATACCGAAATGCATTGATTGAGCTAGCCAAATGATCGAGCCCTGTTGGTTGGACATTCATGATGTCTATGCCATACACGGTGAAATTATTGCAGAGTCAGGAGGTGCCTCAGGCATTCTGAATCAAGGTGCGCTTGAGTCAACTTTAAGCAAGCCGATCAACTTGTATCACTATGGCGATGATGTCACTTTGTATATGCTGGCAGCGTCTTATGGCTATGGGCTGGTCAAAAATCACTGTTTTGTAGACGGCAATAAAAGAATTGCTCTGATTGCCGTTTACACATTTTTATCAGTCGATGGCATTGAGCTGACAGCTTCAGAGGTAGATGCAGTTAGCTTTTTCCTCGATTTAGCTGCCAGCCGTGAAACACAAGACCAAAGTATGGCGAAACTCGCAAACTGGCTACAACGTAATAGCGAACTGATCTGATTGCTTGAGTGGTGAGGGTTTGCATGGGCTGCCTTTGAGCAATTCTAAAATGAAATAGATTGCTTAGTTGTCGGCTGGTGCTTCACAGATGAGTGGTTTGTCTGAGACTCACGATCTACGATGGTGTACTTGCCATTGCCAAGGTGATACTTGGCGAACCTGTCTTAAGCTTCAGTAATCCGTTAAGCCAATGTTAGTCTGTAATCTAATGCGAGACAATCTCTATCGCGCATGATTATTTGGTTGAATGGAGCCTTTGGGGTTGGTAAAACCCAAACTGCCTTCGAGCTAAACAGTCGAGTCCCTGGTAGTTTTATCTTCGATCCTGAACAAATAAATTGGTTTTGCCCTGCGTAAAGTTGTACCGCGCTCAATGCGGAAAGACTTCCAGGATCATCCAGTCTGGCGCGAGTTTACTTACCAAAGTTTACGCTACGTGGCCGAAAACTTTTCTGGCCCAATTATTGTCCCAATGACCGTCGTTAATTCTCTCTACTACGACCAAACCGTAGGCATGTTACTTAGAGAGGGGTTTCAGGTGCATCATTTTACGCTACTCGCTTCTCGCAGTACGGTTTTGCGGCGATTGCAACGACGAGGTGATGGCAGGAACTCATGGGGTGCCCACCAACTTGATCGATGCTTAGAATTTCTGTCAGATCAGAAGTCTGAAATTCATCTCGACACAGAGAAAAAAGCAATTGAGACTGTTGCAGAGGAAATTGCTGGTCACGCCGGGCTTGAGCTGAAACCTCCAACTTGGCATCCAATCCTGCGTCCTTTAAAGCGGATGATTGTGCAAATCCGCCACATTCGCTGATTGTCGGTCAACTTTAGAGCGCGCGATCGTCAAGCATCTGTTTTACAGACTCAGTTGCCGTGGCAATCATGGGGATGCCAAAGCTGGCTGTTAATTCTGCGGGTGGAGCTTGGCGAGTTGGCGTGTCTAGATATTGCCCCGTATGAATCGCTGGCACGGCTTTCATCTGATGACTAACGCTGTAGTAGCGATGGGTCTGCTGATTGTTTCCTCGTTCTTGCAGATGCTCATCTGCAATTTTTTTGCGCAGCTTGACGATCGCATCTAGAATCGCCTCCGGGCGAGGGGGGCAGCCGGGGATATACACATCAACCGGAATCAGTTTGTCTATCCCTCTGACGGCCGTGGGCGAGTCAACGCTGAACATGCCGCCCGAAATCGTGCAGGCCCCCATGGCCATCACGTATTTGGGTTCCGGCATTTGCTCATACAGACGCACTAGGGCCGGTGCCATTTTCATCGTGATTGTGCCAGCCGTAATAATTAAATCAGCTTGACGGGGACTCATGCGCGGAAACACGCCTAATCGATCCAAGTCAAACCGAGACCCCAAGGTGGCGGCAAATTCAATGAAACAGCAGGCAGTCCCAAACATCAGCGGATACAAGCTAGACAACCTGGCCCAGTTATAGACATCGTTGAGGTTAGCCAGAAAAATGTTCTCAGAAAGCTGGGGTGGAATCTGGAGATCATTAACCGGATTGCTGACCTGATTCGAGTCCAGATCGGAAGTGGTAGGAAAATTCATGACTATTTCTCCTTCAGCTTTTTCCTAATCACATTCTAGGCTGCCTCCCAAAGACTGATCTGCCCAAGGGTTGCGATCAATCTCTCAGCCTTTTTAAGCTCAACCCTGATCGTTAACCAGCAGCCGATCCGCTAATTAGCTGGCTGGTGCTAGTTAACGATCAGGAAACACAGTGCATGATTTTTATCACGTGCTTTTTACGTTTGACTCTCCGAACTTACCCCCACAACTGCGAGAATGATTCAGCACGTTCACGAGCAATAAGCTTTTTATGAGATGCAATTACTTTGTTCGTTAAGCTACGCAACGAAGTCGGAGATTTAAATATTGCTTTGAAGTCAAAATTTTCTCCACCTGCCTCCTTGAATTCACCATTCAAATCAATGATTAAATCGCCTAAGATTACATGAATACATTTGAGAAGCCTTTCTTTCTGAGCAGAGTCTTGATAAAAGCTTTCTGGTTTTTTATAGAAAGCTTTACCAACCTCATCATCTGACAAAACTTCAGAAAGAAGATAAAGCAAGAAAAATTTAGTAATCTGATAGCCACCAAATAATGAAGGTTCAACCTTTGGTAAGTCTCTTTCTATTTCTTTGTATAGATCAAATAAAACTACAATTCTCCCTCCACTAACTTCTGGACGAGCAAAGATTTCTTGATGTAAATCATCAAATATCTTGCTATATCTCTGAACAGACCAAGGTCGCTTTAAATCAAAGGAAAGTAAAATTTGTCCAGCGAGCGTATTTTCAATTACTGCTCTTTGCCCAGGTTCATCTCCACGCTTAATCTCATAGAAATAATCTGGATAGGATTGATCAATTTCTTGTTGAAGTCTAACTTGAGTTTGTGTATTAGACCTGAAATCTCTAGCTTTAATTCCATTCTGATTATTACTATTGTAAGTAATTCTTGAAATCAGATCCGATTGATTAGCACTCACTTGAATAATTCGAGTTAGTATTCTTAGATCTTGAGTAACTTTTGCTTTATTTCTGTAGAGACTTGATACCGTTTGACAACCATTTACTACGGAATATCCTTGAATTTTTACTTTGTCTTTATCTAAAGTATCTAATTTATCACAAATGATGGTTATTCCGTTATGGTAAAGCAGAAAGTTTCCGTGTTCAGAAGTATTGTCTATGCTCTTCCCAATATCCTTGTTAACCTTCGTTTTCTCTAGATCTTTTCTTAAGTTCAAATCAAAAATTTGTTGGTTTTCAATGCCTTCCATTTGAACTAAATCAACTGCTGATATTGGAGCAATCACAACTCTTGCAGTGTTACTAACATTATGTTCAAAATAGTCGTATCCAAAAACGTCAAAGGCAATTTCTGATGTTGCGGGTATTGCCTTCTCGCTAGGTACGTACATTTGAATAATGAGAGGCTTATCCCATACCTTGAGCTGAGTTGTCAGAGATGTAGCTTTTAGAAAACTCTCAGCATTATGATCTTTGACAGCATTCGTAACGAAAATTCCTCGAATCGTATATTTTGAGGATGTAAGAAGATCTTTATACTCAGTCAATAAATTCTTAAGCTGAGAGTTACCCGTTGTTGAAATCATTGATTGTACGCCTTCGGGTGTTTCTAATTGCTTTAAGCTTCCTACAAACTCTTTAAGCTGAGTGTCTCCCAAGGTTTTACTAGAATTTTGTACAGTCTTGGATTGAAAAATATCTATACATTCTTCATTCTCATTGACATAAATCCCATCAATTCCCTTATCTCCACGCCTATCACAAACAATGTTTTGGACTTCAATAATATCCAACCTATATATGTTTACTAGAAACCAACTTAAAAAGGCACTGGCTTCTTCACGACCTGGAACTTTATAGGGCTGAGCAATCTGAACAAGATTTGCGTAATCCAGACTAAGCATAAATTTTCATGTAAGGCAACACTAAATATTCTACAGAGTGTGAAATTAGCCAGTCCACCAATTTCTTCACAACCATGCCCTAATTGACTAAACCGAAGCCAGCTCACCAGATGTCACGAGACTTTGATTTTTCCTTAATCTGGCAATTGCCGTGCACGATAATGGAGACAGCCGTTGCATTAGCACCCTTCCTGCTTTGACTTTAACTTCTACCTCCTACGAAGCCAAAACCCAGGCGATCTCCCGCCAGCTTCTCTCTGCCACGCAAGAAAATCGCTCTTTTTTCAGCCAAATTCGTGACCAGATGCGTTGGGACGATAAGCTGCTGGCTTGGGCAATGGAAAATCCTGGCCTACGGGTGCAGTTGTTTCGGTTTATTGACTGTTTACCGGCTCTTGGCAGCAAAGCCGAAATTGCCCGCCACATGCAAGAGTATCTGGGCGACCCATCAGTGGAGCTACCAGCCGCCCTAAAAGGAATTCTCAACTTCACCAATCCTGACTCTTTACCGGGGCAGGTGGCGGCCACGACGGTGGCGACAGCGGTTGAAACCCTGGCCCACAAGTACATTTCGGGCGAGAATATTGCCCAAGCCCTTAAAACCATCGATCGCCTCCGCAAGTCTCGGATGACCTTCACGATGGATGTATTGGGGGAAGCGGTGATCACGGAAGCTGAGGCCCAGGCTTATCTGGATCGCTATTTGGAGCTGATGGAGCAGTTGAGCCAAGCAGCGGCAAGCTGGCGGACAGTTGAGCAAATTGATCGAGCCGATGGGGTCGCCCTACCGAAAGTACAGGTTTCCGTCAAGCTGACGGCGTTTTACTCCCAGTTTGACCCCCTAGATGAGCAGGGCAGTCGGCAGCGGGTGGGCGATCGCATCCGCCGATTGCTGCACCGAGCCAAAGAACTAGGGGTGGCGATCCATTTTGATATGGAGCAGTACACCTATAAGGACATCACCCTGGCGATTCTGAAAGAGCTGCTGATGGAGCCAGAATTTCGCGATCGCACCGACCTAGGCGTGACGCTGCAAGCCTATCTGCGCGATAGCTATCAAGATTTGCAGGACTTAATTGCCTGGGGCAAGCAGCGGGGCTATCCGCTCACAGTCAGATTGGTCAAAGGGGCCTATTGGGATCAAGAAACAATTACCGCCGTCCAGAAGGGCTGGGCCCAGCCGGTTTACAACCACAAATCTGACACCGATGCCAACTTCGAGCGGATGACAGAGCTGCTGCTGGAAAATCATCAGGTGCTCTACGCGGCGATCGGTAGCCACAACGTTCGCTCTCAGGCTAGGGCGATCGCGATCGCTCAAACCCTCAATATTCCTCGCCGCAATTTAGAGCTGCAAGTTCTGTATGGGATGGCGGATAAGTTGGCCAAAACGCTGGTTGATCAGGGTCAGCGAGTGCGGGTCTACTGTCCCTACGGCGAGCTAATTCCCGGCATGGCCTATCTGATTCGTCGCCTGCTAGAAAATACCGCCAATAGTTCCTTCTTGCGTCAGAGCTTAACGACAACTGATGCAGCTACCCTGCTGGCTGCACCGACCTTCCAGGCTGACCCGACGCTACTGAATTTAGCTCCCCATGCGTTTGCGAATGTAGCAGACGCTGATTTTGCCCAAGCAGAGCAAAAACAAAAGATCCAACAAGCTCTGCAAAGCGCGCGCCAGCAGTTGGGCAAATCCTACTCACCGCTAATTAACGGGGTCTGGACACCGACGATCGCCAGCACTGATTCCCTCAATCCTTCTGATCCAGCCGAGGTGATCGGGCAAGTCGGGTCTTTAAGCATTGAGCAAGTCGAACAGGCCATGCAAGCTGCCAAAGCGGCGTTTCCAGCCTGGAAGCGAACCCCAGTCAAACAAAGAGCTGCCATTCTCTACCGGGCGGCTGAGCTGATGGAGCAGCGCCGCCACGAGCTAAATGCTTGGATGGTGCTGGAAGTCGGCAAAACGGTTCGCGAAGCAGACCCGGAAATTTCGGAGGCGATCGACTTTTGCCGTTACTATGCCGATGAAGCGATTCGCCTAGAAGCAGGCTACAGCCGCGACTATCCGGGGGAGACAAACCACTATCACTATCAGCCCAGGGGCATTGCCGTGGTGATTTCGCCCTGGAATTTTCCGTTGGCAATTCCAACTGGGATGACGGTGGCGGCCCTAGCGGCTGGCAACTGTACGCTGCTTAAACCGGCCGAACCCTCGGCGGTGATTGCCGCCAAGTTAGCCGAGATTCTGGTCGAAGCGGGGATGCCAGCCGGGGTATTTCAATTCATTCCCGGTCGTGGTTCTGTAATTGGCCCCTATTTGACCCAGCACCCCGATGTGCATCTGATTGCCTTTACCGGTTCTCAAGAAGTTGGCTGTCAAATCTACGCTGAGGCAGCGATCATCCAGCCCGGTCAGCGGCATGTCAAGCGGGTGATTGCCGAGATGGGCGGCAAAAACGCGATTATTGTTGACCAAAGCGCTGACCTTGATCAAGCCGTGGCGGGAGTGGTGAAGTCTGCCTTTGGCTACAGCGGGCAAAAATGCTCCGCCTGCTCACGGGTGGTGGTTCTAGAGTCAATCTATCAAACCTTTGTGGAGCGATTGGTTGAGGCAACTAAATCGCTCAATGTTGGCCCCGCCGCCGACCCCAGCACCGAAGTTGGCCCGGTCGTGAATGCGGCTGCTCGCGATCGCATCCGTGACTACATTGCCAAGGGACAAACTGAAGCCAAATTGGCTTTGGCGTTACCTGCTCCAGAGCCGGGGTACTTTGTCGGCCCCACCATTTTTACGGAAGTGCCTGCCAACAGTAAACTGGCTCAGGAAGAAATCTTTGGCCCCGTTTTAGCAGTGATCAAAGCCGCAGATTTTGAGCAAGCCTTGGCGATCGCCAATGGCACCAACTACGCCCTGACTGGCGGACTTTACTCCCGCACGCCTTCCCATATCAATCGAGCCAGAGCTGAATTTGAAGTTGGGAATCTTTACATCAATCGGGGGATTACGGGGGCGATCGTTGATCGCCAGCCCTTTGGCGGCTTTAAGCTCTCTGGCGTCGGCTCTAAAGCCGGCGGCAGAGATTACCTGCTGCAATTCTTAGAGCCGCGCCTGATCACTGAAAACGTCCAACGTCAGGGTTTTGCCCCAATTGAAGGCGTAGATAACTAGAGGGCGTGAATCAACTGAAATTACCGGCTTTCTGCAAGTTATGAATAGTGAACCAAACAGCCCAGTCGCTCGCAAAAAAAAGACAATGTTGCTGCTGGGCTGGCGGATGATTCTGGGGATCAGTTTAGGGGTTGCTGCTTCAATATTGGGTTTACGGCAGTTGGGAATCCTCGAAAGAGCTGAGTTGAGTGCCTTTGATCTGTTTGTGCGCTGGCACTCACATTCCGCTCCAGACGATCGATTGCTGATTGTGGCTGTTACCGAAGAGGATATTGAAAAACTCGGTAAGTCAGACCAAACTCTTAATCTACTCCTGACAAAACTAGAGCAATATCAGCCTCAGTCGATTGGCTTAGATATCTACAGAGACTTGCCATCAGAGCCGGGGCATATTGAGTTACTGACCACCCTCCAAGTCAGCAATAATACGATCGCTGTTTGTCAAGCTAGCAGCAATCAGTCGACTGGGGTTGGGCCGCCGGCGACAGTTCCGCCTGAGCGACTGGGATTCAGCGATATTGTCGTGGATTTTGATGGTTTAGTGCGGCGCAATTTGTTGGCGCTGACGCCAGATCCAAACTCAAAATGTCAGGCGGCTAGTTCCTTCGCTCTCCAACTCGCCCTGCAATACCTTGGCAATCGAGGTTTGAATTGGCAAAAGACCCCTGAAGGGCACCTCCTGATTGGTTCCACCCGGTTCAGTCCATTAGAAAAGCAGACAGGTGGCTATCAGTCGGTTGACTCACGAGGATACCAGATCCTACTCAACTATTCCTCGCCTCAAGTTGCCCAGCAAGTCTCAATGAGCCAGGTTCTGGCAGGAAACATTAACCCCAGTTGGGTCAAAGACCGAATTGTTCTGATTGGCGTTACGGCGCTGAGTGGAAATGACTTTTTCTTTACTCCCTACACCGCCGGTCAGCAGAATTTTCGGATGGCTGGGGTAGAGGTTCATGCCCAAATGGTGAGTCAAATCTTGAGTGCAGTTTTGGATCGCCGCCCTTTAATCTGGGTTTGGCCAGAAGCGGTTGAGCTGATTTGGGTCTGGGTTTGGGTCGGGTTGGGCACGCTCGTTGCGAGTACGATTCGCCGTCCCTTTCTGCTTTTGCTGGTAGGGGGTGGAATCCTAGTTGGGCTCGGTGGCGTCTGCTATCTTCTATTTATTCAGGGAGGCTGGGTTCCGCTTGTTCCGGCCGCTTTAGGATTTGCGGCGGCGATCGTTTGCGTTATTTCATGGCAAGCTTACAGGTCTAATCATGATCACTCAGGGCCGGTTGTCAGTTCTGACCCTGTGGACAATGGGCAAGCTCAGGCTTCACAGCCACAGCTATTACAGGGACGATATCAAATGATGGAGCCTCTCCATGATGGTCAGGGAGGATTCGGTAAAACCTATCTGGCTAAAGATACCCAAAGACCTGGACATCCCGATTGCATCGTTAAGCAGCTAAAACCCCGGATGGACGATCAATTAACCCATGAGAAGCATGAGCAGCGCTTAAAAATTGCTCGGACTTTATTTTGTCGTGAAGCGGAGACACTAGAGAGATTAGGCAAACACCCTCAAATCCCCCAACTGTTGGCATACTTTGAGCAGGATCAGGAATTTTACCTGGTCCAAGAGTTTATCTCAGGGCTGACGCTTGAGAGCATGTTATCTCCCCAGAGCCATGCTCCGCAGGCCTTTTCTGAATTCCAAGTTGTCAATATGCTAATGGATCTTTTACTCGTATTGGAGTTCGTTCACAATTGTGGGGTGATTCACAGAGATCTTAAACCAGCCAATATTATTCATCGGACGTCTGATCAGAGATTTGTCTTAATTGATTTTGGGGCTGTCAAGCTGCTGCAAAACCAACTTTTGGAACCTGAAGTCGATACATCGACAATCATTATTGGATCGACAGGTTATGCTGCTCCTGAGCAATTTCAAGGCCATCCGAAAATCAACAGTGATATCTATGCCTTGGGAATGATTGGGATTCAGGCTTTGACGGGCAAGCTACCAGCTCAGATCAAAAGAGATAAAACAACCAAAGCGTTATTCTGGTCTGATGGTGCTGTTGTCAGCCATCAGACAGCAACGATTCTGAATAAAATGGTTCAGTACGAATTTGAAGATAGGTACCTGTCCGCAGCGGCAGTCATTGAAGCCCTTGCTAATTTAAACTTGAAGTAACAACCCCTAGAAGTGTTTATTTAGGCTGCAAAGGCTGGTAAGACAAAGGCGATCGCAATTCCGCCGATCACAATAATTTCAATCAGTCCGACAATCAAACTGGGTTGCTTGACGATCATTCCTTGCAGCCAAGAGCGGGGCTGGTCTTCGGCTCGAACTGGTAGTTTTAGGATTGAGGCCAGCAGCGGCAGTCCACCCACTTTTGCACCCAGCAAGAGGTGGAGGGCTAGGCTGCCAATCATCAGTAACCAGGCCGCTAAATGAGCCAGATACCAGGGATGATTCAGCTCTCCTGCGGGCAGCCATTCTTCTTTCATCATTCGGCCAGTCACAACAGATAACGCTGCTGCAACGAGCATTTGCGTATTTGCTAAGCGGTGAAGCGATATCCACCAAATTGGTTTGCCGACTTGGTTAAGGTCAGCCAAAGATTGTGCTTGTACCAGACGGCGATAACCAAGGTGAAAGCTGTAGAGGGCAAATACAGGCAAAATAAGCAAGAATGTCAGCCCGATCGTGCCGTGAATCCCTTGAATATCTCCTAAATTGGGTAGGGTAAGCCTGCCCCAGCGGCGATCGAAAGTGCTGTAAACCCAGTAGCCGGAACCCAAAGCTGTCAGAACCAGGACAGCCGCCGCACCGTGCAATAGTCGCAGCAGAATCGGTTGATAAGGGCTTGTCTGCATATTGAATTGCTCCAAAATAGCTAAAAAGCGGGGGATTCAACCGATCCGATTGCAGCCCAATCAGCTAGTCATTGCAATCCATGACATCTTGAACCCTAAAAACGATTCCTGGAGAGCTAAATCTTTACCAATCGTCACCTCGATAGAATTGTAGCCGCCCCGTGCCAACCATTTGACCACGCACTTTTTCGCCAGCGGGAAACACCGTCACACTAAACAGGTACACTCCAGCAAATTGAGGATTTTGCTCTGGAGAAACAGCCAGCGTGACTAAAGTGCCAGGCGGAACAGGAGGGTCAAAGTTTACCGTTAAGGTTTGCTCCTGGAACGTGACCTTGCCTAGCCCTAGCCGATCTTTCTGAGAGCGCCCGATATAGGCCCTGGTTGCTTCTGGGATGAATTGAATTGTTTCTGGGGCAGCTTGCTGCGTAATTTCAATTCGCTGTAAAGGCTCACCCGCATTGGCAGGCACTTGCAGCTTAAAAAAGTAAGTTGTACCCGACACCCAAGTATCTGGATAGGGCGTGGAGGCGCCAAAAAATGAAGGCAAATGATCAAAAGCCACCGTTCCATCCGCAAACCGGACGGCGAGAGTAGGGGAACTCAGTCCAAAAGTTACCAGACCTAAACCGCAACCAAGCCCAGCCCCCAAGGCACGCCACAGCCGATCGCCAAAACCCATGTTAGTCACTCCAAGAGTAGGCTGGGCTAAACTACATCGGCAGCAGCGATCGCTGACACTGGGGACAAATGGCGTGAATCGATAGCTGGCAGTCGAGCAGGTGGTAGCCTTCTTTGTGAGCGGTTTTCGTGCCCACCTTCAGCACTGAGTCGCTCTTAAACTCAATCGTTTTGCTGCATCTAACACAAATCAAGTGGTGATGATGGTAGGGGTAAGGCTGGTTAATTTCATAGTGCTTGTGACCTTCTGCCAGCTCTAGTTCCCGCAAAATACCCATCCGGGCCATCAATTTAACCGTCCGGTAAATGGTCGAAAGGCTAATTGGCTCTCCCTGCTCTTGCAAAACGTTATACAGGTCTTCAGCGCTCAGATGCTTGCCTTTGGTTAGGTTTTGAAAGACATGTAAAATCGTTTCTCGTTGGGGAGTCAGCCGCCAACCTTTGTCGTTTAACTCAGCCTTCAGGGATGTCGCCGTGTAGACAGCCATAGGGCACCTCTCAAGAAACCTTGGTTATTGAGAATTGTACCTAATTTTGGGTTGATTTGCAAGAAGCGCTGCTAATTGAGAATTAACTGCAACTGTGTGACCGCAGATTCTAGAGATTATGGCAATCTCGATGCTTGCTTTCTCTGCCTAATCGCTGAGCCAGCGGGTTGTGGGTGTTCTCTGACTTGATTCCAATTTTGAGTTTGGCGTTGTTTTTGCCATAGATTAGCTGCAAACATTAGCGATCGCCAGTAGCGCTTCTCCATCTCCCGCCATACAATTAGTAGCAATCGCGCCAGCGATGCGCGAAGTCTCTAAAATTATGGCTTGAGCAGTAGTCGTGGCGATCGCCGATGAAAATTCTGCACGGAACCTGGATTCCTGAACCGAAAACTGATTTTGTCCAAACTGGGGCCTTTTACCTGTGGGTAGAAACCGCTGAGCAGAAAAAACGCTCCCCCGCCCAGATCCATCCCCGTCAGCTTGTTCAAGCGGATTTGGCGGAATTTCTAACTCAGGAATTTGGGATTAAGCCCAGTCCCTACCAAAAAAGTTTAGCGGCTGCGATTGAGCCTCAATATTTCCTGCTGCCCAGCGCAAACGGTCAACCCTTGCCTTCTTTAGAGTTGGCTCGATTTTTAGAAACAGAGTTGCCAGAAGAGTTTGAGTGGCAGTATTGGCGAGTTGACTGCTTCCCGACCACGCTGTACCGAGCCGGGGCTGGCAATCTTAACAACGTGATTCATTTGCTCAACGATTTGCACTTTATCGCCTTGCACAATTTGGTCGAGGTGCAATTGGGAGCTGATTTGTTGTTTTGGTACAGTTACAGCCAGGCCTTTAAGCAAATTATTTTCAAAGATCAATATATTCCTGCCCTCAAGTATCGGCAGGTCAGTCAGCCTCAAAACCCGATTCAAAAAGTTGGGTCTAAACAGAAAACGACTCGGACTCCGAAAGCAGCTAAGAGTAAGACTAGCAAGAGTGAACAGGCTGAATCTGTTCAAGCTGAAGGTTTTGAAATTTATGCCGGTTGGGAAATTATTTCTGAGCAGTACGAAGCTGATCTAGAGCGGTTTGCGGCTGTCATGCCCTTGGTCTGTCTGGCAGGGGCGGCCGAGCCGCTGTCTTCACCTCAACTCTATGATCCGGTCAGTTTGCTGCGGCATTTCTCGGAGTGCTTGCTGACCCAAATTGTTACCCAAACTCCTTCTAGTAATGCTTTTGAGCAAAAAATTGCCGATACGCTGGTCTATAGCTGCTTAAAACCGGATCAGCGGGGAATGCCTTGGACAACCCAAACTGGCTGGGAACTCTATCAGCAATGGCAGGTGTGGCGCGATCGGATCAGTCGCAGCCAAACCGAAGCGGCTTTTCACCTCTGCTTTCAACTGCAAGAACCAGCCAAATCAGAAGAAAGCTGGCAGCTAGAATTCCAAATTGCCTCCCGCCAAGACCCCTCGTTACGGTTGCCCCTGATCGATTATTGGCGGATGCGCCCTAAGCAGCAAAAAGACCTCCAAAAACAGTTTGGGCAACAGTTTGAGCAGAATTTACTGCTGAACCTGGGCTATGCCGCCCGCATCTACAGCCGACTGTGGACAGGGCTAGAAACCGACCAGCCGACCGGGATTTTCCTAGATTTGGCGGCGGCGTTTGAATTTCTGAAAGAGTCAGCTTGGGTGCTGGAAGACGCCGGCTACAAAGTGATTGTGCCGGCCTGGTGGACTCCGCAAGGGCGGCGGCGGGCCAAAGTGCGCCTGAAAGCCAAAGGTAAATCTTTATCGGCTAGCAATAAATCAAAGAGCTACTTTTCCCACGACACTTTAGTTGAGTATCAGTACGAACTGGCGATCGGCGGTGAAAAGATCAGCGAACAGGAATGGCAGCAGTTGGTTGGCGCTAAAACGCCGCTGGTACTGTTCCGGGGGCAGTGGATGGCGCTTGACCAGAGCAAAATGCGCGAGATGCTGGAGTTCTGGAAAAAGCATCAGCAAGAGCACCCAGAAATGAGCCTGCTGGAGTTCATGCAGATGACGGCAGGGCAGGAAGATGACCTCGACTTGGCCCACGATCGGGCTTTGGCAGAAATGCTGACCAAACTGCACGATCCGAGCCGATTTGAGCCGATCACCGAACCAGCTTTGTTTCAGGGGCAACTGCGGGAATACCAAAAACGGGGGGTTTCCTGGCTGCACTATCTGGAAGGCTTGGGGCTAAATGGCTGCTTGGCGGACGATATGGGTTTAGGCAAGTCAGCCCAGGTGATAGCTCGTTTAGTCCAAGAGCGCGAGCACGCAAAGCAAAACGGCAAGCAAACGATCCCACCGACGCTGCTGATTGCCCCCACCTCGGTGGTCGGCAACTGGCAAAAAGAAATCGAGAAATTTGCGCCCCATCTGCGGGCGATCGCCCACCACGGCAGTCAGCGACAGCAAGATCAAGCCGAATTTCGGGCCGCCTTGGGCGAGTGCGATGTCGTGATCACCTCTTTTACGCTAGCGCGTAAGGATGCCAAGCTGCTGGAAAGCATCGACTGGCATCGGCTGGTGGTGGATGAAGCCCAGAACATTAAAAACCCAAAGGCAGCTCAGACCAAAGCCATTCTTAAATTACCGGCCCAGCATCGGCTGGCCTTAACTGGCACGCCAGTTGAAAACCGGCTGCTAGATTTGTGGTCAATTTTTAACTTTCTCAACCCTGGCTACTTGGGCAAAGAAGCTCAGTTTCGCCAGTCCTTTGAAATCCCGATTCAGAAAAATAACGATCGCGTCCAAGCCGGGACGCTCAAAAAGCTAGTTGAACCCTTCATTCTGCGCCGATTAAAAACCGACCAATCAATTATTAAAGACCTGCCCGATAAACTTGAGCAAAAGCAGTTCTGTAACCTGACCAAAGAGCAAGCTTCTCTCTATGCAGTCGTAGTCAAAGAGATTGAAGGACAACTGGAGGAGGCAGAGGGCATTCAGCGCAAAGGAATGATTTTGGCGACGCTGATGAAGCTGAAGCAAATTTGTAACCATCCCATGCAGTTTCTCCAGGATGGCAGCGAGTTTAGCCCGGAGCGATCTCACAAGCTGAGCCGACTCAGCGAAATGTCCGCCGAGGCGATTTCGGAAGGCGAAAGCCTGCTGGTGTTCACCCAGTTTACGGAAATTGGAGCGGCCCTAGAGCGCTTCCTAAAGCCGACGGTAAAAACCTTTTATTTGCACGGTGGCACTAGCGCTGCTAAACGCCAGAAAATGATTGGCGAGTTTCAAGACCCCGAAACCGAACCCTCGGTGTTTATTCTTTCCCTAAAAGCGGGTGGGGTGGGGATTACTCTTACTAAAGCCAATCATGTTTTTCACTTCGATCGCTGGTGGAACCCAGCCGTCGAAGACCAAGCCACCGATCGAGCGTTTCGGATTGGGCAAAAGAAAAATGTGTTTGTCCACAAGTTCGTGGCGATCGGCACTCTAGAGGAAAAAATTGACCAAATGATTGAAGACAAGAAAAAGCTGGCCGGGGCGATCGTCGGGGCAGATGAATCTTGGCTGACCGAATTGGATAACAATGCCTTTAAGCAACTGATTACCCTGAACAAGAATGCGATTTTAGACTAAGGTGAAGAGAATTGATTCTAGTTCTCGTACAACAAAGCAGTCTCTGGGTTTACAGCTAAGCGACTTTCATTATGGCTCAAGCAACTTTCCCAAAACGAAGGTCTTCACGGTCTAAAACAAAAAGCACTCAACGTGGAATCACAGCGCTGAGCGTACAGGGCTATAAATCGATTTACGATGAGACAAAAATTAGTGTTGCTCCATTAACAATTTTGGCAGGTGCAAACAGCTCAGGAAAATCGAGCATAATGCAACCTATTCTACTAATGAAGCAAACGTTACAAGTAAGCTATGATCCGGGAGCTTTATTGCTCAGTGGTTCGAATTTAAAATTCACCTCTTCTGAACAACTATTTTCACAAAACCCTCCTCAAGGGAGGGTTAAACAATTCAAACTAGGTCTGGAAGTAAATTCAGAGGAAAATATTACATGTACTTTTCAGAAACGGCCCAAAAAAGCAATTGAGTTGCATTTAATGGAGTATGCGGTAGAAAATCATTACCTGAAATTTACTGCCGACATTGAGCATGAAGATTTGCTGAGGATGCTTCCGAACAATATTCGGAGCTTTTACAAGGAAACTATTGAAAGAATCTCTATTGAAAGTGTTTCGAGCAGTCTTTCTCAGGAAGTAGAATCGTCAGCGCTTGAACATCATCTTAAAAGGGCAGTTTCATCTCAGATGCCTCTAAAACTGAAAGTGCTCAGGGATCGATGTTTTTTTGAAATTTTTTTGTATGATGAAAAGACAAAATCCGGGTTAGCTATACTACCTTTTAGCCCAGCAAACTCATTTGAAGAATTTATACGAGAAGTTATTCATGTGCCTGGTTTGCGCGGCAACCCTGAAAGAAACTACAAAACAACTGCGGTTGGTGGAGAATTTCCTGGAACTTTTGAAAACTATGTTGCTAGTGTTGTAAATCATTGGCAACTGGCTAAAAATAAAAAACTCAATGACTTGAAGCGTACGTTACAAATTCTTGGTTTGACTTCAAAAATAGAGTCAAGACCTATTGATGATACACAAGTTGAGCTGAGAGTTGGCCGTTTACCATGCAGTAGCAATAAAAAAGCTGCCAAGAGCGACATGGTGAGTATTGCAGATGTGGGCTTTGGTGTCTCACAGACTCTGCCAGTTCTAGTTGCACTTCTGGTTGCAAATCCGGGACAGCTAGTCTATATTGAACAGCCAGAAATTCATTTGCATCCCCGTGCTCAAGTTGCTTTAGCCGAAGCCTTCGTTGAAGCAGCAAATCGTGGTGTGCGGGTTGTGGTGGAAACTCATAGTGAATCATTTTTACTGGGTATCCAATCATTCGTTGCTGAGGGTAAGCTATTACCAGATAAGGTCAAGCTGCATTGGTTTACTCGTCAGGACGATGGAGCAACAAAAGTTGCAACGAGTAACCTAGATGAAACAGGCGCATTTGGTGACTGGCCTGAAGATTTTGGTGAAGTTGCACTAGCGATTCAAAATCGCTACTTGACCGCTGCTGAAGCTCGGTTGTGGCAACCTTGAAAATGGGAGAAAGAATTTCTAGGTGCTTAGTAATTGATGCTTCCGTTGCTCGCTCGTGTGGAGGAGAAGAAGCGACGTAAGGATTCAGGTGTTTGATTGAGGGATAAGCGAAGGCATCGGTTGAGTATCGGCAGTGGAAAACCCCCTCAAGGCTTGAATAAAGAACTCAAAAGCAGAGCGAGATTGCGTCCTACAGGTTTGA
>JAESGG010000123.1_pt1 | contig 19597 bp, 20 predicted proteins | sample 9266231 | NCBI WGS metagenome assembly JAESGG01 (sample SAMN14515337, study PRJNA621664) | algae metagenome | isolation source: Aphanocapsa sp. GSE-SYN-MK-11-07L and co-occurring heterotrophs from wet... | place: USA: Grand Staircase Escalante National Monument, Utah | collected 2006-04-16 | reverse complement strand
TATTACCTGCCGAAGTTTCTCAAAAATGACCCGCCGAGGTTGCTGTCATTTGGGTGCCGAAGTTAGTGTCTTTAGGCCGCCGAAGTTAGTGTCTTTGGGCTGCCGAGGTTAGTGTCTTTAAGCACCTCTGAGATGAGAATTCGGCTCCTGCACGACCCATTCAGCCCGCCACTGACTGCGAGGTATTGCTCCGTAGGTCGGAGGTAAACGCTTACCATGATGGAAATATTCACCTGATCCATCTGCAAACTGAATCGCTGGTTCAGCTTCAGCATGCAGTCTTTCTAGGTGATCGCGCTTGATTTGGGGGCGATCGCTGACAAAACAAAGGTCTGGAAACGGATTGAATACAACATCGTAGAGCGGCGAGCAGTGGAAAAGCTCAAGCAGTTCAGGGTCAATCTCAATGCCAAACTCTGCGGCGTATTCGTAGAACACAGCATTGACCGTCGGTTCATACCAGATTGGCTTGACGACCTCTATATCTTGCTGATGATAGGGATGAATCTGAAAACAGAACTGCTCAAACAGGCGATCGCCAAGCTGCTTGTAAATTTGTTCAATCCTAGGATGGGTCTCTAGCCAATTCCAGTCTGCGTAATAGCGATAAAAACTGACCCAGGGATAGCTAAAATCTTCCAAGGCCACTAGCCCAACAGGAACGTCAGTCGCAAAAGCATAACAATTGGAATCGGCACGGCTCTGCCATTCCTCGTATTGTGACAATACCGTTAACCAGCCTGCTTCCCCTCTCCAGCCTGGATATCTTTCGACTGTTGTCATAAAGGCAAAAGACAAAAAATGCAGCATGAACTGGCAAGCCTTGCAGTTATCACACTGCGGCCAGAGTTGTCCAAAAAGCTGATTGTTCAGCTCCTGCCGCAGATTCAGCAGGGCGGTGCGAACCTGGGTTTCCAGGTCGGCGGCCGGTTGCTGGAACACAGCACAGGGAGCGATCGCTGTTGCCCAGGGACTATCTAAAAAGACAACTTCGGGGGCAGCATAGCCTGCCTTCTGATAGAGGGCTGAGAGGGTGGCGGTGACTGCTGTTTGGTCAACCGGGCCGATAATTTCATCCAGCCATCTTTGCTTAAAACCATCGTATGCATCAATCCATTCATCCATGCAAGTCTCCTGGGGATTGGGTTGTAGATATGAGTGAAGATCAGGAAAAATCAAATTGCCTCATCAATCAAGCGCTGGCAAATTTAGACAGGTTTCTGTTCATCTATCCGTTGGTTTTTGACTAGCGCCGATTGGCGGCTGTTATTTTCCTGGCGGCTCTGTTCCTGAACGGTTGGGGCTTGATTCCACAGCGACATGCCGAGCATGGCATCGAGTAAGCCAGCCCCATTGCTGCCATTAACTAGAAAATCGGGCACGACGCGGACTTGCCGATCGCCAATTACCTGCATTAATTGCAAGGAGGTGTAAGCCTGAGACCCCAAGGCACTCACCCCGGCGTGATAGGCATCAGCTTTGGCATCGCCGGTTAAGCGAATCGACTCGGCTTCCCCATTGGCTTGCTCAATCGTGGCTGCGGCTTGCAGCTTGGCGATCTTGACACCTTCTTCGGCTGTCACCACTGCCTGCTGAATATCAGCTAGGGCGGTTTCTCGCACCAGTTCTTGGCGCTGGGTTTGGGCAATCCGCTGCGTGACGTAGGTTTTTTCCTGTTCTTCAGCAATTTTGCGATCGGTGAGGGTTTGCATCAGCTCCGGCGGTGGTGTAATCAAGCCAATCAGGGTATCCACTGCCTGGACATCGTAAGCCCGCAACGCCTGGCGAACGTATTCTGCTGCTTCTGCCTGCCGCTCGCTGCGGGCAATCAGAAAATCGAGAATGGTATACTCCTGGGCTGAATTGCGGAAATAATTGCCCACAATCGGTCGCAGTACCTGATCGACCAGATTTTGCATTGAACCCAAGCGGGAAATCACCTTCGGGGCATCCATTGCGCCGACATGAATAACTTGGAACACCTCCAGTTCAAAGCTGAAGCCATCAATCGAGAGCAATTTCAGCGCTACCAGGGAGGAATCATAGCCATGATCGCCTTTAAACCGAGTCGTGAAGTTGATCACGATATTGGTGGTGGGAACCAGTTCCACCTTCATGATTTTGGTATTGAGGGGATGTTTGCCGGCATGGAGCGGCTCAATCCAGACCCCCTTGTCTCCCTTATTGACTAGGTTGCCGTGGGTGAAGGAAGCTCCACTCACGTCCTGATGGGATGCCCCCACATAGGAAATCACGACCCCAACATAGCCGATCGTTACCTCCGTCATTGGCACCTGCTCCAGCTTGACAAACCAAGGATTCAGGTTCCAAGAGCCTGAGAGAACCACTTGTTCCTGCAAGCCTCTGCGTCCGCCTCCGTTGATGAAGATTTGAGTGTTTTGAAAGTTCTCGTGACCGGAAATCACTGGGCCGGCAATTTCGCCTTCTTCAATTGAAATGCCATCCAGGGTAGTAACAATCCCAACTCGATCTGGCTGGACTGCGTGGACTCCCAGTTGTTCTGCCTGCATGCCATTGGTGGCGGCATTGCCTGATGTAATCACTGTAAACAGGGCGGTGTTGATCTGATAGGTGCCTGTGGTTAGCACGGCTAACTGCCGTCCTTTTTCACCTCCGTTGGTCAGAAACTGGCGGGCATTTTGGTAATTCTCGCATTTGACCACTTTGCCTAAGATGCGATCGGGGGGAATCGCCGCCCCGTCGTTGGCTACAATCAAGCCAATTTCATCTTGAGGAATGATGACTAAGGCGGCTTTCTGAACGCTGTATTGCCAGGGAAAGTAACCAAAATGCCAACCGGGGGCCAAGGTATCGGCTTGCAAACCCGCTTCTCCACTCAGGGCAAGCAATCTGCCGGCGGGCAAGCTTTTGCGTGAGAATTTTTTGGTGACAACCCCGACTTCGCGTTCTCCAATCACGATTAATCCTGCCACCCAGCCGATATTGGGTAAAAAGATCAGGATCAACACCACACCGCCGAGCGGGTAAATCCACAGCGGTAAGTTAGGGAATTGGGCTAGCTGGAGATTCTGGTCTTGATGAGGCTGGGCAATGGCTGGCGGTGGTGGGTTGATTTCTTTAGTTCGTTCGCTGGCACTAATTGAGCCAACGATCAGGGCCGGTGCTAGCAGCCAGACAGCCCACGAAAAACACTGCTGTAGAAAATTGAACTGAGTCATGTTGGCTATACCTTTGTAAGGGGTGAATAAAGACTGCTTGTAAAATAGAAAAATTAAGTAAAACCTAATTAAAGGCTGAGATAAATCTTGAACAAAAACTTCGATGTCAGATTTTGAGAAGACAATGTCTGACTAATTCCTAACTTGAGCAGAGTCATTGCGAAGCGTCAGCTCTGCCTTTGCGATCGCACAACCGTGATTGAAAGCGTCTGCCTGGATGCAATAAAGATTGCGAATCTTCAGCGGTGGTTTGATTTCAGTCTGTTTGATCACAACGATCTTGCTAATGAGTAGCCCCAAAATCAGCAACCATAAGCACTGCAGTAGCAAATTGAGTTGATTCATTTTGACCGTGCCTTTTTAATGCATGAATAAAGACTACTTAAAAAAAGATAGATAGTCAAGTAAAAAATGATTAAGTGATGAGAAAAATCTGTAGCTCGCCACTTCAAGGTCATTTTCAGCTCAGGTGATGCCTGACTGATGCCTAAGTTGAGTAGAATATAAGGAGGATTATTCAGCGCTTTCCGATGGCCAAGCCCTCCTTAAAAGCATCATTAGACGGAGTTCAGATTGCCAAACAAGCTTTAACTAGGGCAGGCTGGACGCAAAAAGACTTAAGCGCTTTGATCGGGTGCAGTCGGCAGCCGATCACCAATTTCTTTAAGGGGGCAGCGATCGCTCAGTCCCTGTTCATCCAGATCTGCGATCGGCTGGGCTTAAACTGGCAAGAAATTGCTGACCTGCTTGCCCCCGCCGCTTTAAAACCAACGGCCGTAAAACTGAGCTTGTCCGGTCAGGATTCCGGACTAGCTGCGATCGTCCAGAACCTCCGCCAGCAAGCGTACGCCAGCCTGCGAGAGCGGTGTGGCACCATCCGCGTCCTGGATATGTCTCACCCAATTGAGGTGAATGAGCTGTATACCCACGTCAATATCCTGGAGCAAATTACCGGGCGCAGGCACAAGCGAATTGCTCAGTTACTGCAAAGCTGTGATTCAGAAAATTTTGAGCGGTTTGGCTTGGGGCAAATCGTCCAGGAATCGATCTCAGGCTTAGAGGCAGTTGAAAAGTATAAAAAGCTGATTATTTTGGGCAAACCGGGAGCGGGCAAAACCACCTTTCTCAAGTACCTGGCGATTCAGTCTAATCAAGGCAAGTTTGAGCCAGACCGTTTGCCTGTCTTTGTCACCTTAAAAGACTTTGCTGAAGCGGAAGCTGAACCCAGCCTGCTGGAATACATCAGCGATCGCGACTCCTACCTGCTCAAGGATGCAGCATTCATTCCAGAACAGTTGACGGCTGAGTTTTATCAGGTTTTTGATCAAGGGAAAGCCTTAGTGCTGCTGGACGGTTTAGATGAAGTGAGGGCGGAAGACTATCAGCGGGTGATTAAAGAAATCAGCGATTTCTCAGAGCAATTCTGGAATAATCAGTTCCTAATTACCTGTCGGATTGCCGCCTGGGACTATACCTTTGAAAAGTTTACTGAGGTGGAGGTTGCCGATTTCAACCAAGATCAAATTGCTGTTTTTGCGACCAAGTGGTTTCAACATCAGCCAATCCGGGCAGACACGTTTCTCAAGCACCTGGATCAAAATCCCCGGATTAAACAGCTCACGATTAGCCCCCTGCTGCTCACCCTCGTCTGTTTGGCCTTTGAAGAGTCAGGCGATTGTCCCAGCAACCGCTCTGAGCTATATCAGGAAGGGATTGATGCCCTGCTCAAAAAGTGGGATGCCAAACGCGGCATTCACCGCGATCAGGTTTATCAAAAACTATCCCATCAGCGTAAAAAGGATTTGCTTAGTTATATTGCCTTCATTACCTTCCAACAAAAAGACTATTTTTTTAAGCAGACGGTTGTGGAAGCGTACATTATCGACTACATTCGCAATTTTGCTCAAACCAACCTTGATGATGATGCCTTACAGCTCGATAGCGAAGCCATCCTGCACTCAATTGAGGCCCAGCATGGGCTGTTGATCGAGCGGGCGAAGGGAATTTACTCGTTTTCTCATCTCACCTTTCATGAGTACTTTGCGGCCAGAGATATCGTTTTTAATCGCCCTGCCTTAGCCGCAACTTTGGAAGAACTCGTCGCTTATTCGACTGAAAAACGCTGGCGAGAAGTCTTCTTGCTGACGACGGAAATGCTGCGAGATGCTGCGTTGCTGCTGTTGCCAATGCAGCAGGTGATTGATCAGCTCTTGGCTGCCTCTGATCGCCTGCAACAGTTCCTGGCTTTTGTGCGCGATCGGGCCGCTGCCCCAGAATTCGCCTGCTTTAAGCCGGCTGCGGTGCGGGCCTTTTATTTTGATATTGATTTTGATATTGACGAAAATCGGGCGGTGGCGTTGAGTTTGGATCGAACGGTCAATCTCTTGGTCTGTGCGAGTTTCCTGACCCGGATGCTGGAGGGAGTGAGTTTAAGAGATGCGATCGCGATCGCCCAAGACTATGATGCAAACCTGACTGACCCAATGGCAAAAATTGTTGCGGCTGCCTCTGCCAATGCCGTGATGCTGATTGCGATCAAAATTGCCCTTGACTCCCAGAAACTAGAAACCGATCAGCAACAGACCTTGAAAACACTTTTACAGCGTCTGAAAGGAGAGTCAGCCAACGATGAAAAAGTGAAGCAAGTTGCCGATCAGGCTAGACAAGTGGCCAAGACCCGTCATCATATTGGTCAGCAGTGGCAATTTAGTTCCCAAGAGCAACACCTGCTCAAACAGTATTACAATGCTACTCGTCTCTTGGTGGACTGCTTGCAGAGCGATGGTTGCATGATCAACCCTGAAATTCGCCAGCAAATCGAAGCAACGCTGCTGTTACCTGCGGCAAGTCGCTGATCGAGTACAACAGATCAGGTAACGTGGATCGATGCCAGTTGAGGAGGATGACTATGACACTGACCATCTACAAACTCCAGCCGCAAACCATTGATCTGAGCCAGGGCAATTTTCCAATTCTGCTGCGGATTTGGCAGGGAAATGCTCTGGAACTGCCCGCCGATGGAACCCATTTTGGTTATGTTTATCAGGGGCAAGCTGACTTAGTTCGGCAAGACAATGCTTATCCGCTGCGGGCTGGCATGTACTTTTGTCTGCCGGGGGTAGGCAAAATTGAGGCAGAATCATCCGGTATTGTGATTACCCATATGAATTACCGGGGCATGTTTAGCCTAGGTGGCCCGATGGAGTCTAGCGGTCGGCTGGCTTACATTGATGGTGGCAGCAGTAGTTTATTAGTTCCACCCGTGATCCGCGGCGATCCTTGCCTGAATGCCCTTTACTTTCCCCCGAAAGTTGACCAAACATTGCACACTCACCCTAGCGATCGGATCGGGATTGTTGTTGCAGGCAGCGGTCAATTAGAAATGCCCCAAACTGCCATTCCTCTGGAACCAGGAGTGATTGTCGTGATTCCAGCTCACAGCTTGCACAAGTTTCGCACCCTTGAGCACAACCTCACCGTCGTCATGTTTCACCCTGATAGTGATGCCGGGTTCACCCATCAAGATCATCCGATGCTCAATCGCACGCTAGTCGAGGGTGTGAGTGCTGCTAAACTACCTCACATTCAAACTAATCTAAACAGATGATCAGCGATGAAATTTGAGCAATGCAAGCAACTGTTTTTACCAAGAAATTTTGGCTGCGAAAGTGGGATTGAAAGGCTCAATAATGGCGGACTCCACATTTCGGTTTTGACCCGGATGCCAAATGTTACGGCTGAAATGATTGCCTGGTGGTTCGGGGATTATATGCAGACCACAGAGCACTATCGACTTTGGCATCCCCGTGACCATGTGTGGATGGATTGGGCAGACAAGCAACCAGGAACTCATTTGGGAGCCAAACACCTTGTCCATGAATATGTTGGCGGTAAGCTCTATAAACTGCGGATTCATTTCATTCCTCCCGACCAGTTTTTTGAAGATGAAGTTGAAACTGATCCAGAAAGTCTTCTGCTGTGCGCGAAGCTGACTTTTTTAAATCTACCCATCGAAACGACTCGGTTTGTTCATGCCGTGCGAAATGTTGAGGGAGGGTGCGAGATGCGCAGCAATTTTTGGCTGGGCTATATTGACTCTCCCCTCTGGTTGGTCAATCAGATTGGCAATCTTTCAATCACTCGAAAAATCGGGGCTACCCATGCCTTGGGTCGAGCGATCGAAGTTCATTGCCACGAAGAAATGACGAATCTGGCTGGATTTTTGCCGAGACTTTATGCTGGTGAAAATTGATTGGTGCCTACTCAGGAATCAGCGGCTTGGTTTTACTTTGAGTCGGGGCTGGAAAGGTCTGTTCCAAAGCCAGATTTAGCGTTTCTGCCATCACAATTTTGTCTTGATACATGACAACAACCCGAATCAAGGTAGGTAGACTATTTTGCTCAGCCTTTAAATAAAACGGCTCAACGTAAAGCAGCGATCGCTCTAGGGGAATTACCAATAAATTGCCTTGAATCAAACGCGAACCGTCGCGGTTCCAAAGCGAGATTTTTTCTGAAATCGCCGGGTCTTGGTTAATTCGGGCTTCAAGCTGTTCTGGGCCAAAGATCAGCTCTTGCTTAGGAAATTGATAAAGCACTAGCTTGCCATAATTTTCGCCATCAGAGCGGGCGGCCAACCAGGCAATTAAATTGGGGCGATTGAGGGGAGTAAACGGATAGAGCAGAATAAATTCTTCCTGTGCTCCTTCCAGCAGCTTCATAATCAGGTAGTAAGACGCAACCTGCTGGAGTTGACCATCGTAAATTTCAGTCGGCAACTGCCACTGGTCTTCCTGGTTATAGAAGACCACCGGATCAGTCATGTGGTACTTAAGCAAACGGTGAGCTTGGACTTGAAACAGGTCTTTTGGGTAGCGGGTATGCTGGTAAAGCTCGGCTGGCATCGCGGCTAAAGGTTGAAACATGCCTGGAAAAACTCGTTGCCAGGTTTGCAAGATCGGGTCTTGGGGGTCAACAGCGTAGAAATCAACAGTGCCCGTGTAGGCATCAACTACGACCTTGACCGAGTTACGGATGTAGTTGAACGCATCTGCTTCTGGATCGGCGTAGGGATAGTGATTGCTCATTGTGTAAGCATCGATGATCCAGTAGAGATGATTGGTTTCCTGGGGTTCAGCAGGCTGAATTCCGGCGGAAGAGTGGGTGTCCGCCACCACCAGATAGGGTTCTTGGTCGAGGGATAAAAAAGGAGCGATCACCCAGACTCGCTGTTCAATTTGCCGCCGCAGCAGAATCTGGCTGTCAGGGGTCAAATTGGGAGTAAGCAGCAGTTGCCAGTCTCGCAGATAGAGGGCAAAGACTAACCGCCGCCAGAGTGCCTGGAGTCCAACCCCACCCTGCCCGCTATAGTGGTTGTAAACATTATCATTTCCGCTCGGATAATCGAGTTCTGGCACTCGCGAAGGCGCAATCACATAGGGTTCCGTCAGTTGTCCAAAGTAAATTCGTGGGGCACCAATCGGGATACTAGCGGCAATTTGAGGGCTGGAGGTGAGTAAGTTTCCCCCCGATTTACCGGTGCCAATATCTTTGACAAAGTAGGTGGGCAGTCCCCCTTCGCCAACTGTGTTGACTGGACTCATCGTGAATCCGTAACCGTGAGTATAGATCAGCCGTTTGTTGACCCAGGTTTGAGCCGCTTGAGGCACGGTGTTAAAATCAAGCTCACGAGCTGACAAAAACACCTGCCGTTTTTCAGGTGGGGCATCCGGGCTTTGCAGGGCGTAACGGTCAATAAAAGCGTTGGGAAAGCTGTAGTAAGGGCGTAGTTGCTGGAGTTGACGATTCGTTTCTAGCAAAGGGCGGCTATCCCAAAGCCGGATGTTGCGAATGGTTAGATCGTTAGCTTGAATGCTGGCATAGTTGAGGTCAGGCTGCGGATTAAAAGCTCTGGCCCGGATTGCCCCTAAACCGTAGGCCTGACGGGTGTACTCAATTGTGCGCTGAAGATAGGGTAATTCTCGCTCTAGCTCGTTGGGTTGAACCCGCAGAGTTTGGATCGCAATCGGCAGCAGTGGGCCGAGCAGGGTGGCGGCAAAGCTGAACCCGATCAAGCCAAGCCAAAGCCAAGCTGGGCCAGGATAGGTCGTCATCCGCGATTCCCTTTGGGACGGCAGAGCAGAACTGCAAGCAGCAGGGCGATCGCCGCCAAAGCATTAAACAGTGGCAGTGTAATGGTGGCATCGGTGTAGCCAGCTCCAAAGGTAACGCCGCGATTCGCGTACAGTAACTCATAGCGACCCAGCCAATAGCTGAGGGCGATCGCCAGCATTAAAGCCGCTCCCAACCCTTGCAGATGCCGTCGCTGCGGTTGGCTAAAGCCAGGAAAATAGCCCTGACTCAAACTATCGGCTGAGAGCAAATAAATGAGGCTAATCGACAAAAAACTGCCAACCACCATCGCCACTAGCCAGAATTGCCAGAGCTGCCAGAACGGCAGCGTAAAGATGTAAAAGCCAATATCTTGTCCAAATAGCGGTTCGGTCTTACCAAAGGGAGTAGCCGCCCAAAATTTAAGCAGGGTTGTCCAATGCCCGATTCCAGTCAGGGCAAGGGCAAGGCTAAGAAAAGCAGCGATCGCGCGAGTAGCCAGCAGCGGATAGATCAATAACCCAACGACGAGAACCAAGCCTAGACCAAGCAGCCAAGGAGTTTGGACAAGCTGCCAGCCATCCTGCCAGATCTTCGGTAGTTCAAACTGACTGAGTTGCTGAATTGCCGCCAACTCCGGTTTGGGTCGCCAGAACTGAAGCGCAACTTGGGCAGTATTAAAGAGCAGCATCACCAGCAGTAAGCTGCAACTACTGACCAGCGGCAATAACCAGCGAAACTTAATCCCCCTAGCGGTTTCGGACTCAGCTTGCTCCAGCTTATAATGCTGGAGCTTACTCGCTCACGTTGCTTGCTAACCTTGCTCACAGAAGAAGAATCTCTATGTCAATCGAGCTGCCGAAAGATTTGCGCAAACAGGCTTTGGACTCCATTGTGCGCTACTTCCGCGAGAACAGGGAAGAGGAGATCGGAAACATCGCGGCAAGCGGGCTACTGAGCTTTTTTCTGGAAGAAGTTGGCCCCAGCATCTACAACAAGGCGGTAGCCGATGTCCAGGCCCGAATGCAAATGCATGTCTCGGAACTCGACGTTGACTTTCATGAACAGGAGTTCCAATACTGGCCCAAGTCCGAGCGCAAGCGTAAGGAGCGCTAATCAGAGTCAAGCCTAACCCATCATTGCAATTCAAGGGTTAGGTGTTTTGTAAACTAGGTTTGCGATTCATAGATAGCGCTTGCCGTCTTCAATCGAAGCATTGGAGGCTGTGGTTATTCGCCCACCCGGACGGCAATGATGCTGGCCTTAAAGCCATAGCTTTTGCCTTCGAGTTCGACTGGGGTGCCAACTTTGACGCTGCTGTTACCCAGCACTGGCCCATTGGCTGTCACCTGTCCCTTGCCGACCAGCGTCATCAAAAAATTGCTGCTGTAAACCAGTTCTGGGCGAGGATCGGGGAGGGCTTTGACAGAGCCATCCGGCTGAGAAACGGTAACGGTTTTGGGCAAAAATTGTACGGTCTTAATATCGACCTGTCCGTAGGGTTGGTTGCGAATAATAAAATTGGCTGATTCTCCTGCTTTGACTAGCTCTTTTGAGTCTTTTGCGCCTAGCCCTAAGACCAGCACATCAACTTCAATCGGCTTATTGGTTGTGACTTGAGCAATTGAGGTGCCTGACTTGCCCGGCACAAACAGCAGCCCAATCACCACCAACAGAATGACCAAGGCAGCTCCCAAATCAAGCAGGCTGAACTTGCCAAACAGGCGGCCTTGAGAATCCAAAATGGCCATGATTTCAATCCTAACTTCCGTACACTCTATGTTCTGCGTTGTCAGCCTATCATGCTCTCAGCGCGAATCACCTCGTAGATAACTGCCTGCCAGGTAACGATTTTATGCGTTTGCGATCGCGGGTACCCCCTGCATCCCAACCCGCCCTGAGCTAAGATGCAAGCCATGCCAGCTTATTTTTACTGGGGAGAAGATGAATATCGCTTGACTCAAGCGGTGCAGGCGCTGCGCGATCGCATTCTTGACCCGACTTGGCTCAGCTTTAACTTCGACAAAATTGGCCCAGAGCAGCCCGACGCGATCGTCCAAGCTTTGAACCAAGTCATGACCTTACCCTTTGGCAGTGGTGGGCGACTGGTTTGGCTGGTCAATACTAGCTTGGGGCAACGGTGCGCAGAAGAAGTCTTGACTGAATTAGAGCGTACCCTACCCGACCTGCCAGAGGCTGGGCATTTGCTGCTAACTAGCCCTAATAAACCAGATGGGCGCAGCAAAGCCGTTAAGCTGCTGCAAAAATATGCCCAGGTGAAAGAATTTAGCCAGATTCCGGCTTGGAAAACCGATGAATTGAGTCAAGAAATTCGGCAAGCTGCGCGTCAAATCGGAGTTAAACTCACCCCCGATGCCGTCGAGCTGTTAGTGAACGCCGTCGGCAATGACACCCGCCAACTGCACAATGAACTGGAAAAGCTCCGCCTTTACGGTGGGCCATCTACAGGTTTGACCGCTCAGGAAGTGGCTCTGCTGGTGACAACCTCAACTCAGAATAGCCTCCAACTGGCTGAGGCAATCCGGCAAGCCGATACCAGCCGTGCTTTGAACCTAGTGGCAGATTTGATCCAGCAAAATGAAGCCCCGCTCAGGATTGTAGCCACCTTGATTCGCCAGTTTCGGACTTGGCTCTGGATCAAGCTGATGGCCGGAGAGCAAGATCTGCAGGCGATCGCCAAAGCAGCCGAAGTTAGCAACCCGAAGCGGGTTTATTTCTTACAAAAAGAAGTGCAGCGCGTCTCTTTGCCACAGCTCCAGCAGGCATTGCCGCTGCTGCTCCAGCTGGAAGTCAGCCTCAAGCAGGGCAGCGAGGCTAATTCTAGCCTTCAAATCAAAGTGATCGAGCTTTGTCATTTGTTCCGCTTATAATGGCTCAACATTGATCCGCTTGGAAGGCAGCATGGAAAGACTAAAAGGGCGAGATTTACTCAGCTTGGCCGATTTGAGCGCGGAAGAGGTGATTTATCTATTGCACCTGGCCAATGACATGAAGTTGGGCAACGCTAGCCCTCGGATCTCAAAAGTGCTGGGGCTACTGTTCCAAAAGGCTTCGACCCGAACCCGGGTCAGCTTTTCGGTTGCCATGTATCAACTGGGTGGGCAGGTGATTGACCTAAATCCAGAGTCAACTCAGGTCAGTCGGGGCGAACCGCTAGAGGATACTGCCCGCGTTTTAGATCGATATCTGGATGTGCTGGCGATTCGCACTTTCAAACAGACAGATTTGGAAACGATCGCCGATCACGCCCGGATCCCAGTCATTAATGCCCTAACTGACCTAGAGCATCCTTGCCAAGTCTTGGCTGATTTATTAACGGCTCAATCTTCGTTCGGGGAGTTGGCCGGCTTGACCCTGACCTACCTGGGGGATGGCAACAACATTGCCCATTCGCTGCTGATTGGCTGTGCGCTGGTGGGGGTGAACGTGCGGGTGTCAACGCCGCCGGACTACGCGCCTTTACCCGCCATTGTTAAACAGGCTCAGGCAATCGCCAAGGAGCAAACCGAAGTGACGATTACAACTGACCCGAAAGCCGCTGCTGAAGGTGCACAGGTGCTGTATACCGATGTTTGGGCCAGCATGGGGCAAGAGAGCGAAGCGGGCGATCGCATTCCGATTTTTCAGCCTTACCAAGTGAACGAAGACCTGTTAGCGGTGGCCGATGCGCGGGCGATTGTCCTCCACTGTTTACCCGCCCATCGCGGCGAGGAAATTACCGATGGCGTGATTGAAGGTGCCCAGTCGCGGGTGTGGGAGCAGGCAGAAAACCGCCTGCATGTCCAGAAAGCTCTGTTAGCCAGCATTCTAGGATGAGCTATGCCTTCTCTCAGCCCTGTCCAAAAGCAACTCTACGACTGGCTAGTCGACTACATTGGGCAACATCGCCATGCCCCGTCAATCCGGCAAATGATGCAAGCAATGGGCTTAAAGTCGCCTGCCCCCGTCCAGAGCCGGCTAGAACACCTCAAAAACAAGGGCTACATCAACTGGCAGCAAGGGCAGGCCCGCACTCTGCGAATTTTGCACCCAACTGGAATTCCCTACACAGGAGCGATCGCGGCGCAAGGTTGGGTACGCGAATACGCCCCAACAGAATGGCTGCAATTGGATCGCCTGTCTGCCCAATCCAATTGCTTTGTCTTAAAAGTTGAGGGCGATGCGCTCCAATCTATCCTGATTCAAAACGGTGATGCACTAATTATGCAGCCTGCCCCCGCCAAGCTGACCAACGGCGCCCTGATTACAGCTCAAATTGCTGATGCTGGCCCGTTGCTGGGCTACTATACTCGCAGCGGCAAGCAGCAAACCCTCCAACCGATCGCGGCTGAACTAGCGGCGATCGCTATTTCAACCCCCCAAATTCAAGCCCAACTGGTCGGAGTCTGGCGCAGCTATTTGTCTCCGTAAGTGGTTTTCAAGGGATGAGATAACTTTGAATTACTGGGCAGGCGGGAGTGCTAGCTGCGGAATTGGCCAGGACAACTGAAGCACATGCTTGGTAATATCTTGTTGAGGAGTGCCTAAGATCAGTTTCTTTGCCTGTAACCAAGTGAGTACGGCTGTTTGCTCTGGATAGTAACACTTGATAAAAGTCACAAAGTCATCCAGTGTGCAGGGCTTATCAAAACCACCCATATACTGATGAAAATCGTTGTGGAGATCATTGGCAATGCAAATAATGTTGTCTACACAAGCCGCCAAGTGAGGATATTCTGCCTTGGAGTAAAGGTGATGACCAGCCATAGGAACTTTCTGAATCTTATCTCCCTTAACCCCTGTAACCTGGCACTTCCTACCTGCCTTGGTTTTAGCTTGCTTGATTGCATTTTCAATTGCATCATTCCTTGACTCAATTTGTTTCAGAATGTCTTTCACATAAATATTGATGTTCTCTCCTACATCCCCACACCAAATGCGGCGATTTTTCTGAGTCAGTTCTTGAGCAAACACTTTAGCCAGCTTTACTAGTCCTGAAAGCGAGTAATAAATTCCCTTGTCCATTAAATCTAGGTAATCTTCATTTTTGACCAGAATTGTCTTATCGCTGCGCTTAGCCAGTTCGGATATTTTTCGTAGGTAATCGGGACGAGTCTCAAAAATAGCAACGACATCTGCCGTCGATAGAAAATATAGATCGTTATTCTGAACAAGCGAAGAAGAATTATTGAGAATCTTCTGTTGCACAAAGACTTTACGGATATCGCCTTTAGTCGTTTGGATCAGCTTCTGAATCAGTTTTTGAAACCAACCTTTCTGTGCTGACCTTTGGTGCTCTAAACATCCGGCGATCGCGAAAGCTCCGGTCTCGGTGTACTCACGCAGCCCAAGATCATTGACCACTTTGTAATCTTTCCCTTCGTTCAGCTCCCATTCATCATCTGGGTCAGCATCAATAAATTCTTCCAAATTGAGCAATTCTCGACTGTTAATGTTTAGAGTCTCAATCAGCTTTTTCGAGGTAATGTAAACTTCTGGCATCAGAATTGCTCCGTCAAACTTTTGTAGAACACTGTAAGTCGCTCAAAAACCTGGGCATCTCCTGTTGGTCTCACATCAGGATGGTAAATCTTACTTAAATCTCGGTAAGCAGTCTTGATGTCTTCGGTGCTGGCACTCTCGGAATCTAGGCCAAAAGCACGCCAGGGCAAAGTGTACTTAAAAATGCTGATGCCATTAATACAGCCGTGTCCTTTTTCACCATCTTCGCCTGGTAAAATCCCCAAGAACTTGCGATAAAGAGCTTCCCAGCCTTCTTTCTTACTAAGGCTGACGCTCATCCCATTCGTTGCCATCACGAAGGTTGCAGACTTCTTAAGTTGCTTGGTATCGGCGACGCCAAAGTGCTTAAAAACTGCTGCCTTAATTTGCGCTAAAGTTAGCGGTTTAGGTTTCAGTACCTTCTTTCCGTGATTTTCAATCACGAATAAGGCAAAACTTTCCAGCGTGGTTGGGTCAATTTTGGATAAGGCGGCTACTCTGGCGATTTCTTCAGTAATCAGTGTGTTGAGTTTATCCATTGCGATTAACTTCTACCGTTGGGTTTTCTTATAGTTCCCACAAACGTCAGAAATTTCGCAGCAGCAAATATAATTTTTTCCGAAAAAGCTAATGTGTTTTGCTTGATTTCGATCAACAAGATCATGATCTCGTTTACATGATCATCTCAGCCACATGTGCTCGTATTTTGTTGGAAAGGCGATTTTGTCTCTGCTGACAAATTACGACTTATAAGGTCAGCGTTGCTTCGGGCTGGCGTTGACCTTCGCTGACAGCATAGATTTGAATAATGACCTCGCGATCGAGCCGCTTTAGAAAATTCAGCAGCTTCCCTTCACTGAAACGGCTAAACTCTCCATTCATCAGATGAGACACTTCCGGTTGTTTGATGTCTAAGAGGTGGGCGATTTCCCGTTGTTTAAGATTCATGCTTTTGAGAATTTTCCAAACTTGAAAGCCAATCTGTGAGCGCGCGAACAATTCATCCGCATCGTCTAAACCAAGATCTGCAAAAACATTCCCGCTTCCGCGCTCGAAGATTGGTTGTTCTTTAGGATGGTTCATTAAGAATGACTCTTCAGCAAGATGAAGAATTTCATATCTGCTGCTGATGAGATAACTGGGGCGAAAGGATTCGAACCTCTGAATGGCTGGACCAAAACCAGCTGCCTTACCACTTGGCGACGCCCCAACGATTGGCAAGCTTATGTATATTAGCAACTAATTTGCTTAGACTACAACCCCGATTTAAGTCTTTGTGACTGGGCCCCGACGCCATAAGGCATCTGCCACCCGACAGACATCTCGCATCTCGGCTCCATCGTGAACGCGCAGGATATCTGCTCCGCCGGCGATCGCCCCGCAACAGGCCGCCGCCGTGCCCCACAGCCGCTGTTTGGGGTCGGGTTGATCAAGAATTTGCCCAATAAAGCTCTTGCGGGATGGCCCAACTAAAATCGGGTAGCCCAAGTTTTGAAAGCGGCTGAGCTGTTGCAGCAGTTGCAGGCTTTGCGTCGCCGTTTTAGCAAACCCAATCCCTGGATCAATCGCGATCGCCCTTACCCCAGCCGCGATCGCGGCCTGCGCCCGGTCAGCCAAAAAATCATAGACTTCGGTGACTAAGTCCTGATACTCGGTGAGTTGCTGCATTGTGCGCGGGTTGCCCCGCCGATGCATAAGAATAATCGGCACTCCTAAGCGGGCAACGATTGGCAACATTTCAGGGTCAGCCATCGCCCCAGACACATCGTTGACCAGATCTGCTCCGGCCGCGATCGCCCGTGCGGCCACCTCAGCGCGAGTGGTGTCAATTGAAATCGGCACATCTAGCCCCTGGGATCGCACTGCTTCAATCACCGGAATGACGCGCTCTAGCTCGGTTTCAAGTGAGACTTCCACCGCTTGGGGGCGAGTCGATTGTCCACCCAGATCTAAAATATCCATCCCTGCCGCCGCCAGCGCTTTAGCCTGCGGAACCGCCGCCGCCAGAGCATTAAACTGCCCGCCATCGCTGAAGCTGTCGGGAGTCAGATTCAGAATCCCCATCAAATAGGTGCGATCGCCCCAGCTAAAATCACGCCCTCTCAATCGCCAAGGCTGAGTAGAGTTAACCATAATCAAAACCGGAGAATACTGGCAACCTAAGACCAGATCGAAACTTAGAGCTTCAAACCACAGCCATAAACTACTTCAATCATTTTAGAGATTGCCAATCAAAGCTAATCGATTTCCAAAAAAAGTATTGCAAGGATTATTCAATGCTCCAATTTACAGTCTAAATACCTCAAAAGGGATATTATTAGGAATTAATTCCGCCTAATCGCCCTGATTGAGCAGAAAAGCGGACAAAATTCCATCTCAGTCCCTGACTCGGCCGCTTAGGCGGATAGAGTCCATCTAAGCACCTCAATGGGTTGGTTAGATAGGAAATTGTCCACCTAATTGCTTAAATAGTTGATTTAGGTGGATGAGTTTCCGCCTAAGTCTCCTGTTGGGGTGATTATATGGAAATATTCCGTCTAAGTAGTAGTTAGGCTTCTTAAGTCGCTGGTGAGGATAGTTTTGGGAATTGATCGGTGAGTGTTTACGTATTAGCCTCGCCATCATACCAGCGTGAAGCAAGATCGCAGAGATCATAAAGCGGCTTAGATAGTTCCTTACCGCGTTCAGTCAATTCGTAAGAAACTTGCGGTGGAATCGTGGATTCGTAGCTACGATAGACAATTCCGATTTCTTCTAGCATCCGCAATCGTTGTGTCAAGACTTTAGGTGAGATGCTATCAATCTTGCGTTTTAATTCGCCGAAGCGCATGGTTCCATTAGTGTCTAAGATCCACAAAATGTACATCGTCCACTGCCCCGAAATTTGGTTAAGCAGTTTTTCAAGGGGAGTGCATTCCGATTCTGCCATAGATGCTGTTAGTTTCTCAGAGGTTATAGAGTTACTAAATGGTAACTACTTTACTTTAGTAACTAATGGGTTTAATGTCTACATAGATTTCTAGAAAATTTATCGGCAGGAGTAAACATGAGAGATCAACGTTGGTATATCGCTTTACTCATAGGGCTAATGTGCCTAATTCGGTTTAGCCTAAGTGCTGTTGGATATGCTGACCCGCTGTGGTTGATGGAACAACTTAGCATCCCAATCGATTCAAATATCCAAATGCCTTACATCATTCGTGTTTGGGCAATTAGAGACATTGTGCTTGCCGTGATTGTGGCTTTTGCCAATAGAAGTACCGTGCAAACGCTTTTGTTAGCGTGTGTTGCTATTGACGCTACCGATATCATGTCTGCACACTTGAGTAGTGTGGCGGGATTGTTTAATGCATCTGAAACTTGGTCATTAAAACTTACAGCAATTGCTGCACTGGTTCCAGAACTCATGGCGTTAGTTTTACTTACTATTCGCAAAACAGACGATCGGATTAACACTGAAAAGAAGCAGGTAAAAAGCCCAGAAACTGTTGCATAGCAAAGCCTAACAATCCCGTTGCACGCCGACCGTATAATGATGGTCGCTGATGCCGAAGGTTCACTAGCGGCGGGTGAACGGGGTCGTTAGGTTTCGCAAACTCATTGGATAGAAGATTGTGTGGTGAACTACACTAAAGCTATCTTTGAGGAGCATTCATGAAAGCAATTATCTGCACAGAGTACGGCTTACCTGATGTTATGCAGCTGAAGGAGGTAGAAAAACCTACTCCTGGGGAAAACGAAGTACTGATAAGAATATATGCGACCACAGTAACATCAGCAGATGTACGCATACGAAAGTCTGACCCATTCCCCGTAAGGTTTTTCTATGGTTTCAAAAGACCTAAGAAAAACACAATACTAGGGTCTGAGCTAGCTGGAGAAATTGAAGCAATAGGCAAAAATGTAAAACAATTCAAAGAGGGTGATCAGGTCTTTGCGGGAGCAGGAACTAGTCTTGGTGCTAACGCTGAGTACATCTGTCTACCCGAAGCAGCAGCAGTTGCAATCAAACCTATCAATATGACCTATGAGGAAGCCGCCGCCATTCCTTTTGGAGCAACAACCTCATTACTTTTCCTGAGAGACAAGGGAAATATTCAGAATGGACAAAAAATCTTGATCTATGGGGCTTCTGGAGCATTAGGTACGGCTGCCGTGCAGCTTGCCAAATCTTTTGGGGCAGAAGTTACTGGGGTATGTAGTACGGCAAATTTGGAATTAGTGAAATCTTTGGGATCTGACAAGGTTATTGATTACACCAAAGAGGACTTTACCAAAAGCGGTAAGACCTATGATATTGTTTTTGACACGATAGGCAAAAGTCCATTTTCAGGTTGTCTAAGATCACTAAAGCAAAACGGGATCTATCTCAGAGCTGTCCATATAAATCTATCCCCGATACTTCAAGGGCTATGGACTTCGATGACAAGCAACAAGAAAGTGATCGGTGGGGTAGCGATCGAGCGTAAGGAAGATCTAATTTTCCTCAAAGAGCTAATTGAAGCAGGAAAAATGAAATCGGTCATAGATAAGCGTTATCTGTTGGAACAAACTGCCGAGGCTCATAGTTATGTCGAGCAAGGGCACAAAAAAGGAAGTGTAGTCATCGTTGTGGAACACAACAACAAAACCTAACGACCCCGTTCACCCGCCGCCACAGAAGTGTTGAAAGATAGCTTAACGCAGAAAAAATGGGGGCAGAATGTAGTATTCTGTCCCCAAGAAATACAAAAATAATATCTGATGATATCGTCCTTTCCCACCATTGTCAAATCGTTACTCAA
>JAESGG010000122.1_pt1 | contig 20034 bp, 17 predicted proteins | sample 9266231 | NCBI WGS metagenome assembly JAESGG01 (sample SAMN14515337, study PRJNA621664) | algae metagenome | isolation source: Aphanocapsa sp. GSE-SYN-MK-11-07L and co-occurring heterotrophs from wet... | place: USA: Grand Staircase Escalante National Monument, Utah | collected 2006-04-16 | reverse complement strand
GCAAGCGAAGAATGTTCCTCAACTGCTCAAGCATCGGTGTGCCTACCTCAATGGATACTTCTCAACCGCACCTCAGTAAATAGGGTGGCTAAGCATAAATGCTTAACGCAAAACTGGGATGCTCCCTGCACAGTTGAGTGGAGTGACTGAAATTACTGTTGATACAGTTCAGATCTAGTCTGCAAATTACTTCGCGATCGCGCTAATCCATCGCACCTCTCATCACTGATTTACCCGTCCTGGAAGACCTCGGCGAAGCCTGACTCAACTTCACACCCTTGGTTGATTTAGAGCAATGGTTAGCTGATCGTGCATAGTGATCGCTAAGTTGGATTGCTAAAATAACTTACTCAACTGTGTAACTTCTATATCCATTCAGGCGCGATATACAATGGAGAGTGCCCAACATTGACGGTTTAAGCGATGACGGTTGCGATTCAAACTCAGTACGAGGCGATTATTGGTCTAGAAACCCACTGTCAGCTCAGTACAGAAACGAAAATTTTCTCAACCAGCTCAACCCAGTTTGGAGCCACTCCTAATACCCACATTGACCCGGTTTGTCTGGGATTACCGGGTACGCTGCCCGTCCTGAACCAGAAGGTGCTGGAGTACGCCGTCAAGGCTGGTTTGGCTCTGAATTGCCAGATTGCTCCCTACAGCAAGTTCGATCGCAAGCAGTATTTTTACCCCGATTTACCGAAAAACTATCAAATTTCGCAGTACGACTTGCCGATCGCTGAACACGGTTGGCTAGAAATTGAATTATTAGATCAGGATGGGCAGCCCGTCCGTAAACGGATTGGGATCACTCGTCTCCACATGGAAGAAGATGCAGGCAAATTGGTGCATGTGGGCAGCGATCGCCTCTCTGGTTCCACTTGCTCCTTGGTGGACTACAACCGAGCCGGGGTGCCGCTGGTGGAAATTGTCTCGGAGCCGGATTTGCGCTCTGGGCAAGAAGCGGCCGAGTACGCCCAAGAACTGCGGCGAATTATGCGCTACCTGGGGGTAAGCGACGGCAACATGCAGGAAGGCTCACTCCGCTGCGATGTGAATATCTCGGTTCGTCCCGTCGGCAGAGAAAAATTCGGCACTAAAGTCGAAATCAAAAACATGAACTCGTTTAGCGCCATTCAGCGGGCGATCGAGTTTGAAATCGAGCGCCAAATTCAAGCCCTAACGACCGGAGAGCCGATTTATCAGGAAACTCGGCTCTGGGATGAATCGAGCCAGCAGACCTTTAGTATGCGGCTCAAGGAAGGCTCTAGCGACTACCGCTATTTTCCAGAGCCAGATTTAGGGCCAATTGAAGTCAGCGCTGAGCAATTGGCAGCATGGCGATCGCAGCTACCCGAACTGCCGGCCCAAAAGCGGCATCGTTACGAAACCGAGTTAGACCTCTCACCCTACGATGCTAGGGTGCTAACGGATGATCACGCGATTACCGCCTACTTTGAAGCTACGGTGGCGGCCGGAGCCAACCCCAAGCAAGCCGCCAATTGGATTATGGGCGACATTACCGCCTATCTAAAAACTGAAAAACTCAGCATCAGCGAAATTCCGCTGACGCCAGCCGCCCTAGCTGAATTGACAGGGCTAATTGAAAGCGGCAGCATCAGCAGCAAAATTGCTAAGGAGCTGCTGCCGGAGCTTTTAGCCCAAGGCGGCTCACCCCAAGCCTTGGTCGCAAGCAAAGGGCTAACCCAAATCTCTGATACGAGTGCTTTGGAAGCGGCGATCGATGAAATTTTGCAGGCTCACCCGCAGGAGCTAGAACAATATCGAGCCGGTAAAACCAAGCTGCAAGGCTTTTTTGTCGGGCAAATCATGAAAAAAACCGGCGGTCGGGCTGACCCCAAATTAACCAATCAGTTGCTGATCAAGAAGCTGCAAGGCTAGTCGATTTAGACAATCTAGACTGGCAACTTTCCCTGATTAATTTTTGGGGTCACAAAAGTTATTCCTGAAGTCGCTCGCTCTCCAAACCCATCTTCCAGAGCTTTATCGCACGATTAAACAACTTCAACAGCAGCAGTAATTCCCTGAGCAGGTGTTAGAGCGAGTATAGTCAACTCTGGCCCGCTCATCCATGCCACTCACTGAGGAAAACTATGACCTTGCTCACCCTGCCAGTTTTAGACCTGCCGGAATTAATTGATGATTTACCGAACATTTCGGGTTGGGAAGCAGAACTAGCGCAGGTTGTCCAGCAACAGCAACCCGTGTTTTTGCCCCAAACCAACCTGCGGCTGGCAGATATTCGAGCCGGGTTTGCGATCGCCCTCCACATGCACCAGCCCACCATTCCAGCCGGAGCAAATGGGGAGCTAATCAGCAATTTGCAGTATATGTTTGAGCATCCCCAAGAGGGCGACAACCACAATGCGGCTCCCTTTGCCTGGTGCTACTCCCGGATGGGGGAGATGATTCCAAATTTGGTTGGGCAAGGCTACAACCCCAGAGTCATGCTCGACTACTCTGGCAATTTGCTCTGGGGTTTGCGGCAAATGGGGCGCAATGATGTCCTCGACAACCTGCGCCGGATTACCTGTGATGTCGCCTACCAGCCCTACGTAGAGTGGCTTGGCACCTGCTGGAGCCATGCGGTGATTACGACTACCCCGATCGCGGATATCAAAACTCAAATTCAAGCTTGGCAGCATCATTTTGCGGCTGTGTTTGGCAAGTCAGCCTTGGCGCGGGTGCGGGGCTTTTCGCCCCCAGAGATGCATTTACCCAATCATCCGGATGCCTTGTATGCGTTTGTGCAAGCCCTGCAAGAATGCGGCTATACCTGGCTGATGCTCCAGGAGCACTCGGTGGAAACCTTGACCGGGACAGCCTTAGTTGATCCTCACCTGCCCCATTGTTTGGTGGCGCGTAACAGCCAGGGCGAGGTTCTTAAAATCGCCGCTCTGATTAAAACCCAAGGCTCCGATACCAAGCTGGTGGCCCAAATGCAGCCCTTTTACGAGGCCAAAACCCTCCAGCGGCGATCGCTAGCCGGGATCTCAATTCCACCGATTGTGACCCAAATTGGCGACGGTGAAAACGGCGGCGTAATGATGAATGAATTCCCCGGCGGCTTTGAGCGAGCCTGGCAGGAAATGGGCAAAGATGTGGTCGGCATGAATGGCACCGAGTATCTGGAACTAATTGGGGCGGCTGGGGTGACTTTAAACGATTTCCCGCAGTGCCAGCCGATCGGGCAGCACCGAATTCGGCAGCAGATTGACACTCAAGGTTCAGCCAGTGTAGAAGCGGCGATCGCCCAACTCAAGCAAGCCGACCCCAACTTTCACATGGATGGCGCTTCTTGGACGAATCATCTCAGTTGGGTGCAGGGCTACGAAAATGTGCTCAGTCCCATGTATCAACTCAGCGCCGGTTTCCATCAAAAACTTGACCCGCTGCTGGCCCAAAACCCTGCCCTGACCAAATCCACTCCCTATCGCCAGTCCCTGCTCTACAACCTCCTGCTCCAAACCAGTTGTTTTCGCTACTGGGGGCAAGGCACCTGGACAGACCACGCCACAGAAATTTTCCGTCGCGGCGAAGCGGCTCTGAATCAGGATTTCTCATGAATCGATATTCATCGGATTCTCCGAGAGACCCTACGCTCAGCAAAGCGGCGTAGGGAGGGATGCTTCGACAAGACTTCGGCGTGAGGCTTCGACGGTGAGCTCAGCCGAACCGCGCTCAGCCGAACGTTCGATACCGCGTAGATTGACACATAATCTTTGCGACTTACAGATAACCTTAGTTCTATATGAGGGTATACTATCTGTATGCAAAGAACGATTCGCATCCAACTTAAGCCCAACCTGGAAACGGCCAAAGTTTTGACTCAAACGATTGAGCAATACACTTGGTCGTTTAATGCGGTGTGCAAGCATGGATGGGAAAACAACTTGGCAAATGGCGTAGAACTGCACAAAGCAACTTACTCCGACCATCGCGCTATGACTGGCTTGCCTGCTCAATTGACTTGTGCTGCCAGAGTCAAGGCAACTGAAGCTTTGAAATCTGCTAAGGCGCTGAAAAAGAAAGGGAAAACCGTTAATTGCCCAATCTCGAACCGTTGCCCCATTCGCTATGACGCGAGATCTTACTCGGTCTGGTTTGACCGAAGTGAGGTGACAATCCTCAGCCTGAATGGACGGCTCAAGCTGCCCTTTGAAGTGGCTGAATATTACCGTCAATATCTCACCTGGAAAACCACCAGTGCAGACTTGCTGCAAGACCGCAAAGGGCGATGGTGGCTGCATATCGTAATGGAGATTAAACCTCCCATCGCCGTTGCAACGAATGAGGTTGTAGGGGTGGATCTGGGGATTGTAACTCCAGCGATGGATAGTCGAGGCAGTAAATATGGTTCCGACGATTGGAAAGGAGTAGAAGATAGAACATTTGAGTTGCGTCGAAGACTGCAATCTAAAGGCACGAAAAGCGCTAAACGGCATTTGAAAAAGCTGTCGGGTCGCCAGAAACGTTTCAGAAAAGATTGTGACCATGTGCTGAGTAAGCGTTTGGCTCAATCGGTTAGCAGTGGCGCAACATTGGTATTTGAAGACCTCACAAACATTCGCGGTAGAGCCAAAATGAGGAAGGCTCAACGCCGTAGACTGCATGGATGGAGCTTTGCTCAATTCCAAGCATTCGTGACTTACAAAGCTGAAGCTAGAGGTGTAAACGTAGGTTTCCTTGACCCGCGCTACACCAGCCAAAAGTGTTCTAAATGCGGACACATTGAGCGAGGTAATCGCCCGTCCCAAGCTGAATTTCGGTGTAAGAAGTGTGGTTTTGAGTGCCATGCAGATTACAACGCTGCCATTAACATTTGTGAGGACTATTTGAAATCTAGGGCGGCGGTCAATCCGCCTATTGCAGTCTGCTCGGAAACGGGAACTTGAATTGCAAGCCCTAAGCTCAGCCTTAGCGGCTTAGGGTAGTTGACTCAGTCATACAGTTCTCACAGACAAGCTCTCGGCTGTCTCCCGTAACGAATAGCTTAAGGTCGTCGAATTAGACTTAAATTATGGACTGTAGACTTCAGCCTTCCTAATGGCTTCAGCGTAAACCTTGCTAACGAATTCGCCAGCGATCGCAATTAGTCTGTTTTTGATTGGCATCGTAACTGGAATTTTGTCTGGGCTACTGGGGATTGGCGGTGGGTTATTGATGGTGCCAGCCCTGACTTTGTTTGGGGTGTCGTTGGTAGAAGCCACGGCGACCAGCTTAGTCGCTGTGTTTCTGAGTGCGGCTTCTGGCAGTCTGCAAAATTTACGAATGGGGGACTTGGACAAATCGGCTGCTTTATTGTTGGCTGGCTTTGGAATTCTGACTGCCCAAGTGGGAGCTTGGTTGGGCGATCGCCTACCAGAGCGAACTTTGGCGCTGGGCTTTGCTGGACTGCTGCTGGTCACAATTTATATGATGGCGCTCAAGCAGCGGCTGCAAAGACGCGAATCGGCCCTGCCGCCCGTGCAAGCAGCGCCTCAGCAATCTTTACTGCCCCACACGGCTGGGATTGGCATCTTGGCGGGGTTATTGTCGGGTCTGTTTGGCGTTGGCGGTGGGGTGGTGATGGTGCCCTTGCAAATGCTGCTGCTGGCTCAACCGATCAAAATTGCGGTCAGAACCAGTTTGGGGGCGATCGTTGTGATTGCGATTTCCGGCATCGTTCAGCATAGCCTGAACAATAACGTCCTCTGGGTGCCAGGCTTGTGCTTAGGGATGGGGGGAATTGTCGGGGCCCAGTTGGGGACGAGGCTACTGCCTAAGCTGCCAGATCCGATCGTCGGCAGAATGTTTCAGGCGCTGCTGCTAGGTTTGGCAGTTTACATGCTGATTAGCGGTTTGCAATAAACTGCCTCATCTCAGCGCTTGGGTTGACCTCTGCCCACCGTGACTGGCACGTTACATTGTTTGAAGTTTCTTCGCTAATCTCTAGAACTGGTCAAGGCACTGCGGTAAACTTTATTTCGTTCGGGAGATTTGACCTTCTGGCTCATCCCTAACCTCCCAGCAGCAGAAGCCTACCGTAACGTCCTTATAGATAGGAGCATTTGCATTAATGTCTCACACAGTCAAGATTTATGATACTTGCATTGGCTGCACTCAATGCGTTCGAGCTTGTCCCACCGATGTTCTAGAGATGGTTCCTTGGGACGGCTGTAAAGCAGCTCAAATTGCTTCATCCCCTCGGACAGAAGACTGCGTTGGCTGCAAGCGCTGTGAAACAGCTTGCCCGACTGACTTCCTGAGCATTCGAGTTTATTTGGGTGCCGAAACAACCCGCAGTATGGGTCTAGCGTACTAGAGCACGGCTCAAAAATAAGGCGATGCTCCTGCATGAAGGCAAACGCTTGCGATAGGCTTAGCGTTGCTTGCCATGTGCAGAAATTGCTATTTATAAAATGTGCCTGAATCTTTTTTGTAGGGTTTGGGCACGTTTTTTTCGCTGTTTGAGCGCTGTTCGTCCTTAAACTAGGAGTAGCACCTGTCGTAGATGGAGGTCAGCAAGTGAAAATTTGGGTGAATGAGCAGCTTGATCCGACTGGACTGCTGTATGCCTGCATTGCCTGCGCCAATGAATCGCAGGCTCAGGAATGTCATGAATCTTTTGAGCAAAATTTAACAGCAGCCCAAAAGGCGGCGGGGTGGCAAGCTCGGATCAGAACGGTTGCCTCCTGGGAAGAGGTGCCGGCCACTGCTTTAAAGTTAAGCTAATCGCCTTTGATCTCTTTCAAACCAGCGATCGCCGCGCCAGATCTTTCAGGCTGACTCTACCGGAATTGGGATCGAAATGAAAATTGCAGTTACAGGGGCAACGGGTTTTGTGGGCACTCGCTTGATGGAGCGCTTGCTGGCCGAAGGTGATCAGGTTGTTGCCTTGGTGAGGAACCCTGCTAAGCTGGCTCAGCTTTTTCCGCCCGATCGCTTTCCTGGCTTAACCACTATTGCTTACACGCCCAAAGTCGCTGGCGACTGGCAGCCAGCGATCGCTGGCTGTGATGGCGTGGTCAATTTGGCCGGGGAACCGTTAACCGGCGAGCGCTGGACGCCTGAACGCAAGCAAGAAATCCTCAGCAGCCGCCAACTGGGCACCCAAAAGCTGGTGGAGGCAATCGCCCAAGCTCAACCTCGCCCCCCAGTGTTGGTTAGCACGTCTGCGATCGGCTACTACGGCACTAGCGAAACGGCCACGTTTGATGAAACCAGCCCGCCAGGGAATGATTTTTTGGCTCAAGTCTGCCAGCCTTGGGAAGCCGAAGCCCAAAAAGTAAAGGAGTATGGAACGCGGCTGGTGATTTTGCGGTTTGGAATTGTGCTGGGGATGGGCGGAGCAATGGCCAAAATTTTGCCACCTTTCAAGCTGTTTGCGGGTGGGCCAATCGGCACTGGGCAACAGTGGTTCTCTTGGATTCACCGGGAAGATTTAGTCAACCTGATCCTGCAAGCTTTAACCCGCTCAGACTTAGAAGGCGTCCTCAATGCCACTGCCCCGCATCCAGTCCGGATGACGGAGTTTTGTGCAACGCTGGGACGAGTCCTCAACCGCCCCTCTTGGCTGCCGGTGCCCGACTTTGTTTTAGAACTATTGCTGGGTGAAGCGGCTCAGGTTGTTTTAGAAGGGCAACAAGTTTTACCCCGCCGGGCCGAGAGCTACGGCTTTAACTTCCAGTTCCCAACGATCGAAGCTGCCCTGAAAGAGATTCTGGCAGAGTAGCAGGAGACAAGGATTAGACTCTTGCAGGCATTTGACATGATGACCTAAGCCTGAAGTAGGCGATGTAGGCTGATCAGCAGGTCTTCGGTGGTATAGGGTTTTGCTAAAAACAGGCTAGCGCCTGCACTCAGCACCGGCTCTCGATTGGCTGCGAGTCCACTAATGGCAATAATTTTTGCTTGGGGATTAATTTTTTTGAGCGTCCGAACAGCGGTGATGCCATCCATTTTCGGCATCATGATATCCAGCAGTACCGCCCCAATCTGATCTTGGTGCTTGGCATAGCATTCGATCGCTTCTAGCCCATCATCCGCAATCAGTGTTTCGTAGCAATAGCTTTCCAGCAGCGCTTGATTAGTTTTTTGCACATCAGCGTCATCATCGACAATCAAAACCAGTTCTCCGTGCCCTTGCGGCAGTTCTTCTGTGGGCTGACCTTCGGTTCTAATTTCCTCAGTTGTGGGTAAGTAGACAATAAATTGACTCCCTTGCCCAACCTGACTATAGACTTGCAAAAAGCCGCCGTAGCTTTTGATAATTCCTAAAATCGTTGAAAGCCCTAAGCCAGTGCCTTGTCCGGGTGCTTTGGTGGTGAAGAATGGGTCAAAGATCCGATCGCGAATTTCGGGTGGAATTCCGCTGCCGGTATCAGAAACGGCAATTACCACGTAGTCACCGACCTGAGCATCTAGGTTCAGTTGGGCAAAGTTGGCATCAACGAAGCGATTTTCGACTGAGAGGGTAAGAACACCACCATTGGGCATCCCATCACGAGCATTTACACACAGGTTCATCAAGATCCGATGCAGTTGAGTCGGATCAGCGTAAATCATCCCCAGGGATTGGGGCGAAATGGCAGTCCGAATTTGGATTGATTTGGGCCAGGTTTGCTCTAAAACTTTAACTACTTCTAGCAGCAGAGGTCTGATTTGGAGTGTGGTGCGTCTGCCTTCGGTTCCCCGCGCAAAAGTGACGATTTGTTTAACCAAGCCAGCTCCCCGTTTGGCACTATTTTCCAACATTGCTAGCATCTCCTGCGATCGCTCGCTTAATTCGGTCTGAGTTGTCGAGCGCATCAACTGAGAAATCGCCAAAATGGGCGTAAAGATGTTGTTGAGGTCGTGGGCAATGCCGCTGGTTAAGGTGCCTAGGCTCTCTAGCCGCTGGGTGCGGTAAAACTGAGCCTCTAATTGCTTCTTGGTGGTGATGTCGGTGTTGACAATCAGGATTGATTTGGGCTGTCCTGACTGATCGCGCATCAGCGTCCAGCGACTGGCAACAATGATGTTTTTACCTGTTTTTGTCACCTTTTCTGGCTCTCCTTGCCAAAAGCCAGTGCTCAGAACACTCTCCATCTCTGCGGTTAGGTCAGATAAATTAGGGTGTTGCAACGTCTTAATTTCTTTACTCAACGCCTCCTCTGCCGTCCAGCCAAAGAGTTGCTCAGCACCTCGATTCCAAAGCAGAATTCGACCTTCTAAATCAGAGACAAAAATAGCATCAGTGGCAATGTCAATCAGGGCCGCTTGCTCCCGAATTTTTTGTTCGGCTTGCTGGCGTTCGGCTGCCAGCCGCTTTTGATCACTAATGTCTTGAATTTGGGAAATAAAGTATTGGGGCTGATCCTGAGCATCGTAAACCATCGAAACACTGAGCAGTATCCAGGCCAGATGCCCTAGTTTATGGATGTAGCGCTTCTCCATTTGGTAGGTGCGAATCTGTCCGGCCAGCATTTGGCGCACAAATTCCAAATCTTGCTCCAGATCTTCGGGATAGGTAATCGCTTGGAAGGTGGTAGACAGCAATTCTGCTTCTGAGTAACCGACAATTTCGCACACGGCCCGATTGACTTGCAGCCAGCGACCGTCGGTTGCCACCAGGGCCATGCCAATGGCGGCATAGTCAAAGGCTGATCGAAAGCGTTGTTCGCTTTCCCGTTGGGCCGCCTCCGCCTCCTTGCGATCGCTGATCTCGTTGAACAGAATGCCAAGGTGATGCAATTGTGGATCTGCAATTGGAAAGGCGTAAACGTCATACCAGCGCTGAAGTTCGGCTGCGTAATTCTCGAACCGGATTGGCTGCCCCGTCAACGCAACCTGGCCAAAAATCTCAAACCAGTATTCTTCGTGCTGGGGGGCGATTTCGCGGATTCGTCTACCTACCGCATCTTTGATCCCAGTTTGCTGCTCGAACTTCGGATTGACTTGGAGAAAGCAGTAATCCACTGGCTTTTGATTTTGATCGAATAAAACTTCAATCGCGCAAAAGCCTTCATAGATCGACTCAAACAGCGATCGATATTTTGCTTCCGATTCACGCAGGTTGGCTTCGACGTACTGGCGATCGACTTCGAGTTGCTTGCGGTCAGTAATATCTTTCAAAAAGCAATAATGCCCGATCAATTGTTGCTGTTCGTCTTCCGCCAGGATCATCAGCAGTTGCTTGTCAAAAATGGAGCCGTCTTTCCTGATCCCTCTGGCCTCCACTTCGACTTTGCCGGCGCTAAGCATTTGCTGATAGGCGGCATTTACCGCTGCCAAATCATCCGGATGGACGGTGGTTTGCCAGTTGATGCCGACCATTTCGGGGGGCGAGTATCCCACCATGCGAGCATAAGCATCGTTGACGGAAAGGTAGTTTCCGGCTGAGTCTAACCGAGAGATGCCTTCTACGGCATGGCTCAAAGCGGTGCTGATTTGCCGCAGTTCGATTTCGAGTTGCTTGCGATCGGTGATATCAATCGCCGTCCCCATCATCTGCTGCGGCGAACCATCAGCCGTCCGATTCAGAACGCTGTCTTTGCTTTGGAGCCAGCGCCACTCTCCATTGGCATGGCGCATCCGATATTCAATTTCAAGCCAATCGCTATCTTTGGCAGTTAGGCACTGTTCAATTTGGGCAAGAACTCTGGGCAGGTCATCTGGGTGAGCCAGATTAATGAACAGATTGCTTCCCATGGCTTGAATTTCGGCTGGAGAATAGCCCAAGACAACAGAAATTTGAGGATTGACATAAATATTCCGCTGGTCAAACAGGTCATAAATATAGAGAATGGCGGAGGTGGAGTTGGTGATTTGCTCAATTAAATGCTGTTTTTCGAGCAGAGCGGTTTCGGCTTGCTTGCGTTCGGCTTCCAGCCGAACTCTATCGCTAATGTCGCGCTGAATGCCAAAGTGCCCAGTAATTCTGCCTTGGCGATCGTAAAGGCAAATATAGTCGCCTTCAATCACCATTGAGCTACCATCAAATTTGCGCTCATTGGTTTCAACGTGCAGGTGTCCGGCATCAAAGAACTCGCGCCAGACGGTTTTGCCATGATCGAGGTCATGGGCAAACAGATCCGCTGGGGTTAGTCCCAAAAATTGCTCACGGGTGCAGTTGTACTGAGCCAAGACGGCATCGTTAGCGCGAGTCATCTGCTGGTGGGTAAAGGCATACTCGATCGCGGCAGCTTTGTCGGTGGTTTGATCCCAGTCCAAGGGCTGATCCAGCATCATAAAGAAAAACCCATCCAAAGACTGCGAGAAAAACAGACTCAGGAGTTCTTCACTCTGGCGGAGGTCTTCATCGGCTCGCTTGCGATCGCTAATGTCTCGCAAAATCGACAGGTGGCGATGGGGAATGAAATTGGCGATCGCGCTAAATTCTGTCTCCCGCAGCGTTCCATCTGGGCGCTGTACCGGAAATTCTCCTAGCATTTGTCCCTGCTGGAGAAATTGCTGCCAAAGCTGAGCAATCTCTGAACGGGCTTCGGAAGCAGCAAAATCGGCAATGTTGAGATTTAGCAAGTCTGGTTTAGACACGCCAAACAAGTCACAGGCGGCTAAATTCGCATCGACGTAGTTACCCTCGTCATCTGTGATGGCGATCGCATCAAGCGCATGATCAAACAACGCCTGCCACTGATGTTTTTGCTGCTGCAAGTTAATGTTGGACTGAATCAGTTCAGCCGTCCGCTTAGTCACCTGCCGCTCGAGTTGATCATGAGCCGCCTGCAACTGCTGCTCCACCTGCTGCCGCTGCTGAAGTTCTTGCTCAACTCTCTGGCGGGCAATTTCTAACTCAGTATTTTGCCGTTGTAGAGCGGCTTGGGTGGCTTGCAGTTCCTCCAGCACCGATCGCAATTCCTGGTTGACCGACCTGAGTTCGGCAATGTGCAAAGGCGACTCCTTGGTCTCGGTCGCCAAGGCAGACGAATAGAGCGGATTCAGCCGATAGCCGACCCGATAAATGGTCTTAATCAAGTCTTTGGGAGCACCGGCTGCCGTTAATTTTTGGCGCAGCTCTTTGATATGCACCCGCACGGCTTCTTCCCCCGGCGATTCGGCAGAACTCCAGGCATGGTCGAGAATTGCCCTAGCGCTAAACACCTGCTGGGCGTGACGCAGAAATAGCTCCAGAATCGCCGATTCCTTTGGGGTTAAGGTCAAGAGCTGGGTGCCATAGTTGACCTTCTTGCTGCCGGGATCAAGCTGGAGGTGCCCCCATTCCAGCACAGGTTGAGCAACAGCACCCCCCCGCCGCAGCAGCGCCTGCACCCTAGCCATCAATTCTTCTGAATCAAAGGGTTTGACGACATAATCATCAGCACCGGCATTGAGGGCGATCGCTTTTTGGTGGCTACCGCCCTGCCCCGTCAGCAGCAAAATCGGCACCCGGAATCCTTTGGCTCTAATCTTTTGACACAGACTAATCCCATCTATCCCAGGCAGAAGCACATCCAGCACAATCAGGTCGTACTCAAAGGCATCCACCATTTGCCAGCCAGTTTCACCGTCGGTGCCAACATCAACGGCGTAGTGATAGCTAGAAAAGAGCAGCTTTAGAATTAGCGCGACATCTTGATCGTCTTCTACAACCAGGATTTTCATAGTCAACTCCTGAGCAAGCAGGTGCTAAATCTATTGTCAAGTCAATGATCGATAAGTTCCAACTAAAATATCTTGTTTTGATCATCAACTCTTAACCATTTTTTTTGAGCTTCACAGTTTCCTTACAACTTATCTCTAAAACTGAACCTAGAGATAAAGTAGCTGACTGGTTACTCTGCTCTATGGCTTCGGCTAGGAAAACTCCAGCAGCGCTCTTTGGTTACAAAGAGAAAATAATGCAGCAGGAGATCCATCCCGGTTGGTTTGTTCGGAAAACATTCAGAGGTGTGTCAGTCGATTCGCCCTCTGAAGCAAAATCTGAGGATCAGACATGGTAAACACTCACGATATGGCCTACTCCGCTTGTCTTAGCTTGCCCCAACAGTTAATCAAAGCGCTGGGCAGCCTTCAGGCGCACGCGATTAACGCGATTTCAGGCAGCATTTACATCTATGACCTGGTTGATCAATGCACGATCTGTGCCACCTCGTCGGTTTCGGCGATCTTGGGCTACACAGCCGCAGAAGTTGAAGCAATGGGAGCTGTTGGCATGGCGGGGCTGATTCATCCCGATGATTTAAACCGAGTTTCAGATCACTATCAGCGCTCGATCAGGTTGCGCCAGGGCGAAGTGATTGAAATTGAATATCGGATGCAGCGCCCAGATGGGACTTGGGGTTGGCTGCGATCGCAGGAAACTCCCCTCGTGATGGCGAGTGATGGATTTCCGCTCCAGGTCTTGGGGATGATTCAAGATGCATCGCAGCACAAGCAAGCGGAACTGTGGGAAGCCTTGTCCTTCTTGATTGATCATCGTCCAGAAATGATGACGATTACCAATCAAGCAGGGGTGATCACCTACGTTAATCCAGCCTTTGAGCAAATTACTGGCTATAGTGCGGCTGAGGCGATCGGTCAAACGCCAGCGATCTTGAAATCGGGTCAGCACGGAACCGCTTTCTACCGCCAGCTTTGGAACACGCTGCAAGCCGGCCAGGTGTTTGAGGCAGAGTTTATCAATCGGAAGAAAAATGGCGACCTCTTCTGCGAAGAAAAGATTATTACACCGCTCAAGGATGGAAAGGGCACCATTCACTTTGCCGCATCGGGGCAGGTTGTCCGCGATTATCAGCCATTTATCGGATCGCCCACTCATTCCACCGTCCCGGACAGCGGCAAACTCAAAACCAAGATTTAATTGACTATTTTGGTGAGAAGATACAACTCCTGATCAAAATCAATAACCTATCGGTGTGAATGGGTTTTGCTGTTTAGCAAAACCCATTCACACCCTTAATTTTCAGCATGTTTTATCAAAATCATCAGCATCAATTGAGCAGCGATCGCTAGGGGCATCAGATGAAAACAAAAAAATCAACTCAATTGATCAATTTCTTGCAGAATGATTTAGCGATTCCAGCGGCTGAAATTCAACTTGCCCTCCGGCAAGCCGAGCGCACCTCTGGGCTATTGCCGATCGTGCTTTGGCAGTACGGACTCGTGAATATTGCTCAGCTCAATCAAATTTTTGATTGGCTAGAGCATGCGCCTGAAGGCTAAGCCTGCGTCTCTCGTGTGCTGTCAAACCAGCAGGCGCGATCTTGACCCACTGTGCGTGTATGAATAGAATTGGAGTACTAATGTACCTTGCGAGACTCAGGCATCAGTAAATGTGCTGAGTTTTCGATGCGATCGCGGTTTCGAGCGGCTTCCTGATGCAACTGATTCAACAGACAACACTACTGTATCAAGAGGGTCGCTCAGACAAGATTTACGAGTTAAAGGGTAAGTCTTGGTTGAGATAATCAATTTGTTGCTGTTCTTGTTGATTAATTTGGTTGATGTAGCCGGTTAAGATTTGGCTGAGCCGGGGGTCGTAAAAGCGGTGCAGACTGTAGTTGGGGCGAGCTGGGAAGCCGCGCCGCATTTTATGTTGTCCTCCGGCTCCGGGGTCAAACATTTGAATACGGTTGGCGATCGCCCATTCAATCGGTGAGTAATAGCACGCTTCAAAATGCAGGCAGTCAATTTCTTGCAGGCTGCCCCAATAGCGACCATAGAGGCGATCTCCCTTGGTCAAACAGAAGGACATCCCTAGAGGTTGACGCGGATTTTGCGGAGCCTCAGCCACCACAAACATAACCCGATGGGCGTATTTGGGATAAAGCTGCTCGAAAAACTTTTTGGTTAAATATTTGCTGCCACCCCAAAATTTGTCACAGGTATCGCCATAAAAGTGGTGCATCAGCGAAAACAATGACTTGGGGATCTCTTCCCCGGTCAGGATTTGCATCTTTAGCTCAGCGGTGGCGATCGTCTTGCGCTCGCGCTTAATGTTGCGGCGCTGGTTGGCATTAAAACTGGTCAGATAATCGGCAAAGGTCTGGTAGCCCTGATTCTGCCAAATATAGCTGTGGTGCATCCAACTGGCATAACCCAGCTCCGCCATTAGTAACCGCCAAGTCGGGTCAACAAACAGAAAATTACAGCCAGACAGCGCATTGCGATCGCAAAAATGGTCAATTTCTCGCACCATTAGGGCCGTTAGTTCTGGTTCATCTTCGCCTTCAGCAATCAAAAACCGATAGCCTTCGGCCGGAGTAAACGGCGTCATCCCTAACAGCTTGGGATAATACTCAATCCCTAGCCGATAGCCCAAATCTGCCCACTGCTGGTCGAAGACAAATTCACCGTAGCTGTGTCCCTTCACATAGAGCGGGGCGACGGCAATTAAGCTGCGATCGCGCCACAGGGTCAAATGATTGGGCAACCAGCCTGTGCGGGGCGTGGCGCTGCCAGAGGTTTCAATATTGTGCAGCCACTCCCACTCTAAAAAAGGGGTTGCCAAGGGCAAAGCTAGAGCATCCCAAGCCGACTGCGGAATTTCGCCAATGTTGTTAATCCAGGCAACCGAAACGTTGGATTTGATTTGTTCCAGCATGACTAGCGCGCAAAACTTTCTTTAGAGTAAAGGATTGCGAAAAAAATAACTTCGCCCTGCTGCCAATTCCCTACTGATTTGCCGCCACGCGATTGCGCTCATCGGTAATTTCTTTGGCAAAGGGAGGTGGAAGCTGATCGAGTTTGGTTACAACCTGATCAAACAGTTGCAGGCTTTCAGCCTTTTTGCCCTGGATATTGAGGATTTGCGCCTTTAGGTAAATCAGTTCTGGGTTGTCTGGAGCCGCCTTCAGGGCTTCGTCCACTGCCACCAGCGCCTGATCAGGCTGATTCATATCTCGATAGGCGAGGGCAATCCCCCGATAGCTGAGGTAATTGGGAGCAGCGTAGTTTTGCAGGCGATCGATCGCTTGTTTGGGGTCAAACAGACCCAAATTGCTGGCAATCACCCAGTCTAGAAAGCCTTGCAGCAAGCTCAGTTCTGGGTCTTTGGCATCAACCGCTTTCGCTTTCTCAATAAAATCTAGGCTTTGCTGCACCTTTAGCAGGGCTTGGGGAGTGCCGATCGCCGTTCCCCCGCCTCCTTCCGAAATGCTGTAGGCAGCCTGGAGGAAATTGCCCACACCTTGGTACAAATTGCCCCGCAGCGGATCAGTCGGCATTAGCTTTTCGGCTACTTTAACCGTTTGATCCGCATAGGTGCTCATTGCCGTCCAATCGTTGTCTAAAAAGGCAACGCCTGCCGCTAGGGCATAAACCATTGGCTCCTTGGGGTCAGACTTCAGCGCTTTTTGGACATACTGGCGAGCTTCTGGATAATTGCCGCGTTGGAACACCGCCGTAAAGGCGGCTTCGGTGTCTGAGTCAATTGGGCGGGCGGTTGTGCCTGTCCGAAACGGGTCTGCGGCTAGGGCCGAAATTGGGGCTACACTGACAAATAGCAGGGCCGTCGAGGCCATAATGGTGGTGAATCGTTGCGCCGGGAACCTTCTTTTCATCACGTTAACGCCATCCTTTGGAGAAATAGTTTGCTCTATTTGAAAAATCTGGTTTACCATCCACCGGCGGCGGCTAGTGCAATTCTCAAGCAGATTAATCTGGAATTGCCGCCTCAGCACATGGGATTGGTGATTGGCCCCAGCGGCTCTGGCAAAAGCACCCTCCTAGAAATTTTAGCTGGATTAGCCGAACCGACAAGCGGAGAAATATTTTGGCGGCAGCAAGAATTGACCAATTTACACCTGCAACAGTTGGCTGGGCTAGTATTTCAGTTCCCGGAACGCCATTTTTGCGGTGGGACTTTGCTGGAAGAACTGCGGCTGGGGCATCCTGAACTGGGCGTCGATCGGGTTAACGAAGCCCTGCGAGAGGTGGGGCTAGAGCATTTGCCTGTATCAACCGCGCCCCAGTCCCTCAGCGGCGGGCAGCAGCGGCGCTTGGCCTTAGCCGTCCAATTGATTCGGCAACCCCATTTGCTATTGCTAGATGAACCAACCGCTGGGCTAGATTGGTCGATGCGGCGGCAGTTAGTGAATTTGCTCGCCAAGCTAAAAGGTCATTGGAGCCTGCTGATTGTCACCCACGACGCCAGCGATTTGATGCCGATCGCCGATCACTGCTGGACGCTCAACCACGGCGAACTGCAACCGTTTGATCCAACCGGAATTGATCAACCCTTGAGTGCGTCTCTGGCGGGATAGATGTCTCAGCTTCCAGACCATTTTGATCTTTGGCGGCAAACGCTGAATTGGCAGCCGACTTCCCAACAGCAACAGCAGTTTCAGCGCCTTTACGAATTAATCCTAGCGGGCAATCAGCGCCTCAACCTAACTCGGATTACCGCTCCAGAAGACTTCTGGGAAAAACACCTCTGGGATTCTTTAAGTGGAGTTGCTCCCTATCTGGTCGAGCCAGATAGTGCCCGGACAGTAATTGATATCGGCACTGGCGGCGGATTTCCGGGACTGCCGGTGGCGATCGCTTGCCCCAACTGGCAGGTAACGCTGTTAGACTCAACCCACAAAAAAATGGCGTTTTTGACCGACCTCTTGCCAGAATTAGAACTCCAAAATGTGAGCTTAATTTGCGATCGGGCAGAGCAACTGCACCAATCTGCCCAGTGCCAAGAGTTTGATTTAGCTTTGGTGCGGGCAGTCGGGAGTGGCGATCGCTGTGCTGAATTCGCGTTGCCGCTGCTCAAACCCGGCGGACTGGCGATTCTATATCGGGGGCAATGGTCAGAAACAGAGGCGGAGTCCTTACAGTCTGCCGTCCCAAAACTGGGAGGCTCTATAGAATCAATTCAGTCTTGGCTGACTCCCTTGAGCCAGAGTAGCCGCACTTGCTTGTATCTTCGTAAGCACTCTTGAGCACACCAACACTAAACTGATCTCAAATTTCATAGGTGTTAGTGTTACTTTCCAGGGAAATCATGTTGTGCCGCTTAAACCTCGGTTGGGGCACAGCCTGAGTGTTACGAGTTGGTTGCTGTTTATTCATCTCTTCTCCTCCAATTGAATCGATTGAATCCCAGACTGAAAATGCAAATGCCACAATTGGAGCGACGATAATACCGTTAAACGTATGGAACTCCTTCTTATCGGTCTTTTGGTCTTTGGCTTTGGTTGCTCGATGATCTTTGCAAGAGGACTGTGGTGGGAACTACAAGTATTGTCAAATCAAATTAAGGGACAAACCTCTGAGCGCACAACTGTCTGGGACGCTGGTCAAATTATTATCGGTGCGATCGCGATCGGGCTGAGCATTTTGCTCGCTTGGCAAGGAGTTGTGAAACTCTCGCAACCCGTGGTTCCTAAAGTTTGTACTGCCTTCTTGTCCTTCGACGAGCCACCGAGCGTTCAAAGGAGTACCAGTGCTGGATGCAAAGCAGCAGAGAAAAAAGACTACCAAACAGCACTCGCCCAGTTCAGACAAGCCGCGAAGCAAACTAAGCAAGGCGCTGATACTTACTACACTAGCTTCGAGCGATCGCTTGATCAAGCAGTCAAACAGATGGAGCAGCAAACTGGCACAACTCGTTAATGCCGCTTCTAAAAATTAAGTCACTACACTGTCCACTTTTTTTTAGTTTGGTGGAGTGACCCTCGATTTTTGGAGCTTTAGCCTAGATCTGTTGCCGCAATACATTCCCGATCGTCAATGGCGGCATTGTTGACGCGCTTGCTGACCGGATAAGCGGTCATTTGATCGGCAGGGAAAGGCTGGAGTAAGACTTGCAGTGCTTCAACATCCTGAGTTTGCCAATTGAGCCACTGATCGTAATCTTCTGGCTTCAGGATAACGGGCATGCGTTCATGAATTGGCTGAAGGAGTGCATTGGCGGCAGTGGTGAGGATAGTGCAGGTTTCAATCTCTTGCCAAGATTCCCACAGACCGGCGATCGCAAATAGCTCCTCATTCTGCGGCCGAAAATAAAAGGGCTGTTTGCCTGCCTTGGTTTTCTGCCATTCAAAAAAGCCACTGGCCGGAATCAGGCAGCGGCGGCGTTTAAAGGCTGTCCGAAAAGAGGGCTTTTCGGCAACGGTCTCAGCCCGCGCGTTGATCAGCCGATTGCCGATCGCTGGATCTTTGGCCCAAGCTGGAATTAACCCCCAGCGCATCAGCCGAAAATGTCGCTCTGGCTCGTCGCTCGTCTGGACAATCACCGCAACGGGTTGGCTAGGCGCAATGTTATAGCGGGCAGGAAAGTCCGGCACTTCGTCCAGATCAAAGAACTCGACCAATTCTGCTGGAGCCACTGCAAGGCTAAATCGTCCACACATAGGGCATTTATTTTAATTCGTCTGGATTCACGCTAATCCGCCACAGCCCTTCAAACGGACGGGGGCGAGGTGGCTCCGTATTACCGAGGTAGCTATCGGCAATGCCAACTCGGAAGACGCCACCTAGACTCCAAAAGAAAGGCCGCCCCCAGCCGACGATGTCTGAAGGGTCGCTGATGATCGGGTTGTTGAGCAAAATTGTTTGCTGACTGCCATTCACAAAATAGAGCGTGGCTCGTTTTTGCTTGAATATCACCTCAACATCAAACACACCGCCAGTTTCAAAGCTATAGACTTGTCCTGAAAACTTGCGCCCGTCAATATTTTGACCTTGATACTCAGCGGCGATCGCCTGTCCAGCCATGATTGTCGCCGGAGCAAAGATCACAGCCATGCCCAAAATCAATCCCCAACTGAGCTTCATGACTAAACGCCCCCATCGACTTCTTGCCGGACGAACTTGCCGCCACAACTCTATTCTAGCTAAGGGCAACCCTTGACTTGGGGAGCTTTATAGGAGCCACAGAAGCCAGAAAGCCCGGAAATCTATTTAGTCGTCCCTGAAAAACCATCTGAAGCCAGTTAGAACGAGGGCATCAAGGTCTGAGTAAAACCAAAGATTAGACCTCTTGCAAAAGTCAGCTTACTGCCTCTGGTAATTGCTCAGTGAGAGCAAGCTCATAGTTGTACAGCCCTGCAATCAAATTGAAGCGCAGTCCAAAACGCTTTCTGCGATTGCGATAGC
>JAESGG010000121.1_pt1 | contig 20036 bp, 18 predicted proteins | sample 9266231 | NCBI WGS metagenome assembly JAESGG01 (sample SAMN14515337, study PRJNA621664) | algae metagenome | isolation source: Aphanocapsa sp. GSE-SYN-MK-11-07L and co-occurring heterotrophs from wet... | place: USA: Grand Staircase Escalante National Monument, Utah | collected 2006-04-16 | reverse complement strand
ATCGACAACGAATCCACTCCACGATTGGATATCTTTCCCCGGTTCAGTTTGAAGCAAATTACTGGAGCACTCTCAATCACCCGATCGCCGCTTAAGTCACCTGTCCACTTTTTCGGGGTAAGGTCAGGTTGGCGAGTTGAGAGTTGGTAAGGAATTGAATTTGAATCCAGCTCAGTTGAAGAATGGCTGAGATGTTAGGATTGCTGGCTGCTGCCAGTTCATTAGCAACAGCCTCAGGAATGATAACCGTTTGGTAAATGGCTTCTAGCAACCACAGATGATCGACAAGGGCAAGATTTGAGAGGGCAGATGTGTCGCTGACAATGATCATAACCAGCCGCGATCTCGCAGGTTCTGAACATCCTGCTCAAAATCTTCCACATCGTAATGTACGCAAATGCCGCGATCTGCCAGCAGCTTTTGAAAGTCCATAATTTCCATCCCGGCAATCTTGCTGGCACGACCGAGGGAAATTCGCTCTTGCTGAAATAGGGCAATGGCAATCTCCCGGAGCCAGTCGCTCTGGTTAAAGGTTTCGGTTTGGCTGAGACCTTCAGGTAAGTTCAGGGTGATTTGCATCGGGTTGCCCTCACGCACTTACCTTTAATTCTAAGGTTTTGACAGATATGCTTTTGCCACTACCAACACTGAGGATTGAGCCAGTTAATGGCAAACTCACCGGACGCAGATAGACTTTGCAACTCAATCAGCCAACTTGAAATGTTCTGGTGCAGCGCGTTTGTCAGGCAATTTCAACTAGTAATTTAAGTTAGCATCCTTGTCCTCAATCTTTTTCCAAGTTTTCTCTGAGACACGCGCTGCAGACTTCCTACATCTCAACAAAAGCTCGCAAACATAAAGATAGTTTCTTAATCCTTGCTTTTCTTGCTTAGAGGGTTACTAGATTTTAATGCCAACAGATTAGCTTCTGGGTTCCTTTCATCACAGTACTTCCGGTAGCCTAACTACGATTTAGGTCTTAGTTTGAGAACTAATGAGAGCAAGGTCAGGTTTCAAATGTCAACGCTTGACCCCGCACCTCTGTATTAAGCTGTCCGCGATCGTAGACAATCTGCCCACCAACGATGGTTACGACCGGCCAGCCGGTTAAGTCCCAACCCTCAAACGGACTCCAGCCGCATTTAGTTAGCAGTTCCGATCGGAGCACCGGGCGGTAGGTTTTCAGGTCTACGAGGACTAGGTCAGCGTCATAGCCAGGGGCAATCGCCCCTTTATTCGGGATGCCGTAGGCTTGAGCCACCGCCATTGACATCCAGTGGGCAACATCGTCCACGTGGCAGCGCCCCTGCATGGCTTGGGTGAGCATGATCGGCAGGGAAGTTTCGACACCGGGCATCCCAGACGGACTGTTGGGGTAGGGCTGGGCTTTTTCCTCCAAAGTGTGGGGGGCATGGTCGGTGGCAATAAAATCAATTACACCATCCCGCAGGGCTTGCCAAAGAATTTCATTGTCTCGTGGCGATCGCAGGGGCGGGTTCATCTGGGCCAGGCTGCCAATTTTAGCGTAGGCATCAGTGTTTAAGACCAAATGCTGGGGGGTAACTTCGGCTGTCACCCACAGCGGCTTGTCTTGGCGGAGCAGGTTGGCCTCTTCACCCGTGGAGAGGTGCAAAATGTGCAGGCGGCGCTGATATTTTTTGGACAGCTTCAGCGCCAGTTGGGTGGCATTGAGGGCCGCTTGATTGTCTTGAATCTGAGAGTGAATAGCGGGATCGGTAATGCCAGCAAACTGCTGACGGCGCTCTAGGATGCGGGCTTGGTCTTCAGCGTGGACGGCAATCAGGCGATCGCCTTGGGCAAAAATTGGCTCCAGATTGGTTTCTTGGTCAACCAAGAGCTGGCCATGCATTGACCCCATGAAAATTTTGATTCCACAGACTGGATGAGCCTGGAGCAAGTCTGGCAGGTTCTCAGCCGTTGCCCCAATGAAAAAGCCATAGTTGACCAAGCACTTTTGAGCGGCCCGCGCCAGTTTATCGTCTAGTGCAGCTTGGGTGGTGGTGAGGGGACGAGTATTTGGCATTTCCAAAAAGCTAGTCACTCCCCCCTTGGCGCAGGCACAACTTGCAGTAAATAGGTCTTCTTTGTGCTCTAGTCCTGGTTCCCGAAAATGCACCTGCGGATCAATCACCCCAGGTAATAGGGTTAGCCCTGCCGCTTCCACAACAGTCGCCTCTGAGTCTGTAATGGCGGAAGCAACGCGGACTATGTTGCCCGCACGGACAAGCACATCAGCTACTTTCAAGGCTCCGCCCGATAGCAGAACGCGGGCACCTGTAATCAGTAGACTGTCAGCAATCGTCATCTTGTTTTTTTGAGTATTCTTTAAGGATCGATCAGCGGTCTTGGCTGACTTTCTGAGTCAGAATTGTCTCTAGGCGTCTGATGCAGCACCATCAAGCGATCGGCTTAAACATTAAATGACTGTCAATTTAGGAGTGCAATTTAGGCATCCCCATGCTATGTCATTCTGGGGTACCCTTTAGCAAAGCCTCAGAGTTCTTTACCGTTGGGTTACAATCCAGAAGCTAACCTCAAGGGATATTCTCACTCACCCTACATTCAGCGTTCTCTATGCAAGACGAGAAGTTTCAGCCCACGCAGCCCCCATCTGAGCCGCAGAGTCCCGACTCAAATTTTCAGCCCCAGCCCGTTAGTAAAATGGCGAGTCAGACCCCAGAGCGCCAGGAATCGCTCTTGGTCGAAGTCGCCAAGACCATTGGCTTGAGTCTGATCTTGGCGTTTGGGATTCGTCAGTTTGTGGCTGAAGCCCGCTATATTCCTTCCGAGTCAATGGTGCCAACGCTGCTGGTTAACGATCGCCTGATTGTGGACAAAGTTGGCTACTACCTGCACTCCCCTAAGCGGGGAGACATTGTCGTGTTTAACCCCACCAATGCGCTGGTCAAAGATGGCTTCAATGATGCATTTATTAAGCGAATTGTCGGGATGCCGGGCGACCAAGTTGCCGTTGCCAACAACCGGGTCTACATTAACGGCAAGCTATTAGCTGAACCCTACCTGGCTGCTAAAACTCAAACTACCCTCAACACCTGTGGCCCCGAAAACGTTTTTCTAGCCGAGCCTCAGGTCGTGCCCACCAACGCCTATCTTGTCTTAGGCGACAACCGCAATAACAGTTTTGATGGTCGCTGCTGGGGATTCGTGCCCCGCAATAACATTGTCGGTCGGGCAGCCGTCCGGTTTTGGCCGCTCAACCGCTGGGCGATTATTGCAGCGGGCAAGCAAAAATAGGCTTAATTTCAGCCTGAAAGCTGATGAAAGTCCTACACATCTACCCTGGAAATTTGTTTGGCGGAATTGAATCCCTGCTGATCACCTTGGCCCAAGCGCGTCAGCTTTGCCCCCAAATGCAGCCTCAGTTTGCGCTTTGTTTTGAAGGCAGGTTGAGTGACGATCTGCGATCGCTGGGTGTGCCTGTCTACAAGCTAGGCGAGGTTCGCACCAGCCGCCCTTGGACAGTTTGGCGAGCCAGACAGCAATTGCGCCAACTGCTTCAAGCTGAATCCTTTGATCTGGTGGTCTGCCATGCCTGCTGGTCGCAGGCGATGTTTGCCCCCGTGGTCAAGCGCCTGGGGCGACCACTGGTGTTTTTTTGCCATGATGTGCCGCAGGGGCAGCACTGGTTAGAACGCTGGGCTAAATTAACCCCGCCCGATTTTGTCTTGGCCAATAGCCAATTTACTCAGGCGGCGTTGCCGAAGCTTTACCCGCAAACCTCTAGCCAAGTGTTTTATTTGCCGGTGCTCCATCCTCCGCCCACAGCTGCGCGGTCAGCCGTCCGATCGCCCCTGCAAACCTCTGCTTCAGCGGTAGTGATCATTCAAGTCTCTCGCTTAGAGCGCTGGAAGGGGCAGACCGTCTTACTAGAGGCGTTAGCCGAACTGCAAGACCTGCCAAATTGGGTTTGCTGGATTGTCGGTGGCGATCAGCGCCCCCAGGAAACGCTCTACCTAGAGGCGTTAAAAGCACAGGCTGCTGAGATGGCTGAGCGAGTCAAATTTTTGGGGCAGCGCCGCAATGTGCCTGACTTACTAGCGGCGGCAGACATTTTTTGCCAGCCCAACCTCAGCCCAGAACCGTTTGGAATTGTGTTTGTGGAGGCACTGTTGGCAGGGCTACCCGTCGTAGCGACCCAAATTGGTGGGGCAGCCGAACTGATCAGCGATCGCGGCTTAGTCCCACCCGCTGACTCCAAAGCCCTCGCAGCCGTTCTGCGACCATTAATCCAAAACCCAGTCGCCAGAGCGGAGTTGGCTCAAGGGGGGCGATCGCGGGCTAAACACCTCTGCGACCCGGCTCAGCAACTCCAGCAGCTCTATAAATTGCTCGCAAGGGTGGTCTGATATGTAAGACTGGGTTTGCAAGGCGATTGTTTGAAAGGATTAATACCTATGGCTTTATCTGTTGCAGAAACGGCTCCGGCTTTCACAACCAAAGACACCCATGGCAATACCGTTGCTCTGTCTGATTTTGCTGGTAAGACCGTGATTTTGTACTTCTACCCCAAGGACGACACGCCTGGTTGCACCAAGGAAGCCTGTAGCTTCCGGGACAACTATACGGCTTACCAGGGTAAAAACCTGGTGGTGCTGGGGGTGAGTGCCGATGATGAGGCTTCGCATCAACAGTTCACGGAGAAATTTAATTTGCCCTTCCCGCTGCTGGCAGATGTTAATCATTCAATTATCAAAGCCTACGATGTTGATGGCGGCGGTTACGCCAAGCGCGTTACCTATGTGATTGACGGCAGCGGCAAAATCAGCCACGTCTACAGCAGCATCAAGACCGATACCCACGCCACGGATATTTTGGCTGACTTAGGCTTGTAGGGCAGGCTTCACAGTGGGTTTAATCCCCGTAGGGGGTGGGCTTGCTCCGTTGGGGTAAGCCCTTTTGACTGCACCAAAACCCCAAACCCACCTAGTCTCATCGGATTCATGAACTGGTGCAGCGCCTCTCGCCGCTGAATAACTTGAGCCAGATCAGCGCTGAAAGCCCCCGTATTGTTGGCGAATAGGCGATCGCCCAAGCCTAGTCCCATTAAAAACAATCCCTGCTGGGTAAACCCAATCTGTTCCAATCCAGACTGCTGCCCTTGCTGTTCGAGGGCAGTAAAATTCACATGGGCAGTAATATCTTGCTGACCAATATTTAAATAAGGGTTGGCATGGCTACGATGCTGGCAAAAGCATTGCAGCGTCCCCTGAGAGCGGGCTGGGCTGTAATACTGGCTGGCAGGATAGCCATAGTCAATCGTCAGCAGATAGCCCCGTTGCAGCCCCTTGGCGACTGCCTCTAGCCAACTCAAAGCTGCTAAATTGACCTCAGTGCTATATTCATCTGGGTAAGCAGCAGATGTAATATCAATTTGATTCAACTCAAAGTAGCTGTTCAACTGGGCTGTAGAGGGGTCTGCTATCACCTCTTGGAAAGGAGAATCTGGGCTGGCATCAGCCCCTAAATGGACATAAATTTCTTGCAGTTTGCCCTGCCGAAGCGTAATCCGATGGACGGGAAACGCATCCACCAACTCGTTCGAGAATAGGCAACCCACGATCGGGGCGATCGCCAGTTCCCCTAAGGCTGACCAGCCTACCTTCCCTTGGCTAACCCAATCCCTCAACCGCTGCTGCTGTTCAGCCACCAAGCCTTTAGCTTTTTCGACAATCAGATAGCTTAGAGCCGCAAAAAACTGGGGCTGCTTGGCCTGTAAGTAGGTCAAAATATCAGCGGCAGCAAGTCCTTGTCCCGCCCCCATTTCAACTAGGGTGAAGGCGGCGGGTTGACCCATTACCTGCCACATTTGGACAAACTGCTCTGCTAGTAGCTCCCCAAAGTCCGGCCCCAGGTGAGGTGCAGTGTAGAAGTCTCCGGTTGGGCCAATCTGGACTTGGTTGGTGGCGTAGTAGCCAAACTGGGGGTCGTAGAGCACCCGCTCCATGTACTCAGCAAACGTGATCCGCTGCTCAGGGCTATTGGCGATCGCCTCGGCAATCACTTTTACCAACTGCGGATTTGATTGATCTAAGGTTTGCATTTCTGGGTGTAAGGACACAGGTCACGACTTTAAGGAGTAACTGCGCCTCAAAAGCATCACAATTTTGAGATCACCCTTTACTTTTTGCCCTCCAAGGCATCCAAATCGATCGCCTCAGAGCCACCCTGCTCTAGCAAAACCAGTAATTTACCCAACTGCGACCAGATTAGGGCGGCTGTACCTATGGTTAGCAGCACCGAAAGCAGATAGCTCAATTGCATCGGAAGCCCAAATACCGTCAGCCCAGAAGCCAAAAACACGCAAATTCCAGCGCACATGCCCCAATAGGGGATCAAAAGCTGGCTGCCATGCAGATTGCTGAGAATGCGGCTAGAGCGAGTTCTCGCCCATTCATTCACCAATTGCTTGAGTGTGACTTCAAACGCTTTACCGGAGGCTAGACCAGCCAGCAAACCAGCGACCAAAAGAAAATAGGGGGGATCGGGGAAGCCAGACACAAACACTCCTTAAGTGATCAAAAATAAATAATTAACGACGGGCTAGCACTGCTGTCGGTGCATTGCCGTTGTTACTGTCATTTGACAACCCCGCTAAAGCTCCCCAGGCAGCATCCAGCAACCGGGATGGCTTGAGGTCATCCTTAATCAAGTTCCAGAGGCGCTGGATCTCTTCTGTATGCAGGCGATCGTCCTCGATCAAGGCTAACACTAATTGCTGCCGCAAAAACTGCCCCTCGGCGGAAAACAGAAACTGCAAGCTGAGGGTCGCCGTTGGCATCAGGTCAAAGCCTTCGTCAGAGCGAGCGATCGTAATCAGGTTTTCTAACCGCTGCCACTGAAACTTACCGCCCTTAAACAGCACTTCTAACAGCCGTCGGCGCAGTTGAGTTGACTCACCCCGTAGCAATCGCTGAGCAATATAGGGATAACCCACATCAACAATCCGAAAGTCAGGATTGAGGCAGAGCGCCACCCCTTCTTGGGTAATTAGGGAGCGAATGATCAGGGCAAACTTGGCGGGCAGCCGGAACGGATACTCGAACATCAACTGCGAGAACCGATCGGTAATCGTCTTAAAGTTAAAGTCCCGGACGCTAGACCCCATGACATCCCCTAGCACATCTTCTAGGGCGGGCACAATCGGCAGAATGTCTGTTTCTGGGGTGAGAAAGCCCAGCCGGACAAAGTCTTGGGCTAACAGGACATACTCTTTATTGATCAAATGCACCAGCGCATCCACCAGGGTTTCCTTGGTCGTTTCTTCTAGCTGATCCATCATCCCAAAGTCAATGTAGGCCATCCGCCCATCTGCCAGGGCAAACAGGTTGCCAGGGTGAGGGTCAGCATGGAAAAAGCCAAATTCTAGCAGTTGGCGCAGCCCTGAAATGACGCCAATCCGGATTAGCTGATCGGGAGAAACATGCCTAGAAACCAAGCATTCTGTTCGGCTCAGCTTAACGCCTTCAATCCACTCTAGGGTGAGGACGTGCTGGCTGCTGTAACGCCAGAAAATCTTGGGCACTTTAACCGTTGGATCATCCCGGAAGTTATCGGCAAACTTTTCGGCGTTGTGGGCTTCGCTAACATAGTCAATTTCTTCAAACAGCTTGCTGCCAAACTCATCGACCACCAAGCTCAAATCGTGACCCAGGTTCAAGGGCAACCACGGGCCGAACCATTGCGACAGCTTCCGAATCAGGTACAAATCCCGTGAGAGGGTCGGCAACAAGTGGGGGCGCTGCACCTTGACCGCCACCTCTTCGCCGCTGAACAAGCGGGCCCGGTAGACCTGCCCCAGGCTAGCAGCGGCGATCGGATCCTCAGAAATTTCTGAGTACATTTCTGAAATCGGGCGACCGAGTTCTGTTTCCACGATCGCAAAGGCGACCTTATTGTCAAAGGAAGGCAGCTTGTCTTGCAGCAGCGTCAGTTCATCTAGGTAATCTTTGCTGACTAAATCGGGGCGAGTTGAGAGGGCCTGCCCAATTTTGATAAAGGTTGGGCCAAGCTTGGTCAGCAACCGGCGGAGCTGCATCGCCCGGCGGGGCTGCTGCTGTGCGGTTTGCCCTCGCCACTGGTCTAGCTGCACGCCGAGCCAAAACCAAAGGAACTGGCAGAAAATTGAAATGGTTCGCCACAGGGTCAACCAGGGGCGACGGCTGTAGTAGCGCCCGATCGCCGCTGCATTGTACTTGCGTAACTGGTGCAGCTTTGGAGACGGGCGGGCTGCTTCAGAAATCACTGGTGTTTCAGTAAAACTGGCGGAAACGAACTGATCCTGCACCACGTTCTAACTTGCCTCTTAAACACAAAATTTAAAATTACCCAGATCTTTCAGAAGTCGCTAGAGCCTAGATTTGGTTCAGCGATCGCAGAAACCTAAAAGCTTCTATAGATTTGTAGACTTTCAAGCCCCTGATCTGAAAATTGCCTGCGTTTAGGTCGAATTTTATTGCTTTAGGTTAAATATAGTATAAGAAAGTACAAATTTCCTTGCAAAGTTAGGCCAAATACGTATTGAAAATTTACGCACTATTACATAGAGAAAAATGCTTTTTGGACAGGGGCTGGGGGGCTAGTGATGCTCAAACGAAGGTGACGGCACCTATAAAAGCCTCTGCAAAAAAATCTGTGGTGGACAGACTTTAATTTTGACTGGTTCGAGCTTTAGACAAACTCCTCTCAGCCCAAGGGTTTCGTAATGCTGGTGGCTAAACAGCCAATGCCGTTGCTTTCAGCTCAAAGATTTTTTCCAGAATATCTGCCACCACCTTATCGGGAGTAGAAGCTCCGGAAGTTACGCCAATCACCAGCGGCCCGTCCGGTAGCCAGTTTTCTTGCACTTCTAAATCTCGGTGCAGGGGCTTGTGTTCAACTTGGTTGCCCGGCCCAATCCGATCGCCGCTGTCAATGTGATAGGAGGGAATATTGCGATCGATCGAAATTTCCTGGAGGTGGGTGGTGTTAGAGGAGTTAAATCCGCCAATCACCACCATTAAGTCAAGGGGTTCTTCCACCAGTTGGAACATTGCGTCTTGGCGCTCTTGGGTGGCATCGCAGATCGTATTGAAGCTGAGAAAGTGCTGATTAATCTCGCCCGGCCCGTATTTACGGATCAGGGTGTGCTCAAATAATTTGCCAATTTGTTCGGTTTCGCCCTTTAGCATCGTGGTTTGGTTGGCCACCCCCAGCCGCTCTAGATCCGTATCGGGGTCAAAATCAGCAGAATAAGCGTGGCGGAACTTGGCTAAAAATTCACTGCGATCGCCGCCCTTCAGGATGTAGTTGCAAACATACTCGGCTTCTTTCAAGTCCAGCACAATCAGGTACTTATCGGCGTAGGAGCTAGTCGCGATCGTTTCTTCGTGCTTGTACTTGCCGTGGATAATCGAGGTGTAGCTGCCTTTTTTGTGCTTCTCAACGCTGTTCCAGACCTTAGACACCCAAGGGCAAGTGGTGTCCATAATTTTGCAGCCCTTTTGGTTGAGCAGCTCCATTTCTTGGACGCTGGCCCCAAAGGCAGGCAGAATCACCACATCTTCGCCGGCGACGACTGAAAAATCTTTTTGTCCCTGCGGGTCAACCGGGATAAATTCAACCTGCATGTCCCGCAAATTTTGGTTGACGGAGGGGTTGTGGATAATCTCGTTCGTAATCCAGATTCGCTCTTGGGGAAACTGCTGCCGGGTTTCGTAGGCGAGGGCGATCGCCCGCTCGACGCCCCAGCAAAAGCCAAACGCTTCGGCTAACCGGATTGTGACTTCGCCTCTTTGCAGCCGATAGCCGTGATTGCGAATCTCCTGAATCAGCCCACTTTGGTACTCAAACTGAAGCATCTCGTTCACTTCGGCGTCATGCCCAAATCCCTTGCGGTGATACTGGCTAGAGCTGTGCAGCGATCGCTTAAAGGCCTTGGTATCCATGTTTTAACCTCGATTTTTCCCAGTCCCTTGATGTGCGAATGCCATACCGGAGCAATAGTATAGTCTGCTACATTCTATTCGGCTTAGCCGCAACAGAAATTATAGGCTGTTGGGGCTGGCTTTCCTAGCGCTAATAGACTGAACAAACTGGGATGGTTAAAAATCGCTGGATTCAGTATCAAATTTGACAGATTTAACAGATGTTTAGAATGGCGGCTTAACCGAACCTTTACGAACGGCCTGTATGATGCCATGCGATAAGTCTGATCGCTCCAACTTGATTTTTTAACGGGAACACTGATTGTAAAACGATGCGAATGAATTTGACTCTATCTGGTTTGGCAACTCCCCTAGCCGTTGCTACCCTGACTTTTGGACTTGTTTCTTGCGGTGGTGGTTCGCCAACCCCAACTGCTGATGCCCCGCCCGGAACTGCACCGATTGTTGAAGGCAAGGTTTCCTTAACTGGGGCTGGCGCTTCTTTCCCGGCTCCTCTCTATCAGCGCTGGTTTTCCGACTTTAACAAGAAGAACCCGAACGTCACAATTAGCTATCAATCCGTTGGCAGTGGAGCCGGAGTTGAGCAATTTACCAAGGGCACAGTTGATTTTGGGGCCAGTGATGTGGCGATGAAAGACGACGAGATTGCCAAAGTTGAACGGGGCGTTTTGATGCTGCCGATGACGGCTGGGGCAATTGTCCTGACCTACAACTTGCCAGAGGTGAAAACGCCAATCAAGCTGTCGCGGCAAACCTACACCGATATTTTCTTGGGCAAGATTACCCAGTGGAATGACCCTAAAATTGCCGCAGACAACCAAGATCTGACCCTGCCCGACAAGAAAATTCAAGTCGTCCATCGCTCTGATGGTAGTGGAACCACCGGGATTTTTACTAAGCATCTGAGTGCAATTAGCCCCGAATGGAAACAAAAAGTAGGCGATGGCAAAACCGTCAGTTGGCCAACTGGAGTCGGTGGTAAAGGCAACGAAGGCGTAACCGCCCAAGTTCAGCAGCTCGACGGGGCGATCGGCTACGTTGAGTTCGGCTATGCCAGCCAAAATGGTCTGCAAATGGCGGCGCTCCAAAATAAAGAAGGCACCTTTGTTGAACCAACAGCAGACTCGTTTAAGGCAACCTTGTCAGCGATTGAATTGCCTGCCAACATGCGCGCCTTTGAGTCTGACCCTGCCGGCAAAGACTCCTACCCCATCGTCAGCTATACCTGGCTCCTTGCTTACAAGCAGTACGACGACCCCAATAAGCTGAAAGCGCTGCAAGCCGCGATCGACTATGGCTTAACCGAAGGTCAGCAAGTCTCGGCTGAGTTGGGGTACGTGCCCCTGCCAGAGAGTGTCGTCGCTAAAGTGGAAGCGGCAAAGGCTGAGATGGTGGCTAAAAAGTAAGCTAAAGCTGAGCCTGTTTGTTTCTATTCACTACATTGCAACTCAATTCCCTAAGGAACAATCATGACAGTGCGAAATCCATCCTCCGTGACTCGGCCTCGATCGGATACGGAAAGAATTTTAGACCAAAGCTTTCTCTGGTTGACTCGCCTGTTAGCCTACGCGATCGCCGCCGTTCTGCTGGCGATCGCCTTTCAGGTCTTAGTTCAATCGCTGCCTGCGATCCAGAGGTTTGGCGTGGGTTTCATTTTTAGCCAGGATTGGGATCCCGTCAAAGAGAGCTACGGGGCACTGCCGATGATCTACGGCACCCTGGTCAGTGCTTTGATCGCCCTCCTGCTGGCGGTTCCGATCGGGGTTGGGATTGCAGTTTTCTTGAGTGAAAATTTCTTGCCTTTGCAGGTGCGAACGGTGCTGGTGTTCTTGGTCGAATTGCTGGCAGCAATCCCCAGCGTCGTCTATGGGCTGTGGGGCATTTTTGTCCTAATTCCAATTCTGCGCGGGTTTGGGGTCTGGCTGTTTGAGAATTTTGGCTGGTTTCCGCTGTTTTCAACCCAGCCTTCTGGGCCGGGGATGCTGCCGGCCGGCGTGATTCTGACCATTATGATCCTGCCGATCATTACAGCGATTTCCCGCGACTCTTTGGCCTCTCTGCCACCGGAGTTGCGCCAGGCCTCAATTGGCTTAGGGGCAACCCGCTGGGAAACGATCATTCGAGTGTTGATCCCCGCCGCTTTTTCGGGGATTGTTGGCGCGGTCATGCTGGCGCTGGGGCGGGCAATGGGTGAAACCATGGCCGTGACAATGCTGATTGGGAACGCCAATACCGTTAATGTTTCCCTATTGGCTCCTGGTAATACGATCGCCTCTCTGCTCGCCAACCAGTTTGCAGAAGCGAGTGGCTTGCAGGTGGCGGCTTTAATGTACGCTGGGTTGATTTTGTTTGTGCTGACGTTTATTGTCAATATCTTTGCCGAGCTAGTCATCCTCAAGGTGAAAAAGTTTTAGGTGAGCCGGTTTGATTGATCGCTGGTCTTGCTGATTTTGGTTATCCTGTTCCTTCTTCCCCCTCCACCGCTATGGCGCTCACCTCTCCTGAAATTAGTCCTCCCGTTATTGATTCCTTAGAGCGTAAGAACTCGTTCAGGTCGCTGTTTGATATTGTGATGACGGTTGTGGTCGCTGTATTTTTGGCGATCGCCCTTGTCCCCCTGATTGCTGTGATTGCCTACGTCATAATTCAAGGCGGCAGCCGGATTAGCCTTGACTTATTTACCCAACTGCCGCCACCGCCGATGGTAGATGGCGGCGGGTTTGCGAATGCGATCGTCGGGACGCTGATCATGGTCGGGCTGGCCGCTCTGATTAGCGTCCCAATCGGAATTTTGATTGCAATTTACCTGTCAGAATTTAGTCCGCCGTCCGTTGCCCGCGCGATTCGATTTGCCACCAATGTTTTGAACGGCGTTCCCTCAATTATTGTTGGGGTGTTTGCCTACGGCTTGATTGTGCTCACGTTCAAAACGTTTTCGGCCCTAGCGGGTGGGATTGCGCTCTCAGTCCTGATGTTGCCGATTGTGATTCGGACTTCCGATGAAGCCCTGCAAATTGTCCCGCCAGATGTGCGGTGGGCATCGGTGGGCTTGGGCGCTTCCGACTATCAAACGGTTCTCAGGGTTGTCGTTCCAGCCGCCCTACCCGCGATTGTGACGGGGGTAACGCTGGCGGTGGCTAGAGCCTCCGGTGAGACGGCACCGCTGATTTTTACGGCTCTGTTCACCCAGTTTTGGCCGCAGGGGCTGCTGGAGCCGACCCCTTCCCTGGCCGTGCTAGTTTACAACTTTGCCGGCGTCCCGTTCAAGAATCAGCAGGAATTAGCCTGGGCAGCCTCATTGCTGTTAGTCCTGCTAGTCTTAATTACCAGCGTGATTGCTCGCTTCGCCACCCGCCGCAAAATCTATTAATTTTCTGATTTTCTGATTCCCTTAGTCCTAATCTAGCTTTGACTTCCTATGAATCCTCAAGATCGTCCGTCTCACTCCGTTGGTAGTCCCAAAGCAGCTTCAGCAACCCCCGTCCTAGAAACTCGCAACCTGAATATCTATTACGGGTCTTTCTTGGCCGTGCGGGAAGTCTCGATGTCGATTCCCAATAACCAAGTCACCGCCTTTATTGGCCCCTCTGGCTGCGGCAAAAGTACCCTGTTGCGCTGTTTTAACCGCCTCAACGACCTGATTGAAACCTTCCGCGTCGAGGGCGACCTCAACTATCATGGGCAGAATCTCTATGCCCCTAAGGTCGATGCGGTAGACGTGCGGCGGCGAATTGGGATGGTGTTCCAAAAGCCGAACCCGTTTCCGAAGTCAATTTATGAGAACGTGGTCTACGGTGCTCGCGTCAATGGCTACAAGGGCGATTTAGATGAGCTAGTGGAGCGATCGCTCACCCAAGCCGCCCTTTGGGATGAAGTCAAAGACAAGCTGAAAACCAGTGGTTTAGCCCTGTCCGGGGGGCAACAGCAGCGCCTCTGCATTGCCCGCACGATCGCCGTCCAACCAGAAGTGGTGCTGATGGACGAACCCTGCGCTTCCCTCGACCCGATTTCCACCCTCAAAATTGAGGAACTAATGCATGAACTGAAGCAGCAGTACACGATTGTGATTGTTACCCACAACATGCAGCAAGCTTCGCGGGTTTCCGATGTGACCGCCTTTTTTAACGTGCGGCTGACGGATACCGGCAAGCGATCGGGCTACCTAGTTGAGCACGATCGGACAGAAAATATTTTCCAAAACCCCAAAGAAGAATCAACCCAAGAGTACGTCAGCGGTCGCTTTGGTTAATTAGAATCAAGATTAGCGTTTTAGACCTCTATGCTGATGCTCAAAATTAAATCGAGCAATAGGGTTTGAACCCTACTGCTCGATTTGTTTGCAAACATTAGGTAGGTTTCCCGCAGCGCCGTCTTACCTCAGTTTTAGACCTGGAAAATCCAGGTGGGAGCCTTTGCTGTAGGTTTAAAGTTTCCAGGTACATGCCTGGTTTACTGCCACCTCAACGTCTAGTTCCCGTTAGCACGAGTTATAGATCAAAAACAATATTGGCAGTCACCAACGCCGCAGTGAAACCTAAAGTCATTTTAGCAATAAAATTCAATCAGGCTGTGCGGACAACCGATCATTTACCGAAAATCCTTTTGCTGTATCAAATTTTAAGACTCAAACTTGAGCATTGGCTTTTTTGTCTGTAAGTCTGGATTAGACATCCAAAAACTTTGCCTACCGTTTCAGGTAGGATGAATTTGTACTGGAGTTATTGCCCATGAGATACCTGATCACCTCTCGCTTGAGCAGCAAACCCTGGCGGCGGCTGTGGGGGATGGCGATTGCCGCTATCCTCTGGCTGGCAACAATTGGCGTCCAACCCGCCTTTGCGACCGGAGTCTATGATATTCCTCCCCTTGATCCCAACCAGCCGACCTGGGTGCTAGATCAGGCAGATGTGATTAGTCCCCTCAACCAGGGCAAGCTCGATAAAACCCTCAGCAACTTGGCTCAGCAAACCGGCAACCAAGTTCGGATCGTGACGGTGCGGCGGTTGGACTACGGCGAAACGCCAGACAGTTTTACATCAGACCTATTTACCCAATGGTTTCCTAGCTCGGTCGAGCAAGCCAATCAGGTATTAATTGTGCTAGATACCGTCACCAATGGCACGGCGATTCGGACAGGAGAAAAAGCGCAGACTCAACTGCCCCCAGACGTAGCCACCAGCGTTGCGCAAGAGACCATGCGCGTGCCCCTGCGAGAGGGCAACTACAACCAATCTTTAGTTGATGCTGCCAATCGTCTGAGCGCGGTGCTCTCCGGTGAAGCTGACCCTGGCCCGCCAGAAATCAAAGTGGCGGTGGCCGAAAGCACCTTCAAAAGCGCGGAAGAAACCGACGACCGGAGCGCCACGATTATTGTGATTGGATTGCTAATCGCTGCAACGGTGATCCCAATGGTGACTTACTTTATGTATCAAAGCGGTTCGTGAGCTTTGGTGGAGTTGAAAATTTTTGGTCAGCGGATATCAAGAGATGTTAACATCCGTGATGTTTGCGCGTGTCTCGCCCTTTTCCGTTGAGGCAGGGAATGCCTGCTATTTGCCCCATGAAAGTATTTGTGTATCATAGCCCTGAGCTAGTGCCAGCGGAAACGGTTGCCGATTGCGCGATCGCCGTTGACGTTTTAAGAGCCACTACCACGATTGCGACGGCTCTGGCGGCGGGTGCAGAAGCAGTCCAGGTCTTTAGCGATTTAGATCAGCTTCTAGCCACCAGCGAAGTCTGGCCGGCTGATCATCGCATTTTAGTCGGGGAGCGGGGTGGCAAAATTGTGCCAGGCTTCGATATGGGGAATTCGCCCTTTGACTGCACGCCTGAGCGAGTCAAAGACTGTCGATTGTTTATGAGCACCACCAATGGCACTCGGTCTTTAGAGCGAATTCAAGGCGCAAAAACAGTGCTGGCAGGCGCACTGGTGAATCGGGCGGCGGTGGTCAACTATGTGCATGCTCTTAACCCAGAGACAGTTTGGATTGTTGCCTCTGGTTGGGAAGGCAGCTATTCCTTAGAAGACACGGCCTGCGCTGGGGCGATCGCCCACAGTTTGCTGGTGGCAACCGGAACTGCCGCCGCCGAGTTTGCCGGTAACGATGAAACCCTGGCGGCGATCGCCCTCTATCGCGCTTACCAAGATGACTTGCTGCCGCTGCTGCATCAAGCCAGCCACGGTCAACGCTTATTGAATCTGAACTGCCAAGCCGACCTCAAGTATTGCGCTCAAACTGACCTGCTGGATGTCTTGCCCTTACAGCAAGAAATGGGCGTATTGACTAGCCATTGAATACCCGACGCTTCACCTGGCCCGAACTACCGGCCTTCCGATCGCCTAATTTTCGACTCTGGTTCATGGGGCAGAGTCTGTCGTTGCTGGGCACCTGGATCACCAACTTAGCCTTGGCCTGGCTGGTTTACCATCTAACCAATTCAGCCTTCTGGCTAGGGGTAGTTAGTTTCTGCGCTCAGGCACCCGTGTTTGCCCTCTCGATTTTGGGCGGCACCTTGGTTGATCGGCATCCTCGGCGACAAATTTTGCTGATTACCCAGAGCCTATCAATGCTGCAATCTCTTGCCCTAGCAGTAATGGTCTTAACGGGAATGATTTCTTTACCAGCAGTGATCTGCCTGGCGATATTTCAGGGAATTGTGAACGCCTTCGACACCCCGGCGCGGCTTAGCTTTGCCCCTGATTTACTGCAAGAACCAGAGAGCTTGGCGAATGGAATTGCCCTGTTTGCGTCTCTGTTTAGTACGACTCGCTTCATTGGGCCAGCGATCGCCGGGATGGTGATTGCGGCGGCTGGGCCAGGCGCTTGTTTCCTGCTGGACGGGTTAAGCTATCTGGCGGCTCTGGCAGCCTTAATTAAGATTCAGCCACCGCCCAGGCTGATCAAGCCCCCATCTAGTAAAGCTTGGCAGCAAATCTGGGATGGTTTTGTCTATGCTTACCAAACGCCAGCGGTGCGATCGCTGCTGTTGCTGGTCAGCTTTGTGAATTTGTTGGCGGCAACCAACGTTCTGTTGCCGGTGGTAGCGCGAGAAATCCTCCAGGGCGGGCCGCAAATTCTGGGCTGGCTAACGGGAAGTTGGGCGGTGGGCGCTCTCTTCGGCAGCTTATATTTAGGTCTTCAGCAGCGCACGTCTGACCTAAAGCGAGCGATTCTGATTGCTTTGAGCGTGATGAGCGGCGGGTTCCTGCTGTTTGGCTATTCTAATCGGTTGGAACTATCTGTGCTGGCGATCGCTGGCGTCGGTTGTGGGGCAATGCTGAGCAATGCCAGCAGCAATACCCTGCTGCAAACAATGACGGCTGAAGAGATGCGGGGACGGGTGATCAGCCTGTTTTCAATGGCAGCGCTCGGCACAATGGCTTTGGCCAGTTTGCTATTTGGAGTTTTAGCGCCTCAAGTCGGCGTCCTGACGGTTTACCTGATCTGCGGTGGAGTTTGCTTGCTGGGGCTACTCTGGTTTCCGCGGCATCTGGCTTAAAACTTGTCTGAACCAGCTATCGATTCGTTGTTAAGGCTGGCTGATTCAGCCAACGTTCTGCTTGCTTTGGGGCTAAAGGCCGATCAAAAAAGTAGCCTTGGGCATATTCACAGTTGAGAGACTTGAGATACTCCAATTGCTCCAGGGTTTCAACGCCTTCCGCCACAACGTAAATCCCCAAATTGTGGGCCAAGCTAATCGTGGTTTTAACAATTTCGGCATCTTTTTTGGAAGTCGTGATTTGGCTCACAAAGCTGCGATCGATTTTGAGGGCATCAAAAGAAAATTTATGCAAATAGCTTAAAGAGCAGTAGCCCGTGCCAAAGTCGTCAATTTTTAACTTGACGCCTAGGGTTTTGAGTTGCTCAAAAGTGCTGGCGGCAGAGAGAGAATTACGCATAATTGTCGTCTCAGTCATTTCTAGCTTCAACTGTTCCGGTATGAGCGCTGTTTCTTGCAGGATAGCGGCAATTTTCTTGGCCAAATTAGGTTGAGCAAATTGATGACTCGATAAATTAACGCTCATCGATAGCAATGGCAGATCGGGAAACTGCTGCTGCCACCAAGCTAATTGGCAACAGGCTGCATTTAGCACCCACTCACCAATCGGTATAATCAGCCCCGTTTCTTCAGCCATTGGAATAAATTCATCGGACGGAATCATGCCATCTTCAGGATGCTGCCAGCGTAAAAGCGCTTCAAACCCTTTTAATTTCTGAGTAGACAATGACACAATCGGTTGGTAGTAAACGCACAGTTGCTGCCGATCCAGCGCATGGTGCAAGTCTGATGCCAAGCGTAATCGCCTCAGAGCATTGGCATGCATGGCCTGGTCAAAAATTTGATAACAAGCTTTACCGGAAGCTTTGGCCCGATACATGGCTGTATCAGCGTTGCGAAGTAGGTCTTCTGGTTTTTCGGGCTGATGATCACTGACGACAATGCCAATACTGGCTGCGGCATGGATTTCATGCCCATTCAACTCAAAGCCTTGACTTAAACTATGCTGAATCCGATCGGCGATCGCGGTTGATTCTGCCGCTTCCTCCAGGGGAGACAGCAGAAGCGTGAACTCATCACCCCCCAAGCGCGCAACCGTATCGCTAGGGCGAATACACGCTTTCAGACGATGGGCAATTTCAACCAGCAACTGATCGCCGGCAGCATGTCCCAAGCTATCGTTCACCCACTTAAATCGGTCTAAGTCCAAAAAAAGAATTGCAAACAGCTTTTCAGGATGGCGTTTTTTACTTTCAATCGTTTGCGACAATCGATCAATGAATAGGGTTCGATTGGCCAAACCAGTCAGCGGGTCGTAGAGGGCTTTCCGATGGGTTAAATCAGTCTGCGAACCAGCAATCCGATAGGGTTGACCGCCCAGATCTCGCACCGCCTTACCTCGACTTAGCATCCAGCGGTAGGTTCCATCCTTAAGCTGGATCCGGTATTCGCTCTCAAAATCAGCACTTTCCCCTGATAGATGCTGATCTAGGCTATTTTTGACCTGATCAAAATCCTCTGGATGAATTCGGTGCAGCCATTCGTTTGGGTGGACTGAAATTTCCTGATTGCTGTAGCCAAGCATGGACTGCCAGCGGGGGGAGAAATAGACTTGATTCGTCAACAAATCCCAATCCCAAACCCCGTCATGGACACCTTCGGCAACGAGGGCATAGCGTTCTTGCGTTTGTCGGAGCGCCGCTTCTGCCTGCTGCCGTTCCTTAATTTCAGCCAGGAGTTCTTCTTTTTGAGCAAAAAAGCTGATGATCAAATGAGCTAAGTAACCAAATTCAGTTTGAGATTTTTCCAATCGCTTGACTAGCGAAATGTCTCCAGATGCCAAGCTCTTTGAGAGCAAATTAAGGGGTAGATTAATCCAAACCACTAAAAAAGCTGAAAGTGAAATAAAAATGATCGACCCCACTATAATCGCAGACATAAAATCCTGACCACGAAAGCGATTTAGTTCTTCCAACAAGATTGAATCTGAAACTAATACCATCTTGGCAATTGGTTTGCCCTCCCAACTGATCAAATCTTTGTCGACAGAAACCTGGTTATCTTTGATGGTTAGCTCTGAAGTCTGATTTGCATTTGTATTTTGGATGTAAATCTTGGCATTGACGAGAGCTTGAAGATCATCAATATAATCTTTTGACCAAAGACGAGCAGTCAAAAAATACCCACGGGGTAATGTTTGGCGAGTCGTGTCATACGAGGGATGAATTGTGGCCGCCCTGACTTCCAGCCATCCTTGTTCTGTATGTAGAAAGAAGTGACAAAAGCGTTGTTGATATAAGCGAGCGAGGAGGCTTGAAAGCTGTTTTTTGTTTAAATAAGATGATAAATCTTGATTTCCTTCTGGCTCGGACATTGAAAATACTAAGTTCTGCTTTAAGTTATAAATCCAAACATGATTAAACTGATATGAAGATGTAGCTGTAATTGGGAGCATCTCAGTTTTGCGATGAGTAAATGTACTTAAGGCAAAAAAATCAAACCCATGGGACATTCAAGGAGTCATCGTTGGAGAGTGAAGCATGACCCCTGAAGAAGAACAAATCGTCAAAG
>JAESGG010000120.1_pt1 | contig 20181 bp, 23 predicted proteins | sample 9266231 | NCBI WGS metagenome assembly JAESGG01 (sample SAMN14515337, study PRJNA621664) | algae metagenome | isolation source: Aphanocapsa sp. GSE-SYN-MK-11-07L and co-occurring heterotrophs from wet... | place: USA: Grand Staircase Escalante National Monument, Utah | collected 2006-04-16 | reverse complement strand
ACCATTTGCTGGAGCGATTTATTTGCAACTTAGACCTAGAACCAAGTCAAATTAAATCCCATCCCAACTACTCAACCCTTTGCAACTACGCTACGATTGCCGCCTAAAACTGTCCGGAGTATTGTTGTAGGAAAACCCGAGACGATTAAGCAGCAAGACTGCCTGATCGCCCCAGTAATCAAAGGCAGAGCGAAGGTTTTAAGTTGCTCCTCTGGTTTCAACTAAGCATTGGCCACCGGAAAAATCAGGCTGACGACTTGAGACGTAAAAAAGGCCAGCCCAATCCCACAAATCACTAAACCAGCCGAATGGAGTTGATGAGGCTGGTCTTTGGCTTGACCCAACAGAGTCGCTTGGCCAATCCAGAAAGCAGCTAGCGAGATGGCAAGTTGGATGACTGTAAACCCAGCTAAATAAGCAACAAGCGGTGTCATTTCAGCCCCAAAGATGGATTCGCCATAGGCATAGCCATGACATAGACCCGCCACGGCTGACAAGCCCGCTACCGTAGCCGTATTCAAGCTATTTTTCAGGGTCAATAAAACCCCAAACACTAAGATAGAGCCAGAGACAAACAGCTCAACCCCTGGAAAACTGAGGTTTGCCAGATGCAGACCTGTCCCGACCATTGCTGCTAGCACAAACGCAACCGGAATCAGAATGCCTTGCTTTCGAGTCACAGCCAATAAACCAACTGCGACGATGAATGCAAAGTGATCAAGTCCAATCAACGGGTGAGCAACGCCAGATAAAAAGCCCTCGAAAAAATTAGCGGGCATTTTTCCCCCCATTGCATGGTGGGCCCAAGCAGGGGTTGCAATTAAAAGTAGGGCTACCAACAAGCCGACTGACTGCACGGCTTGCCGAAAACGAACGAATCTAGAAGCTTTAAACTTTTGCATTAACCTGTACCTCGCAGATCAAAAAATAACTGAAGCATCGGCGGGCATTCTGACTCAGAGATTTAAAATCTCATTACAGTTGCGGGACAGCGTTGGACTTACACCAAACTTTCCCCGTTACCTCTGGCGGCTGGTCTCCGACAGAACCGATGGAGTAAACATATCACGCTTCAGAAAAGAAGTTTACGGATGCAAAATCAACTGTAATACTGGCCGCTGGAGGACAACCGATTAGCCACAATAAAAATAAACATTCAGGTTTTTTGATGTCTGTCCCATCCGGTATGTTTCAGGCCACGCGGCAGCGGCTGGCGCTTTGGTATACGGCAGTCACAGCCGTGCTGCTGCTGCTGTTTGCGATTGGGGTTTTTGTCTATGTTCGCAGCACCTTAATTGAGCGGGTAGACGATACCCTTAACCATGTGGTGGAAGTGGTACAGCGATCGCTGGTGCTAGAGCCGCCCAGTTCAGGCAGCACCACCTACTGGGTGAATCCAGAAGCCAGTTTTCACAGCAATGCTGCGGCTACAGAAGTCGTCGAGGACGATCGGATTGACCTCGAGTGGTTTAGCCCGACTGGAGAACTGATTTGGTCAACTCTATCCATCCCGTTAGACCTGCCGCTGCATTTTAGCCAGCAGGGAGAAACAGTCCAGTCTGATCCTGATCATTGGCTGCGCCAAGTCACCAAGCGGATGGACGTGGCCGGTCAAGTCGTTGGCTATTTGCGGGTCAGTCATCCCTGGTTTGAGGTCAGTAAGCCAACTCAGCAGCTAATCTTTGATTTAGCGCTGGGCACCAGCTTGATGGTTGGGCTGGTGGCGGGCAGCGGTTGGTGGCTATCGGGCTTGGCCATGGAGCCAATTCAGCAGTCCTACCAGTACTTGAAGCAGTTTACCGCCGATGCTTCCCACGAGTTGCGTAACCCGATCGCCTTAATTCAAACTAACGTCCAAGTCGCTCTGAGTGATCCTCAAGTCAATCCTCAACAGCAGCGCCAGCAGCTAGAAGTCGTGGAGCGGCTGACTCGTCGTTTGGGTCGTCTTGTGGATGACCTACTATTTCTAACCCGCCGCGACAGCGGCATGGTGCAACCACAGTTCCAAGCTTGCCCGCTGGATGCCCTGTTGATGGAAGTTTTGCAAGACCAAGCGGCGATCGCCCGTGCCCAGCAAATTACCCTGAAGCTAGAAATTGTTGACCCCCCCGCCCCTCAGCACCCCGACCCGTTTACCTTAATCGGTGACTACAATCAGCTTCTCCGTCTGTTTACTAACTTGGTCAGCAATAGCCTGCAATACACCTCATCAGGGGGACAAGTCGAAGTTGCCCTACAAGGCTGCACCTACCACAACGCGCCCCATCTGCAAGTTGAGGTCAAAGACAACGGCTGCGGGATGCCTGCCGATGCCCTGCCCCATTTATTTGAGCGCTTTTACCGAGTTGACCCCGCCCGCAGTAAGTCTGCGCTAACGGATACAGCGAATACCGGAACTGGTCTAGGACTGGCGATCGCTCAGGCGATCGTGCAAACCCACCAAGGACAGATTCGCGTCGAAAGCGCCCTCCAGCAAGGCACCACGTTTACTGTTCTGTTACCGCAGGCAGACATCTAGAAATTTCTGTTTGATTGAGGGCTTGCCCACGCCACTCAACAGCGTGACCTAAATCCTACAGCCCAAAAATAAATCAACTTGGGTCTGCTGTCCGTACAAAAGTTAGGTGCGCTGTTACAACCTAGAGTTGGTTATAAGGAAAAAATAATGAAGAGAATTGTTATTTGCTTAGCCTGTGTTCTGAGCTTTATGGTTGGAGGATTTATATTTTCCAGCTTTCAAGTTCAACAACCTGTTCAAGCTCAAGCTGTTCTTGCCCAAACGCCTATCGTCAATCCAAGTCCTGTCCCCAAAGACTTAAACGCGGTTTGGAATCCGCTGGCGATCGCGGGCATCCAGTCTGGCAATGGAATAGTTCGGTTTGGCAAAGCAGAAAACTTTCCGCTCTTGCAGGATACGACCGTGGCCAGAGTTGATGTGCAACCCGGTGCTTCCCGCACGCCCCATTGGCATAACAGTTGGGAGCTGCAAATTTGCTTAAACGGAAAAGCTAAAACTTTTTTGGTGGATAAAAACGGCAACAAGTATGAAGGGCAACTAGAACCAGGGCTGGTTTCCTTTGTGCCAGAGGGTTGGCTGCACTGGTTTGAAAATAATGGCAATACCCCGGTGGCTATGATGTTTGCCTGGCCGTCTGAGAATGTTCAAACCTTTGAATTAGCCCAAGCTGCCAGTCGAGTTACACCGAAAGTCCTGTCCCAGAGTTTAGGGATTCCTGAGCAAAAAATTAACGGCGAACTGCGGTTGGTGGTGCCGTAGGAGGAAGGCAGAAGTGAAAAGGCAGAGGGCAGAAGGGATGGCTGTCTTGATCTAAAAATTGGTCGAAATTGCTTCGACTGGGCAGGTGGGGACGCACTGCTCACAGACAATACAGCGCGATCGCGTAAAGTTGAGCTGCCAAGTTTTGGGGTCAAGGGTGAGGGCTTCGGTCGGGCAAACGCCAGTGCATAGCCCACAGTGAACGCAGCTTTCTTCGTCAATCAAAATTTCCCGGCTAGCTAGGGAAACGTCAATTTCCTGCGATCGCATCCAGTCGATCGCCGACTCTAGCTGATCGATATCCCCTGACAGCTCTAACACAATTTTGCCCACCTGATTCGGAGCTACCTGGGCCCGAATAATATTTGCTGCCACATTAAAATCCTTCGCCAGCCGATACGTCACCGGCGTATGAATCGTCCGCTTCGGAAAGGTCAACGTCACCCGCTTTTTCACTAGCTAATCTCGCTTGGCATGACAACAACCTCTACTAACATTCATACTCCTATTTTGCCGTGAGATTTTACTGGAGGGGCGATCGCAAAGGCCAATACAGCATTCGCATTAACTTCAGATCTGGCAGCAGTCTCGGTAAGCCCAATTCTGAGTTAAAAAACTTTTTTCCTCACCGAACGTCTTGCGATCAGGCTGTCAAAGTTAGACCAGAATCTGCTCTAGCGGCTTTCTCGGTATAATCTTGCTCGAAAATTTAGGAGTTGTTATGAAATTGAAACAAGCCAGCTTGATCACTCTTGTCCAGCCCGCGCTCGGAGTTGCGATCGCCATCGGGCTGGTTGCTTGTTCTGGGCAATCTCCCCAAGTGATCATTGAGTCTCCACCCCCCGGTATGGCCCCCCCTGGTGGCGCACCACCGAAGGGAGGCATGCCTGGCTTTGATGGCATCACCCTCACCGCTGAACAGCAAACCCAGCTTCAGAAAAGCCATGCTGAAATGCTAGCCGGGATGGCAAAAATTCTGACGACCGAGCAAAAGACTCAGTTCGAGAATACGATGAAACAGGGTCAACCGCCGCCGGAAGCCCTGCGCGTGCTCAACTTACCCGCTGATAAGCTGGCTGAAGCTAAGAAATTGATGGAGGCAGAGCGCCAGAAAGTGACTGGAATTTTAACTGCCGAGCAAAATCAGCAGCTTCAGAAAAATAGACCTTCGCCGCCACCAGGGGGCGGCATTTGAGGGGGTGGCGGCCCCTGAAAGTCTGGTGGCCCCTGCCGATTAGGCGGCCCTTGCGGATTGTTTGAACGCACAACCGGCGTTCCTCGATAGCAGCCGATCGTGTAGGGGTACTCCCAAGTGGCATGGTAGTGATACAGGTTGACTTTTTTACCATCCCAGGTAATGTCATGGGTGTGCCCGTGGCAGGCATCCAGGTCAGCATTGGTGAGGACTTTCCCCCCTTCACCCCGATGTCCATAGATGCCAAACCCGTCAAAAGCATAGCCGACTAAGGCAGAGTGACCTGTGACTTGAGCCGAGCCTTCAATTTTATCTTCTAGACAGGTGGTCAGATTGTGGTAGTGATAGGCACCGTGCCGTTCTGGATGCCCCTGACAGCTATCCTGAATTTCGTAGGCAACCGCGTCCTTGCCCCAGACATCTAGGGCGTTGAAAATGTATCCGCCTGTGCGGAGAACGCCAATTCTGCCCATGGGCACGCAGGCAGCCGTATCTGCAACTTCCGGCATGGCGGGCAAATCCACCTGATAGTCTTCGCTGGTGATTGAATTCGGATTTGTATCGAAGGCGTAGGCAGGATCATTGCGCGCGATCGGAAACTGACCGGTTGGGTGCTTGGGCAGACGGTTGCCAATAATCGATCGCACCCCATCACTGAGGGCAATTTCAAACTGACTGGGCCAAGTGACCGATCCCTTGACGGTTGGTTTAGTTCTCAGGTTATAAGTGCCGTCAGCCTGAACCCAAGCGCCACTATTGGCATAGGGGCCGGCGCTGGTGCGGAAGCGAGTGCGGCACGACCAAACGTAGCCTACTTGCGGAGCAGTCGAAATGCGCCCATCGCCAATTGGAATGCGCGTCAAATCAACGCCTTGATTGCTCGCTTTGGCAATTTCGGTTGGGCTAGAGTTGGGGGCGACTGTGACAGCAGTTGACCTAATCGCTTCTACCGCCGCCGCTTGCGATCGCCTTAGCTCTGCCATCTGCTCACCCGCAAAAGACCAGACGACGAGTAATCCAAACACCAACAAGAAGATCTTGACAAAATGAAATCTCATCTCCGTTGACCAAATACTTCCGAAAAATTTTCTGCGTCTGCTGTATACAGGACTGAGCAAGTCACAAAATCGTTTCTTAGCTGCTAAAGCCTTGAGTTCTCCTATTTTCTTTCCTGCATTGACAAATCGACAAGCCCTAGCGAGGATCAGTCTTCTCGTTGTCATCCCCACAATGATTGGTCTTTTGCGATCGCACTCTTAAAGAAAATCTGTAGCTTTGCCTAAATGCCAGGGTGGGGCATTCCATTTTTCGGAAAAAATCCGCTGTAATAAAGTCAGGTTTTCTCGGTTGGCGAAGTTTAAAGCCAGATTAGAGCCTTTTTTAAGCATTCAGTAACGGTTACTGCCTATGGTTACGCATGGATTAGCACTGTCTTGGTTAGGTGGACTTTTCTCGATGCCCCTCGCCTTGCACATTCCAGATGGCTTTTTAAGCCCGCCGGTTACAGGGGTAACTTGGCTAATTGCGATCGCCCTGATTGCAGTTTGCCTCAAGCAAGTCCAGTCAGCCTATCAAGAGCGAACGGTGCCACTGATGGGCGTTTGTGCTGCCTTTATTTTTGCCGCTCAAATGATTAACTTTCCGATTCCCGGTGGCACCTCTGGGCACCTGTTAGGCGGTACGCTAGCCGGAGCGCTGCTAGGCCCGTGGGCTGGCTCGTTAGTGATGGTGGCAGTATTTATTGTCCAAGGCGTGGTCTTCCAGGATGGTGGCTTAACCGCGATGGGCGCCAATATTTTCAACATGGGTTTAATTGGCACTTTCGGCGGCTATTACCTCTATCGGACGATTCGGTTTGCCTTGGGTCGAGATAACTGGCGGGGGATGGCGATCGGGGTGGGGGTTGCCGCTTGGACAAGTGTGGTTGTCGCGGCAATTGTCTGCGCTTTTCAGTTAGCTCTGTCTGGCACTGTTTCTTTGAGCGTCGCCCTGTGGGCAATGGTTTCTTGGCATCTGCTCATTGGAATTGGCGAAGCGTTGATTTCTGTCGCCACAGTTAGCTTTATTTGGCGGACTCGTCCTGATTTGTTCTACGACTCGCCTCGGAAGACCCGTCTGTCTGCTCCTGCTCTCTATCGTTAGGTTTTTACTATGGCTCCGAATCAAACCCGAAATCGTGCTTTTGTTTTTGGTGGACTAAGCGTGGCGCTGCTGATTGGGGTTTTTCTGTCTCCGTTTGCGAGTAAGTCGCCGGATGGCCTGGACCGAGTGTCAGAAGACTTAAAGTTCTCCGACAAAGAAGCCGAAGCTAACCCCGCTCATCAACTCCCGTTTTACGCTGTGTTTGATGAGTACGCGCTGCGAGGGGTTCCAGAAGCGATCGCCACGCCTTTGGCAGGTCTACTCGGTACACTGGGCACGTTTGGTCTAGCCTGGGGCATTGGCAAACTAGCGGTCGGTCGGGCCGCCCAACAATCATCCGATCAATCTTCAGAGTAGATAGAGTAGATGCAGTCTGGCTCAGTTAGGCCTCAGCTTACGCTCTGGCATCGGCTTGCTCCCCAAACCCGGATTGGCTGCGTTTTTTTGCTGGTGTTGGCGATCGTATCTACCCCGAACGGGCACTGGCAAACCTGGGGAGTTTATGGGCTAGCGATCGCGGCCCTCATTCTGCTCACCCGTGTTTCGCTCAGCAAATTGCTCCAACGCTTAGCGGTTGAATCTGCCTTTATTAGCGTTGTCCTGCTTGGCACTTTGTTTCGGGATGGGGGGCAAGTGCTGTGGCAGTGGGGCTGGTTGCGGGTGACCACGGTTGGCTTAACGGCTTTGGGCAGCGTTACCTGTAAAACTGGCTTGGCCCTGCTGGCTTTAAATCTGTTAACCTTGACCACTCCTGTCAGCCAGCTATTTCAGGGCTTGGTCGCCCTGCGAAGTCCACCGCTGCTGGTGGCAATTTTAGCTTCGATGTATCGCTACCTGCACGTATTGCAGGATGAATTCATTTCTATGAGCCGGGCCGCTGCTGCCCGCAATCTGATCGGCAATCCCAATCGGCATCGGCTGGTAGTCGGGAATATGATTGGCTCCTTGTTTATTCGCACCTACGATCGCGGCGATCGGATCTATCGGGCAATGCTGGCGCGGGGCTATCAGGGGCTACCAACTGTCGGTCAATCGCCGCCTTTATTTGCCAGGGATGGTTGGGCCTTGACTGTAACCGTTACATTAGCTCTGCTGGGGCAAGCAATCTATTTGTTGCCCTAGATTCATCGTTTACCGATCCATGCACCACAACCCGATTACGATTGAAAACCTCAGCTACAGCTATCCCGACGGCACGATTGCCTTGCAGCAAGTTAACCTGTCGATCCGGGCTACGGAGCGAGTCGCCTTGGTGGGGGCAAACGGCTCTGGTAAATCAACCTTGCTCCAACATCTAAACGGAATTCTGATGCCGCAGTCGGGGCAACTGATGGTGGGAGAATATCCAGTTGAGTCTAAATTTCTCAAGGTTGTGCGTAATTTTGTCGGATTGGTGTTTCAGAATCCTGACGATCAGTTATTTATGCCAACTGTGGCTGAAGATGTTGCCTTCGGCCTAGTCAATCAAGGTGTGGCGGGCGATTTACTCTGGCAGCGAGTCAAGCAATCTCTGATTGGCGTTGGGCTAGACCCCGACACCTTTGGGCCGCGCAATGTCCAAAATCTCTCTGGCGGGGAGAAAAAGCGAGTCGCGATCGCCGGTGTACTGGCGATGTCACCTCAAGTCTTAGTGTTTGACGAACCCTCCGCCCAACTCGACCCGCGATCGCGCCGTTTATTAATTGAACTTCTGCAAACCTTACCCCAAACCCAACTGATTGCCACCCATGACTTGGATTTGGCCCTGGAACTGTGCGATCGGACGATTGTTCTCAGTCAAGGTCAAGTGGTGGCTGACGGGTCAACCACCAACATCTTGAGTGATACTGCTTTTTTAGAGCAGCACAGCCTCGAATCTCCCCTCTGCTATAGCCGCCCCTACTGTTCCCTAATTCCCCATCCAGCTCCATTGTCATGAGTAGACTGGAACTAACCGCAGCATAATTTTGATTACAGTCTCTTCGTCCAATGCTTTAGTAGAGTAGGTCAACCCATGAGTAATTTACAAACTAAGCCGCTGACAGAGACTTGGGTGGCGGTGCCTTGGGATGAGTATCTGCAAGCGATCGCAGATCCAGCGAAGGGCTACTATTACAAGGGATACATGCGGATTGAAACAATGCCCGTTAGCTTTGATCATGGTCAAGCTCATGTTGTGATCATTTTCGCCGTCAATTTATAGAAGTGGGAGGGTTCGGGAACCCACAAAACCCATGTGGTTCACCCGTGGGACTTCGGCGTGACCGCTCAGTCGAACGATGTAGTTAGGGTTCCCGCGTGGCTGTCAAGCCACAGAGTCATCTTTCGGGTTGGGAAGCCGATCAATCCAATCCTCGACTAACTGAGTCATAGTCTTCTTTCGTTCTTTAGCAACGTCTCTAAGCTTCTGAAGCCTAGATTCCTCAACCCGAATGTTTAGCACCTTCTTCACAAGCGTCTATACATTGACTATATAGCTATGCTAACATAGATATAGGAGGAAAGAGATGAATGCTGATTCTAGAGTTTAAGGTCAAAGGTAAAACTCAACAATACGACGCAATTAACGAGGCAATGCGTACGACTCAGTTTGTCCGCAACAAGTGCTTACGGTACTGGATGGACAATGAGAAAGTCACGGGTTACGACCTCAATAAATACTGTGCAGTATTGGCAAAAGAGTTTGACTTTGCCACGGAACGAGGCGATATTCTCAAACTCCACTTTAATCCGCAAGCTGGCAGTGAACAAGCAGGGTATCGTCCTGCAATGGTGATTTCGCCAATTGATTACAATCGCATTTCAAAGCTAATCTTAGTCTGCCCGATTACCAATCGGAAGAAGGGATGGCCATTCGAGGTTGAGTTGCCGTCAATGATGCAGACAACAGGTGTTATTTTAGTCGATCAGGTAACATCGATTGACTGCACAACTAGGGGGGCAGTTTTGATTGAGAAAGCTCCATCCCCAGTGGTTGATGAAGTTTTGGCGCGCCTAGGACCACTACTTGCCCAGTAGCTGCCTAGGTGAGATAGTCACTTACACTTAAATAGGTGATCGTCATTGATCTTTTCCTAAAAACTGAAATTCTTAGACAGTTGATCGCCAAGCAGCATCTTCAAACAGCTTTGGAATCCGACAGATCCAACTCGATCGCGGTGACGTATACAGCTTTAGTTGGCTCATTTACGCACTCTTTTGAGGAAACACGACAAACAATGGATAGGAATTCGTTCAGAAAGGCTGGCAATCCTAAAGCGGTTTCTCGGCGCAAAATACTGTTGACGGCAGCAGCGGCTAGAGCAGCTGGGGTTTTGGTTTTTCCAACCGTTGCCGAGCGGGTGCTTGCGACGCCCAAAATGACAATGGGAGCGGGTGGTGATGTTGACCTGTTGAATAATGCCTTGTTCTACGAGCATCAGGCCATATGGGCCTATGGCGCAGCGGCAGGCAAGCTGACCAGCACCGATGTCGGCAAGGCAGTGTTAGCCCTGGCACTGCGGAACCAAAATGACCATAAGAAACACCGGGATGCCCTGGCAACAGCCGTCAAGCAACTAGGTGGCACGCCTGTAGCCGCCCAGAATAGCTACGATGTCTCGTCCTATATTAAAAATGGTGAAGGCAATCTGGACTCAGATGTAAATATTGCCAAATTGGCGTTGGCGCTGGAGACAGATGCCGCGATCGCCTACACGACAGAAGTAGCCCAGATCAAGACCCCAGCCTTGATTTCGGCAGCCGCTAGCATTGGCTCCACCGAAGCGTCTCATGCGGCTGCGATTCGAGCCACCTTTAAAGGCTTAGGTGTAGGCCTCGAAATTGTCCCCTCTGCCTTTGTAAATGCGGATAATCGTAGTGCTTGGGTGCTCAAGGTATAGCAAGCTGGATTATGCACAAGGGTTGCTATGTGATACAACTCATTTGTGTGAACTGTTGAGCTTGAGTTCTCTCTCAGGCTCTTGGTCAATCCGTTCCATTTCTGGTTGTACCGTATCAATACCTATATCCATGCAAGCCTCTCCAACCAAGTCTGATGTGATCTGGCGGCAGGTTTGGGGACTTTCTGCCCTGCTGTCCGCCATTATCTTTAGCTGGATAATCTACGGTATCTATCAGCCTCAAATTTTACGTACCACGGTGCTGGAACCGGACAACAAGAAGCAATCTCTCTGTTCAGCGATTTATCTGCGGCAAGTATCGCTATCTGACATCGTAGCCAAATAGATTTGGGTCTACTGCACCTAAAGTTAAGTCTGCCAGACCGTATTCTGCCCAACGGCGATCGACCATGGCGGCGGTATCGAAGTCAGACTCTAAGGCTTCACCCCAAGGGTGGTTGGTTTCGGGGGGGATTTTGGTTGTGGCATCAATCCCCATCCGTCCGCCCAGCCCCACTTTTTCACTGGCAAAGTCAAGGGTATCAAAGGGGGTTTCCGGCAAAATAAACACGTCTCGCACCGGATCAACCTTGGAGGTGATTGCCCACACGACTTGGCGAGGGTCACGAATGTTGATCGATTTATCCACGACAATCACAAACTTAGTGTAGGTAAATTGCGGCAGGGCGCTCCAAAAGGCGAGGGCGGCTCGGCGGGCCTGCCCAGGATAGGCTTTGTCAATTGAAATAATGGCCGCTTTGTAGCTGAGCGCTTCCATCGGTAAGAAGAAATCAACAATTTCAGACACGGTTTGGCGCAGAATCGGTGTGTAGATTCGGTTGAGGGCGATCGCCATCATCGCCTCTTCTTTGGGGGGGCGGCCGCTAAATGTGGTCAGATAAATCGGGTCTTTGCGGTGAGTCAGGCAATGGAAGCGAATCAGCGGTGAATCTTCTACGCCGCCATAGTAGCCCATGTGGTCGCCGAAGGGGCCATCTGGCAATACTTCACCGGGAGTAATCGTCCCCTCTAGAACAAACTCTGAGTCAGCCGGAACTTCTAAATCTACGGTTTTGCATTTGGCTAACGGCACACCAGTACCACCATACAGTCCGGCAAATAGCCATTCTGAAAGGTCAACTGGAATCGGGGTGGCTGCCGCCATAATAATCAGCGGGTCAACGCCAAGGGCGATCGCCACTTCTAGCTTTTTGCCTTGCTCGGCCGCTTTGCGGAGGTGCCTCGCCCCACCCCGGACTGACAGCCAGTGAACAGTCATTGTATTCTTCGACTGGAGTTGCAGCCGATAAACTCCTACGTTGGCAGTGCCCGTTTCACAGTCTTTGGTAATTACTAGCCCCAGAGTGATGATTTTGCCTGCATCCCCAACGTAGGGACGAATCATGGGAATTTGATTCAAATCAACCGCTGCTTGCTCCAGCACCACCTGCTGGCAAGCCGGGAAGAAATCTCGACCAGGCTTTGCTTTCAACACATCAAACAAGACTTGCCCAAAGGCGATCGCCTGCGAGATTTTCTTCGGCGGTTTGGGCTGCTGGAGCAGGCTCAGCTTTTGCCCCAGCGTTTCTAGCTCCTCTGGCTTTTCCATGTTCATCGCCCAGCAAATCCGCTTGACGGTGCCCATTAGGTTAATTGCTACCGGATAGGGCGATCCTTTCACATTCTCAAACAACAGTCCTGGCCCACCCTGTTGCAGCATTCGGTTGGCAATCTCAGCCATTTCTAAATCCGGGTCAACCAATGCAGGAATGCGGCGCAGTTGCCCCCGCTGCTCAAGCTGTTTGATAAATCCGCGCAGGTCTCTAGCCATAGTGTTTTCAGTCTAAGTTTGCGTTGGGTTTGCCCCTACTCAAAGCGTACAACTGTTTTCAACTGCGTGGGGACAGTCAATCAGATAGCCACCAGCTCAACTGAAATAATTGGCGTTGGGAATAATTCTGAGTCAGCTTCGATCATCCACAAACCCTAATCCGTCTAAACCTCTGAAAAGAGATATTATCAGGACTAGAATCCATCTAAACACCCAAGTCGGGCAGATAGGCGGACAATTTTCTATCTAAATCGCTTTATTGGGCGTTGAGGCGGATAGTATCCATCTAACAGCCCAAATGGGTTGTTTAGACGGACAGTAATCCACCTAACACATTGATTCGGCGATTTAGGTGGATGGGTATCCGCCTAAGTCCCCTGTTGGGGTGATTATATGGAAATATTCCGTCTAAGTAGTAGTTGGGCTGCTTAAATCTTTGGTGGTGACTATCCCTCAGGTTTACTCACTGGGGTTCAAGGTTAAGCTAGAGCAAGTAATCTTTTCTCAAGGGGGATGAAACGGATCGACATCGATCGTATTTCAGAAATTCGGACAGGATCAATTAATCATCTCGTTGAGAAAAGCTTTTCCCAGTGATTTCGGTTTGTTGAACGGCTGATTTACGAGCACTGTAGTAATCTGAATTACTTTGATAAGTTGGATGAAGTGCTACTTACAGCGTCAGTGCAAGATAGAGTAGTCGGAACCGGTGGGTTAAATCGAGATCCCTATTTCAGTGAACCTCATGTTGGGCTGCTACTATCATAGGGAAACATCGCCCGAAGTTAATTGATTAGCCCATGAACGATATCAAGTCAAAACAACGTGTCGCCGACCATGGAGAGGTCTTTACCCCAGCATGGATGGTTGAAGCGATGCTCGACCTGGTAAAAGACGAAACGGAGCGCATTGACTCCCGCTTTTTGGAGCCAGCCTGTGGAAGTGGCAATTTCTTGGTAAAGATCGTGCAGCGCAAGCTTGCTGCCGTAGAACTTAAGTATGGCAAGTCTGATTTTGAGCGGCGGCACTATGCACTGCTGGGGCTGATGTGCATTTATGGTATCGAGCTGCTGGCGGATAACATTGCTGAGTGTCGCGCCAATGTGCTGGAGATCTTTGCTGAGTACCTGAATCTGGATGAGGCGGACGATTGCTACCGGGCGGCATCCTATGTGCTATCGCAGAACTTGATACATGGCGATGCTCTGACGATGCGGATTCAAGAAGATCAAGCAATTACTTTTGCGGAGTGGGGCTACTTGGGTAAGGGCCGATTTCAGCGGCGTGACTTTCGCTTTGATAGTCTCACCCTTTCATCGACCTTTAGCGCGGAGGATTCGCTCTTTGCCCATCTAGGTAAGCATGAGATCTTCATGCCGATGAAGATCTACCCGCCGATGACGGTGAGCGATCTGGCCGCTGCTAAGCCGATCGATAGCAATGCAAAAGGGATAAGCCTGTGACCGAGTCCTCGTTGTTGTCGTCCAGTCTGCTCAATGATGTCCGCGTCATTTTGCAAGAGGCGCGAGGGAAAGCCTATGTCGCCGCCAATATTATTATGGTGGATGCCCACGCGGGAAAACACTACGCGCTGCGTAGCGAATTGAGTTGGACTCACTGGTGGTTGATTATGCGGGTTGAAGAGCCACAGGCCCGCGACTATTACGAGGAAAAGCTTCAGGCTGAATTGGAGCGGCGGCACATTCTCGATTGGCCGCAATCAGAAGGGGGAGAAACGTCATGAATACTCAGGTTGGTTTTGCGCTGCGGGGGCGGAACCCGGATGTGCTGACCTGCATTGCCAATCTTTCAAATGATGAGGTATTTACGCCGCCGGAGTTTGCGAACCGGATGCTGGATACGGTGGCACAGGCTTGGGCAGCGAATCATGGCGGTGCTAACCTGTGGGCAGACAAGACGGTGCGGTTTTTAGATCCTTGCACGAAGTCGGGGGTGTTTTTGCGGGAGATTACCAGCCGACTGACGGAGGGGCTAAGGGTGGAGATTCCAGACCTTCAGGAGCGGGTGAATCACATTGTCACGAAGCAGGTGTTTGGCATTGGCATTACTCAGCTCACCAGTTTGCTGGCGCGGCGGAGTGTGTATTGCAGCAAGCACGCTAATGGGGAGCATTCGATCGCCAAGGGGTTTGTTAGAGATGAGGGGAATATCTGGTTTGAGCGCACGGAGCATACATGGAAAAATGGAAAGTGTGTGTATTGTGGGTCGAGTCAGGAGATCCTTGACCGGGGTGAAGGACTGGAAACCTATGCCTATGCGTTCATTCATGCTGATGATGTAAAGGCTTGGGTTGCTGAGATACTTGGAGGTAATATGCAGTTTGATGTGATCATTGGCAATCCACCGTATCAACTCAGCGATGGCGGCTTTGGAACGAGTGCAGCGCCCATCTATCAGAACTGTGTAGAACAAGCTAAGGCGTTGGAACCACGCTATTTGGCAATGATTATTCCTGCGCGTTGGTTTGCGGGTGGCAAGGGGTTGGATGAATTTAGAGAGTCGATGCTCTCGGATGATCGCCTGCGCTCAATCGATGACTTTCTCAGCGCTTCGGATGTCTTTCCGGGCGTGGGACTCAAGGGTGGCGTTTGCTATTTTCTTTGGGATCGGGACAATCCTTGCCTGTGCCGCGTCGCCACCCATTTCAAGGACTGGCCTGTCTCTACAGCCACCCGCCCACTCCTCGAAGAGGGTGCAGATGTGTTCATCCGATTCAATGAGGGGCTGTCAATTCTTAAGAAAGTCATGGCAGTTGAGATCGGAAATGCTGACTTACTGTCGCTGCCTGAAAGCAAGCGTTTCGACCAATTGGTTAGCTCTAGAAAACCGTTTGGATTAGACACAACGTTCAAAGGCAAGATTGCCAAGGGTGATGGTGACGTTTTGGTTTATCAGAACGGAGGTACGGGATACATTTCCAGAAGCGAAATATCGACGGGTGTTAACCTCATCAACAAGTGGAAGATTTTCATGGGCTATGCGGCCCCAGGAACAGGCAACAAAGACACCTACCCGCACAGAATCATCAGCACGCCATTTATCGGCGAACCGGGTAGCATCTCTTCAGAAACTTATCTTTGCGTTGGTTCATTCGACTCTAAGACCGAGGCGGAAAGTGCTTTTTCTTATCTCTCCTGTCGGCTGACTCGACTCCTCATTCTTCTGCACAAACCCTCCCAACACATCACACGCAAGGTTTACACTTTCGTGCCAATGCAGGATTGGACAAGACCATGGACAGACGAGGATCTTTACGCAAAATATGGCATCTCAGCCAGCGAGATCGCCTTTATTGAGGCGTTTGTCCGCCCGATGGATCTTAGCGGAGCCTCTGAGGATGACTAAGACCCTCGAAGAAATCCTTGCCCCTAAACCCGAAGCGCGGCTGCGGATTTATGCCTAGGCTATTGCTGCCCCTGAGTGTGGTGCTATCGTGGTGTTATGTTTACAGAAGCTTTGCAGATATGGCAAACCATTCTAGCTCATCTCTAACCTCTTTGGAATCGCTGCTTCAGGAAATCGAAGCAACGCCCAGAGAATATTGGACGGATCTGCTAGATGCTCTACGCCAGTTCCGGCAAAAAATTCCATCTACGGCTCCATCTGTGATTGATGCAGAGCAAGCCAAAAAAAATCAAGCCGCGATCGATCTTCTAGATTCATGGTTAGATGACACTGAAGATGCATCAGAACATCAGCAAGCTTGGGACTCTTTAAAGACGGCTCTAGATGAAGATCGATTGTCTGATCGCCCCTTATTTTCATGAGCCGTCTGATTTTGTTAGATTCTGGCCCACTGGGAATGGTCACGAATCCAAAAGCCATCAGTATTCCCCTAGATTGTCAATTATGGCTAAAATCCCTCTTGCGACGTGGAGAAAGGGTGGCCATTCCCGAAATCGCAGATTACGAAGTTCGCCGTGAACTCCTCCGAGCAGGATTGCTGAAAAGTTTGCGTCGGCTGGACAACTTGAAGCAAACGCTCGACTACGTTCCAATTCAAACTGATACCATGCTTCTAGCGGCTGAATTGTGGGCAGAAGCGAGAAGAACTGGACAACCGACCGCAGATGCTAAAGCGTTAGATGGGGATGTCATTCTATCGGCTCAAGCCCGTCTTCTCGAAAATGAGGCAACAGAAGTGATTGTTGCGACAACGAATGTTGCCCATCTGGCTCGGTTTATTACAGCGTTGGCTTGGCAATCTATTGAGTAACGCTGCCTTTCCCCCCAACCCCAAAATCCGCCCATGACGAAGACCATCGCAGAAATCCTTGCCCCAAAGCCAGAAGCGCGGCTGCGAGTTTATGCCTACTCCATTAAAGACGCGGCGCACCAAGGACTTCTCAAGATAGGCCAAACTACCCGCAACGTAAAGCAGCGCATCGCCGAACAGCTCAAAACCGCCGCCATCAAAAACTACCGTATCGAACTGGATGAGCCAGCCGATCGCACCGATGGCAGCAGCTTCACCGATCACGAAGTGCGGGCCGCGCTGGTAAAAAAGGGATTCGAGAACACCGAACTCGAATGGATGCGCTGCACCGTTGCCGATGTTCAGACTGTTCTCACAGAACTGCGCACAGGCCAGTGGTTCACTGGCACCCACCACGAAACCTTCCCCATGCGCCGGGAACAGGCCGAAGCCGTCAACAAGACCCACGCCTACTTTCATGACCTTTGGAAAGAGAACATACACGCCGTCCCCCGCTTTTTGTGGAACGCCAAAATGCGCTTCGGCAAAACCTTCACGACCTACCAGCTCGCCAAAAAGCTCGGTGCCAAGCGGGTGCTGGTCGTCACCTTCAAGCCCGCCGTTGAAGATGCATGGCAAACTGACCTTGAATCTCACGCAGACTTTGACGGGTGGCAATACTTGTCCAAATCCTCTGGTGGCGATCCCACCCAGATCGATCGCCAAAAACCTGTCGTCTACTTCGGCTCCTTCCAGGATTTGCTCGGTCGCGACAACGCAGGCAACATAAAGCCCAAAAACGAATGGATCCACACAATTAACTGGGATCTGGTGGTCTTTGATGAGTACCACTTTGGCGCGTGGCGAGAGACAGCGAAGGAGCTGTTTGAGGGCGAGGAGGCAGCAGTTTCCAAAAAAGAGGTCAAACTTGAATACGCAGCAGGACTTGAAGAGGTGAACGAAGACCTCGCTGTTCTATCCCAGCAAGAAACCGAGTTTCTTCCTATCACTACTAAAGCCTACCTCTACCTGTCGGGAACACCTTTCCGGGCACTGTCTACAGGCGAGTTTATCGAAGAGCAGATCTTTAACTGGACTTACACCGACGAACAGCGGGCCAAGGAAGACTTTGCAACCAACCATCCTGACCAGCGGAACCCCTACGCGGCCCTACTGCAGATGCGCCTGCTGACCTACCAGATGCCGGATGAATTGATTGCCATTGCCAGCGCCGGAGAGTTCGACGAGTTTGATCTCAATGCCTTCTTTGAAGCATCTGGCACAGGCTCCACGGCCCAGTTCAAACACAAAAGCGACGTGCAGAAGTGGCTCGACATCATTCGCGGCGGGTACGCCCCCCAGTCCGTCGAATATCTAAAGACCGGCACGCGGCCACCCTTTCCTTACTCCGATGTGCGTCTGCTGCCTTACCTCCAGCATTCCTTCTGGTTTTTGCCCAATGTAGCTGCTTGCCACGCCATGGCCAACCTGCTACAAGAGCGACAAAACACCTTTTGGCACGACTATCGGGAGATCGTTGCCGCTGGCACCTCAGCAGGTATTGGACTAGAGGCATTGCCCCCCGTGCGACAGGCGATCGGTAGCGGCTTCGAGACCAAAACCATTAACCTATCTTGCGGCAAACTCACCACAGGCGTGACGGTGCCGCAATGGTCATCCATTCTGATGCTACGCAACCTCAAATCACCGGAGACTTACTTTCAGTCCGCATTTCGGGTGCAGTCGCCGTGGTCAATCAAGAACCCCAACGGCGACAACCCAAACGAAGAAGAGATCCTCAAGCCCATCTGTTTCGTGTTCGACTTTGCACCCACCCGTGCCCTACGACAGCTCTCGGAGTATGGCATCGGCCTTGCACCCGACGAGCCAAACCCGGAAAATGCGGTCAAAGACCTCGTATCTTTCCTGCCCGTGCTGGCCTACGACGGTGCCAACATGACCCAGATTGACGCAGGCGGCATTCTCGACATTGCGATGGCTGGAACCTCAGCCACATTGTTGGCCCGCAAGTGGGAGAGCGCCCTGCTGGTGAACGTAGACAACGATACCCTGCGCCGTATTCTGAATAACCCCGAAGCACTAGCCGCCGTGGAGCACATTGAAGGTTGGCGTGCCCTGGGCGACAACATCATTGACACGATCATCAACAAGAGCGATAAGGTAAAAGGCCTCAAGAATAAGGCTAAGGCAACAGATCTCACACCCAATGAGAAAAAAGAGCTTAGCGACGAGGAAAAAGAGTACAAGTCAAAGCGTAAGCAAATCCAGGAGAAGCTGATCAAGTTCGCCACCCGAATCCCGGCGTTTATGTACCTGACCGATTTCCGGGAAAACACGCTACAGGATGTGATCACCAAGTTAGAGCCAGATTTGTTCCTGACCGTCACGGGTCTGACCGTCAAGGACTTCCATTTACTCGTGCAGCTCAAGGTATTCAATACCGAGCACATGAACCAGGCCGTGTTTGCATTCCGGCGATATGAAGATGCATCACTCCGCTATACGGGCATCGAAAGCCATCCAGAGTTGAACCATTATGGGCTGTACGATACCGTAGTAGCAAAGGAATGAGCATGGTAGAAGAAGCTAGTAATTTGTAAATGCAGGGCGTTTTTTATGGTAAATTTAGCTCTTGATGAGAAGCAGTTCGGGCTTACTCAGTTAGCGTGATGTAGCAGCGCAGCCCAACACTGCGTTGGTGCGGACGGAACATAGTTTATTGGTCAGAGTTCAGAGTCGTCTACCGCCGCACAACTTCACCGTTATGCCGCTTAGTCTTCGGTTGAGACGTAGCCGGAAGCTTATCTGTTGGCGCTCAATGTTAGGTGGCATGAGATCTTGAACCAGCACTGCTTTTAGGTGATAGAAACAGCAGTTTATAATGGATCAAGATTTACTGGGAAAGGACTGATGAAATTACAAGAAATACAAAATCAGGTATTAGAGTTGCCCACTAGCGATCGCTGGCAGTTGGTACAGGTTCTTTTAGACTCTCTAAAACGGGAAGCTAACCCTAAGCCAAAACGAGGAAATTTGTCGCGTTTACGAGGCATTGCCAAGATTTCGACAGCTACAGCCGAGAGTAACGCCCAAGCGGATTATGTAACCTATCTGACCGAGAAATATCAATAATGCGAGTTCTGATTGACACCAATGTTGTTCTTGATTTTTTACAAGAACGAGAGCCATTTGTGGAAAATGCAGCAAGATTGTTTGAGCGTATCGATGTTGGAGAAATTGAGGGGTTTATTGCAGCAACAACAATAACCAATATCTACTACATTATCCGCAGGGTAGCAGGAAGAGTAGCGGCTCAAGATGCAATCACCCAGGTATTAAGCGACCTAAACATTTGTGCAGTCGATTTAAAAGTACTAGAGCAGGCTCTAGCGTTGAATTTTGAAGATTTTGAAGATGCAGTACAGTATGCTTGTGCTGTAGTTCATGGGGTTGATGCGATCGTAACTCGTGATGCCTCTGGATTCATAAATGCAGAAATTCCTGTAGTGTTGGGCGTTGTTGCATGAATAGGGGTTGCGGAGGGATGTGTCATGGTAAGTTTGAATCGCCAAAGACAAACTAAGCCCCATGAAGCAGCAATACCGCATCCGCAACGGCTCGACTGAGCTTCGCCGAACG
>JAESGG010000067.1_pt1 | contig 20227 bp, 15 predicted proteins | sample 9266231 | NCBI WGS metagenome assembly JAESGG01 (sample SAMN14515337, study PRJNA621664) | algae metagenome | isolation source: Aphanocapsa sp. GSE-SYN-MK-11-07L and co-occurring heterotrophs from wet... | place: USA: Grand Staircase Escalante National Monument, Utah | collected 2006-04-16 | reverse complement strand
GCATTTTGTCGGCCAGCATCTTCTTAAGCTTGTTGTTCTCTACCTCAAGCTCTTTCAGTCGCTTGGCTTCGTTCACTTCCAGACCTGCGTACTTACTGCGCCAGTTGTAGAAGGTTCCGACGGATATCCCCATCTCACGGCATAAGTCCTCGACCTTCGTGCCTGCTTCATGCTGCTTTATGGCTTTGATGATTTGTTCTTCGGTGTAACGTTTTTTCATTTTGAGATCTCCATTGGTTCCATTTTATTGGAAATCTCATCAATGTCATGGTCTTAAATTGGGGGGAGAGGTCAATAATCAAATATCTGATTAATTATTGCTTCTTCGACAATTGCAGCCCTGGCACCATCTTCATCAATTAATGAATTACTTTTTCTCTTGCAGTGTAGAAGTTTTCTTAGTACTGGTGACCAACCCAACATAGCAGCAAAGCAAATGTGAAAAATATCATGATATCGATACCCGTCAGAGTAAGCTTTATTATCAGTAAGTTTATCCCCTATAATTACATCATTAAAATACATGATAGCAGCCTTTGAATTTTCAACGCTTCTAAATGTGATTTCAAATTTTCGCGGCAATTGTTCATAATCAGGAAACTTGCGATCAAAATGCCTTGCAGGAAGTTCACTTGAAAAATCTACCCAATACTGAGACGTTTTGATGTAGCAATCTTGAGCGCATTCTTGTAGATTTACGCTAATAGTCTTAGCTAATAAATCCAGAGTATCTATTACTTTTATTAGACAACTGAACCAAACTCACCAAGTAGACCTAATAGCGCAATTTGCCGCCCTTCTAACCGCGAAAAATTAATCCGACTGGTTTTACATGCTTCGATTAAAAAGAGCTGGGGAGTGATCACGATATCGTCTCTTCTAAAAATTTCTTGATCTTCGCTTTACCAAGTCCATTGTGTGTATCAAGCCGCGCTAAGGTAGAATGAATAACTAAATCACCAACTTCAATCCCTAACTCTTTAGCCACTGCGGCTTGAAGTCTTGCCAATCCATATAAGTTGCCAAGCAATTTTTGAACATGCTCGTTAAAACTAAGGATATAAGCTTTATTCGAATCACAAGGAAGAGTTGTTCAGTTTGAAGGCTAAAACGGTTTAAAATTCAAACCAGCTTTTGTATTAACTTTTAAGGCATCAATAGCTGCTTTTACCGCCTGAGCACAAACACATTTAAGAACTGCCTTAACAGGGTAATTTTGAGAGTTTTAAAATCTGTGCAAAATTCTGGTTTGAAATTTAAACCCGAGTATTGGAAGTGCATCCAATAACTAATGCAATAAGTTACAAAATAGCAGCTCGTTGAAAGAAGAAACCCAACGTTTATAAAAAAAATTGGCTAGAACACTGTTTTAAAGCAATCGATGCTCCAAGCATAAGTAAGATTTGAAAAGACTTACCATCTTATACCAAGTCTTAGTTATCTAATTTCAGATGCCCAGTAAGCTTAAATCGATTTGCAGGATGATACAAAACAGCATAGCTGATCGGTTGTCCACGGGAATAAGTAACTCTGGTGACTTTAAGGCAGGGAGTATTTTCATCTACGTTCAGATTATGCTTAAGTATTTTAGTTGGCATGACTGCTTCCACTGTGATCTCAGCTTCAGTGGCTGGCGCGACAGACATCAAATACTCATTGGCAGTGACTTTGCTAAAGTCTTGCTGAAAAAATAGTGGCACCCTCTCTGCGTTGACATACCTCTCTTCCAACTGAATAGGTAAATCATTTTCCCAATGGATAATAATGATCTTGAATACAGACTTGCTATGCAATGAAAAAGTAAAAGCAATCGAATCATTCGGAACCAGAGTCAACTTACTCAGCACGGTCATTTTGTGTGTATGACCGCGAGATAGTATCTCATCGGCAATATTGCGGATCTCTAATATGGAACTTTGTGGAGAAGAAGACTTCACAAAAGTCCCCACACTGGGTACTCGCTCTAATAGCCCACCATGCACTAACTCATCTACTGCTTTTCTTGCTGTCATCCGGCTTGCAGAAAATTGTACAGCTAACTCTGTCTCGGAGGGGATCTGATACCCCTCTTTCCATACATTCAAATCTATTTTTTCTCTGATTTCATTGGAGATATAACGATATTTGGGAAGAGTCATACGTGTACAAGTTACCTTGAATGAGTTTTGTTAGACCACTTAGCTACACGGATGCGACATATGTATGGTCAACGTTTAGTGAAAACTCACAAATGGTCTGCGAGTCGATTCCAATACTCACGATCAGATCTCTGACCTAATCTATTAAACGAAATCTAATACAACATATCAGTGACATAACTTAGCCAGTATATACAGCAAGGATATTCTGTCAATTGCTATTCCAATCGGGTGTGCTTTGTAAATAAAATTAAGCTTTAAAAAAGCTCGATAACACATGTTGTATATACCGGCATGGTGTTGTATAACATTTGAGCGCGCAGTAAAACGATTTAAAACACCGGTGCAGGCCGGATCTGTTGCAATCCAGGAAACTAAAATTATGAAAACTCACTATTCCGGACTTAGTCCAATCGTTACCAGCATGGTTGTGGCTGGATTGGTTTCGACCACTCCCACCGCTCATGCGCAAGAGAAATCCGATGATGTAGAACGTATCCAAATTACGGGTTCAAAAATCAAACGTACTGATATTGAAACTGCGAGTCCTGTATCTGTAATTACTTCCGCAGACATCAGTATTTCTGGCATTTCCAATGTCGAGGATTTGCTACAAGAGATGTCATTCTCCGCAGGCGTAGCAGGTAATGCAACCAATGCCTATTGGACTAATGGTGGCTATGGCACAGCTCAGGTCAACTTACGTGGTTTAGGTATTAAACGGACACTCGTCTTACTGAATGGACGTCGGGTTGTTGGTGGTGGCACCGGGGCAAATAGCTCTGTTGATTTAAACATGATCCCTTCGTCAATGATTGAACGAATTGAAGTGCTCAAAGATGGTGCCTCTGCTATCTATGGTGCGGATGCGGTGGCTGGTGTTGTTAACATCATTACAAAAAAAGAATTTGAAGGCGCAGAGTTAAATGCCAAAGCGGGGATGTCAGACAAAGGTGATGCTGAAAACCAGGATATCAATCTGACGTTAGGCGGGGACTTTGACCGGGGCAATGCGGTTGTTAATTTCAGCTATGCCAATACGTCAGCTGTTCGCCAGTCTGACCGTATCGACTGCTCTAAATACGGCACTGAAGAAGGTACTTTTGAATGTTTCGGTAGCAGCACCACGGAAGGGGGTCGTGCCTTACTTGCTGATGGCAGTCAGGTTCAGTTCAACCAGGACCCGGATGTCGCAAACAACGGCAACAGTTTTGGGCGTTACAATAGCGCTGTTCATAGTTTTAACTATATCCCTTATCTGAATGCGGTCAGCCCAACAGAGAGGGTAAATATTTCCAGTTTTGTGAACTACAACATCAATGATTCAGTCAAGCTTTTTACTGAGGCCAGCTACTCGAATCGTCAGGGAAATCAAATCGTCACACCACGCAATGGCTTTAATGGCATAGCCGTAGATGCTGATTTCCGATACAACCCAACCGGGCAAGATCTTGAGTTTATGGGGCGCAGAAACACGGAGTTAGGAGCACCTTATTTCTTCCAGGAAACGGATACCGCTCGTATTGTCACAGGCTTGACGGGTACTTTGTCTAATGATTGGGAATGGGATATTGCCTACAACTACGGACGAAATACCGGAAACGACGGCTGGACGTTTGACATCGACCCCGATCGTGCGGCTCAGACTCTGGATGACAGCATTTGTACCTATGACAACAGCAACGGTATTCCGTGTGGAGATTGGTTTGGCAAAAATGAACTCAGTCAGGCTGTGATTGATTACGTCAAGTATCGTCGCGAAGGTACTGGTGGAAACGAGATGCGCAGCTGGTCAGCGAATTTGAATGGCGACTTGTTTGAGCTTCCTGCTGGTAACGTAGGTTTTGCTGTAGGTGCGGAAAGCCGGACTGAAAAAGGCTGGCGAGACCCTGACTCCACCGTTTTACGCAATGGATTGGAAGATCCAATCAGCGGTGGTTTTGATGTAAATGAGGTTTTTACAGAGTTTTCGGTGCCTTTGTTGTCTGACGTTTCATTCGCAAAAAGCTTAACGGCTGAACTGGCTGCTCGCTATTCGGACTACAGCACCGCTGGTTCTGAAGTGACTTATAAAATGGGTATTACGTGGAACGTCAACGATAGCCTGATGATCCGTGGTGTGCGTTCTACGTCATTCCGTGCTCCAGTGATTACAGAGTTATTTGGTGGCACTAACGGCGAAAACCTGAGAACTATCGATCCTTGTGAAAACGCGACAGGTGTTATTGCAACCAATTGTCAGGCTGCCGGTGTACCCGCTGACTTTGTCCAGGATGGCACAACCATTCTTACCAGTGTGGGTGGAAATCCAGAGCTGCAAGCTGAATCAGCCAATACCACGACCTTGGGCTTGGTATGGCAACCCGCCTTTATCGAAGGTTTTTCCGCTACTGTTGATTATTTCAATATAGAAATAGAGGATTCCATCACATCAGTGAATGGTTCTGACATGCTGAAGCTGTGTTATGAAGACCCAACCGGTAATGCGCAGTTCTGCGATACCTTTACCCGGCATCCAGTCACAAAACAAGTGAATCAGTTAAATCAACGACCTGTAAACGCTGCTGTTGAACAAGTCAGTGGTGTTGACTTAAATACTGCCTATAAATTCACCCTGTTTGGCTTAGATTCAAAGGTAAACTTCGATATTACCCGTTTACTGGCTCATGAAAGTACTCCATTTGCTGGTCAGCCGACCATAGATAAAGTAGGTTTCATTACCGAAGATCAGGGTAGCTACACGAAATGGCGCAGTAACTTAGGTTATACGGTAACGGCCGACTCATGGTCGGCAACCTACTCGTTGCGTTACATTGGCTCAGCCGATGATGTGAATGGCGGGGATTTTGACCCGCTGGGTAAATCCGTCGGCTCAGTATTTTATTCTGATTTGGCAGCATCTTATTTCTTTAACGAGTCATTAAAGTTGTCGGTGGGTATCGACAATCTTCTGGACAAAAAAGCACCTTATCTGACGTCCTGGAATGACGCGAATACAGATGTGATGACCTATGACCTGTTAGGACGCAGGGGCTTTGCCAAAGTGACTTATCGATTCTAAGTCAAAGGCTGGGCTGTGCTTTTGTCGCAACAAAAAATGTTGCAATTCAAGCTCAGTCCAGCCGCTCACTATTTTGTATTTATGTCAGAAACTCAGGGATTGAGACTGCTGGTTTTTATTCAAGCCGCTGATATATAAGTGGCTTTTTCTAATTTATCTATATTCTTAACGAGCGCATGTTAAGGGGGCGAAGTAATGAATGAATCGATGAGTCTACTAAAAACAAGTCGAAAGTTTCATAAGTGGTTAATGGCGTTTTTGGGCATTCAGTTCTTTATCTGGTCGGTCACCGGTGCTTACATGGTGTTTTTTGATATCGACTATATTCATGGTGATAGCTTGGTCAAAAATTCTCAAGAGAAAATAGACCCACAACAAGTTAACTACTCGTTACAGTCTTTGCTTCGTGCTTACCCGCAAGCACAACAGATCAGTGCTGGAACCTTTATGGGCAAGGCAGTGTATCGTTTTGACTATGACGAAAAAAAATGGCTGATCGATGCAACAGATGGCGAGGTACTGTCTCCGCTGGATGAAAACGCTGCAATTCAGGCAGCAATATTCTATTACAGCGGTAAAGGCGATGTATCCAACGCTTCACTTATTACAGACAATCCCCCTTTTGAACTGAACCCGGACGTATTACCTGTCTGGCGGATAAATTTTGTTGATTTAGGGGCGCCCACTATTTATGTGTCTGCGCAAAACGGCGCAATGGTTGGCAAACGCCATGACTTCTGGCGGCTGTTTGATTGGATGTTTCGCTTCCATGTGATGGATTATGAAACTGGCGAAGATTTAAATAATTCACTGCTGTTTTGGTTTACTCTTTTTGGCATTTTAAGCTGCCTTTCAGGCTTGGTTCTTGCCTACTTCCGGATATTCAGGTCGCAACAGGCTTCATTACTCCAGCCAACACAGTCTTCTGATAAAAATAATAGTGAGAGTCTCTGATGAATTGGGTAAGAAAAGTCCATAAATGGACATCAGTATTGGTTGGGATCCAGTTCCTGATCTGGCTTGGCAGCGGCATGTATTTTAACTTTATGGACCATATGAAAGCAGCGGGCCATACCTATAAAAACCACCAGCATCAGAGCTTTAACTGGTCAAATGTGGCTTTGGTTGAGCCCAGCATGGTGTTACAACAACAGCCTGCCAGCACCTCCCTTGAGCTGATTGTTCTGAACGACAGCCCCTATTATCTGTTAAATCACCAGCGTGGTTTGTACCCCTACTTTGAAAACAAACATTCGTTGGTGGATGCGCTGCATGGTCGTGCCGTGACCATGGACGAAGAATTTGCCAAAACTCTGGCGCTCAGTTCATACAGTGGCCCGGGTCAGGTGCTGTCTGTTACCTTACTGCAACCCCCTCTGGAGGATTTTCCTAAGCAAAAAAATGCAGCCTGGCAAGTCAATTTCTCAGATGACATTCAAACCAGTGTTTACATTGAAGCGGATACAGGTCGGGTGGTTGGCCACAGTGATAGTGACAAACGCCTGGCAGACTTCTTTTTAATGCTGCATTTTATGGATTATGCCAAGGAGGGAAGTTTCAATAATATACTGATGATTGTCTTTGCGTTTTTCACCTTGTGGTTATCTGTGACCGGGCTTATCTGGAGCATTGATTTAGGCTTGCGTGGTCAATACAAACTGGATCTGTTTGGCAAAAAGAAGAAGGTGAAATTGTTTGATGCTCATCAGCGCAGTTTGGGCGAGGTATCTTTTTCCACACACTCCAACTTGCTTGATGGATTAGTGTCCCAAAATATAGTCCTGCCTTCAACTTGTGGTGGGGGGGGCACATGCGGTCGCTGTAAAATCATGATGAATCCGACTGTAAAAACAACCTCAGCGGATGAAGTCCATTTTAGCGCTACAGAATTGGCACAAGGATATCGTCTGGCCTGTCAGCATTTCTGTGATGATGTTGAACATATGACGTTGATGGACATCACGGAAGCTAAAAAATACACACTTGAGTTAACGGGCTCTGTGTTTCTTAGTCCTTTTATCAAAGAATTGCGGTTTAAAGCCAGATCTGCATTGCCTGCGCATTTTAAGGCCGGTGCTTTTATGCGCTTTTTTATCCCTGCAGCAGATGGCTCCAGTATTCCGCTACATTTACCGGAACCTTTCCAGGTTGAATGGGCACATAAGACAAACACGCCGTATAATCATGGACCCTGCTCACGCAATTATTCTATTGCGGGTCGTGATCCATCCAGCAATGAGCTTGTTTTTGTGGTCAAAATGCAAGCTGCGTCAGCAGCAGACAGACTGCCTGGTATTGGCTCTAATTATCTTGGAAATTTAACCCTTGGGGCCACCATAGAAGCCATTGGTCCTTTTGAAGAGTTTCATGCAAAGGCCGACAGTCAAAATGCTATGGTTCTTATCGGTGCTGGTTCTGGTATGGCACCTTTAAAAGCCCTACTGGAAGAGCAGCTTGCTGATGCAATGAAAGATAAACCACGCCGGACTATTCATTTTTTCTATGGCGCCAGAACAGAAAATGATTTGATTTATGTCGATTACTTCTATCAGTTAGCAAAAGATCATCCGAATTTCTTTTATTATCCGGTATTGTCGCGGGCTCACGATGGCTGGTTGGGAGCAACTGGCTATGCGCAGCATGTGTTGGCGTTAAACTGGAAAACAATGGGACCTGTCCATCAGCTTGAGTTTTACCTCTGTGGCCCTAAAGGGCTTATGGATGACACGATCAAATATCTTAAAGAGCAAGGCGTGGATAACTCATCTATTGCATTTGATGTATTTAGTTAGCTAAACATTAATTGAGTTTTAGGCGTTAAACAACGTCTCAGCACTTCGAATGCAACGCAAAATACATGGACTAATTTATCTGATGTGAAGAATACCGGCAGTAATCTGCCGGTATTCTCGTTTTGAATTTGTTTCTAATCAACGTTCCAGTCCAATGACCACAGTCGCTAACGCTGTAAGACCAAGCACACATCCTCCTGCGACCGTTTCTATGACAATCGACTTTCGTAATCGATAGACCATATCAACAGCAGGCAAACGAGGTACAAGTACTAGCTTATTTAAAGCACCAAGCCCTAGCAGTAGAATGACAACCGCTAGTTTGACGAGCATGGTCTGTCCATAGCTATGTTGGAACAGTAAACGTAAATCCCCTAATAAAAACAACAGCATGAACAATCCGGCTATGAGCAACACGGGTATAAAAAAGAGCGCAATCTTACCAAATTTGAACATAATGCGACGCATCAGCTCCAAATCTGTGATCGTTGTTACTTTCCATAACGGCAAGAGAGCTCCCATCCACATGCTTATTGCTATCAGATGGACTAAAAGAGGCAGATGTTCATACCACTGAGAGTCGACAAAATGACCTGTAAACCAGAACGAAAGCACAACAATAACCGTTCCCGATGTAAGCCATAGCACACGTATTAGCTCATTTATTTTATCCAGAGTTCCGATAAAACAACCTAAAAAACCGATGAAGGCCAACCCCCATGACCACCCCAACGTACTATTGAGGAGCATGGTCAAGGTTTCCCAATCGGACAAACTGCTGATACTCAGCCCTCCAAACATCAAGAGCTGGCTCATACAGGACATTACAATACTGGTCATGCCAATCACAGACCCCCAACGAATGTAGCTCAGTAGCCATACCACAATACCCGCGTGGTTTTCGCTTAGGTTCCGAAGAAATAAAGCCCCTAGCACTGACGCTGTTGCGCCATAGAGCATCACTTTTGCCAACCAGGAAAATAACTCGATTATATCCATACAGAAATCCTAAAGAGGGAGGATACCTCCCTCCTCTATTACGAAACTAATTTGACCAATGGATATGTGTGATTAGCCATTCATCGTCTTGCTTGTTCAATGTGATGGTTTCCATACCTTCGTGATCGACCGTCTTGCCTTTATACGTGCCAGTGACCTTTGACCGCGATAACGACACAGCGCTGTTTCCGGAGACCTTGACATGATGCTCAAGCGTTTTAATCGACATCTCTTTAAGGTATGCCATATCTGCAGACATATGATGCTGTTCATACTCCGCTTCAGAACGTTCAACACCACCACCTTCAAAAATCATCACATTGTCAGCTAACAATCGTTTTACAGTGGCCTTGTCTCCATCTTTCAATGCTTTATGAAACTGTAAAACGGCTTTAGCAGCGTCAAGCTCCATTCCTGTCAATAAGACCGGTTTGTCATCTTGCGCAGCAACGTGAGCCGTTGCACTGGCCGTTGGATCCACGACAAACCGGAAGTTCCCATCAATTTTATGTCCGTCATCTCCCATTGCCATCCACCCCACGCTATAAGAGGTGTTTGGTAATGGTGTTCCGACTCCAATGTCAAACCGGGATTGTTTCGTTGAAGACCGCGCAAAATCAGTGGGGATCGTATTCCCGGCTGCATCCGTCAGTGTAAAAGCCATCAAGCGGATTGAAGCACCAAATTCAACGCTGATCTGACGTACATCCGGAACAACTTGTCCATCAGCCGGAACTGAAGATTTAAGGCTGGTATGAGCGAAAGTCATTGTCGAAAATAACCCTACACATACTATTGTTAATAGCATGAGCTGACGTTGTATATTGAAAATAGTAAGCATGTGGTCAACTCCTTAATGAGCGTTGTGTTGCATTTTTTCAAGTGAAGTCACAACGAGAGCCGTCCCCTTTTTTTCTGCTTTGAACTGCACCATATCGCCTTCATTTAAACCGTTGAATAATGTTTTGTCCTCGATTTGGAATACCATCGTCATACCTGGCATTCCAAGGTTTTTTATCGCCTCGTGCTTCAGGGTGATTTTTCCATTGTCTGGATCGAGCTTGCGGATAGTCGCCATCGTCATTTGTGATGCTTCGGCTGTAACCTCAGCCTGATGTGCATCATGTGCATGCTCTTCTTGTGCAATGGCAGGAACAGTTGTTGTTATTGTCATAAAAGCCAGAGCTAAAAGTTTTAAATTGATAGTTTTCATAAATCACCTTTCTTTGTTAGTTGTGGCCACTATGGGCTTTTGGTTTGCGAACTTTCATTTCTACGGTACTTTGTGGGCTTTGCTTCAAAGGCATCAGGTTCCCGCCGTGTTCTGTCGAACGTTCAGGGTGACCCACATCTCCAGTCCATTCTCGGGCTACGGTTCCTTCTGGATGTTTGAACCAACCCGGATCTTTGTAATCATTGGGAGCCTGATCTTCACGCACTTTAAGTACGCTAAACATACCTCCCATTTCAACTGAACCAAAAGGACCATCTCCTGTCATCATCGGCAATGTATTGTCAGGTAAAGGCATAGCCATTTCGGTCATGTCAGCCATGCCGCGTTCGCCCATCACCATATAATCAGGCACCAAAGTATGGATTTTTTTACTTAATCCACTGTGATCAACGCCTATCATTGTAGGAACGTCATGGCCCATGGCGTTCATGGTGTGATGTGACTTATGACAATGAAACGCCCAGTCGCCTACCTCATCAGCAAGGAATTCAATCTGACGCATTTGCCCAACCGCAATATCAGTCGTGACCTCAGGCCAGCGGCTACCTGGTGGGGTTGGACCACCATCTGTACCCGTGACAGTGAACTCATGTCCGTGAATATGAATTGGGTGATTGGTCATCGTCAGATTGCCCACACGGATCCGCACTTTGTCGTTTTTACGAACAACCAGAGGATCAATACCAGGGAAGGTCCGACTGTTCCAGGTCCACAAATTAAAATCCAGCATGGTCATTATTTTTGGTGTGTAGCTACCAGGTTCAATGTCATAAGCATTCAGCAAAAACACGAAGTCTCTGTCCACTTCAGCGATATGTGGATGAGCTTCTTTCGGATGGGTGATCCAAAATCCCATCATTCCCATCGCCATCTGCACCATTTCATCCGCATGCGGGTGATACATAAATGTGCCTGGGCGACGGGCTACAAATTCATAAACGTAGGTTTTTCCTGATGGAATGGCAGGCTGATTTAATCCGGCAACCCCATCCATACCGTTTGGCAGCCTTTGTCCATGCCAATGTATAGACGTATGTTCAGGTAACTTGTTCGTCACAAAGATCCGGACTCTGTCCCCTTCAACGACTTCAATTGTCGGGCCAGGAGACTGACCATTGTAGCCCCATAAGTGTGCTTTCATTCCTGGAGCCAGCTCCCGCACCACAGGCTCTGCGACCAAATGAAACTCTTTCACTCCGTTATTCATTCTCCATGGCAAAGTCCAGCCATTGAGTGTAACCACAGGGTTATATGGTCTTCCGCTTGAAGGCATCAACGGTGGCATGGTATCTGGCGATGTTTGATTGACAACCTCAGGTACACCCGCAAGAGCTGAGCGACTGACGGAGGCAATACCAACGCCAGCGGCAATAGCACCCAAGCCTTTGAGTAAATCACGACGAGAATACATAAGAACTCCTTAATGGTCTGCGCTTTCGGCGTTGGCCGCGGCTTTAGTTTGGTCAGTGTTGTCAACAACGGCTGGAGTGCCAATCAAGGCCAGATCTAACTGGGATTTAGCCACCCAAAAGTCTTTTGTTGCATTTACATAGCCAGTGACTGCTGAAATTTGAGTCCGGGCATCTGCAATAAGCTCAAATACACTGATAAACATACCGTTGTAACGCAGCTGATTTTCTTCAGCGATTTGTTTCTGGATCGGCAATACAGTGTTTTTGTAGTGTGCTGCAACATCATACGTTGAGCGGTAGTGTAGATAGTTTTCTCTTATTTCTGAGCGGGCGTTTACCCCCGTAGCTGCAGCTTCATTAAAAGCTTGCCAATACTCTGCTTCGACTTTTCTGGCACGATAGTTCCCCCAATCAAAAATAGGTAACTCCAGTGACGCGCTGTAACTTCGTTCACTACTGTCTTTTGTATTACCACCGACATCAAGATCGAACGCATTGATAAAACGAGTGGCTTTTGTTAACCCAGCATTATTAGCGATCATCTGCAGCTTCATTTTTGCCAGTTTTACATCCAGCCGTTGTTCCAAGGCGTTTGCTTCGAATTCATCGATTTGTCTGACCTCTGTTGGTAGTTCAGGTAAGCGTTCGGGTAGCTTCACTGTTTGGGAACTGCTCCACAATCCCAACAAACGGTTCAATTGTTCGGTACTTGAGTAAACAGCTTGTTGGGCCATAACTAAGTTTAAGGTAGCGTCACTCAGTTGTCCTTGCTCACGCAAGTAATCCAGTTTGCTGAAGTTGCCAACTGCGGTCATCCGTTTCGCGAGTTCCGCACTTGCTTGCGTCGTGGTATGCACTTTTTCTATATAGCGCAGCACCTCGCGAGCCGCGACTGCATTCCAGTACGCAATTTTCGTGTCGTTGATCATGCTTGCGATTTCTTGTGCAGTCTTTAATCTTTCCTGCAAAAAACGCTGATTTTCAATCTCACGAACTTTCGGTAAAGTCAAAAGAGATAACAGATTGATACCAAATTCCAACTCAGTAGAATACGAGCCATCTGAAGTGCTGCGTGTGAGCTTTATGCCAGGATTCGGCAGTTGTGTAGCCTGCTGCAATTCAACAGCGGAGATCCCCAGGGTATAAAGTGCCGCTTGTATCGACTTGTTGTTGAGGGTCGCAATTTCGACTGCGGTGTCTAAAGTCAGAGGCTGCAACAATATAGCATTTACCCTCTTGTCGACACTTCGTTGTTGCTCATTGCCTTGAATAAGCGTTAAAGGTGTAGGTGCTATGCTGGCAATTTCTTTTTGAATTGCATCAACACTATTTCCTGGATCAACGGCACAGCCTGACAGGATAAACACTATGCTTATGGCGAGGAACGATGTTTTTGGCGATGGAAGCTCTATTGTATTGGCCTTGTTTGTATGCACTTGCATTACTTGTGCCCCTCATGGTTCTTCGATGCTGGCTTTTGGTGTGCTTTATGCGGGTCCTCGCCAGCTGAATCAGAGGCGGCTTCTGTGGCATAAAACATCCACCCACCTATTTCTCCGACACGCTGATTTGTCTGTTTCCAGGGGGATACCGCAGGGGATTTGACTTGAATTGCATTGACCGGAACGTAAATGATGGCCAAGCCCTGCGCATCAGATCGCAATGACTCAGGCACAGGTAGCTCTTCAGCCTCTAGGCTTGATAACAGCGATAATGCAGATAGCGCGAACAGAGTTGGGGATTTCCCCCAACACTTAAATCGTTTAGTTGTCATACCAAAGTTCTCTTCAAACTGAAATTAAAACAGTTTAGCCGAGCAGCTAACAATGAAGTTCAAAGTTGCCTGTGGATAACTCGGCTAATGTCGTTAGTCGTGAAGATTAAGCAAATTTAGGTGGTCGTTCCTGAGTCGGAACAATGGCGCTGGAATGGAAATAAGTGTATTGAAGAACCTTGTCGTAAGTATCACTGATTGATACTTCAGGGGTGACGGGAAACGCAACACAGTGGATAGTGCAGCAGTCGTCACATGCCTGACAAACGCTGGTTAAATCCGTATCAAAGAGGGCATTTGTATCCGAAACCTGTGAAGCATTCGCATGACCATGTTCCGTAGTCACACCTTGATGATGTGTCATCATACTTTCTTCAACATTTGCAGGAACCGTCTGGCAATGCACCATAGCATAAAGGCCCGTTCCCTTCAGAAGAAACAGACTTAACAATGCAATGATGACCCAAGTTTGACGAAGCATGAAAATACTCTAGGTTGATTCCGTACTAAGATAAAGCTGTTTGCATAAAAGTTCAACCTAACTTCACCCACTTCGTTTAAATGTGAACAAAATGGGCTATGGTTCTGTCCATCAACATCGCTGCGTCGCCATGCCTGAACAGAGTAATAGCATAGTAGCGTCTATGTAGCTGTCAGAGGATATTCATGTAAAATGTGGCTATTGCAAAGGCGCTAAAAAACCAGCCTCTGATTTAATCTGAGGCTGGACGCTACTATCATTGGGAGTTGTGTGTCTTAGACTTTTACATGCGGTCCTCGACGAGGCCGATACATCAGGTAATAAGCTGCTGGGATCACAAACATCGACAGCAGCGGCGCAGAAATCATTCCGCCGACCATAGGGGCCGCAATCCGCTGCATAATCTCACTGCCAGTGCCAGCACCCCATAGAATGGGTAGAAGACCGGCCAGGATCACAGCAACTGTCATGGCTTTGGGCCGCACGCGTAACACTGCGCCTTCACGAATGGCATCCAGCAAATCAGCTTCACTGCTCTGATGTTGATCGGTTCGTGCCTGCCATGCTTGTTTGAGGTAAAGCAGCATGATCACACCGAATTCGGCAGCCACACCGGCGAGGGCGATAAAACCCACTACGCCAGCAACAGAAAGATTGTGACCGAGACCAAACAACAACCAGATCCCGCCGACCAGTGCAAAAGGCAAGGTTGCCATCAATAGCAAAGCCTCGGCAAAGTGCTTAAAGGTCAGGTAAAGCAGGATAAAAATGATCAGCAAAGTAAACGGCACAACCAGTTTTAGCTTCTCTGTGGCTCGTTCAAGAAATTCAAATTGTCCTGACCACGAAACTGAATAACCGGGTGGTAATTTGACCTGCTCAGCGACGGCTTGTTGCATCTCCCGCACCGCGGTGCCCAGATCCCGACCACGCAGGTCCACATACACAAAGCCCGCCAAACGTGCGTTTTCACTGCGCAACATCGGTGGCCCATCCTCGATACGAATGTCTGCTACATCACTAAGTATCAGTTGCTGCCCTTTGGGTGTAACAATAGGCAAACTGCGTAACAGCGCTAGTGAATCCCGGACCTCACGTGGGTAACGAAGGTTGATGGGGTAACGCTGCAGCCCTTCAATAGTTTCGCCAATGTTCATCCCGCCCACAGCACTGGCGACAATCAACTGGACGTCAGCGATATTCAGTCCATAACGAGCCGCCCGCTCGCGCTGGATATCGATATCAACATAACGTCCTCCGGTCAAACGCTCTGCAAAAGCGCTGGTTACTCCGGGTATCTGTTTAACCTTTTGCTCAATCTCTTTTGTCAGTTGATTTATCACCGAAAGATCGCTGCCCAACACCTTCACCCCTACCGGACTTTTGATACCAGTTGCCAGCATATCGATACGGTTACGGATCGGAGGGATCCAGATATTTGTCAGGCCCGGCACCCGCACTGTTCTGTCCAGTTCTTCAATGATTTTTTCCGCCGTCATCCCTGAACGCCATTCGCTTTTGGGTTTAAACTGAATGGTGGTTTCAAACATAACCAGCGGTGCTGGATCCGTTGCAGTATCTGCTCTGCCCGCTTTTCCGTATACACTGGCAACTTCGGGTACTGTTTTGATCAGACGATCGGTTTGCTGCAGTAACTGTGCAGCTTTACTGACGGACAGGCCAGGAAGTGCCGTTGGCATATACAGCAGATCACCTTCGTCAAGAGGCGGCATAAACTCAGTGCCAAGATGTTGCAATGGCCATAAGCTGGCCACAAAAACCACAAAGGCAAATACAATGGTGCTCCAGGGAAAACGCAATACCACATTGAGTAAAGGGCGGTAAGCAGCGCTTAACCAGCGATTAAGCGGATTCTTTTGCTCAGCAGGGATCCGGCCGCGGATCAGGTAGCCCATTAGTACGGGGATCAAAGTGACCGCCAGACCAGCACTGGCTGCCATAGCATAGGTTTTGGTAAAGGCCAGCGGCGAAAACAGCCGTCCTTCTTGTGCCTCTAATGTAAAAACCGGCACAAATGACAGCGTAATGATCAGCAGAGAAAAAAACAGCGCAGGACCTACCTCGGCAGCTGCATCGGCGATCACCCGCCAACGAGTTTCGCCGTGCAGCAACTCCCCAGGATGATCCTGATGCCATTTCTCCAGATGTTTATGAGCGTTTTCAATCATTACCACAGCAGCGTCAACCATAGCACCTATGGCAATGGCAATGCCGCCCAATGACATAATGTTGGCATTGACCCCCTGCCAATGCATCACAATAAATGCGGCCAGAATACCCAAAGGCAAAGAGACAATAGCCACCAAAGCTGAGCGGAGATGGAATAAAAACAGCGCACAAACGACAGCAACAACAGCAAACTCCTCAAGCAGTTTGAAGCTAAGATTCTCAATGGCTCTTTCTATCAGTCCGGAGCGGTCATAAGTCGGCACTATATCCACACCGGTCGGCAGACTCTTCTTCAACGTCGTCAATTTTGTTTTGACCGCCGCTATGGTGGCTAAGGCGTTCTCACCGGAGCGCATAATAATCACGCCCCCAACGGCTTCGCCCTCACCGTCCAGCTCGCCTATCCCCCTGCGCATCTCTGGCCCTATCTGAACATGGGCAACGTCACCCAGCAAAACCGATACTCCTGCATCCGTTGTTGTCAGTGGAATAGCACGAAAGTCGTCCAATGTTTGCAGGTAGCCTGAGGCTCGTACCATAAACTCGGCCTCGCCCATTTCCAGTACCGATCCACCCGATTCCTGATTAGCACGGCGAATGGCCTCGATCACTTGCTCTACAGGAATACGATAAGCAGCAAGTTTGTCCGGGTTCAGCACCACTTGATACTGCCGTACCATACCGCCGATGGTGGCGACTTCAGCCACTCCCGATATTGTCTTTAATTCAAACTTGAGAAACCAGTCTTGCAAGCTGCGCAGCTGGGCCAGATCCTGCTGACCAGAGCGGTCGATTAATGCGTACTGGTAAATCCAGCCCACCCCTGTCGCATCAGGACCAAGCGCTGAGCTGGCGCCCGGAGGTAGCCGGGATTGCGCCTGATTGAGGTATTCAAGTACCCGCCAACGAGCCCAATAGAGATCAGTCCCATCTTCGAACAACACATACACATAACTGTCGCCAAAAAACGAATAACCACGCACCACCCGCGCCCCAGGCACTGACAACATAGTGGTCGTCATCGGATAGGTGATCTGATTTTCAATCAGCTGAGGTGCTTGCCCTGGCCAACTGGTACGAACGATCACCTGAGTGTCCGACAGATCTGGCAAAGCATCCAGCGGCGTCCGAAGTAAAGAGATGACACCCCATGCAGCTATTAGCAAGGTGGCAAGCAAAACCAGAATGCGGTTGGTGATAGACCAGTGGATCAAACGGGCAATCATTGCTCACCTCCGTTTGCCTTGTTGTGTTCTGGTTGCCATTGGATGATCAGTGGCGCTTCGTCCTCCGGCAAAAGAAACTCAATCTGTATCTTGCTACCCACCTCAGGTTTAATGGATGAGTGATCAGGAGCCAGCCTGAAGTCCATCGTCATGCCAGGCCATTTTAATGCCGGTATTTCCGGATGCGTCAGCGTAAGAGCTTCATCGGACACTGCTTCCACTAATGCAGATGTGTGGTAGCTTTGAGCCGCTGGTTTTACTGAATCTTGTTTATTGCCTGAAGACCAACGGCCTTCAACACCTTTTAAGTTGGCTTCAGAGTCTATAAGGAACTGGCCGGAAAGCACAATTTTTTGCCCTTGCTTTAATCCTGACAAAATTTCAGTCTGACCATTTTGTTCGTGACCAATACGCACTTCGAACGGACGAAAGGCCTTATTTTCAACCCCAATAACAAGGGTTCGTTGACCGGTACGTACCGGCGCCTCTGACGGCACAACCAACGCAGTGCGGGCTGGTCCACCGCTGAGTTTCATCTGGACAAACATGCCTGGCACCAACAATTCGTGCGGGTTATCCAACACCATCCGGGCTTTACGTGTGCGAGTCGTTGGATTGATCTCAGGCAATAAGGCTTGCACCTGACCACGGAACACTTCTGCTGGTAACGCAGCAGTGTGTGCCTCAACTTCTGAGCCAACCCTCACCTGAGCGGTCAGACTTTCCGGTATTTCGGCCTCAACCCAGAGACTCGAAAGACTATTGATGCGCATAAGCGGCGTCCCCATAACTACTGTGGATCCGTCACGAACCATCAATTCCATGATAACGCCACTTGCCGGAGCGCTGAGCGTGATACGGGCATGAACCTGTCTTGTCCTTTCTACAAGGCTGATCTGAGTTTCGGTCATACCAGCCTGACGCATGCGCTGCCGGGCAGCTTGAGTAAGCATCTCCACCCCTTCTGTTTTCAAAGCCAGGGTGGTCAGGTAATCCTCCTGCGCTGCTATCCAGTCCGGTACATAGAGCTCCAGCAATGACTGCCCCTTACGAACCGGATCTAATGCTGTGCGGACATGTAGCTTCTCCACAAAGCCGGTTGCACGAGCCTGCACCACAAATTGACTACGGTCATTCCACACCACTGTACCCACAGCTGATAGTTCAGGAGACCATTGAGCCTGCATCACTTCACCTGTCCGCACGCCCAGATTCTGCTGAATACGCGAACTGACGGAGACTGTACTGTTGTCTGAGCTTTCGGCTCCGGCGTAGGTCGGTACTAACATCATATCCATAAAGGGAGATTTTCCCGGCGCCTCAAACTTGTTCCCCGGAACCATAGGATCGTGGTAATAGAGAATTTTTCGCTCTGTAACGGGATCTATATCTCCGGCCATGAGGCCTGCTTCAATATGGCGCTTCGAGGCCACCTCACCTTCAGAAATCCCCCAGCTTGAGGGGTCAACGACTTGAGTTGTTCTTTTAGTTTCTGCAGACCTGGCACTTAATGCATGTGCCTCTCCATTGCTGAAACCTAATTGATAGAAACTTAGTCCCCCAGCCATGAGTCCGGCGGTCACAAGACCTATGAGCAGGATAGTTTTGCTATTCATGGCAAAGTCTCCTCAGCTAAGTGATTAGACGGATGGTATGAGTTGGTTGGTTTGCTGTAGTCGCGGGGAATAAGAAATTCCAGTTCAGCCCACCAGGCAGCCGTCTGTTTTTCAAGACCTAGCTTGTCCAGCTGGGTGTCGATCAGCATTCGCTGAGCTTCAAGTACTTCTGCCAAAGATGCCTTGCCGCCACGAAATGCAGCAATTAAAGCGTCAACGCGCTGGGATGCCAACGGGATCAACCTCGTGTTGTAGTTCTCCAGGCGGGTCAGGTTGCTGCGCCAGTTGACAAGGAGTCTTTGAGTCTCAAAAAGGTGCTCACGCCGCAATTCTTCGCGTTCAAAACGCACCTGTTCAACTTGCGCAAGTCTGGCTGCAACTTCTCTGTCTTGCTTGTTCGCCTGATCCCACTGCAGAGGGATGGACACGCCAAGCGATACCATATCGCCAAACTGACTGCCTCTCTTGCTGTACATAAGAGACCAGCTCCAATCAGCATCTTTTTCCAGCTCTGCCAGGTCAACATCCGCCAGCGCAATACGCTCACGGGCATTCAGCACGGCGACATCCGGATGCAAATTAATATCATCTGCTAACTGGTGTGCTACAAGACGAGTACTGTCAATGCGGGGAGGGGGGGGCAAGTGGGTCTGAAGCCGCGTCACCAATCCAACGTTGCAAAAGTGCCTCAATAATGCTGAGTTCCGCCCTCGCCTCCAGCATTCGGTTATCGATTTGTGCTACTGCAGAATGCGCAGCCAGGACATCTACCTGACTATGACGACCGGCACTATAGGAGGATTCGATAGCCTCACTCACCCCTTTGGCTTCGTCACGCTGACGTTGCAACAGTTCGAGCCTTTGCTCTTGGTAATAGCGGTCGAACCAGGCCTTGGCTGTTTGGGTGAGTAGCCATGCTTTAAGTAATGATTGCTCAGAGGATGCCGCCTCAGCTCCGCGTTCATAACGAACACTGCGCGCCTGACGTTTATCAGCTGCTGTAAACGTCTGCATCAGGCTGACTGAACGCATGGTCATAAAATCATCAGTCAGACTGTAGCTCATGGCTCCTTCGACAGGCAGATTGTCTACAGACAAGCGAAGCACAGGATCAGGCAGGCGAGATGTGGAAACGGCCATCTCACGCGCAGCTCGTTTCACTGAATCCTGAGCCTGAAGTGTTGCAAAACGGCTTTCAGCAAGCTCCAAAGCAGCTTGTAAAGTCAGTGCTGTTGCAGATGATTGCGCTGCTGCAACATTGGTAAAACAAAGCAACAAGCAAGCACTGATAACGCTGACTCTTA
>JAESGG010000117.1_pt1 | contig 21302 bp, 10 predicted proteins | sample 9266231 | NCBI WGS metagenome assembly JAESGG01 (sample SAMN14515337, study PRJNA621664) | algae metagenome | isolation source: Aphanocapsa sp. GSE-SYN-MK-11-07L and co-occurring heterotrophs from wet... | place: USA: Grand Staircase Escalante National Monument, Utah | collected 2006-04-16 | reverse complement strand
GGGTGATGCCACCATTATTTCTGCTGGAGCAGGCAATGACACGATTACCACAGGGAGTGGACGTGACCGCATCTTTGCAGAAGCAGGCAATGACACCTTAATCGCTGCCGCTGGCAATGATGACCTCTCCGGGGGGGATGGTGATGATCTGCTCAATGGAGTTAATCCAAATAGTTCTACGCCTGGACTTGGGGAAAGAGATAATTTAAGTGGTGGAACAGGGGGCGATCGCTTTATTCTGGGCGACACTGCCAACATTTACTACGACGATCGCAATACTTCCACCAACGGCACCAATGACTATGCCACGATCGCAGATTTCAACCCCAGTCAAGACAAAGTTCAGCTACAGGGAGCAGCCAGTAACTATCGGCTGGAAATATCAGGGGCAAATACCAACCTCTACCTCGACAAAGCTGGCAGTGAACCCGACGAATTGATTGGCGTATTTCAAAATATTACTGGCTTAAACCTGACCTCTAGCGCCTTTGAGTACGTTGCACCCGATGTTGTTGCACCCACCCATACCGTTAACTTTGACAGCGCTAGTTACACAGTCAACGAAAATGGCACTGCCCAAATCACCCTGATTCGCTCCGGCAGTCCCGTCGGCCAAACCAGTCTGGATGTCTTTTTAAGCAATGGCACGGCAACTGCCCCGGCTGACTACAACAATGCGCCCCTATCCGTGGTTTTTAACGACGGTGAAACGACCAAGACAATTACCATTCCGATCGTCAATGACAGCCAGTTTGAACCCAACGAAACGATCAACCTTGCTCTCACCAATCTCAGCAATGATGCCGCCTTGGGGACACAAAACACCGCCACCCTAACAATCATTAATGACGATCCATTGGCACCGGGCACTCTAGCTTTTGGTGCCGCTCAATTTAGCGTCAATGAAAATGGCACTCCCGTTGCTGCGATTACCGTCACCCGCACTGGCGGCAGTGATGGGGCGGTCAGCGTTACCTTGACACCGACGAATGGCACGGCTACAGCCCCCGCCGACTATACTAGCAATCCGATCGCGGTTTCTTTTGCCGATGGCGAAACCTCAAAAATCGTCACGATCCCGATCGCGGACGATACCCTATTTGAAGCCGATGAAACGATCAATTTGACCTTGAGTAACGCCACGAATGGGGCAACACTGGGAACCCAGACTACGGCCACGCTGACGATTGTTAATAACGATGCGCCCCAGCAAGGGGTTTTAGCCTTTAGCAATCCTACCTACAGCATTGGCGAAGACGGAACGGCGATCGCGGCTGTCACCGTCACCCGCAGTGGCGGCAGTGATGGCGCAGTCAGTGCCACGATTAACCTCAGTAATGGCAGCGCGATCGCGCCGGGGGATTACAGCAACACTCCAATTACGGTTAGTTTTGCCGACGGGGACACGGCAGCCAAAACGATCACGATTCCGATTGTCAACGATACCTCCGTCGAAGCAACGGAGACGATTAACCTCAGTCTGACTAATCCGACGGGGGGAGCGACGATTGGGACACAAAGCAGCGCGATCGTCAATATTGTAGATGATGATGATGTTCAGCTTAATTTTAGTGCGGTCAACTACACCGTCAACGAAGATGGAACTGCTGTTACAGAAATTCTGATCACTCGAACGGGAAGCTCCACTGGTGCAGTTAGCGCCACGATTTCCTTTGCAGATGGTACGGCGACGGGTTGTACCTGTGCCGCAAACTCCGTCAATAACGACTTCTACAACGGGACGTTTACGGTTACTTTGGCAGATGGGGAAACCAGCAAAATCGTCCCTGTTCAATTGGCAAGTTTAGGGGGAAGTAATGCGATTCGGATTCGTGATGATGCCAAGGTCGAGGGGAATGAAACCTTTACGATTAGCTTAATTAATCCGACGGGTGGGGCAACGATTGGCAATCAAGGGAGTGCAACAGTGACGATCGTCGATAATGATGTAGCTCCTCAGCTCACTGTTACTTTTAATCCCAATGTGATTGCGGAAAATGCCGGGAATAGTGCAGCAACGGGAACCGTCACCCGTGATCAGGTCACAGATACTGCCTTAGTCGTTAATCTCACGTCTAGCGATCCGACAGAAGCAACCGTACCCCAAACCGTGACAATTGCTGCTGGGCAAGCTTCTGCTACCTTTAGGATTAATGCGGTTGACGACACCGCTGTTGATGGGACTCAAACCGTCACCATTACTGCAACCCCCCTCAATCCTGAAACCAATACTCCTCTCGTTGAAGGTGCTGGAAGTAACACCCTACAGGTGACGGATAACGAAAGTCCTAGCCTCAGCCTCAGCCTCGATAAAAACATTATCAGCGAGACGGGAACTGCAACGGCGACGATTACTCGCAATACTGATTCCACAGAAGCGTTGACTGTTACCCTTGCTAGTAGCGATACCACAGAAGCAACCGTACCGCAAACTGTTACCATTCTGGCTGGTGAAACCTCTGCTACCTTTATTGTGACGGGGGTTAACGACGGGGTGAGTGATGGCATTCAAAGCGTCACCCTGACAGCCACCGCCAATGGTCTGAATAATGGGGTGCAAACCCTAGAAGTCAGCGATTTAGAAATCCCTGACTTACAAATTACCAATCTGGCACCGACAGCTAGCCCGCTCTACACTGGAAAACAGGCTTTTTTAACCTATAAAGTTGAAAATAGAGGTTTAACGGGGGCGACAGGAAGCTGGTCGGACAAGGTTTATCTTTCTACTGATAATAAATTAGACAGTAATGATAGCCTGATCAGCGAAACCACGTTTACGCCAAATATTCCCTTCAATTCTTTCTATGAGCGCAGTATTCCCTTCTTTGCGCCAACAACGGCGGGGCAGTATTACTTAATTGCGACCACTGATGCGGCGAATACCGTCAATGAAGGGACGGGGTTAGGAGAACAGAATAACACGCTGATTACCCCGATTACGGTTACGCCTGCCTATCGGGCTACGGTTTCCACTGATTTAGAAGTTGGCACGAATGGGCAAGCGGTGACATTGCGGGGCAGTGCGGTGAATAATGCCGATAATTCGCCTGTCGCGTTTGAATTTGTCACGATCAAGGTTGAAAATAATGGCATTGTTCGGGAATTAAGCGCCTTTACGGATGCGAATGGTAACTTTGTTAAGGCCTTCAATCCTCTACCCACCGAAGGCGGACTGTATAACATTAACGCCTATTTCCCCAGCAACCCCAACGAAGACAGCGCCCCAGAGGACAGTTTTAAGCTGTTGGGAATGCGGTTTAATGCAAGTCAGTCCTCTCATAAGGTAATTGCCAATTCTCCTTTTACGGCTTCTGTTGACCTGGCAAACCTGACGAGTTTTGGCTTGACGGGAATTACGGCGACGGTTGACAGTGTGGTTGAGGGATGGAATGTGCAGGTGAATGCTCCCTCGGTCTTGAATGGGTCAGGGAATAATCCGATTAGCTACACAATTACTGCCCCGAATGATTCTGAAATTACCCAGGATACGTTTAATATCAAGCTCACCAGTGCGGAGGGGGTAACAGCAATCTTACCCGTTAATGTCAATTTAGAGCGTAATCTTCCGCGTTTGGTGGCTTCTACGAATTTGGTCAGTGGTGGAATGCTCCGGGGCGATCAGACGATTGTTGAGTTTGAGGTAACAAATGAAGGGGGAGCAGTTGCCGAAAATATTGAGGTATTGTTACCAGATGTCCCCTGGTTAAAGTTAGCCTCTCCAGCCACAATTTCGGCGTTAAACCCAGGACAATCTACGAAACTAACCTTACTATTAACGCCTGATGCAGATTTACCGTTAACGGAATATACCGGAAATCTATTTTTAGATGCTGCGGGCAATGATGGGGATTTATCAGTTGATTTTAATTTCCGTGCGGTCAGCGAGGCCAAGGGGAATATTTCAATTAACACGGTTGATGAATTATTCTATTTTGCGGAAGGCGCACCAAAATTAGCGAATGCAACGGTGACGTTACGAGATTATTTTACCAATGCAATAATTGCAACTGCGGTAACAGATGAGACGGGCTTGCTTAACCTGTCGAATATCAATGAAGGGTTTTACAACATTGAGATCAAGGCAGACAAGCACGATACTTTCCGACAAACGATTCAGTTAGATGCAGGCGAAACCGAGAATATTAGTGCATTTTTATCCCGTCAGACAGTTCAATACATTTGGAACGTGACCTCGACGGAAATCGAGGACAAATATAACATCACAGTACAGAGTGTTTTTGAGACAGACGTACCAATTCCCATAGTAGTTATCGATCCGCCGTTAATTGATTTAGAAGATTTGCAGGTAGTTGGTCAAGTCATGCAGGTGGATATGACTATTACCAATCATGGCTTAATTGCGGCAAATGATTTTAAGCTCAATTTTGGGGAACATCCTTTCTACAAAATTGAACCTTTAATTAATAATATAGATGCTCTATCAGCCAAAAGTTCTATTACTATCCCCATAAGAATTACTCGAATTGCTGATTTTGATACCTTATTAAGAAATAATGGAGAACTGCAAGCATTAGCAGCACAGCCATCAGTTCCTTGCGGTATTTCGGGATCTGGTGAATGGTCTTTCCTTTGTGGGTTGATCAAAGTTGGCAAATCTACAGGAATTGCTATTAATAACGTAGAAGGAAACTGCCCTATTGGTGATCCTATATTTGTCGGTCGTGGTGGCGATGGCGGTGGCGATAGCGATGTTTATAGTATCACACCAGTTATTGTTAATGCTCCCAATCTTTGTTGTTTAATTCCTAAAATTGACTTTAATGCAGATTTAGGTCTAAAACAACTTCTAGAAGCTTTAGCTGGTAGGGCAGTTGATGAAATCAAAAATCGTCTAGGTTTAGACTTAAAAGGCCAACTAAAAATCGATGCTAAGGTTGGTGGCTCTATTGAATCTTGTTGCGATAAAAACATACCAGAAATCAAAATTGAAGTTAAAGGACAAGCTGATGTTGCAGTTACCCTTGGTAAACAGCTAGGCATTCCAGAGAGGAAGATTAGCTATACTAATTTTGAATTGGTAGCTAACCAGACAACTATTGGATTTGAAGCTAAACCGTCTATTGAAGTAGTAGGTAGAATCTACAAGGATTGTGGTAAAAATTGGTGTTTTGAAATTTCTGGGACTGGCAAGATCGATATATTTACTGGTATTGAAACTAAGGGTACAGCAACTTTAAAAGCTGGTGTTGATCCAATAACAGGTTCAAATAAGCAAGAAGTTTCTATGACGGGAGCTATCAAAGGCAGTGTATCTTTATCATTAGGATATGATTGTAAACGAGGACGTTTCTTCTGTTTATCTTCAGATGGATTATATGCTGAAGTGCAAGGTACTGCTTTTGGTCAAGCGGTAAGTCCTTTTGATAATCCAAGTACGGAGACTGTTGAAACTAGATTATGTATTGTCGGGCCTGCTTATATAGGAGAATGTTTCGATCCAAAAGAGCCACCCAAAAATCTCTGTGGAATTACTTTATTTTCAGAACTTTCACAACTATTGACAGCAGAAACAGATTTACAAAGTTTTGTAGAAACAGATTTACAGAACTTTTTAGAAGCTTGGTTTGTTCAAACAGTCCAACCAGAGGTTGAAAATCTTTTAGAAAGATATAATTTACCAGCAGATTCAATAAGCTTTGATCCAGTAATCGAGAATCCAGACGAACCAGAACCACCTATACAAGATCCCAATAGCGTTTGTGCGAAAGTTCGCATTAGTATCGACCAGGAAGCCGTAATGACCCGTTCCGCCTTCCTTGGCAGCCTCGAAATCGACAACGGCAACCCCACCAACCTCACCAACCTCTCCGTCACCCTCCAAATCAAAGACGAAAACGGCAACGTTGTTAACGACCTTTTTGGCATCACTAACCCCATCCTCAAAAATATCACCGCTGTAGATGGAACAGGTATCCTCATCGGTGATGACCCCAATACGCCCCAAGATGAGGGTATCGGCAGCGCCGAATGGACATTTATTCCCACCAACCTTGCCGCCCCTCAAGTACCCACCACCTACAGCATCGGCGGTACACTCTCCTACACTGAAAACGGACAAGTCATTAACGTCCCCTTACTTTCTACAGGTATCACCGTCTTACCCCAAGCCGAACTTTACCTCGACTATTTCCAATCTCGCAACGTCTATGGCGATGATCCGTTTACCGATGCGACTGAAGTAGCTGTCCCCTTCGATCTGGCTGTCCTAGTCCGCAACCAGGGCTATGGCGACGCGAAAAACCTCCAGATTACCTCCAGTCAACCCAAAATCATTGAAAACGAGAAAGGGTTGCTGATTGACTTTAATATTATTGGCTCTCAACTGAACGGCGAAGACGTTACCCCCTCCCTTGCCGTTAACTTTGGTGATATTGCCGCCGGAGAAACCGCCGTTGCCAACTGGTTGCTCAAATCTACCCTACAGGGCAAGTTTATCGAATACAAAGCCACCTTTGAACACGTTAACGGACTTGGCAATAAAGAACTCTCCCTGATCAAAGAAGTCAAAATTCACGAATTGATCCAGAAAGTCAAAGCAGACGGCGATAGTCTGCCAGACTTCCTCGTTAACGACACCTTTGACGCTAAATTCTACCCCGATACGCTTTACTTTAGCGATGGCACAACCGCACCCGTCACTGCCATTGACAATGCCACCGTTGACGCGCCCGTTACCCTCTTTGACCTATCAGCCATCGTTACCGCCACGGCTACATCGGGTTGGAGTTATATTACCCTGACAGATCCCGCCAACGGACAATTCCAAATTAAGGAACTTCGCCGGGCCGACGGGACTTTAGTCAATCTAGACAACATTTGGCGCACAGATAGAACCTTCCCCGCCACCGGGCGACCCATCTACGAGAATGTTTTACATTTCCTCGACAAAGACAGCACCGGAACCTACACCATCATCTACGACAGCAACGACAACGCACCTCCTCAAGTTCGAGAAATTGTCGATGTTGCTCCCAACCCCCGCAATAGTGCCGTTGATAGCCTCACCGTCGTCTTTACCGAACCCATCCGCACCAATACCTTTGATCCTCAAGACATAACCCTAACCCTGGATGGGGGGGCAAATTTAATCACCAACGGCGTAACCGTCAGCCAAATCGACCCGACCACCTTCCAAATCAACAATCTAACCGGAATTACAGGCAATATTGGCCAGTATCAACTCAGCATTAATGGAACAGGCATCCAAGACCTAACCGGCAATGCCGGAGCTGGCATCGTTAACGAAACCTGGACATTTACCGGCGACAGACCTGGGATTGCTTCAATTGTCGGCTTCAATGCCACCTTGCTTAACGCTCCCGTCAACAGCTTCGATGTCATTTTTACCGAAGCCATTGTTCCTTCCAGCTTCGACTATACTGACATCATTCTCCGGCGTAACAACGGCGAAAACTTAGTTAATAACACCGTCACCATTACTCAAATTGATGCCACCACCTTCCGCGTCGGCAACTTTTCTCCCTTTACCACCCCCGAAGGCGACTATCAATTATTAGTCACCGCCAACGGCGTTCAGGACACCGATGGCAATAATGGCGTAGGCGGTAAAGGATTTAACTGGGTACTCGATACGACTGTTCCCAGCCTGACCAACATTACTAACCTGACCAGTCCCCGCAATACCGCAGTCGCTAGCCTAGAAATCAGCTTCTCTCAGGCTATTAACCCAACTACCCTTAATTTTAGCGACCTGATCTTAACCCGTGATGGCAGTGCTAATTTAATCACCAATAGCGTTACCCTAGAAAAACGCACCGAAACCACCTACACGATCAAGGGCTTAACTGGACTCCAAACCGACAGTGGCGTTTATACCCTCACCGTCAACGGCACCGGAATTCAAGATACAGCAGGGAATAGCGTTGGTAACTCCTTAACTCAAACCTGGACATTAGATCGCATCCTTCCTGGCCTACCTACCAATATCCAAGTTATTGCTACTCCTGCATCCCAACAGCAAACCAGCTCATTAGGCATTCTTAACCAAGCCGGACAGTTCCGAGTCAATAGCCAAAATATCACCATTACCGGGAACTTAGCCGAATCTAACCTGCGAGTCTATATCAAAGACTTGACGACGAACCAAGACCTTGGCCAAGCAACCGTGACCGGAACTAGCTTTACTGGCAATATTCAACTTCCCTCTCCTGGTTCCCGTAACCTAGAAATTCGGGTACAAGATGCCGCCGGAAACGCTTCTACTGCAACCCTTGGCGTTTTTGCCGATCTCACCAAGCCCACCATTACCCAATTCCTCAACCTTCCTAGCTCAAGCCCAGATCCCGTTAACAGTATTGACGTTCAATTCTCCGAGCAAATTGACCTCAACAGCTTCAACAAGAGTGATCTTACCCTCACCCGTAACGGTGCGACTCTCACCCTCCCGGCTGGGGTGGCCGTAGAATACCTTTCCGGTACAACCTACCGGATCAGCGGACTAGGCAGCTTGACCAATCTGCCGGGTACTTACAGCTTGCAGGTTGATGCCACCACCATCCAAGATAACGCTGGCAACAGTGGCGATGCCCCCAAAACCGCTAATTTCACGATTGCTACCCCCGCAACGCCTGGCATTACCTTGACCCAAACCGGAGGCAACACCAGCGTTACAGAAGGCGGCAACACAGACACCTATAGTTTGGTATTAAAAACTCAGCCGACGGCTGAGGTTACGATTACCCTAGCGGTCGGTGCTCAAATCACCACAAATACCAACACCCTCATCTTTACCCCGACCAATTGGAATACGCCCCAAACCGTTACCGTAACTGCCGTTAACGACACCACCCCCGAAGGTAGCCACACCGCTACTATTGCCCACACCGTCAGCAGTAGTGACACCAACTACAATGCCGCAGCCCTCCCCAATCTTTCTGTGTCGATCGCCGACAACGATGCTGAAATTCAGGGCATGAAATGGAATGACCGAGATGGCGATGGTCTAAAAGAGACGGGTGAGCTGGGGTTGTCGGGGTGGACAATTTACCTCGACAGCAATACGAACGGACAACTCGACAACGGCGAAACCTCTACCACCACTGATGCCCAAGGAAACTATCGCTTTACCGACCTCCGCCCCGGCACCTACACCGTTGCCGAAGTCATGCAAACCGGGTGGAAACAAACCTATCCTGGTGTCAGCGTCACGACCACTGCATCAAACATCCAGCTCCACACCCCCAATAGTCCGCTTGTAAGCGCTGAAACCTACTCTGCTACCGCCGCGACTAACTTAATTAACCTTGATGGCTTCTGGGCAGATTCCCGCTTTGCCAACATTAAGGGGCAGGGTTACTCGACCGTCATTATCGACACTGGCATTGACCTCGATCATCCCTTTTTCGGTGCAGATAATAACAATAATGGCGTTGCCGATAAAATCATTTATCAATACGACTTTGCCGATCATGATGCCGATGCCAGCGACAAAAACAATCACGGTTCCCACATTGCCAGCATTGCCGCCTCTATCGCTCCCAACGCCAGCCTGATTGTCCTCAAAGTCTTTAAAGATGACGGCTCTGGCTACTTTGCTGACCTAGAAAAAGCACTACAATGGGTCAATCAAAACGCGACTGCCTATAATATTGCCTCTGTTAATCTTTCCCTGGGCGATGGACAAAACTGGACAACCCCAGTCTCTCGCTACGGGATTGGAGATGAATTAGCCGCGATCGCTTCCCAAAATATCCTGATTAGCGCCGCTGCCGGAAACAGCTTCTATCAATACAATAGTGCGGTTGGACTGGCTTACCCTGCGATTGACCCCAACACAATTTCCGTTGGGGCAATTTGGGCAGAGAATTTCGGCTCGAAGCCCTTCAGTAATGGAGCCGTAGACTACAGTACAGACGGCGATCGGATTGCCAGCTTCTCCCAACGCCACCCTCTCTTAGATGTCTTTGCGCCTGGGATTCTGATTACGGGTGCAAATGCCACAGGTGGCACAATTACAATGGGTGGCACATCCCAAGCAACCCCCTATCTTTCCAGCATCGCCACCCTTGCTCAACAAATTGCCCAACAATATCTAGGGCGAGAACTGACTTTAAATGATTTCCGTACCTTATTAGACAACACCAGCGATCTGATTATTGACGGCGATGATGAAAACGATAACGTCACCAATACAGGCAAAAATTATCCTCGCGTCAACATTCTAGCCTTAGCAGAAGGCATTTTAACCCTTAATACCAGCCCGCCCAACCCAGATCCCGTTGACCCTGACAATCAAGACGAAGATACTGGTTCAACTCCCTCGGCAGCCACTAGCCTCGTTCATACCGTAACCTTAACCGCCGGACAAACTGCCACCAGCCTTGACTTCGGCAACCAAAAACTAGATCGCCCTCCCACCGTGGCTAATCCGATTGCCAATGTTACCGTTAGCGAAGATGCAAACAATACGCTGATTGACTTAAGCAACGTCTTCAGCGATCTTGATGAAGATGCGATCGCTATATCAATTTTCTCAAATACCAACCCAGGCTTAGTCACGGCAACTCTCGTCAACAATCAGCTAAGCCTTGATTATCAAGCCAATCAATCAGGAGCAGCCCAAATCAACGTGCGAGGAACCGCTAACGGGCAGTTTGTTGATGACATCTTCACGATTACCATTAATTCTGTCAATGACGCACCAATTCTAGGAAATCCGATCCTTGACCAAACTGCGACAGAAGATGCTGCCTTCAGCTTTACTGTTCCTGCTAATACCTTCAGTGATGTTGATGTCAGCGATGTCTTAACCTATGCAGCCACTTTAGCCAACGGCAACAGTTTACCCAATTGGCTGACCTTTAATCCGGCTACCCGTACCTTCAGCGGTACTCCTACTGATGCCGATCTAACCACACTCAGCATCAAAGTCACTACCACTGATAACGCTGGCGAAACTGCCTCAGACACCTTTACACTGGAAGTCAACCCCAACAACAATCTACCTGACGGCACACCGGGAGCTGATTCATTGCTTGGCAGCGATCGTGATGACATCTTCAATGGGGGAGCCGGGAATGATGTCATTACAGCGCGGAAAGGAAATGATACCCTGACTGGCGGCGGCGATCGCGATACATTTGTGATTCGGCTAGGCGATGGCACCGATACCGTGACTGATTTTAGGAGCGTGGGTAAAGGTAGCCAACCCACCCAACCTGTGATTGGCGAAACCGATACAATCAAATTTGAAGGTGCAGGCTTAACGGCCCGAAACATGCTCCTGACCCAGAAGGGCAGCAGCCTGGAAATTGCCTTTGAGGGCATCGATAACCCCAAAGTGATTCTGAATAACTTTGCCCTAGAAAACTTGGATAATCTCAGTCAAGCCTCTGGCGCAAAAGTGAACCTGGGTAGCATCCTATTCAATGGGCAAACCACCGTTCAAGACAGCTTTGATGTCTTCGATGCCAACTTGACTCGAACGACAATCTGGAACCGCAACTCTGTTACCTTCCTCAATGACCTCAATAACACCACCAAAGGCTTTGATAACTCTAATGACGTAATTAATGCTCAGGGCGGCAACGACACTATTGATGGTCTGAGTGGCAATGACCTACTGCGCGGCGGGGCGGGCAATGACAGTTTAAAGGGGGGGCTAGGCAACGATACCCTCTTGGGCAACGAAGGCAACGATGTTCTGGCTGGTGGGGCAGATAATGACATCCTGACTGGCGGCTCAGGTCAGGATCGGTTTAGCTTTGACATTAATGCCGCCTTTAACTTGGCCCTAATCGGCCAAGACACAATCACCGACTTTGCCCTAACCCTTGACAAAGTTGTCCTAGATAAAACCACCTTCACCGCCCTGAAAAGTATTGCAGGTAATGGCTTTAGTATTGGCAGCGAATTTGCCGCTGTCACCACCGATGCCGCTGCTAGAACCAGCACTGCTTTGATTGCCTACAACAATAGCAACGGCAAACTGTTCTACAACCAAAATGGCTCCAGCTCTGGGTTGGGGAGCGGAGGACTATTTGCCACCCTAACGGGTAATCCGAGCCTGACTAGCAGTAATTTCGAGTTAATTGCTTAATTCAACCAAGCCGTCAAGTCAGACAACTGGGCAAAGTCTAGCAGCGCTTCAGCAAGGGCTTCAAGCTGAGGTAGAGCCAGCGCCGATCTTGTAGCGACTGTCTTGATTGTCAAGCGATCGCTGTTTTGGGTTGGAGGGGGCGATCTTGTAGGGTGTGTTCCCTGAAACCATTGTGAATTAGACCTGGCATCGTATTTGGGAACGCACCACCCCAACTCGAATCTTTGATGGGTTACGAATCACGCTAACCTAGCCTATGATTGGATAAAATAGAAAGTAAAACCAAACTATCAAACAAAATTATGAAAACATCAGCATTTCAGCAAGCTATTGAATCAGTTGAAAGCTTATCAATAGAAGATCAAGAAATACTACTTGATATTATTCAAAAAAGATTACAACAAAAACGCAGAACTCAATTAGGTCAAGAAATTAAAGAAATTCGCCAAGAATTTGCCGAAGGAAAAGTTAAATTTGGCTCAGTCAATCAATTCTTAGAACAATTAGATCGACAATGAAAATCGGCTGGACTCCTAAATCTCTACGCTCCTTTAAACGTCTAATTCGCAAAAACCCGAATCTTAGACTTATCATTGAACAAACATTACACCAGTTAGCCGAAGATCCCTTTCATGCCAGCTTACGCACCCACAAACTTAAAGGCGATTTATCCAATGTCTGGTCATGTTCAGTTGACTATAACTATCGTATTTTATTTGAATCTAATAGGGGTACATTCCCCGCTGCTTGCAGCGAAAGAATCGGATTGCAATCCAAATCTGCGGTTTGGGAGCAAAACGATTTGCATACCCCGTCCGCTTGCGGCGGGGTAGTTGATTGCTGCTGAACAATTAGACGAATTAAAAGTGCCACCAGGCAACCGCTTGGAAGCACTTAAAGGAAATCTCAAAGGCTATTACAGTATTCGGATTAACAGTCAGTGGCGGATTATTTTTCAATGGGATAATGGCAAGGTTAGCCAAGTTCAAATTATTGACTACCACGATTAGGCAACATCATGATACCAACCCATCGCATACCGACCCATCCAGGAGTGATTCTTTTAGAGGAGTTTCTCGAACCGATGAATATCACTCAAGTCGCTTTAGCTCATCATTTGAATATCCCCATACAACGGATTAATGAAATTATTAAAGGCAAACGTGGTATCACTCCTGAAACAGCATGGTTATTGTCTCAAGCTTTCAATACTACTCCTCAATTCTGGATGAATTTGCAGACTAATTATGATCTAGCCTTAAATAGACCCAAGGAAGTAAAACAAGCGATCACAGTGTAAGCAGAAGTGCGATCGTTGTTAAAATCCCTAGAGAATTATGACTCAAACCTTCACTCCCCAACATCTTTCACCAGATTCGATCAATCAGCTTGTCAATTATTTGCCTGACTACATAAAAGCTGCACTCTTAGAGAAGTCTAATGAGCTTGAATATTCTCTCGAAGCTACAATTGAAATGGCAATTTCTAACTTCCTAGACACTGAAGCATTGAGTTTTGAGGATTGTCTGCTTGCTCAACGTCTGAAAAATGAGGATAAATAGGGCGATCGTCGATCTCGTAGCATCACCCCTATCATTGATTCAGTGCGTTACGCGATCTCCCCTTTTCAGCGATCGTGGATCTTGTTAGTGCGATCAGTTTTTGGAGATTAGGGGTTTTGTAGAGAGCGATCTTGTAGGGTGCGTTAGGCGGCTACAAATAACAAGTAAAAAGAAACACCAAGATTATTAAGAATACACAAAATTCTGAACCCAACCCAAATTTAGGAGATGACCTACTTCCTGAATATGATTTTGATTATAGCAAGGCTCGTCCTAATCGTTTTGCTGCTCAGGTAAATGAGACAAAAATAACTGTTACCTTACAACCAGATGTTGCCAAAGTTTTCAAAACTTCTGAAGATGTAAACAAAGCACTTCGATCTATCCTATCTGCTATTCCTGAAAAAAATGACTGAGGGCAGGGGGCCGAACCTGTGGGTGAGTTGGCGCAGTACTTCTAATTATTTATTGATTTATTGTTAATTGAGCGCGATCGCTTTCGAGACTGGCCTGCGGCAGTGCGTCAACTCTGTCCCTGCTGTAACTGTTTTCCTAACTGTTGCTTACGTCGAGTCAAATTTTCTTGTTCAAACTTGACAATAACTTCTTCGAGCTGAATTCCTGCTAGCTCCATTTCTTGACAATTTCGATGCGCTTTCGCTAAAGTCTGCTTCATCTTTTCTGGATCGGGTAAATTAGGCAGAGAAGTCATGATAACCTCCAATCAAGCTTAATTTCTTCTAGACTGCGCTCTAACGCCGGAATCCGATTCTGAATATTTGTTACCGCCTCATTCATTAACTTTAGCAGATCGTTAGAGATACTAGGCTGTGCTTCGGCAATACGCAAGTGAAGGGTTGACAGTTGAGAAAGTCGAGTTCTGGCTTGTTCGGCTATTTCCGTAAGTTGTTCTAAAGTCGAGATTGTCTGAGAATTTTCGCCAAAATCCTCCAAAATAACGAATTCTAGAGATTTTGCTTTATCGATAAGATCCAAAAGTTGTTCTTTTTGACGGCTCAAAGTTGCTCGAACTTCTGGAGATAGCTTTGCCATGATAACTTGCAAAAATGTTCCTCAGACATTTTAAAGGATCGAGGGAGCGCGCTATTTCGAGGTTGAGAAGAGTGGAATGTGCAATCAAAAGACAAGAGCGATCGCTAGGGCAAAAACTTCCAGCTTCGTAAGGGATTTCCCATCATGGTTACTCTCTAAGCAATCACAAAATTGACCAGTTTACCGGGCACTACAATCACCTTTTTCACCTGCTTGCCTGCCAAATGCCGCTGCGCCACATCCGACTCACGGGCATACTGCTCCAGCTCTTGTTGACTGGCTTGGGCTGATACCTGAATCGTGCCGCGAGTCTTACCCAAAATCTGAATCACGAGGGTAATTTCATCCACCAGCAGAGCCGCCGGGTCAAATTTGGGCCAGGACTGACAATGCACGGAGTCTGGGTAGCCCAGCAGGTGCCACAGTTCCTCAGCAATGTGGGGGGCAAAGGGGGCCAGTAAGAGCACTAAAGTCTGAATCCCCTCCCGATAAATTGGAGCAGTCTGGCAGCCAGCGTCTGTGATCGCGTTGCTCAGTTTCATCAGTTCTGAAATTGCCGTGTTGAGCTGATACTCGCCATTCAGGTCTTCCGTCATCTCCTTGATCGCAACGTGGATCGCTCGCCGCAGGTCTTTTTCGGGTTTAGTCAGGTCGGCGCTCTGATCAGAAGTCTGAGTTTTGTCTGTCTGCTCAGCGAACTCCGTCACCAAACGCCAAACTCGATTTAAGAACCGAAACTGACCTTCTACATCAGCTTCATCCCATTCCAGGTCTTTTTCGGGGGGAGCTTTGAACAAAATAAACATCCGGGCCGTGTCCGCCCCGTACTTGCTGATCACCTCTTCCGGCGCCACGCCGTTGTACTTTGACTTGGACATAGTTTGGTAAGAAATCTCCAGTGGTTCGCCCGTTTCTGGATCTTTGGGGTCGGTGGAGTCAACCTGACTAGAGGGAATAAACCGAGCATTGCCGCTTTTGTGGGGGTTGGTATAGGTCAAGCCCTGCACCATGCCCTGGGTGAGCAGGCGCTGGAAGGGTTCATCAAAGTTGAGCAAACCGCGATCGCGCAGCACCTTGGTAAAGAAGCGCGAGTAGAGCAGGTGCAAAATCGCGTGTTCAATCCCGCCTACGTACTGATCGACTGGCATCCAGTCGTTAGTTTTGCTGGGGTCAAACACCTGCTGGTCGTTGCAGGCATCCGGGAAGCGGAGAAAATACCAGGAGGAATCAATAAAGGTGTCCATGGTGTCGGTTTCCCGCCGGGCCGGGCTACCGCAGCTTGGACAGGCAACGTTTAGCCAGGACTCAAGCTGAGTCAGGGGGGAAGCCCCCCGCCCGGTCAGTTCAATGTCTTCCGGCAGGGTGACTGGCAAGTCTGCCTCGGGGACGGGCACGGCTCCACAGTCCGGGCAGTGAATAATTGGAATCGGGGCCCCCCAGTAGCGCTGGCGCGAAATCAGCCAATCCCGCAGCCGATACTGAATCCGCTCTTTGCCCCAGCTCTGCTGCTCAGCCTTGTTGATAATTGCCGTCTTGGCCTCTGGGGAAGGCAACCCATCAAACTCACCGGAATTGACCAGCACTCCCGTCGCCACATAGGCTTGCGTCAGGGGTGCCGCTGGATCCCCTCCTGCCAGAATAATCACAGTCTGAATCGGTAAATTGTTTTGCTGGGCAAAAATAAAGTCTCTGGTGTCGTGGGCCGGCACACCCATGACTGCGCCTGTGCCGTACTCGTAGAGCACATAGTCAGCAATCCAGATTGGAATTTCTTTACCAGTAAAGGGATTGATCGCGGTGCCGCCCGTCGGAATCCCCCGCTTTGGCTTGTCTTCAGCGGTGCGTTCGAGTTCGCTTTGATCAGAGACTTCCTGAATAAAAGCTTGGATGGCGGCTTGGCGATCGCCCGTGGTCACTTTCGCCGTCAGCGGATGCTCTGGGGCCAGCACGACGTAGGTGACACCGTAGACCGTATCGGGGCGGGTGGTAAACACACCAATTTTTTGATCGCTACCCGGAATTGGAAACTCCAGATAGGCCCCGCTGGACTTACCAATCCAATTCGCCTGCATCAGTTTAACCCGCTCTGGCCAGCCGCTTAGCTTGTCGAGGTCAGCCAATAGCTGCTCAGCGTAGTCGGTAATTTTCAAAAACCACTGCCGCAGCAGCTTGCGCTCGACTTTCGCCCCGGATCGCCAGGCCCGCCCTTCGCTATCTACCTGTTCATTGGCCAGCACAGTTTGGTCGATCGGGTCCCAGTTGACGGCAGCTTCCCGCTGGTAAGCCAACCCAGCCGCAAAAAACTGCAAAAAGATCCACTGCGTCCATTTGTAGTAGTTGGGGGCACAGGTGGCTAGCTCCTTCTGCCAGTCGTAGGACAGGCCCAGCCGCTTTAGCTCCGATCGCATTTGTCCAATGTTCTGTTCCGTCCACTCGGCCGGATGGGTGGCCTGTTTGATCGCCGCATTTTCGGCCGGTAGCCCAAAGGCATCCCAGCCCATTGGGTGCAGAACTCGATACCCCTGCATCCGATAGACCCTAGCAATCACGTCCGTAATCGTGTAGTTGCGGACGTGCCCCATGTGTAGGTTCCCAGACGGATAGGGAAACATGGACAGAGCATAAAACTTGGGCTGATCGCGATCAGCAGGCGTTTGATCTAAGCCTTGCTCAGACCAGACCTGCTGCCACTTTTCTTCAATTGCAATTGGGTGATAACGAGACTCCACGACCCTACTCCTGCCAAATTAGCGCCCTTGCGCCCAAAACCTTGCTTCCACATTCTAAACTTCTCGGCAGACGGAAGTTCCGCCAATAACTTGGCAAGCTCAAACGCAAAGCGCCATTTAACCATCAATTCACAGCCTGACGATTCGCAGCGGGAGGTCAAGCCCGATCGCCGCAGGTGATTTTTAGCAAGTCGGGTAAGGTCGAACAGTAGGGATCTAGCCCAAAAGCGGCAGGGTTAACGGGGCGATCGTAGCCAAAGTAGCGCTGGTTGAGGCAAAAATAATCCCACTCGGCCATTTGGATCTTGAATAGTTTAATAATCAGGTTCGCCAACCCTAACGTCAGGTTGATCCGAAAATAAATCGGTTGATTGGCATAGTTGCACAGGGCCTCTACGCATTGATTAATTGTCACTTCAGAATTACCGAGCACCAGTTTCTGTCCCCCGTAGGCTGGCGGGTGGTTGAGCAAGTGCAGCACCACTAACGCAATATCGCGCCCGTGGACAAAATGAAAGCTGGCATCGGTTTTGAGAAAGCGGGCTAGCCACAGCCAGTCCAAAATTTGCGGCAGTCCGGCTGAAATTTGCGAATAGGGTTTCTGGGCATCGCCCCCAAACACAAGCGTCGGAAATAGAGCAACAATTCGGTCAGCCAGCGGAGACTGAGCCAGTTCTTGCAGACAGAGGTACTTAGAGCGGATGTAGTCAGTGCCAAGGGTGCCAGCTTCTGGAATGAGGTTAAGTTGGCGATCTAAAACGCTGGCAGTCGAAAAATACAGCACCTGCTGGCAGACCTCTGGGTTGAGCTGCTGAATCAGACGGTGGGTTTGCTCCACATTTACCTTGTAGATATCATCTCCGCCCCAAACGGTGGCCGTGAGGACGGCGCTGTGCAACGTCGGCAGCAAATCACTGTACCGCTCGATCGTGTGCATATTCCCTTCTAAAACATGAATGCCAGGGCGAGCCTGCACATCTACCTTTAGTTTTGCAGGCTGCCGCACCAGCAAAAACAGCTCATGTTCGGTGTCTTGAATCAGCGCTTCGCTAATGTAGTGACCAATGCAGCCGCTGGCCCCTGTAACCAGGATTCGTTGACTGGGCATAAAGCGATCGCTCCAGGAGAATGAATTCGATTGCAGAGCGTCACTCCGCTCTAGTCAGCCATTAAGGTATCGAGTTGCTTGGCGGTTTCAAAGAAAAAGGCGACGTTTTCTTCTGGGGTGCTCGGTAAAACGCCGTGCCCCAAATTGAGAATATGCCCCTGATTGCCCGCTTTGCGTACCGTATCAATAATTCGATCGCGGATAAAGGCTTTGGAGCCAAACAAAACGCCGGGGTCGAGGTTGCCCTGCACCATCATGTTTGGGCCGAGGCGGGCGCGGGCATCAGCCATGTCCACCGTCCAATCAACGCTGATCATGTCGGCTCCAGATTGAGCCATTCGTTCTAGGAGGCCGGCGCTGCCTGTGACTAAGAGAATCAAGGGCGTGTCGGGGTGAGTCTGTTTAACCTGCTCGAAGACTCGTTTTTGGTAAGGCAACGCCAGGGTTTCGTAGTCTTGGGGGCTGAGCTGTCCGGCCCAAGAGTCGAACATTTGCACGACCTGCGCCCCAGCATCAATCTGGTAGCGGATGTAAACGGCGATCGCATCGGCCAGCTTGGTCATTAACTGATGCAGCACGGCTGGCTCTGAAAACGCCATCCCTTTGATTACAGAATAGGTTTTGGAGCCTTTACCTTCGACGGCGTAGGCAGCTAGCGTCCAAGGCGCGCCCACAAAGCCCAGCACAGCCGCTTTATCGCCAACTTCCCGGCGCAGGGTTTGCAAAATGTCGCGAATAAACGGCAGTGACTCCGCCGGTTCCAGATTTCGCAGTTTGTCCACCTGAGCCTGCGTCCGAATCGGGTCAAAAATAATTGGCCCTTTGCCTTCGGCAATGTCCATGTCGATGCCGATGCCGGGCAAGGGGGTGACAATATCAGAGAACAAAATCACGCCATCCGGGGCAAAGGCGCGCCAGGGCTGGAGCGAAACTTCCACGGCAACTTCGGTAATTTCGGAGCGCTCCCGAAAGGAGGGATACTTTTCCCGCAGATCGCGGTAAGCCTTCATGTAGCGTCCGGCCTGCCGCATCATCCAAACAGGTGGACGATCCAACACTTCCCCACGGGTTGCCCGCAACAAGCGGGGTAGAACTTGGATGGCTCCGGTCATGAATCTGATTTCTCCCTTGATCTTGGTGTGATTGCGTTCAGGTGCTTAGAGATAGGCTAGGGCATTGCCTGGACTTGCCCTTTACGGTCAATGGCTGCGTTGCTAGCTTGAGAATCCCCCCTGCCCCCCTTAAAATAGGAGGATTTAGGGGGAGCATACGCTTCCGGAACGAACAGTAAAAACCTTCACTTTTTCAAGCGTTTACCTAGGCAGGCAACTGTGGCCCAACCTCTAGTTTAGGACTGATTGCGTCCGAATCTGCTAAATCCTCAGTTGCCTGTAGATCGGCAAACTCTTCTAGCTCTTCGGTCAAGTGGCTCAGGTAGCGGAGGGCTTCGGCAATGGAGCTAGCGCAGCGGTGGGGAGAGCTATCGTAAAAGGCGGGCCAAGCTTCGGCCTTGTACTGGTCATAGTCTGCCTCGCGATCGGGAAATTGCCCTAAGTAAGCCAGGCGAACGGCGTGGCCAATCAGCACATCCAGCACAATGTAGCTGTTGATTTGCAGGTCGGGGTTGGCTTCGGCGATCGCCGCTAGTTCCATCAGCGCTTCAATGTTGACTTGTCGATACTGAGGTGCATCAATTTTATTCAGCAGATGCTCGACCACGAGGGCAAAGTTTTTCTCGCCAGCCGTCATTTCCGAGAGAACCACCGCGCTATCTAAACGATTGCGACGTTCTAGCTTGTCGCCAATCACCAGCCCTTTGCAGTGCTTAAGCAGGTTCCAGACTTTGGGGTAAAAGCGGGGTGGCACCCGGTTGACCATCCCTTGCAGGTGCCGCTTATGCCCCCAGTCTCCCAGTTGGGCTTCGGCGGCGTTGCTGTCGGGTTGCACCACCCAGGTAATTTCGGCATCGGTCTGCTGGAGGTCAAGAGATTCCTGCTGCAACAGCTCCCGATTCAGTTCGGTGTATTTGAGCAAAACATGGCGCAGCCTCTGCTGAATCTGGGAAGGACTGAGGGCCATGACGGCTTCGTAGGCTTCATCTTGGGTCACATTCAATTCGGCCGCCAGTTCACTGGTAATCAGCAGAATCAAGTAACCGACTCGCAAGGTGAGTAGACCCTTAAATAAATCAGGTTCGGCTTTAATCAACAGCCCGCAGGAAAGCAAAATTTCTTGGCTCAAGACGCGATCGCGGATATCTTCTCGGCAAAACTGCTGGATCTTCTCGATAATTTCTAGGTGCGGCATCGGGTGGGTAATTAACGCTGCTTCCGTGTAGGCCTTGCCGACCGCAATCTGCTTTTGCCGCACCACCATGTCGGTAATCACATCCGATAAGCCAATGTCTACCTTGTTCAACAGGCCGGCCGCTCGACGGATGATCGCCCACAGTTGCAAATGCCCAGCTTGCTCGTAGACTTCCTCTAGCAAATCGCTGACAGTGACGGGGCGAGTCGGTGCGCCAAACCCAGTGTCATAGTCAATCCCGCGCAGGCGGCAGAGGGTTTGCAGCAGTTCAATTTGTTCGTAGAGGTTGACCGAGGAGCGCAGACTGTCCAGAAGCAGCCCAATATTGGTTTCGCACTCTAATACCAATTTGCATCTAGACACGTTATTTAGGTAATCTGGAAACTCAGTCGTTATTTCCAGATTTTATGAGCCGAGTGAGCTACGTTCAACCTCACCTAACAGAAGACGAGGTTAAAGACAAA
>JAESGG010000116.1_pt1 | contig 21551 bp, 20 predicted proteins | sample 9266231 | NCBI WGS metagenome assembly JAESGG01 (sample SAMN14515337, study PRJNA621664) | algae metagenome | isolation source: Aphanocapsa sp. GSE-SYN-MK-11-07L and co-occurring heterotrophs from wet... | place: USA: Grand Staircase Escalante National Monument, Utah | collected 2006-04-16 | reverse complement strand
TTACCTGCCGAAGTTTCTCAAAAATGACCCGCCGAGGTTGCTGTCATTTGGGTGCCGAAGTTAGTGTCTTTAGGCCGCCGAAGTTAGTGTCTTTGGGCTGCCGAGGTTAGTGTCTTTAAGCACTTTCAGTTTGCCGAGTCTTGGTTGCCCCAGTTGGGCGATTCCCTCTGGGACGGCAAGGCCGAACGCCGCCTGCAATGGCAAACCAAAGGGGCGATCGAGGTTTATCACTACACTGAAAAACGCCAATGCTTACTCAGCTACAATTTTGCGATCGACCTTAAACGATATCCTGACCAGCAGCTTGATCGCTCCGTCAACACGTTGATTTTGCATGGGCGGGCTGATCAAGTGGTGCCAATTCAAGCCAGCCAAACCTTTGCCGCTGCTCACCCGACGGTGCAACTAATCGAACTTGAGAGCGACCACAGCTTAGGAAATGTGTTGAATGATTTATGGATGGCGATCGCTGCTTTTTTGCGGCTCTAGCCAGCTAGTATTCTGTCTTTTTTGAAATTATTAGATTTAAAGATGCTTGAGTTTGATCCTTGCATCTTGGGTTGTAAATTGCCAATCGATCTGGTTGGCAGATGCATGAGGGCGAGTTTCCCATGCAGCAATTTCTACTCTATTCGCCACCTGCTGCCTACCCCAACCGCTCAATCAGATGATCCGCTATCCGCAGCGCGTTGGCAATCACCGTCAATGCGGGGCTGGTGCTAGAACTGGATGGGAAAAAGCTGCTGTCCACCACATAAAGATTATCGATCGCGTGGGTGCGGCAGTTGAGGTTGAGCACCGAAGTCTCTGGGTTTTCGCCAAACCGACAGGTGCCGGACTGGTGAGCCACCACCTGAATTGGCGTGCTGCCGTGGGGGTGAATATTCTTGGCAAAAATTGACTGCTTGGCGCTGCGATCGACCTGCTTCAGGGCTTCCTGCCAGCGGTAGAGTAAGCGATCGTGAGCCTCAATGTTGTTTAGCTCGTAGTCGAGGTAGAGCTTATCTTTCTCGAAGCGAACCCGGTTGTCCAGCATCGGCAGGTCTTCGGTTTGCAGCCACCAGCCAATTGAGCGAGTTGCGAGCTGGCGGAGGCCAAACCCCGGCATCACTTTGCTCAGGACTGAGAAAATCGGCGGTGCCTCTGAAAAAATCACGTCTTGCAAAATACCGCCAGAGTTCTGGATATGCCCCATCGGGAACGGGAAGTCGGGGTCGCCCCAGTAGAAATCGTTGACAGAAACCGTGCGCTGAAACAGCCCAGAGTTGGCTGAAGTGCTCTGCTGCATCAGTACTGTCATTGACTGCTTCATCAGATTGCGACCGACTAGACCATTGCGATTGGCGATTCCGTCCGGCCATTTTTCATTGCCGGAGCGCAGCAGTAAAGCCGCCGAGTTAATTGCCCCGCAGGCCAGCACGATAATATTGCCTAAGAATAAAAAGCACTGGTCGCCGATTTCCGCCTGCACCGCCTTGATCGCTAGCCCGGAAGGATTCGTAATTAGCCCAACCACCTTGGCAGAGGTTTTCAGCGTCACGTTTGCGTAGGCTGCGATCGCCGGGGAAATGCCTGTATCTTCGGCGTCAGTGCGCCCCTGCTCGTTTAAGCCGATCGGCAAGTGGGCCGGATGTAGCCCTTGCTCCCGCAGCAAGCTGCAAATTTCGGCCACATGTGGCTCATGCTCAACCGGCCCGAACGGATAGTCAGCGCTGCGGTTCGGTTCGGTCGGGTCGTCGCCTACTTTACCATGCACCTGATAGAGCGCTTCGGCCTGGCTGTAGTAGGGTTCAAAGTCAGCATATTTCAGCGGCCATTCCGGGGAGATGCCGTTCTGGTGCTTGACTTCCTGAAAGTCACGCTCGCGTAGCCGCATCAGTACGCCACTGTAGATTTTGGTATTGCCGCCGACGGAGTAGCTGGTCTGGGGATAAAAAGTTTCGCCGTTTTTGTCAAACCACTGCTCGGAGGCGTGATACAGCTCTTTCTTGAACACTTCAATATCTTCTAGCTCCGAGCTTTCTTTTTCCAGAAACTCACCCCGCTCTAGCACCAGAATTTTTTTGCCCGTCGCCGCTAGCTTGTAAGCCAGCGTTCCGCCGCCGGCCCCCGTGCCAATAATGATTACGTCGTACTGCTGATCGTCAATAATCATACAAACCTCCTGGAAGTAAGCGAGGGACGAGAAAGTCTAGGTTTCAAAGTCTATGCTTCAAACTATTGCCAGACGTAGATTAAGCCATACAAAATAATCCAGATCACATCGACAAAGTGCCAAAATAGCGAAGTCGCGATAATTCCAAAGCTGCTCTTGTCATAGTTGCCGGGAATAAACGATCGCAAGAACATAATCGTTTGCAGCAGTACGCCGGTCATCACATGCAGCCCGTGGAAGCCAGTCAGCAAATAGAACGTGGCCCCATACAGTCCAGAGGTGAGGCCAAATTCTAGCCCCTGCCATTCCACCGCCTGCCCGTAGAGGAAGTAGCTGCCCATCAGCATCGTGGCCAGCAGGAAAAAGCGAAAGCCCCAGAGCTTTTTGTCGTGCAGGAAGCGTTCGGCGACGTAGATCACAAAGCTGCTGGAGATCAGCACCACGGTGTTAATGGCCGGGTCGTGCGTGTCGAGGCCCTCCACACCGGCCGGCAGCCAGTCGGTGGAGGTAGTTTTGTAGACAATGTATCCCGCAAAGAAGCTGAGAAAAATCACGCTCTCGGAGAGCAGAAACACCCAGAAGCCAAATTTACTGTTGGCTTCCTCATTATGTTCCTCAACAATTTTGGACTCAACCTGATTGGCGATCGCAGATTCTGAAGTCATAGGGCTTTCGGGGGCTTGAGGAATAGTGAGATCGATACAACAGGGTTAGATTAGCCAATCATTCTGGTGATTCAGACAGCTCGGCCAGATTTGACACCAGCGGCTCGTCTTTCCCATAACCGTAAGGTTCAGAGACCACGATCGGCAGTTGCTCAAAGTTTTCGACCGGCGGCGGTGAGGCGATCAGCCACTCCAGCCCGATCGCCCGCCAGGGATTATGGCTCGCCTGCTCGCCCTGAATCCAGGAGCTAACCATATTGAGAATAAACGGCAGCGTCGAGAGGCCGAGCAGGAACCCCCCCAAACTGGCGAGCACGTTCCAGAAGGCAAACTCTGGGTCATAGGAAGCGACCCGGCGCGGCATCCCCATCAGTCCGACTGGATGCATGGGCAGGAAATTGAGCGTCGTGCCAATCCAGGTCAGCCAGAAATGCACTTTACCTAGCCCCTCGTAGTACATCCGCCCAGTCATTTTGGGAAACCAGTGGTAGATGGCCGCATAGATGCCAAAGACGATGGTTCCATAGACAACATAGTGAAAGTGCCCGACCACAAAATAAGTGTTGTTAACGTGAATATCAACCGGGACAGAACCCAGCATAATTCCGGTGATGCCGGCAAACACAAAGTTGACCACGCCAGCCAGGGCAAACAGCATCGGCGTATCCAGCCGCAGCTTGCCGCCAAAGATTGTCGCCGTCCAGGCAAAGATCTTGATGCCAGTTGGGACAGAAATGCTCATTGTCGTGAACATAAACAGCATCCGCATCCAGCCCGGTGTGCCGCTGGCATACATATGATGCACCCAGACAATGGCGCTGAGTCCGGTAATAATCAGCGACGATACCGCCACCACCCGGTAGCCAAACAGCGGCTTGCGGGCATAGACCGGCAAGATCTCAGAGAAGACGCCAAACACCGGCAGCGCCAGCACATAGACGGCCGGATGCGAGTAAAACCAGAAGAAATGCTGATAAAGCACTGGGTTGCCGCCGCTTTCTGGGCGAAAGAAGCTCGTACCTGTGGTGATATCGAGCAGCAGCATCACTGCCCCTGCCGTCAGGGCGGGCAGCCCGAACAGCTGAATGATCTGTGCCGCCAGCACCGTCCAAACAAACACCGGCATCTTAAAAAACGTCATGCCGGGGGCGCGCAGCTTGAAAATCGTGCTGACAAAGTTCACCGCACCCATGATCGACGAAACGCCCGAAATGGCTACAGCAAGCAGCCAGAGCACCTGCCCGTTGATCAGAGTTCCAGTTGGGTTTTGCAGGCTGACCGGCGGATAGGCCCACCAGCCCGACTGCGAGGGGCCGCCCGGTACAAAAAAGCTGGACATCATTAAAATCCCGACCACCGGTACCATCCAGAAGGCGGCAGCATTCAGGCGCGGGAAGGCCATGTCACGGGCACCAATCATCAGCGGCACTAGGTAGTTGGCTAAGCCTACCAGTACCGGAAACGACCAGAGGAAAAGCATTACCGAGCCATGCATCGTAAACATGGCATTGTAAAGTGTCCGGTCTACCAGATTGGCTTCCGGCGTGATCAGCTCGCCTCGGATGATCATCGCAAACAGACCGCCTACTAAAAAGAAGACGAACGAGGTGACGATATATTGAATCCCGATCACCTTATGGTCGGTGCTGAAGCTAAAGAATCGCTTCCAGTTATCGGGTGCGCCGGGGTAGGGCTGAGCGCGGTTGCCGCTGAGGGCTTCGACTGGGATATTCGCCATGAGGGGGTGAAGTAACTAAAAGAGCAAAAAGAGCTAAGAATTAAGCGGGCGGGCTGTCTGGAGCCTGCTTGGGCGCGTAGTTGACCACTGGCGGCGGCGCCGGCGGCACGGTTGCCCAGCCTCGCACGACAGACTGCTCAGCCGACCGGTTGTATTCAAACGAGGCCCGGTTGTAAGCAGGACTAGGGACGCGGCTACTCGCATCGGCCAGCCAGGCTTGATAGTCTACTGGCGACTCGACCACGACATCCGCCTGCATCGCCGCGAAATAGGTGCCGCTGTACTGCGAGTCGCGGAGGCGATAGGTGCCAATCCGGGTGGGCGTAAACTCAAAGTCGATCGTTTTGTTGGGGATAATATCCTGCTTCAACCGAAAGGCGGGGACATAAAAGCCGTGCAGTACGTCGTCTGAGGTCAGCGCCAGCTTGATCCGATGGTCAACCGGCAAATGCAGCTCGGTGCTGGTCACATCCTGTCCGCCCGGGCCCGGGTAGTGAAAGATCCAGGCCCACTGCTTGGCCTGGACGGCAATCTCCGCGCTGGGTAAGCCGCCCGTTTCCAGCGGCTGAGCGTAGGCAGCCGGCATGGTTTCAGGCATATGCAGATGCACCATTTCCATTGGGCCGCGCACGTCCATCTGCTCGTAGACCTGATAGCTGTAGCCCGCGATCCAGATCACCAGCGCGATCGGAATCGCTGTCCAGACGATTTCGAGGGTGACGTTGCCTTCGATCGGCGGCCCGTCGCTGTAGTCGTAGCGTCCAGCGCGATAAAACAGCACCGAGTAAGCCAGCGTTCCGGTGACACCCAAGAAGATGAATGTGCCCAGCGCCACCAAAAAGCTAAACAGATCGTCGATTAGCTTGGATTCAGCCGAGGCTTCGGGCGGAAACCAGGAGTAAGCCTGCTGACCCATCCAGAGGCTGGCCAGCGTCAGAAGGATCGTTGCGCCGACTAGGGTCACAATCAGCCGCATTTTCATAGACAAATTGCTCTAAAAAGACCACAAAAAGCCAAAATCAAGCGAATCAGCCGCGCTAGAGCGCTTGGCTACAGGGCTGCGTTGGGGTTTTCGCCTGCCCTCAGCAGCTGATTGGCAGTCACATGCACGCCAAACTCACCGCCCAAATGCGCTCCCAGCGTGCCGTGGGCAAACATCAAGCCAAAAATCAATAGCCCGACTAGCACATAGCTCCACTGCACCTGCCGCCCCATGTCCTTGCGCCAGGAAAACCGCTGGAAGCCTCGCCAAATTGCCATCCCGACAATTAGCAGCAGCAGCAGGACACCGCCGACCCCATGCCAGAGCATGGTTTCCATCGCCTTCAGTCCCCACGCGCTGGTCACTTCTGGATCAACCTGGGCTAGCATGATCTCATAGAAACCCGCCGCCACTGTAAAGAAAGTGATCACTGCCGCCGCGACCATGTTGTACCAGCCCACGTCGTAGAAGTTGGAGCGGGTGGCTGGAATTGAGAGGTATTTGAACACAGGCCGCTCAAACGGATAGAGCAACCCGACAATGTCGAAAGCAATGGCTACAATAAACAGCCCCAGCGTCAGATGCACCAAATTGGGGTGAATCGGCACCACGTAGGGCAGACCGTTAGCGCCAAGACTGGAAATTTGCTCCACAAGCTCTGGGTTCACAGCAAGCCTCCACGGGTCGCTTCAACCACCGGCACCGTATGCAGACCGTAAACCCAGACTAATAAATCGCCCAGATAAGTCTGCACAAACACCAGCAGCGTCAGCGCCAGCCCTGCGCCCAGATAGCCCACAGGCAGGCTCTTCGGGTCTTTGGAGCGGATAATATAGCGCCAGCCGGTAATCGCCGCCAAAATGCCTGAGAGCGACCAGCCCAGCAGCGTATGCAGATTCAATACCGAGAGCGAAGCGCTGTAAGGCTCAGCCAGTCCGGCTTCTAGCTGACCAAAAATCACGGCAATAAAAATTGAAACCGTGGCAAAAAACATATTCCACCAGCCCACCTCGTAAAGGCGGCTATTTTTGCTGAAATAGCCAATCACGTCACACAGAACGGCAAACAGCACCATCGCGATCACAAAGTGAACCACAATCGGATGCATCGTGTCAGGGTAGGGCAGGTTATGGTCGTTGAGTTGAGGTAGAAGATCGTCAAACACGGTATTCTCCAAGGGACTGAATGAGCTGTATTCTCCTCGCTGTGTTCTAGCTGTGTTCTCCAGCGCACATTCTGCAAGCCGATCAAGCCTGCTGTGACAAACTACAGTTTCTATCAGATTCTAATGAAAGAATCCTAGCAAGTGTATTCAACCTTGCTAGGATGCCTCGACTACAGTTCGATCAAGTCTTCGCTAGGAGTCGAATCATTAGCGGTATAGCCTTAAGTGTCCGCACATCATGTCGATTTTTGGGTATGTCGCGCTAGATGTCGCAGCCTTTTAGTCTGCATTTCAAAAACTGTCTGGAGTACAGCTAGTGGCTAACCCAAAAAATTAGCGACCCCAGGCGAAAATTGTGGCTCCCCAGGTTAGGCCAGCCCCAAAGCCAGCCGCAGCGATAATGTCTCCCGGTTTAACTCGCTGCTGCCTGACTTCGGCATCGAGAGCCAAGGGAATTGAGGCGGCTGACGTATTGCCGTACTTGGCTAGATTACTAATCACTTTTTCAGCCGGAATTTTTAGCCGCTGAGCAACCGCATCCAGAATGCGCTGGTTGGCTTGGTGGAGCAGCAGCCAGTCGACTTGTTCAGTCGTTAAATTGGCTCGAAACAGGGCTTTTTCAATAATTTCTGGGACTTGCTTGACGGCAAACCGATAGACTTCTTGCCCGTTCATGGTAATTGGCTGGTAGCTGCCTTGAGCGATCGCCACTTCTGGAGTCAGGGCGTAGGGCTGGGGTTGATAAGCCAGGTTGAGGCAATTATTTTGAGTCCCATCGCTACGGAGTTCAAATCCTAGTAAGCGATCGCGATCGTTGGCTTGCAGAACAACCGCCCCGGCCCCATCGCCAAACAAAACGCAGGTGCGCCGATCGGACCAATCCACCCAGCGCGACAGGATATCGGCCCCAATCAGCAGCACATTTTGATACACCCCAGTCCGAACAAACTGGGCCGCTGTCACCAAGCCAAAAATAAATCCAGAGCAGGCCGCCGTCAGGTCAAACGCAACCGCCCGCGATGCCCCTATATGGGCTTGAATCAGGCTGGCTGTGCCAAATAAATCGTCTGGGGTCGAGGTGGCCAGAATAATCAAATCTAGGTCGGTGGGGGCAATGCCAGCCATGGCGATTGCTGCTTGGGCAGCTTCGGTCGCTAACTGGGCTAGCGATTGGTGGGGGGCAGCTAAACAGCGTTGCCGAATGCCAGTCCGGCTAGAAATCCATTCGTCAGAAGTCTCAACCACTTGGCTCAAGCCGTGATTGTCTAGGGCTAGCGGGGGAGTGGCTGAACCGCTACCTGTGATTGCGATCCCAAACTGCTGCACGCCTAATCTCCATCGCCAGCGATCGTGGCGGCACTTTGATAGCAGGCTTGAATTCGCTCTGAAACCTGATGATCAACGGCTTCCTTGGCCAAGCGAATCGCATTAAAAATTGACGGAGCCTGGGAGCTACCGTGACTGATAATGCACACCCCTGCTACCCCCAATAGTAACCCACCGCCATGTTCGGCATGATCCATCCGCTGCTTGATTTGTCTCAGGTTTGGCTTCAGCAAAGTTGTGCCCACTTTACCGTGCAGCCCTCTTGGTAGTTCTTCGCGCAGAATTTGCAAGGCCACGGAACCAACCGCTTCCGCAAACTTGAGCAGGACGTTGCCAATAAAGCCATCACAGACCACGACATCAAATCGCCCGGACAGCACATCTCGTCCTTCGGCATTGCCAACAAACCGAATCTGGGGATTTTCTTGCAGGATTTCGTAGGTGCGAACCGCCAGCTCATTGCCTTTGCAATCTTCTTCGCCAATATTCAGCAAGCCGACTTGGGGGGCTTCAGTCCCCAGCACATACTGGCTATAAATGCTGCCCATCACCGCAAATTGCTCTAAAAATTTGGGGCGGCAATCGACGTTTGCTCCCACATCCAAAATCAGGACTGGTCTGCCGGCAACCAGGGTTGGCAACACCGCTCCGATCGCCGGTCGGTCAATGCCGGGAATTCGCCCTAGTCGTAACAGAGCGGCCGCCATTGCTGCTCCAGAATGCCCGGCTGAAACCACCGCTTCGGCCCGTTTCTCTTTGACCAGGCTCATCGCCACGTTGATTGAGGCTTTCGGTTTGCGCCGAATCCCACTCAGAGGCTCCTCATTCATTTCAATTACGCCCTCAGCCGATACAATCGGTAAGGACTGCTGAGTGCTGTGCTGCTTGATTGAAGCTTCTATCTGATCGGGGTCACCTACCAGTAGAATTTCTACATCCAGTTCCTCTCGCGCCCGCAGCGCTCCTGCCACAATTTGATCGGGGGCATAGTCGCCTCCCATAGCATCGACTGCAATTCGTGCGCGAGGTGCTCCCATGGGTTCCAGTTGTAAAATCCTTCAGAATTTTAGCAGATAGCCCTTACCCCTCTGCGGCTTTCTCAGCAACATTTTAGGATGAGAAATTGAGATGCCACCTGCCAATTTATGACCGACCCTTACAGTTATCAAGGATTTTTGCGGCAGATTTCGTCTGAGTCTGTTCCTCCCCATCGCCTGTCAGTCAGCCAAGATGTGATGATTGGGCGCGACCCGAACGCTTGCCAAATTATCCTTGATTCTCATCTTTATGGGGGAGTTTCTCGCTGCCATGCCGTGATTCGCCCGCTCCAGCCGCCGACTAGTCGCCCCGACCAGCTAATCTGGCAAATCTGCGACCTGGAGAGCGCCAATGGCACCTATGTAAATGGCAAACCTTTGCAAGGCTGTCAGGCGCTGCAAGCTGGCGATCGGATTATGCTGAGCCGGAATGGGCCAGAGTTTGTGCTGGAATATCACCCTTTAATGCCGGTCGGGTTGCCTAGCCCCACCTCACCTAACCCGGTTGAAACTGGGCTGACCCTCAGCCAACTGCTGCCAATTATGTCTGCTCGCCCTGACTTGGCGCAAAAAGCCTATCTCGCCCCAGGGATTGTGACGGTTGTGTTTGTGATCCTGATGTTTGGATTTATCAATAACTCCACTGCCTTTCGAGTTTTACTGGCGCTTTATTTAGGGATTGTTGCCTACTACTTTATCTACCAACTGTGCGGCAAACGAAAACCCTGGTGGGTGATGCTGAGCTGTGGGCTTGCTACCGGATTGTTGTTGCTTAGCCCTGTTTTGAGACTGTTTATTTGGTTTTTTCGAGAAGTGCTACCCGGCAGCACCAACCCAACCGCTGATTTTATACCCCAATTTTTCAGCCACTTCTTTGGGGCAGGGTTGATGGAGGAACTGTTTAAGGTGCTGCCTGTATTGGGGCTTTATCTGCTGGGTCGCCACTTAAAAAGTCCGTGGCGAGAGCGAATCGGAGTTTGGGAACCCTTGGATGGAATTTTGCTGGCAGCAGCATCAGCCTTATGTTTTACCTGGATGGAAACCTTGGGTCAGTATGTGCCTCAGGTGGCCCAAACGGTGGCAGAACTGGCTGGGAAGAGAGCTGGAGACATGGCAGGGGCGCAGTTAGTCATCCCACGCGTGCTAGGGTCAGTTGCCGGACACATGGCCTACAGCGGCTACTTTGGCTACTTTATTGGGCTAAGCGTGCTCAAGCCGGGCAAGCGCTGGCAGATTTTAGGCGTGGGTTGGCTGACTTCGGCTACGATTCACGCGCTTTGGAATGCTTCTGCCATTACCTTTGGTAAGTTTGCGGTGAATTTTGGTCAGTTCAGCTTGGCTTTTGTTGGCGTGCTGTCCTACGCATTTTTGACCGCAGCCATTCTAAAGGCCAGAGAGCTTTCGCCGACCCGATCGCAAAATTTTGCCACTCGCATTTCTGTGCCTCCCGATCGTCGCCTGTAGCCGAGCAGGCATTGCCTGTTCAAAACCTCTAAGCGCCTGAGCATAGCTGGTAGCAACAACCGCAAGATCGAGTAAATTGAAAAGCGAAGTCAAGATCTCAGCCCACATGACGGCCAAAGTCGAAATTTATACCTGGGCCGCTTGCCCTTTTTGCATTCAGGCTAAGCAGCTTCTGAGCCAAAAAGGGGTTGCCTATACCGAGTACGGGATTGATGGTGACGAAGCAGCGCGGGCGGTGATGTCTAATCGGGCAGACGGTCGTCGTTCGGTGCCGCAGATTTTTATTAACGACCAGCACGTTGGCGGCTGTGATGATATGTATGCATTAGATGCAGCCGGTCGGCTCGATCCGCTGCTCAATTCTTGAGGGAAACTGTAACCTGTGAAACTGGCATTTATTATTGATCCGATCGCCCGCCTTGACCCCGGTCACGATAGCAGCGTTGCCTGTATGGAAGCGGCCCAAACCTTGGGGCACCAAGTCTGGATCACCGAGATGAATCGGCTGAGCGTGGTGGATGGGCAAGCTTGGGGCTACCTGCAACCCGTGCAGCTCCAGCCAGTCACGTTAGCTGGCGATCGCTGGCTGGCTCCAACCGACTGGTACAGCTTGGGAGCAGCCGAGTTTTTGCCTCTGGCCAGCATGAACGCCGTGTTTATGCGCAAAGACCCGCCAGTAAATGTGGCTTATCTCTACGCAACGTATATTCTTGACTACATTGATCGCCAGCAGACGCTGCTGATCAATAGTCCGCAGGGTTTAAGAACCGCCAACGAAAAAATGTACGCCTTACAGTTTACGGAGGCGATTCCGGGCACGATTGTTAGCCGCGACAAAGCTGTAATTCGTGAGTTTACCGAAGCCAAGGGCGCAGCCGTCCTCAAGCCCTTGGGCGGCAAAGCTGGGGAAGGAATTTTGTTTTTAGATTCAGGCGATCGCAATTTCAACTCTCTGGTCGAAATTAGCACGCAGCAAGGGCAGTTGCCAGTGATGGTGCAGGAATATCTGCCCGCGGCCAAACAGGGCGACAAGCGAATTATTCTGCTCAACGGCGAGCCGATTGGGGCAGTCAATCGAGTTCCGACCGGCAAAGAGTTTCGCGGCAATATGGCGACTGGCGGGCGAGTTGAACCGGCCAAGTTAACAGAGCGAGAACGACAGATTTGCACCCAACTCGCCCCCACCCTGCAACGGGATGGGCTAATCTTTGTCGGGATTGATGTGATTGGTGGCTATTTGACGGAGGTGAATGTCACCAGCCCGACCGGCATTCGAGAAATCGATCGGTTAGACAACACCCGTTTGGGTGAGCAGATTATTGCCTGGTTAGCAGCGAGTAGTAAAGCATGAGTCACAATCAGAAAAGCCCAGTTTTAGTCACGGGAGGAGCAGGCTACATCGGCTCTCACGCAGTGCTAGCGCTCAAGCAGGCTGGCTACCCGGTTGTCGTGCTCGACAACCTGGTCTACGGACACCAAGACCTGGTGGAAAAAGTTTTGCAGGTCGATTTTGTGCAGGGAGACATTAGCGATCGGGCATTACTGACAAAAGTTTTTGCTGATTATGGCATCCAGGCTGTGATGCACTTCGCCGCCTACGCCTATGTCGGAGAGTCAGTCACCAACCCAGCCAAATACTATCGCAACAATGTGGCAGGGACGCTGACCCTGCTGGAGACAATGGTAGAAGTAGGCATCAAGACGATAGTTTTTTCTTCCACCTGCGCCACCTACGGCAACCCTGAGCAGCTACCGATCCCGGAAACCCATCCCCAAAACCCGATTAATCCCTACGGGATGACGAAGCTGATGGTAGAGGCGATATTGTCGGACTTTGACCAGGCCTACGACCTGCGATCGGTGCGGTTTCGCTACTTTAATGCCGCCGGGGCTGACCCAGCCGGGCGATTGGGAGAAGACCACAGCCCAGAAACTCATTTAATTCCGCTAGTCTTACTCACCGCCCTTGGCCGCCGAGAAAACATCGCTATTTTTGGCACTGACTACGACACTCCCGACGGCACCTGCATTCGGGATTATATTCATGTCACGGATTTGGCCCAGGCCCATGTCCAGGGACTGGAATACTTGCTAACTGGCGGCAGGACAGAGGTTTTTAACTTAGGCAACGGCAGTGGATTTTCAGTCCGAGAAGTAATTGCGGCGGGTGAAACCGTCAGCGGGCGATCGATTCCCGTCGTAGAGTCTCCCCGTCGTCCCGGCGACCCCGCCGTCCTGATTGGCAGCGCCACCAAAGCCCAAAAAATCTTGAGCTGGCAGCCCCAGTACCCTGAAATCGAAGTGATTATGCAGCACGCTTGGGCATGGCATCAAAAGCGGCATTCAGGGGCTTGAGGAATTCTGGCTGTCTCTTGTTAATTTGTTGGAACGAGATTTTGTAGAATTTTTACAGCATCGCTGGAGCCAGAAAATGAGCATTGAGCAAGCCATTATCGATGTTTAGAAGACTACAAGAGAAACTGCGCCAGCGGCAAGCTCAAACCAGTTAATGAGTAATATTTGCAGATTCACAGTTCTTACTAGTTGGGATGAGGAAGGAGTTAAAATTTTGCGATTTGTGAACCGTTTCGGGATTTACAGGAGTATGTGAATCACAAATTGGGATGCTCCCGGCTGACTGTGTTAGGGCTAGACTGAACCGCAAATTTGAGATAGGCTTCTATACTGTTGCCAAAGATTTAGAACCTGCTAAACCTTAATGGCAAGCCTTAGATTCACGGTCATTTCAACCCTTGAAATATTGCTGCCATGCTGCTGAAATCTACCACCCGCCACATTCATATCTATGCTGCTGAAGTTGTTAATCACGAGTTTCAACCCAGCGACAGTGTACTCACCCTCGACATTGACCCGGACAACGAGCTGATTTGGAACCCGGAAGCCCTGCAACAAATTCAGCGTAAATTTGATGAGTTGGTAGCTAGCTACAAAGGTGAAGACCTGATTGAGTATCATCTGCGCCGGATTGGCTCTGACCTAGAGCATTTGGTGCGATCGCTGCTCCAGAAAGGCACGATTAGCTACAACCTGAACAGCCGCGTCCTCAACTACAGCTTAGGGATGCCGCAGGTTGTTTCGCCGGAGTCGTAAGCCGCTGAGAGCAAAGTCTGGCGGTCGCTCTAATGGCATAATGAAAGGCGCATCCAAATTGGGTGCGCTTTTTAGTCAGAACTATTGAGGGGGATTGCGAAGCCCACGTTATGCGAACAAAGTTTTAGACTTCAAGCGGATCAGTCCTGTCAACCTCTGTTCAAAATCTATTGGCGATCGCTCCTATGACCTCTGTTTCTGACTGCTTTACTGACTTGCGCGATCGCGGGTTGTGTGCCCTCATCCCCTTTATTACCGCTGGCGATCCTGACCTTGAAACAACGGCCGCTGCTCTGCACGTTTTGGATCAAAGTGGGGCCGATTTGATTGAGTTGGGCGTTCCCTACTCCGACCCCCTGGCCGATGGGCCGGTGATCCAAGCCGCCGCAACCCGGGCCCTCCAGCGTGGGACTCGGTTTGAGCAAGTCTTAGAGATGGTCCAAACCGTTAGCCCCCAACTGCGATCGCCGCTAATTTTGTTTACCTATTACAACCCAATTTTTCATCGCGGTATCCGGCCCTTTTTGCAGCAGGTGGCCAAAGCGGGAGTAAAGGGATTGGTCGTGCCTGATTTACCCTTAGAAGAAGCCGATACCGTTTTGCAGCAAGCCGCAGATGCGGGTGTAGAACTGACTCTGCTGGTGGCCCCAACCAGTCCACCCGCACGAATTGCCGCGATCGCCCGCTCCTCGCAAGGATTTATCTACTTGGTCAGTGCAACGGGTGTGACCGGGATGCGGGCTAAAGTGGGAGCGCGGGTGCAGGAATTGCTCTATGAACTGCGGAGTGTGACTGATAAGCCGATTGGGGTTGGGTTTGGAATTTCCCAAACTGAGCAAGCCCAGCAGGTGATGGAATGGGGGGCAGATGCAGCGATCGTCGGCAGCGCCTTTGTCAAACGGCTCAGCGAGGGGACACCCAAGCAAGGGCTAGACTCAATTTCTAGCTTTTGTCGATCGCTGAAAGCCGCCGTCACGTCTGACTAATCTGGAGAGCGCTGTCCGTTTGAACCGACTCTGATTGTGTTTTGCCGGATTAATCGACCAGGAATGCGATCGCTCATCAGGGGGTGTTGTCAGCATGAAAAACGTCAGGTTCACGTCTTCCTGTTGGCTCAACGGCATCTTGTACAGTCTGCTGATCGGCTATGCCGTTATCACATTAATCCCCTTTTTATGGGCCCTGTCTGCATCCTTCAAACCGCTGTCTGAAATTGTCGGCGGCGAGAATTCTCTGATTCCGCAGCAGTTCACGCTCGACAACTACAAGCAAATTTTTCTGGCAGAACCCTTATTCTTGCGCTGGCTGTTCAATAGTGTGGCGATCGCCGTCAGCGTGACTGGGCTTAATCTGGTGTTTAATTCCCTGGCAGGCTATGCCTTAGCGCGGCTGCATTTTCACGGTAAGCAGTTTTGGTGGCTGCTGATTTTAGCAGTGCTGGCAGTGCCGGCCCAGGTAACGCTGATTCCAACCTTTTTAATTTTGAAAACCCTCGGCTGGCTTAATTCCTACCAGGGGACGATTGTACCGGGCATGGTGAATGCCACGTTTATCTTTATGATGCGGCAGTTTTTTCTCAACTTTCCCCAAGAGCTAGAAGAAGCAGCTGTGTTGGATGGTCTGGGACGATTTGGCACCTTTTGGTATATCGTGTTGCCCCTCGCCAAACCGGCCCTGGCCGCCCAAACCATTCTGATCTTTATGGGCAGTTGGAATAACTTTTTGCTGCCGGTAGTGATTCTATTTGAACCAGAAATGTTCACGCTGCCCTTGGGACTCAATAGCTTTAAGGGAGAATACATCAGCTATTGGAACAACATCATGGCCGCATCAATGATATTCACGCTGCCAGTACTGGTGATTTATATCTTTTTTAATCGCTATTTTATTCAAGGCGTTACGTTTACAGGCGGCAAAAATTAGCGATCGGTTGGTTTGGCGCTGGCCACTCGATCAAGCATGATCAGTTTGCTACTGTGCTGCTTTGATTTGGCGATTCGCACTTTCCTGGGCTTTGAGCATGGCTGCTGGCAGCGGTTGTTGCCCCAACACAGCACTCAGGTAGTAATTGTTGAAGCTGTTCATAATTGCGGCCGGATATTGACCAATTTGCCAGGCAGTCGCATCGCTAACTCCAGCCACCAAGGGGGCGCGGAGAGAATCGCGGTCATACTTGAGCTGCTGGGCAACCGATTTGCGGCTGGGCAGGGCAAAGCCAGTGCTTGTCCATTTGGCCATGCCGATTTTGCCGGTTAGGTAAGCAATTAACGCCCAGGCTTCTGGTTTATGTTTGGTCTGCCGGTTCATCACATAGGCAACGGTGTAAACCATTGTGCCGGGCTGACCATTAATTTGTGGCACCTCAGCCGTGGCAAACTTCAAATCAGGAAAGGTATCTTGCAGGTAAGGAATCGCCCAGTTGCCCTCAATCACCATCGCGGCTTTGCCCTGGCCAAACATTTCACTGCCGTTATTGGTGCCCACATCCACCGGGCGGGCGGACGTGCGATCGCGCTGATACTGCTGCAAAACTAGATTCAGCCCTCTCAGTCCAGCATCGGTGGCAAAAGCAGCATAGCCCTTCGGATCGACAACTTGTCCACCCATCGCCCGCATCATGTACGCCAAGCGTGCTAACTCTGGCATCACGCCAAAGCCATAGCGATCGGGTTTATTGTCCCCATTTAGATCAACGGTGAGCCGCCGAGCATCCGTCAGCAATTCTGCCCAGGTTTGAGGGGGTTGGGTTAACCCCGCCGAAGCAAAAGCCTGCTGGTTATAAAATAAAGCTAGTGTAGAGTAATCCTTGGGCAGCCCGTAGATCCAGTTCTGAAGCGTAAATGGCTGGAGCAGGTTTTGCTCAAAATCTGCTAGGTCAAAGCTAGGCGTGATGTAAGGATCAAGCGGTTCGAGGATATTCTGCTGAATCAGAAACGGGGCTTCTAGGGCATCTAAATAAAACACATCTGGAGCGGCATCGCCAATCAGCCGGGTCTTAATTACATCCATGTATTGGTCTGCAATTATTTCTAGCCGGACTTTAATTTTGGGATGACTGGCCTCAAAGTCTTGCAAAACTTGGTTGAGCAAACGCTGCTCGGCTGGGCTGGCTCCCCATCCCCCTAGCTTGAGGGTGACTGGCTCAATCTGTGAAGTTTTTAGCCCAGAGCGCTGACAACTGACCACCAACAGGAACACAGTCAGGACTAGTCCAAGTAGGGTGCATCCTCGCTGCCAGACTGGCTTGGCTTTAGAAACCATCATGGTGAGAATATCAGTGCTCAAAATCGCCGCCCAGCAGATTCGGTGAGAGGCGATCGCTTCTACCACCGCATCTCTTCCTAAATGGTAGATGACAAGCCAGGTTTGGATAGCACAAAAACAACCGGGATGTTCTTAACCCCGACAATTGTTCCAGCCTCCGTCGCGATCGTAGGCATCTCGGCTGGCTGCAAATCCCGCAGTTGCTCTTGCATCATCTGCAAAATCAGCTTGTCTTCAATCCGAGCTAGCGGTTCGCCCAAGCAATAGTGAACACCATGCCCAAAAGTAGGCTGATTTGGAGCTTGCGCTAGGTCAGCCTGATCGGAATTAGAGAATTGTTCAGAGTCGCGATCAACAGCCGGAATCCAGACAAAAACCTTTTGGCAAGACTGCCAGTCTAGTTTTTTATTCATGGCTGTTGCTCTTTGAGCATAATGCTCTGGTCAAGAATTTCTTGACAGCAGCAGATATATTTTTATTGATAGCCATCTAAAACTTTCCCCTCTACTTCAAAAGACTAAATCATCGGTATCCAAACACTAGTTTTGATGACTTGCACAAGGGCAATAGGTGCATTTTTTGGATGGACAGGATTCAAATCAAAAAAATGTTCATACTCCGAAGCGATTTCAATTCAATTTGACGGCATATAGCAATCCTAAATCATTCGTCAATTGCAAGGTTTTTTCAGCCCCCCAACCCCCCAATTCTGGGGGACTTAGGGGACGAAAATTCTCATGCTTGACGTAGGATTGCTATAGCTGTTTCAAAACAACAGGGTTCAACGAGCAGGAATGACTAACCTTAGACGTAAAGTAACCTTAATGATTCACTCCATATTTTTTACTTTATGATCCAAAACAAACGGCAAGATTAGATTAGCCTTGCTGAGTAAATTTAGCTGTTCAGTTGAGCCAAATAGCCAAGCGGCGATCGCTTTAAATCAGCAGATTGACCTGAGTTACTAAACTTTAATTACCAAATTAACGCTGAACTTAAACCAGATATAACTATCAAACTTGATCAGCAACTGAGTTTGTGAGTGGCTTATGACTGACTTGTTACTGACTTATGACTGACTTATAAAAACTGTTGAATTAACTAAATTAAAGACTTGTGCTACGAATTTTTTCGTGTGAGAATTCGGGCAGGTATTGTTCATGAGAGCTTTCCATGTCCAGATCGCTCAGAGTTCGGACAGAATGCATCGATAAGGTCAAACTTGCCCTCAGACATAACGGCTTTCCTAGTCAACGCGCATTGTCTGAGGAAGTAGGGTTTGCGCTTGCGACCGTTAGCAACTTCTTGACAGGCAAACCGGTTGACTATGGAACTTTTGAGGAACTTTGTCGAAGATTATCACTGGACTGGCGAGAAATCTCCGCTCTGGATTTTGAGATTTCATCCCAGGCTAACGACGCAAATCCTGACATCCCTGCGTTAATCGATACTAACCAGGAAACCTCGCCGCGCTATCCCAGTGGCTCAGTGCCGCTCGGCTCCCCTTTTTACATTGAACGTGCTCCCATTCAAGAGCAAGTTTATCAAGAAATCAGGAAACCAGGAGCCTTAGTGCGAATTAAAGCTCCTAGAGAAATGGGCAAGACTTCACTGCTGCTGAGAATTCTTGACAGTGCTAGGAAGCTAGGATACCGTACCGTCAGTCTGAATTTAGAGCAAGTTGACCAGACAATCTTAAGCGATTTGAATCAATTTCTGCGCTGGCTATGCGCTAACTCTGCTCGCCAACTTCAGCTAAAACCAATATTGGATGATTATTGGGATGAGGATTTAGGGAGCAAAATTAGCTGCACTTCTTATTTTCAAGAGTATTTACTGGAGTCAATTAAAACTCCCCTTGTTTTCGCCTTAGATGAGGTGAATCAGATTTTTGAGCATCATCAAGTTGTCAAGGATTTTTTGCCGCTGCTGCGCTCCTGGCATGAAGAAGCCAAAACCCTTCCCATCTGGCAAAAGCTCCGTTTGATGGTAGTTCACTCGACGGAAATATATGTTCCCCTCGATCTCAACCAGTCACCATTCAATGTAGGATTGCCGATTCAGTTGAACAATTTCAGTCCGGAAGAGGTGCAGCAATTAGCTCAATGCTATGGACTTGACTGGGAAGCTGGGGAGGAGACTAGACAACTGATGGACATGGTTGGAGGACATCCCGCCCTGGTTCATACAGCACTCTATCACCTTAGTCGTGGCGAGATAGCGTTAGCACAATTGTTGGAAATGGCTCCTACAGCTAGTGGAATTTATAGCCATCACTTGCAGCGCCATTGGGTAACGCTGCAAGAAAAACCAGAGCTATTAGTTGCTCTTAATTCCGTTATGAATGCCACTGAACCATTGTCACTAGAACCCATTATTGCTCATAAGTTAGGTAGTATGGGGTTGATTAAACAGTTGGGACACAAAGCAATTTCAGACTGCAAATTGTATCGGAAGTTTTTCCTAGAGAGTTAGAACTATGCTTGAAAAAGTAAATTTCAAATCCTATTATTCTGTTTCAAATAATAGTACAAAACTAAATATTTTCCTTTTTTAAATAGACAGTATGTTTAAGCGATCGCCTGTTATCCCTGTTAGCATCACAAATTGATTATGTCATCAAGAAGCCAGCAGCGAGTGTGAGCAGAAGCCCAATTCACTGCTTCTGGAAATAGTCTAATCAATCAGATAGTACAAATCTAGCAGAGCATGAAAACAACGGGAGTTCCTATGCCGAAAGATATCAGGCCAAGTGTCACTATTGTTGGAGGAGGCATCGCGGGGCTGACAGCGGCCTTGCGCCTGTCCCAACGCGGTTGCAATGTAACCATTATTGAAAGGGAACCTCAGCTTGGTGGAAATCTTGGGGGCACTCCAAGTGACAATACGATTTACGAGGTCTACCCTCACATGTTCGGGCATTGGTATGAAAATTTTTGGGATCTGATCAAAGATGTTGGCTTGATCCGTGAGCGTGACTTTGAACGCAGGCCAGAGTGTGGGTTTCTGGAAAAGGGCCAATTTCCGAACTATAAGCTACTAGCCGACAACGGATCGGTGAAAACTTGGCTGCAGAACCTGCTTTCAGGCATTTTGCCAGTACCGGACATGTTCTTGGCAGCGTACGCAATCATTGATCTCCTGACTGAGGATTTCAGCGATAACGATTTTTTCAGTATGCAAACCTTGAACGGATTCCTTGTCACCAGGCCTTACGCGACAGAAACAATAGCAAAGTTTTATCAACTTTTGGTGATGAATATATGGTCGGTAGACAGTTCTCTAACTTCCGTAGAAGCCTTCCAGTCTTTTGCAAAATATCAGTTACGCCAACCCACCCCGCAATGTTGGGTGTTGACCGATAATTCCTACGAGCAGCTCATCGTGCCTTTGCAAAATAAACTACTTGAATTGGGCTGCAAGATCAAAACGAGCACGACGGTCGATGGGGTGACAGTTAAGGAAGGGAAGGTTGTCAAGATTTCCTACAGCACTTCTTTAGATGATTTGAAGACAGAATCTAAGCTGGAAGAGGTTGAAAATTTAATTCTAGCCGTTACACCAAACGCAGTGGCGCGCCTTGTGAAGTCGGCAGCATCGGTAGTCGCTAAAGAAGAGCAAACATTCTCTGAAAGAATCGAAATTGAAGAAGGGCCGATAGTGCGAAGTGTGCCGCAACTCGCAAATACCCGTCGCCTTTCAAGCGAACCAATTCCAGTGCTCTATGTTACTTTTAAGAAAAAATTACCAAATATTCCTCGCTATTATGTCGCTTTAGTTGATTCGACTTATTCTCTCACCTTCGTTAAAGTCGAGTCGCTGAGTGAGCAGTATGGAAAAACAGTTCTCGCGATCGCTGCATCCAATTTCGATTCACTGCCCGTCAAACTAGAAAACAGTCTTGACGAAGAAATGTACGAACGGCTTACGAAAGCACTCGATAAGGACAAGAAAGAAGCTACCTACCTGATCCTAAAGCAGTTTAATGAATATGTCCCATTCAAGCTGGGATATTGCTGGGGAGATACTGAGAGCGAGGTCGAGTGGGACGACAAAAAGACTTTTTTCTACTTGGATCGTAAAAGAACCTTTTTACGTTCAAATACCAACCACCGTTTATTCATTAATAAAGTTGGAAGCCGTCAGGCACAACCCAAGCCGACCTATCCAGCGATCCAAAATCTCTACTTCGCAGGCGATACTTGCATTAATCCGATCGTTATCGCCACGGTCGAATCCGCAGTCTACAGTGGACTTCAGGCAGCTCAGGCACTCTGGCAAAACTTGCAAAAGCAGGGTACCGCCTTGAGTAATTCTCATCCGATTGAGATTAAAGATCCAGAAGTATATCCCCTCGGCCTCCTATTTGCATGGAAAATTATGCTGGCACCTTATGCAGTTCTCGCAAAGTGCTGGGCTGATGCCGACGATTATGTCAATGTTTTGCCCGAACCACCAAGTGTGGCCCCCTTGTTGACGCAATGTGTCGTAACGGCATCAAATGCTTATGTTCAATGTGGCGTTGTTGCATAAATAGGGGTTGCGGAAGGGATGTGTCATGGTAAGTTTGAATCGCCAAACCCAAACTAGGACGCATGAAACAGCAATACCGCATCCGCAACTGGTCTGAGTATAACGCTGGTC
>JAESGG010000115.1_pt1 | contig 21819 bp, 17 predicted proteins | sample 9266231 | NCBI WGS metagenome assembly JAESGG01 (sample SAMN14515337, study PRJNA621664) | algae metagenome | isolation source: Aphanocapsa sp. GSE-SYN-MK-11-07L and co-occurring heterotrophs from wet... | place: USA: Grand Staircase Escalante National Monument, Utah | collected 2006-04-16 | reverse complement strand
GTCACTTCTATCTTGACTTGACCTCCCTCAACACTGATTAATCGTGCTGCCATAGTTTTCCCGCCTAAATTGTTTCCCTAGGATTAGCACCTTTTACTTCCTAAATCAAGTTGAGGTCGCACCCGACGGGCCCAACGCTGATCAGTCTGGAGGCCCGATGCAGCAAGGGGATCAGCTATAGCATGAGCTTAACTTGGCGATATCTGAAAAGAATTCATCATTGTATGATTACGGCAGAGAACAACAGCACCACATGCAAGAAAACAATGAAAACTGACCTTGGAATGACTCTCTTGGACTGGCTGAGTTTGCTGGCAGTGCCGTTAGCATTAGCCATTTTTGGTTTTTGGCTTCAGAAGATACAGCGGAAGCCTACGGAAGATGCAACCAAAGAAGAGGTGCTGCAAGGTTATTTCGACAGGTTATCTGTGCTTTTAGTTGACAAGAACGTGCTGGCAATTGCGGCAAAGGGTAATGAGGCTACAGATGAAGAGCAAGAACAATTAGATTCGGCAACTGGCATAATTCGAGTGATGACGTTATCCATCCTGCGTAAATTTGAAGAAGATATAGAACAAAAAACCAGTATCATTCGATTTTTGATCGCAGCAGATATCGTTAGCGAATTAAATCTCAGCGATGCCAACCTCAGCGGTGTCAATCTCAGTGATGCCAATCTCAGCGATGCCAATCTCAGCAGTGCCAATCTCAGCAGTGCCAACCTCAGCGGTGCCTATCTCAAGGAAGCCAATCTCAGTGGTGCCAACCTCAGCAGTGCCAATCTCAGCCATGCCAACCTCAGGAGAACAATTGTTGATACCTCCACCCAGCTTGATCCAAAATGGCGGCTGGTTCAAAGCATTGTGACTCAGGGAGCCGCCAACCAAAACCTCAGTAGTGCTGACCTCAGCGATGCCTACCTCGGCTTTGCCAATCTCAGCAGTGCCAACCTCAGGGATGCCAACCTCAGCAGTGCTGACCTCGGCGGTGCCAATCTCAGGGGAACAATTGTTGATACCTCCACCCAGCTTGATCCAAAATGGCGGCTGGTTCAAAGCATTGTGACTCAGGGAGCCGCTAACCAAAACCTCAGCGGTGCTGACCTCAGCGATGCCGACCTCAGCGATGCCAATCTCAGGGGTGCTGACATTAGCGATGCCAACCTCAGCAGTGCCAATCTCAGCGGTGTCAATCTCAGGGATGCAAACCTCAGAGATGCTAATCTCAGCCATGCCAACCTCAGGAGAACAATTGTTGATACCTCCACCCAGCTTGATCCAAAATGGCGGCTGGTTCAAAGCATTGTGACTCAGGGAGCCGCCAACCAAAACCTCAGCGGTGCTGACCTCAGCAGTGCCAATCTCAGCAGTGCTGACCTCAGGGGTGCCAATCTCAGGGGTGCCAATCTCAGCAGTGCTGACCTCAGGGGTGCCAATCTCAGGGGTGCCAATCTCATCTTTGCCAAACTCAGCGATGCCGACCTCGGCGGTGCTGACCTCGGCAGTGCTGACCTCAGAATGATCAATTCTTATACACCCCAGCAAATTAAATTGGCTAAAAATTGGGAAACCGCTCAATATGACTCTAAAGTAAAACTCACCTTGGGTTTAGATGCAGAACCCCAAAAGTGAGATGGGCCCATAACCTTCAACAAAAGGGTTCCTTCTTGCCTATAGATGATGCCAACCCTGATTCAATTTCTTTTAACCGATTTCGGTGGCGATCGCCGCTTCCGCTTGCTTAGCCTTGGCACTGCCAGCCATGCCGATATATGCGGACGACTTCAACTTCCTATTGAGGCTGCTGGCGATCGCGCCTGACTAGAGTGCGATCGCCAGCAGCGACTAGAGGCAGCGATTCAATCTGCACTGGCTGCTGAACCGGAACCAGAAACAGCGAAACCCCAGAAGCCTATGCCCTACGTGCGGGTTTATGAGTATGACAAACTGAAGCGGAAAGCTGGTGCGGGGAAAAAGGGGGAAATGCAGCGATCGCCTCACGCCCGCTGATTTGGCAACGTCATCGACATCGGCTTAAAGTCAATGGTCAAGCCCACCGCCCTCAGCAGCGCCGCCAGGGTTTCCAGGGTGGGATTGCCCTGACCAGTCAAGAGCCGATGCAGGTGTTGACGAGAAACCCCGGCGTCATTGACCTACCTGCTAGCACCGCGATCGCTAGGTGGGAATTACCCCAATACCCCTTTCAAGTGCGACAATGGAAAGAAACCCACCCTAGAAATAGTGAGATGTCCTCGTCAGAGTTTCAGCGATGGAAAGAGATCGTGCAGCCAGATAGCCGGGGGCGGTTGAGCCTGGGCGCGGCAACCAAAGGCAAAAGCTACCGGGTCAGCATCAATGCCGCCGGACAGATATTGCTTGACCCCGTGGTCACGATTCCAGAGCGCGAACTATGGCTGTGGCAAAACCCTGAAGCGATCGCAGCCGTGCAGCGCGGCATCGAGCAAGCGACCGCTGGTGAACTGCATGATCAAGGGTCTTTTGCCGAGTATGCCGAGCTTGAGGTAGAGGAGTAGTGCAATTTCGGGTCAAATTGACCAGTGAAGCCCAAGCCGTTTTAGCTCACTTGGCGATCGCTGACCCCAGACAGTTCTAGCTATAACTCCCCATCCTTAAACCAGCACCGCCGCTGGCAAAGGGAAGTGTCCTGGAAAATAGCCTTTTGTTACACTAGGAGCATTACAGACGAATGAGGCTAGATCGATGACGATACTCTCTGGGCAACAAGTCTGTCCTACGAATCGACGGATGACCTTTGAGGAGTATCTGAGCTATGACGATGGCACCAATACTCGCTATGAACTGGTGGATGGGGTATTAGTTGCGATGGGTGCTGAGTCTGCATTAAATATCTCGATCGCGTTTTTTCTGGCGATCGCTTTTGCCCAGCAAGGGATTCCCCCCTATCGGATTGGGAATAAACATTTAATTGCGGTTAGCTCAACCAAGGTCACAGCCCGCGATCCCGATTTAACCATTCATTCCGAAGCTTCTTATAATGCTGTCATTACGGAAAAACAGTCCTTTCTAGGGTTCGATCAACCCTCACCTTTACTCGTGGTTGAAGTGGTATCGCCCGGTAAACCTGGAGAGTCAAATTACGACAGAGACTATATCGAGAAACGCCAGGAATATGCTGCCCGTGGAATTCCTGAATATTGGCTCATCGACCCTGATCGTCAGGTGGTGTTGGTATTGACGCTGCAAGGACAGTCTTACCAAGAACAGTCTTTTACTGGGCAAACTGCTATTGTTTCCCCGACTTTTCCCAGTTTAAAGCTGACTGCTGATCTGATTTTGCAGGCTGGTCAGTAATGTGATTAAAAAACCTTTTCAAACAGCCTCTAATCCACGCTAGCACGAACAGCAGCACGAAATTCCAGGATCGGCCTCCAGCGGCTCAGGAGAGTTGATGTAGGGGGCAAGCAGATTGAAATCTAAAGGGGGCAAAAACCGACTGCGATCGCTCAAGGCATATTCCCCATCCTGCAACTGGTAAATGGCAAACTGGTTCTGCTGCCAAAACCAGACCTCCGGTATCCCTAAACCCCGATAAACCTCTAGCTTGTCAATGCCACCACTCGTTTGCACCACCTCAATCGCAATATCAGGAAACTCCTTGTCGCTTTCCACACAGAAAGACACATCCGGCTCTGCTCCTCGGCATTGGGCCTCTCGCCGAAAGGTCGTTGAACCCAAGCCATAAAACCGAGTTCGGGTTTCTTCAAAATAGGCTCCCAGTAATCGGGTAATATTATCTTTGCTAATTTCATGTTTGCGTCCCGGCATGGTAACTTCCAGCATCCCCTCTAAGTAGTGCACTCGCAGCCCTGGAAAGTCATCCCCCAGGTCGGCTAACAAGGCTTCATAGGTTTGCCAACTCACTCCGCCCACGATGTAAAATTGCTCAGTTTCGCCGGAAATTAGATCGGGATGCGCGGCGAGTTTTTCGACTAGGCCAATGTTCATGGCATAACCCCGTTGGTGGCAATAGCATAAGCCTATTCTAAGGCGAATAAATCCCAGCCCTGATTTACCACGTCGCAACGTGTTCTTCATACAAGCCATCCACCCATTCCAGAACGGTGACTTTTTGAGCGATTGCATCGACAATCCAGTCTTCAGGAAGTTAAGTCTGTAGCGCTAGCGCTTGTTCCAGATACTCTAAGCATACTGGCAGTGGTTCACAGCGGCGATCGCACTCCAATGACCTTAGCGGAGCCTGAATTTCGCAAGGGGCGATCGCTCTCTGCTTGCCAACACCGTGCGATCGCCAACGAAAACCTTAAACATTTCCATCTTGCACCCCAACTTTCTATAATTTTCACCAAAATTAACAGCTTCTCCAAAGTTTAGGCATATAATCACGAATAATTTGTTCCCAATGCCTAAGGATTGATTTCGGATGCCAAGTCACTCTTACAATGGATTAGTTTTAGCAGCGTTGTTGATGGTGTTACCCCCTGTGGCAGTGCAGGAATTAAGCGGGTTGCAGGTACAAGCCCAAACTGCACCAAAAACTGATCTGAAAGTAGAGGCTGAGCAGCTTGTTAAAGAAGCAGTGCAAGCTTATCAGCAGAATGATTATCAAGCTGCTTTGGACAAATTACAAAGAGCACATGCTCATTATCAAAAGATTGACGACAAGCGAGGGCAAGCGACCACCCTCAATGACATTGGCAGGGTCTACGATGACCTAGGGGACAAGCAGAAAGCTTTGGAGTACCTCACTCAAGCCCTGCCCTTGTTCAAAGCCGTGGGGGATCGCAGCGGGGAAGCGACCACCCTCTATAACATTGCATCTGTGCTGTCAGGACAACAGCAACCCGCCCTAGCGATTGTCTTCTTTAAACAATCGGTTAATCTCACCGAATCCCTTCGCAACGATATTCGGGGCTTGCCTCAAGAGATTCAGCAAACCTACACTCAAACCGTTGCTGATCACTATCGACGTCTTGCCGATTTGCTCTTGCAGCAAGACCGGGTGCTGGAAGCTCAGCAAGTTCTGGATTTACTCAAAGTTCAGGAGTTGGAAGACTACCTGCGCAACGTGCGGGGCAATGCTCAAACGGCCAAGGGGGTGGATGTCCTGCAACCAGAGCGGCAAATCTTGGCCAAGTACAACGAACTGCAAAAAACGGCAATTCAACTGGGGGAAGAACAGAGCCAACTGCTGAAGATACCTGAGGGCAGTCGTACCCCCGCCCAGCAGCAGCGGATTGAGCAGCTTGTTGGGTTGCAGCGCGAACAGAGTGGTCAATTTAATCTCTTCATCAAAAGTCCTGAGATTGTTGCCTATACCAAACAGCTCAGCTACGAGGCTCAAGAGCAGACCGTCAAACTGTCCCAACTCAATGGACTTAGAGACCAACTGCAAACCCTGAATGCGGTACTGCTCTACCCGCTGATTTTAGAAGACCGCCTGGAATTGGTGATCACGACTCCCCAGCCTCCCCCCCTGCGCCGCACCGTTGCGGTGAAGCGAACGGAGCTGAATCAAACCATTGCTGCCTTCCGCAGTGCCCTCGAAGACCCCAACGACCCTAATCTTAAGCCCTTAGCTCAAAAACTCTACACCTGGTTGATCAAGCCCCTAGAAGCAGACTTGAAACAAGCCAATGCCCAAACGATTATCTATGCTCCCGATGGGCAGTTGCGCTACATTCCTCTGGCGGCTCTGTATGACAGTCAGCAGTGGTTAGTCCAACGCTTCCGGGTCAATAACATTACGGCTGCTTCTTTTACGGAACTGACCAGTCGCCCCCCGACTCAACCCCGGCTGTGGGCGGGGGCGTTTGTCAGCGGCACCTATAACGTCCAAGCTGGGGCCCAACCCCGGACTTTCTCTGGCTTAACCTTTGCGGGGTCAGAAGTTGAGAGTTTGGTAGCGCTGATTCCCGATAGCATCAAACTGATTGATCAAGCATTCAGTTTAGAGTCCAGTAAGAAGATGAATGCCTACAACATTGTCCATCTGGCCACCCATGCTGCCTTTATGCCGGAGGAGAATGCTTCTTTTATCGTGTTTGGCGATGGCAAAATTGCCACTGTGGCTGATATTGGCACCTGGTCGTTATTCAACGTAGACCTGGTGGTGCTCAGCGCTTGTCAAACAGGCTTGGGGGGCGAGCTGGGCAACGGGGAGGAGATCCTAGGCTTGGGCTATCAGTTTCAGGTCAGTGGGGCTAAGGCAACGATCGCCTCGCTGTGGTCGGTGGATGATGGGGGCACCCAAGTGTTGATGACTGCCTTCTATCGGGCCCTCTTGCAGGGCAAGGTAAGCAAGGCTGAAGCTTTGCGTCAAGCTCAACTGGCATTAATCAGTGGCCAGCAGGGTGCTTCGGGCGACCCACGGGCCCCCGCCACGATTAGCGCCAATCCGCTGCCGGGGGCAAAAAAGAGTGCTCCAACAGACCTGTCCCATCCCTATTACTGGGCCCCCTTTATCCTGATTGGCAATGGCCTGTAGTCTTGACCTCAAACCGTAATTTTGAATCCTAACTCCAATGAAACTTTCTTTAACTCGTGTGCTGACTGCTTGCTGCCTGGTGGGTCTGGCGCAGCCAGTTGCTTTGATGATTTCGCCTGCGACCCTGGCTCAGCCCGCTGGCGATCTGTACTATAGCTTTTACGGTCAAGCCATTCCCCTCACCCTGCGCCAAGATGCAGTGGGTGTCACCTTCCAGGAAGTCAGTGCCGGAACGCGGGGCGGAGGCTCAGAACTGCCTTACCTGCGCTTGCAGCGCGACCTCAACACCAGCGGGGCCAGGGGCATGGGGGCAGATAACAACATTGAAGTCAAACCCTTGGGCGATCGCCATGCGATCGTCAGTTTGCCCGCCGATCCGCAGCAGAGATCACCAGGGCTGACCAACCAGATCGCACAGCAGCCCTACGTGCAAGAAACGGTTCCCGTCTTGACAGGGCGAGATGGGGCAGGGACAGTGCTGCTGCCGAACGAAATTGTCCTCAACTTCGATGCCTCCCTCTCCGAGCAGCAGGTGCAAACCCTGATCAAAAAACAAAACCTCCAGATCATCCGCCCGCTCCGGTTTACCCAGAATCGCTACTTAGTCCGTTCCCTCTCCAGCCGTGGGCTAGCCATTTTAGGCCTCAGTAACCGCCTCAGTCGCTTACCCGGCGTTACCTCGGCCAGCCCCAACTTTGTCCAGACCGTCAGTCATCGGATTGAGTCCCCCCCTTCTGGGCCGTCGAATGCCCTGCCCTACCTGAAGCGATCGCGATCGCAGTCCTCCCAGCAATCCAGCCCCTATGCCAGTTCACTGCTGTCCTTGCAATGGCATCTCGACAGCAGCACCCAGCGGCAACCCTCACCCAGAACCGATATCCGCGCCATCGAAGCCTGGGGCAAGAGCAGCGGTGGGCGCGGTGTTACCGTGGCCGTCATCGATAGCATCATCCAATGGGATCACCCCGACCTAGCCCCAAACCTCTATTCCGTCGGCAATATTCCCAATAAATTACCCGGTGAAGTTCATGGTTGGGACTTCGCCAACGATGACCCAGATACCCGGATCAGCCCCCAAGAGCTGCAAATCGCCGTTCCGCTATTTCAGGATATGTTTCGGCTCAGCGATGCCGACCTGCTCAAAAAATACGACAAAGTTGCCAAGTCCATTCAGACATATTATCCCGATTTTTCTTCGACCGAGGTGGCTGGCCAGATCCGAAGTCATTCGTTGTCCAAGATTGCACGTGAATTTCACGGCACCTGGTCGACAGGGGTGATTGCCGCTCGCCCTGCTGCCCCAGAAGGGGTGGTTGGGGTGGCGCCACGGGTGCAATTTTTGCCGGTGCGGGTGTTTGGCCTAGGGGGAGCATTTACCAGCGAAGCGCTGATCGAGGGCATATCCTACGCAGCAGCCAGAGGGGTGGATGTGATCAACATGAGTTTGGGTAGCTTCCTGCCCGGGCCAGAAGTCGAAGCCATTTTTGATGTTTTGGATCAACATCCTAAGCTAGTGATTGTGGCTTCAGCCGGGAATGAAACCCTAGATGTGGTTGGCTTCCCAGCCGCAGTCCCTGGCGTTCTCTCGGTGGGCGCTAGCAATCTGGCAGGGCAGCGGACATTCTACAGTAACTTCGGTGCCCGCGTTGATGTGGTTGCTCCAGGCGGAGATACCTCAGACGATCAGAGTGGAGGCATTCTAACCACGGGCGGCACATTTTTAGAGGCCTTTTGGCAGGGCATTTCAATCCCAAAATCTCTCTGGAAGCCTGCGGCTGATGCAAGAGGGAAATACGTCTCAGTCCAGGGCACTTCATTCTCGGCCCCGGCAGTGGCAGGGGTCGTCGCCTTAATGAAGGGAGAAGACCCCAACCGTCGCCTCAGCCGCGATCGCCTGATTGCCATCCTCAAGCAAACCGCCAGCTACCAGAACTTGGCCATATCTCGTTCAGACACTTATCGGTATCGACTCCAGCAAAGTGCAGGCTTAGGAACCTACGAGACACGAGCGGGTTTTCAGAGCATCCGACCTTCTGGAATTTTTCCATTGCCAACGCCTATCTCTGCTCAGCAATACTTTTTTGGCGTTGGCCTAGTCAATGCAGAAGCTGCTGTGCAGGCAGTCAAACAAGCCCGCTGAGCTAACGCTAATTTAAGAACTTAATCTCCAGACGTAAGCATCGCCTGGAGATAGAAAAATACCTCGCGGCCCCCAAGTGTAGACGATACCATCTGTAAATTCAGCTACAGCCTGAAGTGTCATGTTCCCAGAGGTTGCAGGCACATCCGCATCTCCATAAGGAGCTATGATCCCTAAATACCTGCCATTTCCCAACAGTTGAATCTTCCACGGTGTCCGGTTATCAAACCGAACTAATGCTGAATAAAAGCCGCCCCGCCCACTAGAGCCGCCTTTGTTAGCTGGGGGTGGAGTAGTCGCCTTTGGATCGTTGGTCACTTCTCCGCTGGGGAGGTTGGGTGCTCTGCTCCCGCCTTCCACCTTTTGCCCTTTCGTTTCGGCGGATGTTTCTTTCGGTTGCTGGGCCAGCAAACTAGTATTTTGGGAGATTAAAGACAGTCCCAAGCCAACGGCAAGTGTACCTAAAAATACAGACTTTAGTTGCATTCAACCCTCTTCAGATGTTTGAGATATGTGAGATATATATTTGACGTTAATTTGGCGATTAGCCTCAAATAAATCAAATAAATACTGTACTCAAGTATCTCTTAATTTCTCTCAATTGCTCCTGATGTATTGAAAATTTAAGCACGAGCTGAGTCTGGGCAGGGCGGCCAACTCAGGTCTAGCCCTTAACTGGTTTTGCCCAGCCCCAAACTATCAGTTACCAATGGCAAGCCGCACGGGAAATATTACCGCCTACGCTGCCAGCCGGGAAGCTGCGGGTTCCTGACCAGTTCCAGCCGTAGTAGGGGCTGGCAACATCGTAGGGAGCACAGGAGGCGATCGCTGGATGCCAGAAGCTATCGCCACTCGTAGACAGCTTAAATCTGACCTGCCGAACCCCGCGATCGTTGATGTAGGCGTAACGAGAGTCAAGATCGATCATCCAGGTTATACCCCGTTCATCAGTGATAACTTGAGCTGCTGTTTCGGCAGAGGCGATCGGGGCAAAACTCAGGCTTGAAGCTAGGGCAAGTAAAGTCGTTGCAATCAGTCTTTTCATGGTTGGGAATCCTTTTTTAGCAATACCTGGAAGATTGAAATCAATCCTTTCAATCACTGAGTCGGGATAGCTTTGTTTTTGGATGCAGGATTTACCAAGGGATGCTGCGATTTTATACAGCCGAGGGAGAGCTAGTGCCCACCCCCGCAGAGTCGGCTATGGTTGAGCGGCAACGGGCAGAACAATCTAACGCACAGCTCCGGCAGATGGTTCTGAATCTATTGCAGTCTGGAATGACGTTAGAACAGGTGGTGGCAGTGACCGGGCTGACTGAGGAGCAGATCCACAGCCTGGCTGAGCAGAGTTAATCAAACTTCTCCCCAAGATCTGGGATTAGGATAACGAAGCGGAATAATCGGCTGCATAGGTTTTTAAAACTGACCCGATTCAGCAGTACTGAAGCAAAAACCTTCAGGTTGCTAATCCCAAAAGTTAATGATTTGAAGAAGGTCATGAACAACGCTTTGAAAGTCGTTGTTTTCGTGAGGTTTCTTGATGTGTTATTTCTCGTGAAACCCTTTTCCTATCCTCATTACAACTTTTTTTCCGGCACTCAATTTAAATTTAAATATATGAGCGAACATCGTTTAGAAGAAATTGTGATCGAGCGTCCTCGTTACGGAATGCGAATTAGACTCAGAAAGCTAACTGGTATAAAGAAGCATTTACGCAAACTCACAGAGGAGGCAGCCGAGGATGGGTTACTCCGTCCTTATCTATTCAAACCTAAAACCAAAACCCAAAAGACCAAAGTTCTTTCTGACAATCTTGCGCCACTGAAGCGGTTCTTGCGATCGCAGGCTGGGAAACCTTGGAATGACGTTTACAGTCAACTGTGTCAACGTTTAGACAGTAATACCATGGCTGGACAGCATGTTCTCAGCCATGTCTGGTGGTACGTTGAACGCCATGTTGAACTAATCGACGGCATTCCGCACTCTAAGCCTAGAGGAGGATCACTGGCAGACTTGGGTGACTATTACCATTTGCAGCTCTATGTACATCCCGAAACGGGCATTCTGTGCCTAGTAGAAAAGCTACCTGGCCAACCCAGGCAACCTCGTACAGATGTAGTGATCTTAAACAAAAATTACCAGTATCATAAGCTCAAGGAAATTTGGTATCTGATTGGCTTTAAAGATTTTCCACCTTCCCCCACAGAGTCCGTTGAAGATCTCCTCGAAGGCTCGATTTCGCGCGATCGCGCAAAATGGACGAGAGGGCGAAGCATCTATGCTGTCAGTAAACGGCAGTGTAGCAAGAAGGAGATTCGATTCATCAAAAATCAGCTTTCCAAGCTGAGTACTGGAAAAAAAGGTGTCACAAAGACAGGAAAGCGGCTTCATAAACAGCGGTAATCCCAAGCAGCAGATTTTTATTGTTTAAAACGACGATCAATATCATCTGCGGCTGATCCGCCGCGACGGGAGTTAATCCGTAACGAATTACCATCCTGAGAAAGATCGTAGGTTAAGGGCTGACTGGCTGAAATTTTTAGTTTACCTTCCTGAGCTAGAGTCAGAGGAGGATACTTTGCCATTAATTCTTTAAGCCTTTCAATACGCTTGGGCACGGCTGGATGAGTGGTATCAAACTCAGCGCTTGGTGTCCGCGCAAAAACCTCCATTAATCTTAAACACCCTTCTGGTTCAAAACCTGCCCTAGCAATATACTGATAGCCCATTTCATCTGCTTCAAACTCTTGCCTCCGATCGCTTTCTGCTAAACGTTGCTCCAATTCTGCTTTCTTGAGGGTAACAATTTCCTGAATGCGTTTCTGAGCCTCTGCCTTACGCTGTTTGCTGGCGTTACTCAGGCTAGATTGACCAACATTGCTGACGGTGTTACCCCAACCCCCCAAGACATTTCCCAGGGTTCCCAGAACTGCTCCCCCAAAGGAGTTTTGGTTGGCATCACTTTCAGCATCTTTCTTTTCTGCCACCACTTCAGCTTCAGCTTCTTTTTCAATTTGCGCAATCAGGGCAGCTTTTTCCGCTTTACCCACGGCAATATGGCGCTTTGTGTGATGGGCCATTTCATGCCCGACGACACAAGCGATCGCGGACGAATCTCCTGCTAGCTGGTCAATGATACCACTATAGATGGCAATCAAATTGACATCTGTAGCAAAGGCATTAATGTTATACTCCGGGATAACAATTGCTCGCCAAGGACTGTTATCCAGCCCGTTGGCTCTGGCAATCCGATCAATAACCCGATAAACAACATACCAATCTTTGGGTAATTCCTTTTTTGCTTTTTGGTAAAAGATTGCTGTTTGGGCTTGCTGCTGTGGTGTTTGGGGTTTAGCCTGAGTTGGCAGTGCTGTTTGCAACAAGATTGCACTTAAAGCAGCAGAAAGAGTAATTTTAGTGGCAGGGCTAAGCATAACAACATCTATCCTGATTGACACAGTTAATTTAGGAAACATGTCACCTTTGCCAGCCCTCATCCCCTAGAGAATGAGGGCTGGGGATGTAGCTTGCTTCTGGCGCCAGCCAGTGGGCGAAAAACCATTGGCAAAAGCGACTTGCTCTAGTTAACTTATCCCAAGGATTTTTTGCTCAGCATCACTTCTTTAGCAAAATTTAATAATATCTGAGGGCTGACCCTGCCACGCACTTCAGAGGTGCTCCATGCAGGTATTCTTGGTTCAACGACTCGCCATTAAACAGCAGGTTAGCATAGACAATTCCAATTTGAATTGGCGTAGCAAAGCGGAATGAGCGGCTGCATAGGTTCTGAAAATTGACCCGATTCAGCAGTACTGAAGCAAAAACCTTCAGGTTGCTAATCCCAGAGGTTGATTATTTGGAGAAAGTCATGAAAAACGTTTTGAAAGCCGTTGTTGTCACTGCCCTAGCACTCCCTATTGCCACATTGACCGCCTATTCAGCCCAAGCTGAAGCAGTAGTGTTTAACCTGATCAACCGATCCGGCATGACAATGATGAGATTCTACGCTTCCCCCGTTGGCGTTAGAAATTGGGAAGAAGATATTCTAGGCTCAGGGGTTTTACACTCTGGCAGATATACCAGAATCAGGATTAATGACGGTCGGACGACTTGCAAGTATGACTTTAGGGCTGTATTTGCCGATGGTACCAGAACCGATAAATATGGGGTAGATATTTGCCGCCTAGGGTCTTATACCATCCACTAAAGTTGTTACCAAGACTGCGAAGAAGATAACACCTGCGGCTAATCTTTCTGATTGCCGCAGGTGTTTCGCTTCTGATTCAAGCACCTTTCATAACCGAATGGTAAGTTAAGTTTTGGCAACCTAACTCCGATTCTAGCGGACTGCCCCCTACAATGACGCTACCTGTTGTCTCTCTGGTTGCTGGAGTCTGATCAATGCATCCCCGTCTGATCTGCTTAAGGCTGACGTTTATTGGTGTTCTGCTTTCCCTTGCCTTTCCTCTAGGCCTAGCACCCCACCCTTTGGGCACTTCAGTCGCCCTGAGCCAGACCACAACCCCTTCAGACCGCAAAGCCGAGGCAGAGCGACTGATCAATGCATCTATAAAAGACTTTCAGCAGCAGCAGTTTTCAACCGCGTTAGAAAAACTCCAGGCAGCAAGAATACTCTATCAACAACTTGATGACAAATCGGGAGAAGCCATAGCACTGTTGGGAACTGGCGCAGTCTACTCTGCCCTGGGGGAGCAGCAAAAAGCTCTAGCCTACTACAATCAAGCTTTGCCCTTAAGGAAAGCCGTGGGCGATCGCAGTGGGGAAGCCAATACCCTGAGTAACATTGGCGTAGTCTACGCTGACCTGGGGGAGAAGCAAAAAGCCCTGGAATACTACAATCAAGCCCTGCCTATTTTGCAAGCCGTGAGCGATCGCAGCGGGGAAGCTACTACCCTCGACAATATTGGCAGGGTCTACAATGCCCTAGGGGAGAAGCAGAAAGCGCTGGAATACTACAATCAAGCCCTGCCCTTAAGGAAAGCAGTGGGCGATCGCAGTGGGGAAGCCACCACCCTCCATAATATTGGCAGGGTCTACTCTGCCCTGGGGGAGAAGCAAAAAGCCTTAGACTATTATTACAACCAAGCCCTACCCTTGAGAAAAACCGTGGGCGATCGCGGTGGAGAAGCCCTTACTCTCGGTAACATTGCATCTGTGCTATCTGACCAAAAGCAACCAGCCCTGGCGATTGTCTTCTACAAACAATCGGTCAATATTACCGAATCCTTGAGAAACGATATCAAAGAATTGCCCAAGGAAACTCAGCAAATTTACACTCAAACTATTGCCTATTCCTATCGCAAATTATCACAACTCCTACTTCAGCAGGGTCGAATCATGGAAGCCATGCAAGTCCTCGATTTGCTCAAAGTCCAGGAGCTACAGGACTTCTTCAAAGATGTTAAAGGCAACGAGCTGACGGCCAAAGGCCTAGAATTACTTCCCGAAGAGCAACAGATTCTGGCACAACTCAATTCGCCGACAATTCCTGATCTGAATATTTACCTTAAAAGTTCAAATGTTAATAACGCCGTTCAGCAACTGCAACAGACCGCCGCTGCCCAAAATCTGAAGCTAGCCACCTACAGCGATTTGCAGACCCGCCTCCAGACTTTGGGCACACGGACGGCGCTGTTTTACCCGCTTCTCCTGCCAGACCGGCTCGAACTAGTATTGTTTACGCCAAACTCCCCGCCCATTCACCACTCTGTGCCAGTTTCCGAAAAGGACTTAAAGCAAGCGATTACTAGATTCCGCCTTGCCCTGCAAGACCGTTACGACTCCCAGGTCACAACCCTGGCCCAACAACTGTATACTTGGCTGCTCAAACCCCTGGAAGCTGAACTCAAACAGGCCAATATCCAGACGATCATCTATGCCCCAGACGGTCAGTTGCGCTACGTTCCCCTGGCTGCCCTCCATGATGGTCAACAATGGGCGATTGAAAAATACCAAATCAACTACGTCACTGCCTTCAGTCTGACCAGTCTCAAACCGGAATCGGCGCAACTGCCCCGCATTCTTGCTGGGGCCTATACCGATGCTGGTCTGACCACCGTCAAGGTGAATCAACAACCCCTTCAATTTGGCCCGATTCCGGCTGCCATCTCAGAAGTGCAAAATCTATCCAAGCGATTTCCCGAAACAACCGTTCTGCTGGGCAATGCCTTTAACCGTCAAGCGATCGCGCCAGCTCGAATGAACAACTACAGCATTATCCATCTGGCCACCCACGGCAAACTAGTCGATGGTTCGCCAGAAGACTCATTTATCCTGCTCAACAATGCAGAATATATCACCCTGCGCGAGATTAAAAACTGGCAGTTGCCCAATGTGGGCTTAGTAATTCTTAGTGCCTGTCAGACTGCCTTAGGCGAACAACTCGGCAGTGGGATTGAAGTTATCGGCTTAGGCTACCAACTGCAAGTCGCCCAAGCGCGGGCGGCGATCGCCTCATTATGGGAGGTGGACGATGGTGGCACGCAAGTGTTGATTGATGCGTTTTATGGGGCCCTGAAGCAGGGTCAGGTCAGCAAGACAGCAGCCTTGCAGCAGGCCCAGATTTCCCTGATCACAGGCAAGGGCTTAACAGAGGGCAAGGGCGATCCACGGGCAGAGTTTGTTGTTAAGTCAAAACCAGGAGCCAAGCACAGAGGAATGGCCAGTCTTTCCCATCCCTACTACTGGGCCCCCTTTATCCTAATTGGCAACGGCTTGTAGAGAACCTAGAGATTCTGTTTGAAAAGTCTTAAATTTGTCGCATTCGCCCCCTAAATCCCCCAACTCTGGGGGACTTCAGAGTTCAATCTCATCCGGTTCCCCCCAGAATTGGGGGGCTAGGGGGGCTGAAAAGACTCAAAAATCCACTCAACCACGTAACTCCTGACTAAAGCTATTGCCTCACACCACAAATCTGATCGGTAAGGTCTTGCCTCAATTGAGTCAGTTGAGAAGATGGCTGGGGCACACCCATCACTTCCTGCAAGACATCAGACCACAATTGGCGTTCGGCAAAGTAGCTGGCGCGACGGAAGGCAATCGTCTCATCCGTTGCCGCTTGCGTTTTCAGTTGCGCCGAGAGTTGCGAGAGTTCCGTCGCCATCTGTTGCCATTTTGGAGCAGCCACTACCTGAAATAGAATCGTGCTGTAAATGCTCGGCAGGTTGGGGTTTTCATGGGAAGACACTCTCCATTTATAGGTTTGCCCTGGTTTTAAAGCAGATCCTTGGTAAAGCAAACTGGGGTAAAGCAGACTGGTGTTAAGCGAGGATATCGGTCGATTCCACAACAATTGATTAGCGTCATACTGGAAGACCTCTAGGCGTCCGGCTGCTCCGATTTGTCCCCGCCAGACAAACAGCGGACGCAGGTGCCAGACTTCCACGGGGGTAGTCCCAGCCAGAAAGGAGTCATCTTGCAGCAGTTGGGGAGCGATCGCGCAAAATAAAGGATTGCGTCGACCACCCCGCACTTTTTTGCGCTGAAACCAATCGCGAATTTGAGTCCAAGAAATAACCGCTGGTTGCGATTGCGCCACCGCCGCTTCAGGGCGATCGACTAGGGCAGGTGCCCCGATCAGCCCATAGCTCAGAACCACGACAGCGGCCATTAATCCATTCCTGCGGAGAATCCATCCCATAGCCACGCCTCACTTATGCTTTTGCTTGTCTCCAGGTTGGTATCAGATATCCCCAAACAGTCATCGTGGGTAACAGCCACGGTAACAGGACGCCATAGCTGACAAAAACCTGCAAGCCAATCATCCCATAGGCAAGGGTTCCCCCCACCATTCCCAATACCCACCAGCGGCGCGAGAATTGATGCCCTGCCAAGACAATCACTGCTCCTTTGCCGATCACTATTGCGATACCCACCAGCCAAAGATCTGGAATTGGCACCACTAAATGCTGAGCCAGGAGATGGTGAACCATATAGGCATGAATTTCACTGCCAGTCATTTCTTCTGAACCCAGGGCTGCTTTTTCCTCCAGGCTGCGCCAGAAGCTAGTCGCTAAAGGTAGCGGGAAGGTATCGCTTTGCTCCGGCTCATATTCCCCAGGTGCCAGGATGACAATCGGCTGAGCTGCCAAGGTTACAGAGTCCGGCCGCCGAGTTGAGGCCAAGACCTGCCAAGCCGGAATCCGTTCATAGACCTGGGACGGCGGAATAGAAAAATCAACAATCGGCTGGAGCCAAGATTGGCCAAATCCGTGAGAAAACGATGTCACAGCATTCAAGCGAGAGTTTGATCCCCTCCAGAATCCCACCTGAGCAGATGGGGGAAGACTCTGAAGCGTTGAAAAAACTTGATTGCCTAAATCTGTTTTGCTCTCTAACTGCGGTTTGAGTTGCAGCGGGGGTGAGTAGGTTTGCAGGCAATGAATTAGCCCCAACATATAGGCAAAGGGGCATTGACCTTGGCATTTAGCATCCTGGGGCGGAAGTTCAACGTAGCCAAAAGGAAAGTCAATATTGGCCTGTAAACTCCAATCCTGACTCAACCCTTCCACCCCAACCACCAGTTCCTGCGGGCCATTGCCATTGTTATCTTTGGAGGTTGCCAGAATTACCCAATTTCCCTTTTTGACCAACTGGCGAACCACGGCAACAAACTGAGGATCTTCTGGGGTTGGTCGATCCAGGAGATAATCAATTCCAATCACTTGCGGAGAGGAGGAAGATAATTTGTTGAGGACACTGGCTAAATAGCTTCGATCCATCGGGTCATATTTGTCGGCTGGGATCTTAGCTCTGGTCAGCGAATCCTGGTCGATATGGATTAACTGGACGGGCGGCAGTGATTTGGGCGGAATTTGTTGGGTCAGAGATCGATATACCGCCTGCGCTCCCAGCCTAGATTGCAGCAGCAGATCTTGGACTTTGGGCAATAAACTCAAAGCCAATAGGGCGCTGAGGGCGATCGCCTCCATCCGATTCGGCACAAGCTGTTGCAGCCCTTGTCGGAGTCCCCAGGGTTTGAGCTGAAACAGCGGTGCTTCTGGATGCCGAAATAAGGAGGGAATCAGGTACGTGGAAGGGAAGGTGAGATTGTGATTCAGCTTTAAATCCTGAGTCGCTGCAATCATCGCTTCCTGCACATCCCGATGCTGGGCCAGCTCTTGTAAAAACCGGACTAGAAACGTATGGGCAACCGCATTGTGGATCGGTTCCCGCATCACTGCCACTTGACTTAAGCCTAAGTTGACTAATGAACCGGCAATGTTGAGTCCATTACAGGAGTTGAACAGCGCGAACTGCAGACCGTGTTCTTTGGCTTTCAGGAGTTGGGGCATTATCTCACGCACAGAGATCCAGGTATGGGGAGCGATCGCCAATTCTCCCCCGGTCAGGGCTGCTTCATTACTGTGCCCAAAAAACAGCAGGATATCCCACCCCAGTTCTGAGACTAGCGCCTGCCGAATTTGGATTTTGAGTTGAGCCACATCGGGACTGGTCAAGCCAACCCAAATCACATCTGCGACTGGCTTCAGCTTCTGCTCAATCGCCTTGATTTCGGCCCGGAAGTCCAGCCCGGTATCATCACCTAAAATCACCAGGATGCGGGTGCGCCCCCGCCGCTGCTGCACAGCTTCGTGCTGAATATTAATCGGAGAGCGGATAATCCGAATCCCTCCGCCTGCACCCAGTTCTGCCCCAATTTCCCAGGTTTCCCAGGGCAGGTGTTCTAGCGCGATGGGGTCACAGGTTAAAAACAAATCTACCCCCGCTGGTTTGCGGGCGGATGCGCTTTGATGCCCCAAATGCTTAGTGGCACTGGCGATCGCAGCTCGAATTTCATACAGTTCAGCACTGCGTAACCAATGATGAAACTCAGATAATAGTGCCGCTTCGGCCTGCACAAGCCGAATCCGCCAGTCAACGTCTGTTAAGGTCAGCGTGTTACTAACCTCCGCTTGACCGCGGACAGCGGCTGAGCCATAGAAGCTGCGATAGGCGCGCTGCCAGTCCTGATACACCCGTGGCAGAGACTCTGGATAAGGGAGTCTGGCCCGCAGTTGCTGGCCTTTCCCCCAAGACAACTGAAACAAACAGCTTTGATCAACTTGCTGAACTTCTAGCCGAAATAGATGAAGGTCGGTCATACCAATGGCTCAGGATGAAATCTAAATTCAGGTAAGGTGAGCGAGGCACCATTGACTAGGGAAATCGTGGTTCTAAAGGTTTCATCCCAGGTGCCACTTACCCCACCGACAATGTACTGGTGGGGGGAATCGCTACTCAACTCCCGCTCAACCAGCACCCCCGTACGATCGCTGAGCAGCAGTTTGGTGCCAGCGGCCAGGGTACCACCAGACTGACCGGCCAGGATCAAAAGTAAAAACCATCTGGGCACGGTTTCAGCCGCCACGATTGGCCAGGTGACGGCATAAAGCCGTAAATGGCTGCCCGCCAACTCCAAATTCTGGTAGGCACTCCGGGCTGCTGCTGGAATATCCACCTCTGTCCGTTGGAGCTGAGCCAGGATAATTTCTAGTTCTTGGGTTGGCGATCGCAGGGCAGCCGGTTCCAGCGCCAAGGCAGGCAACAATACCCAGGACAACTCCTGGGCCACCCGATCAACCCGATCCTCTAACCACAGGGCGGCGTTAATAACTGACTTCTGCAGCGATCGGGCAGGGTGAACCTCAGCGATCGCGGCTGGTGTGGCGGCAGCCCTAGTGGCATTGTCCAATCGCTGTTGATAGAGCCGCTGCCGCCATTCATCCTGCGCCAATAAACCAGCCCAGGGTTCAAATTCAAGCTCTAGCCGGGGCGAATAGGGCGTGGGCTGACTGAGTTGAACCAGTAAAGCCTCTGCTTCAGACTGGGTTAAAGCAGCAATCGGCTTGAGGGGCATCTTTTCATCCAGTCCCAGCTCCTGAGCCACCCAGAGTAGATCCAAATCGGTGATCATAAAATCGCGATCTAACCCATAGGTGCGGTAAATAGAGTCATATTGGGCTTTGCGCTTCAGCGTGCGATGGGAGGTGTATCCCCAAATCTGCATCCAACTCTGCTCTAGGTTGACTTGAACCCCCAGGTAATAGTCCGCCGCCCACTGGGGAATATCAACCCACTCCTGCGGCACCGAAAGTTCCTCTGTATCCATAGCCTGACTGGGCATCAGTACCAGTCGGGTTGTCCCCAGGGTAAGGGCGGTTCCATTCACCATTTCCCAAAGGCTGGCGCCTGCCCCGGGCCATGGGGTGGCAGTCTGATCCAGATGTTCGCTGGCCCAGTCCAAAAATCCATTTAGACAGAGCTGGTTCAACTCAGCATTGCTACAACCCGTTTCGTTCGTGCAGCTTTTTTTCGTCAATCCGGCCCGTTCATAGTCGGTGGCGGATAACTCAATCCAGACTTGATTTGCAAACATTGTTCTCAGTTCTGGCAAACTTAATTTCATGATCCTTTCTCCGTTCATCTAAGCGGTTGTTGAGTAGAGCACTATTTTGAGCCATGCTTCAGATAGTCCAATCAGCGCTTGTCTGGCCGGCCCTTGAGGCTTCAGCGCCTGATGAAGTCGATCTTCAATCCGAGCAGCCACAGACTCTTGCAAAGATTGCTTAGTCTTGACCAGCAGTTCCATTCCCTGATCATGAGGCAGTTTTAGCTGACTAGAAATAGGTTCTGGGTTTGCTGCACAGGCATCGTTAAGTCTGAGGAGCTGAGGATCCTGATCTGCCAATGCGTTAAATTTGTCTGCGAAAAAGTGGTCAATTAGTCCTGCATAATAGGCTTCAATTTGCTCCTCTAAATGATTCTTCATGGCACTGAGGGTTTCTGAGTCTAAATCAATTTTCTGCTGCGCTTTGACCCATGCTCCGAGTTGCTTTAACAGTTGAGCTAGTAGTTTCTGGTAGTTACGACCAATCGTAGATTGATTTTTTTCTAGCTCAATCCCAATTTGAGCCTGCGCCAATTTCAAGCCGTGCATCAGCAGGGGAATTCTTTCTCCTTCCGGCTGAAGCTTTTCCAGTAAATCATCTAGAAATTTCTGGATGCTTTGCAGCTCTGCCTGCATTTCGCTGACGGCGAGTGTTCCCCATTCTGGAGCAGTTGTTGGATCAAATAACTGATCGAGGCTAGAAGTCGAAGTTTCTGCATTTGGATTCCCTGCATTTAGATTTATGGGCGCATCCAAAGATTTTGTCCCTCGATCCAGATAGCACCGGACTGCCGCCCCGATTTGTTTCAACCACTTTTCAACCAAGGGGCCATCGACGATTGGATGACCCTCAACAGCCTGCGGCAGTTTTGCACGGAGCCTATTGTAGCGATCGGCGATCCCCTGAAACTGATCGGCTGCTGGTGATGCGGCTTCTGCCTGAGTATCTGTCTGGTCTGGGTGAGATGTTCTGACCTCTTGGAAGCAATTCCAGACCAGAATATATTGAGCCAGTTGAGGCTCAGTGATGCCGATGAACTCTAAAGCATCGGTGACTTTTCTTCTAGATGAGCGCGAGGCTAGCCCTAGGTCAGATCGTTTATAGGTTGTCATCCCTTCCATGCCCCGAATTTTGTCGCAGAGTATGCCTTCCATTCGGCGGCGGATGTATTGCCTTAAACTGGGATACCAGAACGCATCTTGCGATCGTTCAGTGTCAAAACTTTTAAAGAATAATCCTGGATCTAAAGCCGCCTCTAAGGTAATTTGAAACAGGTCTTGACGGAAACCTTGAGCGTCAGACGGAATGCGTTTCAGTTGTTCCAATTCAAACATGACTTTGTGGGCTGAATGATGACTAAATCTAGATAAGAAAGCGACCAAGTGCCCTTTGGTTGTCGGTTCCTGAGGGTTCTGTTTAAGATTGGTTAAAAACACGCGCACTAAATCAGCTTCTATCAGCTCAGGCGTTTGCACTTGGATCAAGCGAATATGATGTCGTAGCTTAGGATCTGGTATCCAGCGAATCGATATCGACTCCCGCTCCCCATCCAGGAAAGGCAGGGTGTATAAGCTCTCAAATGGTATGAGCATGGGATTTGAAGATTTTCAACAGTTTTAACTTGTGGTCGCTATCTTACAGCGGATCTATGTCTGGATTGGGTGCGACCTCTATCTGATATATCAAGTAGCAACTGGAAAGCCATACTGGTTTAATTTGCTCCAAAACTGACTCCAACGATTAGGTGTCAAAACTAAAGCTCTTAAACTCAAAATTACACTG